>Ga0075343_1000006_pt1 | contig 61362 bp, 55 predicted proteins | sample RushOxbow_ThreeS_2_FD_120072 | JGI IMG/M metagenome (GOLD analysis project Ga0075343, IMG submission 120072) | Natural and restored wetland microbial communities from the San Francisco Bay, California, USA, that impact long-term carbon... | ecosystem: Environmental > Terrestrial > Soil >...
CGGACGAGGCCCGCCCCGGCGCGGGGCGCCCGCCCATTGTGGCGCTGACCGCCAACGCCTTCGAGGAGGATCGCGCGGGTTATCTCGCGGCCGGGCTCGACGATTATCTCGCCAAGCCCTTCGAGAAGGGGTATTTGGCGGGGCTGCTCACGCGCTGGCTCGGCGAGGATGGGCCCGGGCGCCAGGACACCGGCGCCGGCGCGGCCTGAGGCCCTCGACGCGAGGCGCCGCAACGCTTTCCCCAGGCTGTCACATAGACTTCGAATTGGTTTGCTAACCGGCTTATGTTGTGGCCGAATCAAACCACTGCTCGGCTCATGCGTTTCAGTTGGTGGCTGGCGGAGTCCCGTGGCGCGTTTCCCCAAACATTTCAATTGGGCTCGGCCATGCGGACGAGGCCAACGCAAGGACGCCTGTCGGGCAAATTCGCGGTGAGGCAATGTTTCCAGGACTGAATTTCCGGCCAAATCAGAACAGCGGCCTGCCCTTTGGGGGTCGCCGGCGAACGCCCTCCGTCAGCCTTCGCGGGCGGTTTCAGCCGCCGCAGATCTATGGCCGCATCGGTCAGCTCGAAGTGCAGCTCGCCCGGAAGAAAAGCGAGCTCCGCCGCGCTCAGCGCCTCCGCTACAAGGTTTTTTACGAGGAGATGGCGGCCACGCCCGGTGCGCTCGCCCTCCTGTCGCGGCGCGACGAGGACGCCTATGACGCGATCTTCGACCACCTGCTCGTGGTCGATCGCGGCGATCCGGCGAAGAAGGGCTGGCGCCGGTCGCAGGTGGTCGGCACTTATCGCGTGCTGCGCCAGGACGTCGCCGATCACAACGATGGCTTCTATACGCAAGGCGAATACGACATCGCGCCGCTGATCCAGTCGAAGCCCGATTACAGCTTCATCGAGCTCGGCCGTTCCTGCGTGCTCAAGCCCTACCGGAACCGGCGCACGCTGGAGCTGCTGTGGCAGGGCGTGTGGTCTTATGTCCGCCAGCACGGCGCCGACGTCATGATCGGCTGCGCGAGCTTTCCGGGCACCGACCCCGCCGCCCATGCGCTGGCCCTGAGCTTCCTCCACCATAACTCGCTTGCCCCGGAGGATTGGCGGGTCCGGGCCCACGACCATTTGCGCGTGGACATGAACATGATGCCGCGCGAGGCCATCGACGCGCGCGCAGCCCTCAAGGCGCTCCCCCCGCTGATCAAAGGTTATTTGCGGGTCGGCGCCTTTGTGGGCGACGGCGCTGTCATCGACCACCAGTTCGGTACCACCGACGTCCTCGTCATCATGCCGGTCGAATTGATCAAGACCCGCTATTTTGCTCATTTCGGCGCACCGGGTGAGTTGATCGACCCCGCCACGCAGGCGCTCGGACCGCTTAACTAGGTTCGCACGTCCGTTTGACGGGGCTCATGGCGCCTCCTACATTTTCCCGTCATGGGTCATAACGACGTCAGAGGCGCGAAAGCGGCGGCCGAGGCCGCTGGAAACCTGCGCCATCTCAACGAGCGTTCGCGCGAAATCTTCAAGCGTATTGTCGAGACATATCTCGAAACCGGTGAACCGGTCGGCTCGCGCAATTTGAGCCGGGCCCTGCCGATGACGCTGTCGCCGGCCTCGGTGCGCAACGTCATGTCCGATCTCGAGGCTCTCGGCCTGATCTACGCGCCCCATACGAGCGCCGGAAGGCTGCCCACCCAATCGGGCTTGCGGTTGTTCGTCGACGGTCTCTTGGAGATCGGCGACATCACCGAGGCCGAACGCAATCAGATCAAGTCGCGCATGGCCGCCGGCGGACGCCGCCGCGGGGTCGAGGACTTTTTGTCCGAAGCCGGCGAGATGCTGTCGGGCCTGTCCCGCTGCGCGGGCGTCGTGCTCGCCGAAAAGCAAAGCAAGACACTGCGCCATGTCGAGTTCGTCAATCTCGGCCAGGGCCAGGCGCTCGCCGTGCTCGTGGGCGAGGACGGCGACGTCGAGAACCGCATCGTGCCGCTGCCCGAGGGTCTGCCGCTCTCCTCGCTCAGCGAGGCGACGAACTACATCAATGCCCATATCGGCGGGCGGACGCTGGCCGAGGCGCGCGTCCGGATCGAAGGGGAGATCGAGACCCGGCGCGCCCAGCTCGACGAGCTCACGGCGCGGGTCGTCACCGACGGGCTCGCCATTTGGTCGGGCGAGGCCGACGACCGGCAGAGCCTCATCGTGTGCGGCCGCGCGCATCTTCTGGAAGACGTGCGCGCCATGGAGGACCTGGAGCGGGTCCGGCTTCTGTTCGAGGACCTCGACGCCAAGAAGGATCTGATTCAGCTCTTGGGGCTGGCCGAGCGCGCCGAGGGGGTGCGGATTTTCATCGGTTCCGAAAACAAGCTGTTTTCGCTCTCGGGCTCCGCGCTGATCGTCTCGCCGTTCGAGGACTCGGAGCAGAAAATCGTTGGCGTGCTGGGGGTGATCGGGCCGACACGGCTCAACTACGCGCGTATCATCCCGATGGTTGACTACACGGCAAGGTTACTCGGGCGGCTCGTTCCCTGACCTTTGCACGCCTTGTCCCTTGATTTTTGTCCGCTCCCGGTCGATATCCGGAGCTTCCCTTTGAACCCCAATCGCCGAGGCGTCTGATGGCGGACAATTCCGATCCACGTGAGACAGACGAGGATCAGACGAAATCAACCTCGACCGAGGCGGCCGAAAGCCCCGACGTGAAAGGCGAGCTCGCGGGCGATCTCGAAGGGCTGCTCGCCGAGAACGCCGATATGCGCGATAAGCTGCTGCGCACCATGGCGGACATGGAGAATTTGCGCCGCCGCACCGAGCGCGAAAAAGAAGACACGGCGCGCTACGCCATCTCTAACTTCGCCCGTGACGTGCTGACCATCGGCGACAATTTGCGGCGCGCGGTCGAGCATGTGCCGGCGGACGCCGCCGCCCAAGACCCAGCGCTCAAGAGCTTCCTCGAAGGGGTCGAGCTCACCGAGCGGGAGTTGCTGAACGTGATGGAAAAGCACGGGGTCACCAAGATCGAGCCGCTCGGTGAGCGCTTCGATCCGAACCAGCAGCAGGCCATGTACGAGGTCCCGAACACCGATGTGCCCGACGGCACCGTGGTGGAGGTCATGCAGGCCGGCTACACGATCGGCGACCGCGTGCTGCGCCCGGCGCTGGTGGCCGTATCGAAGGGCGGCGCCAAGCCCGCGCCAAAATCTGAGCCAGGCGGCAACGGCTTCGGCCCCGAAGTTGCGGACGACGACATCCCCGACGGCGGCGATTAGTCTTCAACGTTCTATCGAGCGCGTCGAAGGATGGGCTCAATCAGGCTTCGTCACACGCCGCATCGTGAGGTTGAAGCGGCCGCCTTCTTGTAGAAGATCGCTCGTGCCTGGAAGCACGCGGTCGATGCCGTGATAGGCAAGACGGTCCGCACCGCCGAGCACGAACACATCGCCCGACTTGAGCTCGTAACTCTGCGTCGGGCTTTTTCGCGTCGTGCCGCCGACGCGGAAAATCCCCGTGTCGCCCAGAGACACGGAGAGCACGGGCGCGGCGAAGTCCTGTTCATCGCGATCCTGATGCAGCCCCATCTTGGCGGCGCCCCCATAGTAGTTGATGAGGCAGGCTTCCGGCGGCTGCGGGTAGCCCGCGCATTCGGTCCAAAGATCCAAGAGCATCGCTGGTATCGGCGGCCACGGTTTCCCCGTCACGGGATGCATCGCCTGATAACGGTAGCCGCGCTCTTTGTCGGTGACCCAGCCGAGCGGCCCGGCGTTGGTCATGCGCACAGACATTTGCTTGCCCGAGCGCGGCATGGTGGGGGTGTAGAGCGGCGCTTCCGCGATCACCTTCCGGATCGCACCAAGAAGGGCCGTTTGCGCCGGCCTGTCCAATGCCTTCGGAAAATGCCGCAATGGTCCTTTGCTCCGCCTAAGTCTCCGCCTACCGTTCCTCCCGTATAACGCTCTTCGAGACGCGGAAGGAGTTCATGGGCGAGCCTCAAGCCAAAAATCCCGACGGCTACGTGCATGCGCGTGACGCTGAGGAATATCAGCGTTTGCGCAACCAGGGGGCCCTGTGGCGGAGCGCGACCGAGGCACTGCTCGACAGGATCGGCCTCAAACCGGGGATGTCGTGCCTCGACGTGGGCTCAGGCCCTGGGCAGGTGATGCGGCTGATGGCCGACCGGGTGGGCCCGGACGGCACCGTGACGGGGCTTGAGATCGACGGTCAGCTTGGGGCCCATGCGCTCGCCGGCCTCAAGACCGAAGGCGGCGCGAATTTCCAGTTCGTCCAGGCTGACGTGCTCACGACCGACACCGTGTCCGGCGCACCCTTCGACCTCACCTATTGCCGGCTGTTCCTCATGCATATGCAGGAGCCCGTCGTAGCGCTCGAGAAGATGCATGCCTGGACTAAGCCGGGCGGGGTCGTTGCGGCGCAAGAATTCGACTTTGGCGCTATCGCCGTCGAGCCCATCTGCCACGCCATGACGGAGTTCAACCGCTTGTTCGAAGGGGTGTTTCGCGGCCACGGGCGGAACTTGCGGGCGGGACGGCAGTTGCCGGCCCAGTTCGAGAGCGCCGGAATCGGCTCGCTTGACGGCACGGTAACCGAGGTCAAATACCTTCCGCTCCGCGATATGGCGGCAATGCTAATCGGCGTTTACCAAGGACTTTCGCCTCGGCCGTAGAACTTGGTCTTGCCGATCGAGCGCGCGCCGATGCCTTCAAGGCGGATATGGCGGAGGCCGCGGCGGACGGTCGCTATTATTGCCTGACCCCCATCCTGATCGGAGCGTGGAAGCGCGTATCGTGACCCCCAATCGCCGCACCCTGAGACTTGCCTTATCCTTGCGGGCCATAGGGTTGCCACCTATATAACCGCGGAGCCCCGTCGCGGTCTGTTCGGCGGGGACGGCAAAACAATTGGGGACCGGATCGCGCCGACTTGATGCGAGGCGCGTCAGTTGAAATCGGGTGCCGTGGTCAGGGCCCGGACGGTTTGCCAGAAAGAGAGGCTCGCAATGGCGAAAGTGATTGGTATCGACCTCGGCACGACCAACTCCTGTGTCGCGGTCATGGATGGATCGAACCCCAAGGTCATCGAGAATGCCGAGGGCATGCGCACGACTCCCTCGATGGTGGCGTTCACCGACGACGGCGAGGTTCTGGTCGGACTGCCGGCCAAGCGCCAGGCGGTTACCAACCCCGAGAACACCTTCTTCGCCATCAAGCGCCTGATCGGCCGCCGCTGGGAGGATCCCACGGTCGCCAAAGATCAGAAGCTCGTGCCCTATAAGCTGGTGAAAGCCGACAACGGTGACGCCTGGGTCGAGTCCCACGGCAAGAAATATTCGCCCTCTCAGATCTCCGCTTACATCCTTCAGAAAATGAAAGAGACGGCCGAGTCGCATCTCGGCCAAAAGGTCGAGCAGGCGGTCATCACGGTCCCGGCTTATTTCAACGACGCTCAGCGCCAGGCCACCAAGGACGCGGGCAAGATTGCGGGTCTTGAAGTTCTGCGCATCATCAACGAGCCGACGGCCGCCGCGCTCTCTTACGGACTTGAGAAAAAGGAAGGCCAGACCATCGCCGTCTACGACTTGGGCGGCGGCACGTTCGACGTCTCCATCCTCGAGATCGGCGACGGCGTGTTCGAGGTGAAGTCGACCAACGGCGACACCTTCCTCGGCGGTGAAGACTTCGACATGCGCATCGTCGATTACCTCGCCGACGAGTTCAAGAAAGAGCAAGGCATCGATCTGCGCAGCGACAAGCTCGCGCTCCAACGACTGAAAGAGGCTGCGGAGAAAGCCAAGATCGAGCTGTCCTCCACGCAGCAGACCGAGGTCAACCTGCCCTTCATCACGGCCGACCAGTCCGGCCCGAAGCACCTCACGATGAAACTCACCCGCGCCAAGCTCGAAAGCTTGGTCGAGGACTTGATCAAGCGGACCATCGCGCCTTGCGAGGCCGCGCTGAAGGATGCCGGTCTCAAGCCGGGCGAAATCAGCGAGGTGATCCTGGTCGGCGGCATGACGCGCATGCCGAAGGTCGTGGAGACGGTGAAGACCTTCTTCGGCAAGGAGCCCCATAAGGGCGTGAACCCGGACGAGGTGGTCGCCATCGGCGCAGCGATCCAGGCTGGCGTGCTGCAAGGTGACGTCAAGGACGTGCTGCTGCTCGATGTGACGCCGCTGTCGCTCGGCATCGAGACTTTGGGCGGCGTATTCACACGACTGATCGACCGCAACACCACGATCCCCACCAAAAAGAGCCAGGTGTTCTCGACCGCGGAAGACAATCAGAACGCGGTGACCATCCGCGTCTTCCAGGGCGAACGCGAGATGGCGGCCGACAACAAAATGCTCGGCCAGTTCGATCTCGTCGGCATTCCGCCCGCGCCACGCGGCGTGCCGCAGATCGAGGTGACGTTCGACATCGACGCCAACGGCATCGTCAACGTGTCGGCGGCCGACAAGGCGACCGGCAAGGAACAGTCCATTCGCATCCAGGCCTCGGGCGGTCTCACCGACTCCGACATCGACCGCATGGTCAAGGAAGCCGAGAGCCACGCCGAGGAAGACAAGAAGCGCCGCGAGCTGGTAGAAGTCCGTAACCAGGCCGAGGCGCTGGTGCATTCCACGGATAAGATGCTCGCCGATTTCGCCGACAAGGTTTCGGCGGAGGACAAGGCGGCGGTGGAAGCCGCCGTGGCCGAGCTCAAGACCGCCGCGGAAGGCGAGGACGTGGAAGCCATCAAGCAGAAGGTGGACGCGGTCGCGCAAGCTTCCATGAAGCTCGGCGAAGCGATGTATCAGTCGGCGCAAGGCGCGGGCGGCGGGGAGGGCGGTCCGACCGCCGATGCCGGCGGCGGCGGCTCCGATGAAGGCGTCGTCGATGTCGACTTCGAAGAGGTCAAGGACGACGACAGTAAGAAGTCCGCGTAACGCAACAAACTGGTAGCGGAGCCCCCTAGGGGCTCCGCGCAGGCCCAACAAGAGACTTGTGCGCCGCCGCGTGCAGGACGGCGGTCGTGACGGTCCGGAGGGGTAATGGCGAAACGGTGCTACTACGACGTACTCGGTGTGAATCGCGGCTCGGATGACGCGGCGATCAAGTCTGCGTTCCGCCGTCTCGCCAAGGAATGCCACCCCGATACCTGTAACGGCGATCCCACCGCAGAACAGCGTTTCAAGGAAGCCAACGAGGCCTATGAGGCCTTGAAGGACCCGCAGCGCCGCGCAGCCTATGACCGCTTCGGCCATGCCGCCTTCGAAGGCGGCGGTGCAGGGTTCGGCGGCTTCGGCGCGGGAGGTCCGCATGGCTTCGGCTCGGATTTCTCCGCCTCGATGTCGGCCATGTTCGATGATTTGTTCGGCGAGTTCATGGGCGGCACGCGCCGGCCGCGGCAGCGCTCGGGCCGCGAGCGCGGCGCCGATCTCCGCTACAACATGGAGATCACCCTCGCGGAGGCCTACGAAGGCAAGACGGCGCAGATCCGCGTGCCGACCTCGGTCACCTGCGACGACTGCTCGGGGTCCGGCGCCAAGGCCGGCACTTCCCCCACCACCTGCCGGACGTGCGGCGGCATCGGCAAGGTCCGCGCCAGCCAGGGTTTCTTCACCATCGAACGCACCTGCCCGGCCTGTCAGGGCCGCGGCGAAATGATCGAGACGCCCTGCCCGACATGCAACGGGGCGGGCCGCGTGATCCGCGAGCGCACCTTGTCCGTCACCATTCCGGTGGGCGTGGAGGACGGCACGCGCATCAGGCTCGCCGGCGAGGGCGAAGCGGGCGTGCGCGGCGGACCGCCCGGCGACCTCTACATCTTCCTGTCGATCAAGCCCCACGAGTTCTTCCAGCGCGACGGCGCGGATCTCTTCTGCCGCGTGCCCATCGCCATGACCACCGCGGCGCTCGGCGGCCAGATCGAGGTGCCCACCATCGACGGCGGCCGCAGCCGCGTGAAGGTGCCCGAGGGCTCCGAGAGCGGGAAGCAGTTCCGCCTCAAGGCCAAGGGCATGCCCGTGCTGCGCTCCAAGCAGCAGGGCGACCTCTACATCCAGGTCGAGGTCGAGACGCCGAAGAACCTGTCGCGCAAGCAGCGCGATCTGCTGAAGGCCTTCGAGGAGGCGTCCAACCCGGACACGAGCCCGGCTTCGGCCGGATTTTTCGCCCGGGTGAAGGAGTTCTTTGAGGGTATCGGCGAGTAGCGCCTATCCCTTCCCGCCCCGATTGACGTAGATTGGGAACTCCCTTCAGCTCCCGCGCCCGTCACGCATGATCTTCGCGCGGTCTTCACAGCGAGATACGCATGACCGCCGCGCCCGCACGCAACGCGAAGAAGAGCCCGGCGAAGGCGTTGGAGCTCCGCGAGCCCAAGCTCATGATGCGGGCGGCAAAAGCCACCGTCGCGATCATCGCGGTGATCGCGCTCGCCAGCGTCCTTTGGTACGCGCAGACGGCGATCTTTCTGACCTTCGCCGGCATCCTGCTCGCAATCGTGCTCTACGGCGCGAGCCACTGGCTTTCCGAGGTCACCGGCCTGCCGCGCCTGCTGATGCTGGCCGTGGTGGCGCTCGCCGGCCTCGGCGGTCTCGCCCTTGCCGGCTGGACCGCAGGACCGACGCTCGGGACGCAGGTCGCGCTGCTGGCGCAGAGCATCGCCGCCGGCGTCACCTCGCTGACCTCTCAACTTTCGACTCTCATCGACCGCACGGCCATCCTGGAGAACATCGATCTGGTCCAGGTGCTGGGCAACTTCATGAGCCAGTGGGGCATCGCCACCGGCGCCACCACGGTCGCCATGTCGGTGTTCGGTCTGTTCAGCGCCGGTCTGATCGTGCTGTTCTTCGGCATCTATCTCGCCGCCGATCCGCACACTTACGTCAATCTGGTGGCGCGGCTCGCGCCGGAGGACAAGCGCGAGACGTTGCTCGAGCTCTTGTACGAGACCGGCGATCTGCTGCGGCGCTGGCTGATCGGCCAGTCGATCACCATGGCGGCGATCGGCGGTTTCACTTATCTCGGGCTGCTGATCCTCGGCGTACCCATCGCCTTCGTGCTGGCGCTGTTCGCGGGGCTCGCGTGCTTCCTCCCCTATCTCGGGCCGATCATCGGCGCCATCCCGATCATCCTCGTCGCTGGCGGCGAGAGCTTGAATTTGGCGCTCTGGGCGCTCGGCCTTTATTGCTGCGTCCAGTTCCTGGAAAGCTATTTGCTGACGCCGCTGATCCAGGCGCGGGCCGTGTCGATGCCGCCCGCGGCAGTGATCCTGAACCAGCTCGTGTTCGGCGCCCTGTTCGGGCTTCTGGGGCTGGCGCTCGCCACCCCGCTCGCGGCCGCCGCAACCGTTCCCTTGCGTCATGTGTTTGGTCAGGACGAGGACGTGAAGAAGGACGGCGCGTAAAGCGCGAAGCAGGAGATTTGCATGCGGTTATTGTTTTTTGCCGGTAGCGCCCGGGAGGGGTCGCACAACAAGAAGCTCGCCCAGCTCGGGCGGCACATTGCCGATGCGAACGGCATCGAGGCGGTGTTCGCGGATCTGGCCGACTATCACATGCCGATCTATCACGGCGATCTGGAGAACGACGAGGGCGTGCCGGAGCGCGCGCGGGCCTTCAAGGCGCTGCTCGAGGAGTATGACGGGGTGATGATCGTGACCCCGGAGTACAATGCCGCGGTGCCGCCGCTGCTCAAGAACACGCTCGATTGGGTGAGCCGCGTGAAGGACGAGCCGGACGTTTTCAGGACACGTGTTTTCGCCATCGCGGGGGCATCTGCCGGTTATTATGGGACGATGCGCGCTTTGCTCATGCTGCGGCAGATCCTCGCCGTGGGCTTGGGCGCCACCGTCATTCCGCAGCAGATGGCGCTGCCCCGCGCCAGCCAGGCCTTCGAGGCCGACGGCAGCCTGAAGGACGAAAGCCAGCAGAAGATGTTCGCCGGCGTGGTCGAAGCACTGGCCGTCGCCGCAAGGAGATTTTCCGCATGAGCCCGAAGGACCGGATCATCGTCGCGCTCGACGTGCCCCATGTGGACGAGGCCCGCGCGCTCATCGACAAGCTCGGCGACAGCGTCGGCGTTTACAAGCTCGGCCTTGAACTCATTTATGCCGGCGGCCTTGCGCTTGCCGAAGAGCTCGCGAAGGACGGCCACCGCGTGTTTCTCGACGCCAAGCTGCTCGACATCGAGGCGACGGTCGAGCGGGCGACCGCCGCAATCGCCAAAACCGGCGCGCATTTCCTCACGGTGCATGCCACCGACCGAAAGACGCTCGATGCGGCCGTGCGCGGGCGCGGCGACAGCGCCCTCAAGCTCCTCGGCGTGACGGTGCTGACCAATCTCGACCGCGCGGACTTGTCGGAGCAGGGCATCGAGGTGCCGCCCCTGGCCCTTGTGCAGGAGCGCGCGCGGCTTTCTCAAGATGCAGGCTTCGACGGCATCGTCGCCTCGGGCAAGGAGGCGGCCGCCTTGCGCGAGCGCTTGCGGGATTTCCTGATCGTCACGCCGGGCATCCGCCAGGCGGGGACCGACGTGCAGGACCAGGCCCGCGTGGTGACGCCGACGGACGCGGTGGAGGCCGGCGCCGACTATCTGGTGATCGGCCGTCCCATCACGCGCGCCAAGGATCCGCGCGCGGCCGCCCAGAAAATCGCCGAGGAGATCGCGGCCGCTTCCGCCTAGAGCTCGGCCAGCTTCGAACAGATCAACGCGGACAGCGCGACGCCGTTGCCCTCGACGGCGACCTGCTTGATGCGCGACTTGCCGCCTTGGACGACGCTCACCGCCGATTGCGGCAGTCCAAGCCATTTGGCGATGAGCTTTTCCAACGCCGCGTTGGCGCGGCCGGCTTCCGGCAGCGCGCGAACGCGAGCTTTAAGCACGGTGTCGCCGTCGAACGCCTCGAGGCCTTCGATTGCGTCGCGCGCGGCTTTCGGGGTGAGCCGCACCGCCACGATCAGGCCCGTGGGCGTCTGGCGGAGATTGAGCTTGAGGAGCGGACCGTCCACGCCAGGCTTAAGAGACGGCCGGCAAGATCCAGCCAAACAGCACCACGTCGCGGATGAACAGAAGAAGCAGGATCAGAATCACCGGCGAAATATCGATGCCTCCCAGATTGGGCAGGATGCTTCGGATCGGCCGCAGCGCCGGTTCGGTGATCCGGTAGAGCATGTCCGCCACGCTGTAGACGAAGCGGTTGCTGGTGTTGACCACGTTGAAGGCGATCAGCCAGCTCAAGATCGCGCTCGCGATCACCACCCAGATAAAGAGATCGATGACGAGAGCGATGAATCCGATCAAAGGCACCATGAAAAGGCCCCTCCGTGCGCGGCCTTGGGGCCTCATGTAGCGGACAGGCCCGCCCGAGGGCAAGCCTCGGCAGCGCCAAGGCTTAAACTTCGTGCCTCGCAGCCCCCTTGCTTGACAGGGATGGGGGCCGCTCCCTAAATGCGGGCTTCTCGGGGCCGTAGCTCAGTTGGGAGAGCGCAGCAATCGCACTGCTGAGGTCGTCGGTTCGATCCCGTCCGGCTCCACCATTTCCAAGACTTTAAGTCTCTCCAGGGGCTTTTTGCCTCACTTCTTTTTGGCCGTGTCCTGCCCGGTCGGCCCTTTCCAACCCTTCGGCCATTGCAGATTGCCTTCGGCGTCGCGCACCCGGAAGAACCAGCCGACGGCCGGGATCAGCATGATGCCCGGGATGAAGCGGACGCCTGCGGCGACGATGCGGTTCATGAGTCCTTCGACGATCACCCAGTTGCCGCGCATGAAGCGCCGGTAAGCGGCTTCCGCCATCGCTTCGGGGGTCATGCGGGGAAAATAGACCATGTAGCGCGAATGCTCGGCGCCGGCCTTCTCGTGCATGGTGGTCTCGATCGGGCCGGGCGCAACGACACAGATGCGCACGCTCGAACCGAACACTTCCCACGCGAGCGCCCGGCTCCACGAGATCATGAACGCCTTGGTCGCTGCATAAGTCGCCTGATAGGGGACCGGCATGAAGCCCTCCAACGAGGCGACGTTGAGCACGCCGCCTTTGTCGCGCGCCAGCATGTCGGGCAGGAGGCGGCGCGTCAGATCCACCACGGCGCGCACATTCAGATCGACAATCTTGAGAAGTTGCTCCCGGTCCTGGTCCTGGAAGAATCCCGCCGTCATGATGGCGGCATTGTTGACCAGAGATTCGCAATAGAGACCCTTCGTGCGCAGGATCTCCACGAGCTGATCGCAGCCTTCCGGCGTGGAGAGATCGCAGGCGGCATGGTGAGCAGTCACGTCATGTGCTGACGCGATCTCGCGCGCGGTCTTGGCTAATGCCTCTTCGTTGCGCGCCACAAGCAGAACCGTATGGCCGTGCTTGGCGAATTCCTCGGCCAGCGCGCGCCCGATCCCTTGCGTCGCGCCGGTGATCACGGCGGCAGGCGCAAGCTCCGGTTGGTCGTCACGCGCGTTCATGTCTATCCACCGCCACTTTTGGGAGGCTCAATACCCAACAAGGTCAATCGCGCCGGCAAGCAATCACCTATCTCAAATGGTTGCAAGCAGGTGCGGCCACTGCCGGTAACCGTGGCAGCCCCACTCGCTTGGGGGCGGCCCGGACACCGCGTTAGAGTTTGCCAGGGTCATGTCAAGCATCTGTTTTCCGGATTGGAAGTGTACAGCGCAATGTCGATAATTCGTTACCTCTGTTTACCCCTTCTCGTGGCTCTTAGCGTCACTTGGCTGGTCTCCGCCTCCGCTGCGGAGCAGAGCCTCGGCCAGGCGGTCCGTGCGGCGGACGCCAAATATCTCGAGGCGCCTGAAATCGGCACGGTCGACGAAACTCCCAAGATCGTGGCGGGCGGCGGCGAGGATGGCCTGCCCGCCCTCGACGATGAAATTTCCTCCGGTCCCTTGCGGGTGACCTTGACCTATGTCGAGGAAGAGCCCCAGCCCGAAGAAAAGCCCAAGCCCAACGACCTGCCGGGCGAGGCCGACGACGCTCCGGTGGAGGACCCCGCCGTGGAAGAGCCGCTTGCCGGCGGTGAGATTCCCTTGGAGGACATTCCCGAGGAGGCGATGCTTCCGGGCGAGTTCGACCTTGGCGAGACGGCACGGCGCAAGGCGGTGGTGACCGTCTATTTTGACGATCCGAATCCAAAGCCCGCGGCGCCCGAGACCCCAACGCCTGACCTGGATCAGCCGCAAGGCGCGAGCGATAGCGGCGAGGGGGAGACAGACGCCGCCGCCGCCGAGCCTTCGGTCCCGGCCGAGCCCCGCGTGGTGGCGACGCTCGAGGGCCCGAGTGCCGGGGTATCAAACCCGCCGGTCAGCATTCAGATCGCCGAGCTCGACCCCAGCAACGCCTTTCCGGAGGTGGTGGTGTCGTTCTTCACCGGTGGCGCCCATTGCTGCTCGGCCACGAGCGTCGTTGCCAGTAATGCGGACGGCTCGGAGTGGTCCGTTGTCGATGTTGGGCAGTTTGACGGCGGCCCGTTGCTCGCGATCGATCTCGACGGCGACGGGACCTACGAGTTCGAGACCCGCGACAACAACTTCCTCTATGCGTTCGGCTGCTACGCGTGCTCGGAGGCGCCGATGCAGGTGCTCGCCCTCAAGGACGGCAGAATCGAAAACGTAAGCACCGATCCACGGTTCAGGAGCGCGCATGCCGCGTGGCTCAAGACCATGATCTTGGGCGTGCCCGAGGAGGAGGTGAACGGCTTCCTAGCTGGCTACGTGGCGCAGAAGATCAGGCTCGGCGAGGGCAAGGAGGCCTGGCAGCTGATGCTCGACCGCTTCGACCGCAACACGGATTGGGGTCTGGAATATTGCGAGCAGGAGCGCGACGAGAACGGGGAGTGCCCCGGGGAGACGGTCACGTTGAACTTCCCGCAAGCGCTCGAACGTATGCTTAAGAAAAATGGTTATATGATCGGGGGCTGAGCCCAAACCCGCGGGATTCCACTAGGAACGATCGGGGCTGGGCGCGGTTTCCCCCAGTCTGGCGACCATTTTTCGGGCGCCGGACCGGCTCGCACGCGTTTCCTAGGAGTATGGCGCATGGCACCCCGCGCGTTCTGGACCGGCCATTTGCGGCTGTCGCTCGTCAATATCCCGGTCAGGCTCTATCCCGCGACGTCGTCGGAGCGGTCGATCGCCTTCCACCAGATCCACGAACCGACGGGCGAGCGCATCCGCTACCAGAAGATCGCCCCGAGCGTGGGCCCCGTCGAGAACGAGGAGATCACCAAGGGCTACGAGTACGAGAAGGGCAAATATGTCCTGATCGACCCGAAGGAGATCGACGAGCTGAAGCTCGAGTCGAAGCAGACCATTGACCTTGCGCGCTTCGTCGACGAGGACGCGATCGACGACCGCTACTTCCAGACGCCTTATTATCTGATGCCGGACGGCGACATGGCCGACGAAGGCTATGTGCTCCTGAACCGCGCATTGAAAGAGTCAAAGAAGATCGCCGTGGGCCAGTTCATCCTGCGCGGCCACGGCAATATCGTCGCCATCAAGCCGTTCGAGAACGGCTTGCTCCTCGAAGTGCTGCGGCATGCCGACGAGATCCGGGCTGCGGACAAGCTCTTCGACGAGATTCCGGAGGTGAAGCTTGACAAGGAGGCGCTCGACCTCACCAAGGAGCTCATCAAGCGTAAATCCGGAAAGTTCGAGCCGGAACAATTCAAGGACGAGTATGCCGAGGCAGTGCGCGAGCTGATCCAGGCGAAGCTCGAGGACCGTGCGCCGGAGATCGTTACCGCGGAGCCGGGCGGCGCCAAGGTCATCAACATCATGGATGCCTTGAAGAAGAGCGTGCAGCAGGGCAAGAGCGGCGGCGGCACGACAAAGGCCCCCGCGAAGAAGTCGTCCTCATCGCGCTCGACGAAGAAGACCGCACGCACCGCGAAGCGGAAATCGGCTTAAGCGATGGTTCGTGCCCGGAGCGACGACCCCCTTGCCACGTACAAGGCGAAGCGAGACTTCGCCAAGACGCCCGAGCCGGGCGCGAAACGTGCGCGCAAGAAGGGCAACAGCTTCGTCATCCAGAAGCACGCGGCGCGGCGCACCCATTTCGACTTCCGCCTGGAGCATGACGGCGTGCTCAAGAGCTGGGCCGTGACCCGAGGACCCAGTCTCGATCCCGCACAGAAGCGGCTCGCGGTGCGCACCGAAGACCATCCGCTCGAGTATGGCGGCTTCGAGGGCGTTATCCCCAAGGGCGAATATGGCGGCGGCCCGGTGATGATCTGGGATGAAGGCACCTGGGAGCCGATCGGCGATCCGGACGAGGGTCTCGCCAAGGGCGACCTCAAGTTCCGGCTGCACGGGAAGCGCCTCAAGGGGGATTACGTGCTTGTGCGCATGAAGAAGGACCGCACCGGCGGCAAACGCGAGAACTGGCTGCTCATCAAGAAGCGCGACGATTATGCCGGCGACGGCGAGGAGCCGACCGAGCAACACGACACCAGCGTCAAGACCGGGCGCACCATGGACGAGATCGAGACCGGCGCCGATTCCGCCGTGTGGTCCTCCGACAAGGCTCAAAAAAAAACTCCGGCACCCAAAAGGCGAACCGCAAAGGCAAGCCCGCGCGCAAAGTGAAGGCGCCGCCTTTCGTCGAACCGCAACTCGCCACGCTCGAAGCGCATGCGCCCGCGGGCGAGGATTGGCTGCATGAGCTGAAATATGACGGCTACCGCATCGAGGCCTGCAAGGCGGGCGACGAGATCACCTTGTTCAGCCGCAGCGGTCTCGACTGGACCGTGCGCTTTCCGGCGATCGCCAAGGCGGTCCTGACGCTGCCTTGCGACAGCGCGCTGATCGACGGCGAGGCCGCCTATGTGCTGTCGTCCGGCGTGACGGACTTCAAATCGCTGCAAGAGCACATCGACAAGCCTGATCCGGCGATCCGCTATTTCGCCTTCGATCTTCTGTCTCTCGACGGCAAGGATCTGCGCAAGGAGCCGCTTTCAGAACGCAAGGAGAAATTGCGCAAGCTGATGGCGGCTAAGGGCGTGTCTGACTTTCTGATCTATTCCGACCATGTCCTGGGCGACGGTCCGGCCTTTTTCGACAAGGCCTGCAGCACGCAGCTCGAAGGCATCATGTCGAAGCGCGCCGATGCGCCCTACCGCTCCGGCCGCAGCAAGAGCTGGCTCAAGGTCAAGTGCACGAAGTCGCAGGAGTTCGTCATCGGCGGCTTCGCCGAATCCGACGTGCGCGGCAAGCCGTTCTCTGCGCTCCTGCTCGGCGTCCATGACGGCGAAGCGCTCATTTTCGCCGGCAAGGTCGGTACCGGTTTCAATGCGCGGGATCTGAAAGCGCTTGCCGCACGCTTCAGGCCGCTCATCCGCAAGACTTCGCCGTTCGAGAATGTGCCGGGGCCCGAGCGCAAGGGCGCGGTGTGGCTCAGACCCGAGCTCGTCTGCGCCGTGAACTTCACGGAGTGGACGCGGGACGGGCGCCTGCGCCATCCGAGCTTTCAGGGTTTGCGCGAGGACAAGCCGGCGGCCGCGGTGATCCGCGAGGGCAACGACACTCAGGAGGCCGCGATGCCGGCAAAGACGAAGAGCGCGTCAGCTAAGACAAAGACGGCCAAGACGAGCGACGTCACCTTCGGCGACGTGACGCTGTCGAGCCCCGACAAGGTGCTCTACCCGGACATCGGCTTCACCAAGCTCGACCTCGCGCGCTATTACGAGAGCGTCGCGTCGGTCATGCTGCCTTATGTGGCGAAGCGGCCCATCAGCCTGGTGCGCTGCCCCGAAGGCGTCGACGGCGAACGCTTCTTCCAGCGTCACGCCATGAAGGGCATGAGCAAGGCGATCAAGGAAGTCGCCATTCCCGGCGGCGAGACCAAGAAGCCCTATCTTTATATCGAGAACGAGGACGGGCTGTTCGCGCTCACGCAGATCGGCACCCTCGAGGTCCACGACTGGGGCGTGTCCCTCAAGAAGATCGACAAGCCCGACCGCCTGGTGTTCGACCTCGACCCGGACGAGGACCTCGACTTCGCCGTGTTGCGCGCCGCGGCCGAAGAGGTCCGGGACTTCCTCGCCGCGCTCGGCTTCGAGAGTTTCCTCAAGGCCACCGGCGGCAAGGGCTTGCATTTGGTGGCGCCGCTCACGCCGAAGGCCGGCTGGGACGAGGTGAAAGAGTTCGCCAAGGCGGTCGCCGATGCGCTCGTCACCGCGCGGCCGGACCGCTACACGGCCAATCCGTTGAAACGCACGCGCGTCGGCAAGATCTTCGTCGATTATCTGCGCAACCAGCGCGGCGGCTCGTCGATCTGCAATTTTTCCACCCGCGCCAAGGCGGGCGCGCCGGTCGCCGCGCCGCTCCGCTGGGACGAGCTGAAGCGCCTCGACAGCGGCGCGCCCTATGACGTCGAGACCCTGCCCGCCCGGCTGAAACGTCTCAAGACCGACCCTTGGGAGGGATTCTTCACCACCCGCCAGTCGATCACCGCCAAGGCGAAGAAAGCGCTCGGCCTCGCCTGACGGGAGGCCCGCCTGACGGGTGCCTAGCCGAAGTGTTCCCAGGTCACCTTGCGGAGCTCGGGAAGCGTGAACGGCTTTTGCAGCACGGCCGCATGGCCGAAACGGCCGTCGACGCCGGCCTGCCCGTAGCCCGTCACGAACACGAACGGAATGCCCTGCCTCGTCAACCATTCCGCCACCGGATCGGAGCGCTGCCCGCCGCCGAGATTGATATCCAGGACCGCGCCGTCGAGATGCTCGTCCTCGCAAAGGGCTATCGCTTGGCCGGCCGTGGCGGCGGGTCCGACGACTTCGAAGCCGAGTTCGATCAGCTGATCCTCGATCAGCATCGCTACCAGAGCCTCGTCCTCGACCAGCAGGACACGGGGTTTGGCGCCGTCGATAGCCATTACGCGATCATCACCTTGCGCGACAGCGGCAGACGCATGCGGCAGACGGCGCCGCTCTCCTCGAGAGTGAGCGCCACGTCGCCGTCAAGCTCACGCGCCATGCCGTCTTCTATGAGCCGGGACCCGAAGCCGCGGTGGCCGGCGTCGGCCACCTTCGGACCGCCGCTCTCCTCCCAGACGAATTCCAGAGTTGGCTGAGAGCCGCCTTCCAGGTCGAGACTCCAGTGAATTTTGACACGCCCCTCTGGCGCCGACAGCGCACCGTATTTCGTGGCGTTGGTGATCAGCTCGTGCAACGCCATGCCGAAGCTCACCGCTGCGGTGGGCCCGAGCCGGATTTGCCGTCCCGAGATCTCGACGCGCGACGGCTCGCCCTCAATGAATGGCGCGAGCGATTCCGAGACGACCTCCATCAAGCTCGCACCCTGCCAGACGTCGCGCGCCAGCAGGCTGTGCGCCCGAGAAAGCGCGATCAAGCGCGAGTCGAACTTGTCCATAAAGCTGTCGACGTCCTTGGCGCCGCGCGCCGATTGCCGCGCCAGCGACTGGACGGCGGCCAGCGTGTTCTTGACGCGATGGTTCAGCTCATCGAGCAGGAGCTGCTGGCGCTTCTCGGCATCCCTGATCTCCGTGATATCGGTATTGGTGCCAAACCAGCGGATGACCGCTCCCTCGTCATTGCGGACGGGTAAGGCGCGGGAGAGGAACCAGCGCCAGGTCCCGTCCCGCCCTTTGATTGGAAACGTGTCTTCCCAGGGCTCACCGGTTTCCCAGGAGCGCTGCACGCGCGCGACGACACGCTCGACGTGATCGGGATGATGCACGCGACGCCAGCCCCAGCCTTCCATGTCGGCGAGCGTCGTGCCGGTATAGTCGTACCAGCGCTTGTTGTACCAAAAGATCCAGCCGTCCGGCTGGGCCATCCAGGCAAGCTGGGGGATCGAGTCGGCCAGGAGTTGAAAGTTGACGTCGCCGTCGCGCAAGGCCTCCTTCGCTTGTCGACGCCGCGTTCGGCGGTGAGGGTCTTCTTCCTTGTCGTCCAAGATGGGCTCGCTCGTTCAAATGGCCGGTTACCGTCCCACTCTAACGCGTCTTGCTGTGATTTTGGTCACTGTGACGCTGTTCCCATTTTGTGCCGGGCGCCCTATATTCGGTCCATCCCATGAACAATCGAAAGGAGGTGATCCAGTGTCTCATTGTCATAGCCCGCGGTCTGAGGGTGATACGGCCTGGATGCTCGCCTCTGGTGAGGTCTAGGGCGCATCAACGCCTATAAGCGGTCCTTTTAGACCGCGGCCGACAATGGAAGGGCTGCCCCACGCGGGGCGGCCCTTCTTTTTTGCCCAAAATCTGGCTTCGCCTCGGCCTGCGCATTGAAGAATTTTTCAGACCCTGTGGGCCATTGTCGGCCTCATGTCGGGGGCACGTATTGCGTATCTGGCCGCGCTGATTGCGGCGGTCGTCTTTCTCGAAGGGTGTGGCGGCGGCAGCATTCCGCGCGAAACCCGGGCGGAATGGCGGGACAAGTCCGAGGCGCAGTGCATGGCCTCGGGCCGCGTGCGCGCGTCGTCCTATGTTCAGCAGGTCTCCGCCAAGAGCGGGCCGAGCGCCTGCGGCATCCGGGCGCCGCTGAAGGTCTCCGGCGCGCTCGGCGGTCGCGTCAGGATCACGCCGACGGCGACCATCGGCTGCCCCATGACGGCGAGCCTGGACAGCTGGATCCAAAATTCGGTGCAGAAGGCCGCCTATCGCCAATTCGGCAAGCAGGTGGTGGAGATCAGGCAGATCGCCTCCTATAGCTGCCGCGGCCGGAACGGACGCGGCAGCGGGCCGCTGTCGGAACATGCTTACGGCAACGCCATCGACATCGCCGGCTTCCGGCTTTCCGACGGCACGCAGATCACCGTGGTCAAGGGCTGGTGGCGCGGCTCCGCGCGCGAGAAGGCTTTCCTCAAGGAAGTGTTCGCGGGCGCTTGCGCGGAGTTCTACACAGTGCTCGGTCCGGGTAGCGACCGGTACCACTACAATCATTTTCATCTCGATCTGCTGATCACCAACGTGTCCAAGGGGCGTCATTACTGCCGTCCCCAACCGAGCCGGGGCCTGTTCGCCGCAGCGGAAGACGCAGACCCGCTCTCCACGGCGTCCATCAAGCCAATCCCGTTCACCGGGCCTCCTGGCGCCGACTAAATCGGTATCTCTGGGAGAAAAGACCCGACTGTGGCCCCTCGGCAACGCCGCGGCGGCGATAGAGGCGGTATGGTCGTTACGGGAGAATCGCACCAGGGAGCATGACCACAGCCATAAGCCTTTGGGCTTGGTTCGATTGGAGGGCGCGATGGCAGCCGAATCATTGGTGCAAATGCTTGAAGAGATCGCCGTCGGGCTGAAAGCCGGCGACGAGGAAGTCTATGGTTGGCTTCGCGAACAGCTCAAGGAATGCGGCGCCAGCGAAATTTCCGTCGAGCTCGCCATGGGGGTGATCGCCAGGCTCCTGCCGGAAGAGGCGCAAGGCAATCTCGAACTAACCGAGCACTACACACGGCGCTGGGCTCACTAGCACTCTGTAAGATCCCGCTTTAACATCCCCTTCCCGCCGCAGGGCGGAACAGACCTGTCGTCTTTTTCGTTGATAGGGCCATGCGCGCGTTTCTGTTGCACAATCCGTCGGCCGGCTCCGGGAGCCATACGCGCGAAGAGCTTCTGAACGCTCTCGAGCGGGCCGGCTTCTTTACGCGCTATTTTTCCACCAAGAACGACGACTACAAGGAAGCGCTTGCACGCGGCAGCGTGGAGTTGATCGTCATCGTCGGCGGCGACGGGACTGTGGGCAAGATCGCGCGCAACATTCCAGACCGCACGGTGGCCGTGGCGATCCTGCCGGGTGGCACCGCCAACAACGTCGCCAGGAGCCTCGACATCAAAGGCGACATTCTGGGGCTCATCGAAAAGCTAAAAGAATCGCCGCGCAAGCGACTGGACATTGGCTGCGCTACTGGCCCGTGGGGAAGTTGGAAGTTCCTGGAATCCGTCGGCTGGGGCGCGCTCGCCAAGGTCGTCGATATCGGCGTGCCGGATAATTCGCGTGAAGTGCAGATCGCTGAAGGCCGAGAGCTGTTCGCCGAGATTTTGGAATCAGCCACGCCAAGCCGTGTCTGCCTCGACGCGGACGGACACCGCATCGAGGGCGACTTCGTTTTCGTCGAGATTCTCAATATCGGCATGACCGGTCCCCGCGTGATGATCAGCCCTTCCGCCGAGGCTGGAGACGGCTTGCTCGACATCGTCTATCTGCCGGCGGCGCGCAAGCAGGAGATGATCGACTGGCTGCGGTCCGCGCCGGACGCGACGCCAATCCCCCTGGATGAGATCAAGGCAAGAAAGGTGACTTTCAGTTGGACTGACGGGCCGTTGCGCGTGGACGACGAGGTCTTCGACGCCCCCAAACTCCCGAGCCAAGTGCATGTCGAGATCGAACAGGAAGGCCTTCGGGTCTGCGTGCCGCGCGCGGAAGACTAGGCACGAAGGGCCGCTTCCAACCGCAACCACGCCTCCTCGGTGCCGGGAAGGCCGAAGCGCAGCCACTCCGGCTCTTGATCGAAGCGTCGCACGAAAATACCGGCACGCCCGAGCCGCTCGAAGATCTGTTGCGCATCGGGGCTGCGCACAAGATGGAACAAGTCCGTGAATCCAATGCTCTCGAGTCCTGCGTCCTCGAGCAGCGTCTTGAGGCGTACCGAGGCACGACCCAAGGACAGACGCGTCTCGTCGATCCAATCCCAATCCCATAGCGCGGCCTTGCCGGCCGCGAGCGCCGGACCCGAAACCGGCCACGGCCCGAGGCTTGCGCGAAGGCGCGCCGCGAGCGCCGTTGCGGCCAAGGCGAAGCTCAGCCTGAGACCGGCGAGACCGAAGAATTTCCCGAATGAGCGCAGCACGACAACGTTCGCGTCTTCCACATGGAGGGCGAGACTCTCGCCGCGGGGCCCTGCGTCCATGAACGCCTCATCGACAATCAAGAGGCCTCCTCGATCGCGCTGCTGGTCGGCGATGCGAAGCAGTTCAACCTTTCCGCAGAGACGTCCGTCGGGATTGTTCGGGTTCACCACGATGGCGAGATCGGCCTCGCCCAACGGCGCGAGCTCCGAGACAGTGATCACTTCGTGCCCGGCGAGTGCGGCGACCCGTGCGTGCTCCGCATAGGTCGGGCCCAGGACCGCCGCGCGGCCGGGGGCCACTAGCCCCGCGAGAAGCGTCATCAGGATCTGGCTGCCCGGTGCGGGAACCACATTGGACTCCGACGGCGCAGCATAGGCTGTCGCGGCGTACGCCGTGAGCTGCTTAAGGTCCTCCGTGTCCGGCAGGCGCGCAAAATGTTCGGGCCAAAGCTCCGGGATGGGGTAGGGAAGGGGATTGACCGCCGTCGATAGGTCGAGAACCGGCTCAGGCGCGCCGGGAAACAGCTTTCGGGCTGCATCGAGATCGCCGCCATGGACGAGCGGTGCGAATGCGTTGGGAGGGATCATGGCTGCACCGCTAGCACTTCTTGCCTTGCTGACCGAGCTCATCGTCGGCTACCCGCAGGGGCTGATGAATGCAATAGGCCATCCGGTCACTTGGATGGGCCGTCTGATCGCCTTTCTCGATAAGCGTTTCAACCGTGAGGGCGCCGATGCCGAGTCGCGCCGCCGGGCGGGCGCCCTTGCGCTGTTCTTTCTGCTCCTGACCGTCGGCGCCATCGCCTTCGTGGTCGAGACCGCGCTGCTGCTCCTGCCGTTCGGCCTGATCCTTGCCGGCATTGCCTGCAGCGCGTTCATCGCCCAACGCAGCCTCTATGCGCATGTGGCCAATGTGGGCGAAGCGCTGGAGAGCGGCAATCTGGCCAAGGCCCGCGAGGAGGTGGCGCATATTGTCGGACGCGATACCGCCGAGCTCGACGAAGCCGGCGTTGCGCGCGCGGCGATCGAGAGCCTGGCCGAGAATTTTTCCGACGGCGTGGTGTCTCCGGTGTTCTGGATAGGACTTGTCGGCATGACCGGCGGCGCCGTGTACAAGGCGATCAACACCGCCGACAGCATGATCGGTCACCGTAGCGCGCGGTACGAGAATTTCGGCAAGCCCGCGGCGCAGCTCGACGATCTCGTCAATCTTCCCGGCGCGCGGCTCTCGGGCCTCCTGATCGTCGGCGCCGCGGCGCTCTCTGGCGGCGCATCGGCGGGCCGCGCCTGGCACACGATGCTCGGCGACGCGCCCAAGCATGCCTCCCCCAATGCCGGTTATCCGGAAGCGGCCATGGCCGGCGCGCTCGGCCTCGCGCTCGGCGGTCCGCGCCGCTACGAGGGCGCCGAGACCGAAGGCGCATGGCTTGGCGACGGACGGCGCGAGGCCAACGCGGCGGACGTCCAAGCGGCGCTCGATCTTTACGGCCGGGCCGACGGGCTGCTGATTGCGCTCGTCATCGTGCTCGCGGCGCTTACCGCGATAACGTGAGCATCGTGTCGATATCGACATGCGCTTCCAAATGGGCGGCGAGGCGGTCGAGGATCTCGTCGACTGAGGCCTCATAGGCAATCTGCGGGGCGCCCGCGGCGAAGCGCGCGAGCCAAGCCGCGCGCTGGCGATCGTCTGAGAAGAGTCCGTGCACATAGGTGCCGATCACGCGGCCGTCGGCGGACATGGCGCCCTCGGGCATGCCGGTCTCGAGAGTCGCGAAGGGTCGCGCGCAATCGGGACCTTGGGTGACACCCATATGCATCTCGTAGCCGGAGAACGGCGCGCCGTCGAACGTGGTGCCGCGCGCCGGCTCCAGGCGCTTCTCGTTTGACAGGGTCGTCTCCACATCAAGGAGACCGAGACCTTGCGCTGCGCCCGGGGTACCCTCGATGCCGTCCGGATCGTGGAGGACCCTCCCGAGCATCTGGTACCCGCCGCACAGTCCGAGCAGCATGCCGCCACGGCGCAGATGAGCGGCGATGTCGATGTCGAAGCCGGCTTCGCGCAGCGCCTTCAAGTCGGAGAGCGTTGCCTTCGAGCCTGGCAGAATCACCAGCGCCGCGTCGCCGGGCAGCGCCTGGCCCGGGCGCACGCGCACCAGCTCGATGGCCGGCTCCGCATCCAACGGATCGAGATCGTCGAAATTGGCGATATGCGGCAGGATCGGCACGGCGATCTTGAGTGCGGCTCCTCGTTTCTCGGCGCGCGCGGCGTCCAGCGCCAGCGCATCTTCCGCCGGAAGCGCCCGCGCCTCGGCGAAGAAGGGGATAAGCCCCAGCGCCTGCCATCCGGTGATCTCGGCAATCCTTGTAATGCCGGTGGCGAACAGCGCGGGATCGCCGCGGAACTTGTTCACGAGGAAGCCGGCGATCATCTTCGCGTCGTCCGCGTCGAGCACGGCCTTGGTGCCGACGAGGCTGGCGATCACGCCGCCCCGGTCGATGTCGCCGATGAGTATAATTGGCACATCGAAGGCGCGCGCGAATCCCATATTTGCGATATCGTTTTCCCGTAAATTCACCTCGGCCGCGCTGCCCGCGCCTTCGACCAAAACGATGTCGGCCTGGGCCTCGAGCCGCGCGAAGCTGTCCTGCACGAAGCGCATCAGTTCTGGCTTAAGTGACTGATAGTCTGCGGCTTTCGCCGTGCCGTAGACGCGGCCCTGCACGACGATCTGCGCGCCCACCTCGCTCTGCGGCTTCAGCAAAACCGGATTCATGTGCACGCTCGGCGCCACGCCCGCCGCCCGCGCCTGCAATGCCTGCGCGCGGCCGATCTCGCCGCCGTCTGCCGTCACGGCGGCGTTGTTCGACATGTTCTGCGGCTTGAAAGGCAGCACTTTTAGCCCACGCAAGTGAAGCGCGCGCGCCAGGCCCGCCACGACCAGCGACTTGCCGACATCGGAGCCCGTGCCCTGAAACATGAGCGCCCGGGCGGACATGGCTAGAACTCGATGCCGGCTTGCGCCTTCACGCCGGCAGCGAAGTGATGCTTGACCAGCGTCATGTCGGTGACGAGGTCGGCCACTTCGATCAGCTCCGGCTTGGCGTTGCGGCCTGTGACAATGACATGGAGATCGGGACGCCGGTCCTTCAGCGTGGCGACGACAGACTCCAGCGGCAGATAGTCGTAACGCAGCGCGATGTTGAGCTCATCGAGAATGACCAGTGCGAAGCCCGGATCCTCCATCAGTTCGACCGCCTTCGCCCAAGCCCGTTCGGCCGCGGCGATATCGCGGGCGAGATCCTGGGTCTCCCAGGTGAAGCCCTCGCCCATGGAGTACCAGGCGACTTGGTCGCCGAACTTGGCGAGCGCGTCGCGCTCAGCCGTGTGCCAGGCACCCTTGACGAACTGCACGATGCCGACGCGCTTTCCCCGGCCGATCATGCGCAGCGCCAGCCCGAAGGCGGCCGTCGATTTTCCCTTGCCGGTGCCGGTGTGGACGATGAGCAAGCCCTTCTCCTCGACGGTCTTGCCGGCGACTTCCTCGTCTTGCGCCGATTTCCGCTTCGCCATTTTGGCGCGATGGCGCTCTGCCTTTTGCTCGTCGACGGAATTGGTCATGACGTTCCTTTCACAAAGAGCGGCTGACTGGCGACCACGAGCACAACACGGCTGGCAATGGCCGCGAGACGCTGGTTGAGCGTGCCTTGGGTGTCGCGGAAGACTCGGCCAAGCGTGTTGTCCGGCACGATCCCCAATCCGACTTCATTGGAGACGAGAACCGTCGTACCTTGGCGTCGCATCAACGCTTCTTCCAGCCTAAGCGTGATCTTGTCGACGTCGAACGCCCCATGCATCACGTTGGAAAGCCACAGCGTGAGACAATCGACGAGCACTGCGGCTTCCGGTGGCGCGGCCTCGAGCGCTTGCGGCACTTCATGCGGCGCCTCGATGGTTTGCCAGCCCGCCTCGCGGCGGGCTCTATGCTCGGCGATCCGCGCAGCCATCTCCTGGTCGCGCGCTTCGGCTGTCGCTATATAGACCCATGGCCGGGGCCGCGCGGTGACAAGGCTTTCGGCGTAGCGGCTCTTGCCGGAACGGGCGCCGCCGAGGACGAAGGTGATCCCCTCGCCCCCGGTTGCGTCAGATAGCATGGGAAATCACGCTTCCGGGATGAGCTGTCCGAGAAGGGCGGCCAAGCCGACTCCTACCACCACCGCGCCTGCAAGACGCGGTGCGATCGCCGACACGCCTTCACCGGTCCGGCGCGTGATCAGCGCAACGCCTACGGACAGGGCGCTCTGGATGACGACGAGGCCCAGCAGATAAGCCCAGAGCGGGGTCGCCTCAGCGCCGACAATCGACTCGCCGTAGGCATAGCCATGGAAAATCCCGGCGAGGCCGAACAGGGCACCCCAAGCGGCAAGCGGCAGCGCCCTGCCGGAGGCCACGAGCGCACCAATCAGCACGACCGAGGCCGCGACGAGAAGCTCGACCCCCGGCAGATTGAACTCGAAAAGGTGGATAACGACGCCGAGCGCCGAGGCCACGACGAAGGCTACTGGGAGCGCGAGGCTCAGCCCGCCGACACCGACCGCAACGCCGACGGCGATGAGAAAAGCCAGATGGTCGAGCCCGATGACGGGATGGGCAAGACCCGAAAGCAGGCCCTGGCTAAAGGTCGACGGCATTTTGCCGCCCATCGCATGGTGAGCCAAGGCCGGCTCGATCATCAGCAGAAGGCCAGTAATTGCGAGAAAAGCGGTGCGGTGTAGAGAAACGTTCATTTTGTCCCCCATGCGCCCTCCACCCGAGGGCGCGGTTCAAGGTTGATGCCGGCGGCAGGTCTCCTGGCTCGCGGGTCGACGCCTTCCCTCGGCCTTCCCGGAGGATCGCTCCAGTGGCTAGCGGAGGGGTGCTCGCCGCTTACAGTTGCGGGGGCAGCCGCGGAATCGGGAAAATCCCTCACCGCGTTCCCTATTACGTCCCGCCTCATGCGGGAACCGACGACGCGAGGACTATAGCGGTGTTCGCCGCTGCCGCAAGCGGGCGCACTGGCGGTCGCAGACCGGTAGTTGGACCCGGCCCTAGCGCTCATTGACAAAGGGGGGGCCCGCCCCCTTAAGTGCCCAAATCGACGGTCTCTCGAGATGAGAGCGAACAGGGAACGCGGTACGGAATCGCCCAAATCCGCGGCTGCCCCCGCAACTGTAAGCGGTGAGCCCGAACCACTTTGCCACTGGGAAGTCCCGGGAAGGCGGTGAGGGCTGAGACCCGCGAGCCAGGAGACCTGCCGTCGATCTGGTCGCTTACCCGGGCGGGGTGCCTCGGTGGCGGTTAGGTCTTTGACGAGAGCCGATTTCGCCGGTTCCCCGTCGCACAGCACCCCGATTCCGGAAGGCCCGAGGAGCGGCTTGGCAGGGGTGACTCTCACCGACATCGAAGCCGACGAGGACGTGGCGGCCCGTGCTGGCGCCACCGTCTATGTCTGCGTCACCTGCCGCAATCCAAAAGATCAGGAAGACGGCCCGCGCCCCGGCCTGACGCTGGCACGGGCCGCCGCCAAGGCGGCCGAGGGCACCGGCGTCACGGTCTGCCCCGTTGAGTGCCTGGCCAATTGCAGCCGTTCGTTGAGCGCCGCGATGCGCTGCGACGGCACCTGGACCTATATCTTCGGCGGCCTTGAAGCAGACCGCGATGCCGAGGCGTTGATCGAAGGCGCCCGGCTTCTGGCCCGCGCCGAGGACGGCCTGCTGCCTTGGCGAGGCCGCCCCGAAATCCTGAAGAAGGGGCTCATCGCCCGCGTGCCGCCGCGCGATTTCACGGAAGGAGACTAGATGACGTCGCTTGCCCGCATTCCCTGCACCATCGTCACGGGCTTTCTCGGCTCCGGCAAGACCACGCTGATCCGTCATGTACTCGCCAACGCCAACGGTCGGCGGCTCGCGGTGATCGTCAACGAGTTCGGCGATGTCGGCATCGACGGCGAAATCTTGAAGGGCTGCGGCGACGCTTCCTGCCCGGAAGAGAATATCGTCGAGCTCGCCAACGGCTGCTTGTGCTGCACAGTGGCGGACGAGTTCGTTCCCGCTCTCGACCAGATCCTCGCCATGGAACCTCCGGTTGATCACATCGTGATCGAAACTTCCGGCCTCGCTCTGCCGAAGCCATTGGTGCAGGCTTTCCATTGGCCGGCGATCAAAAGCCGCGTGACCGTAGACGGAGTCGTGGCGGTCGTGGACGGGGCAGCGCTGGCTGACGGGCAAGTTTCCGCCGATCTCGAAGCGCTTTCCGCGCAACGCGCCGCGGATGACGCGCTCGACCATGACGACCCCATCGAGGAGGTCTTCGAGGACCAGATTGCTTGCGCCGATCTTGTCGTGCTGAATAAGCGTGACTTATTGGATAAAGACGGTCTTGAGCGGGCCATGAAGGCCGTGACCAATGCGTTGCCGCGCGCGGTCGGCATCGTCACCGTGGCGGACGGCAAAGTCGACCCCGTCGCGCTTCTCGGGCTAGGCGTCGGCACCGAGAACGACATCGGCAACCGCATGACCCATCACGATGCGGAAGAGGATCACGACCACGATGATTTCGATAGTTTCGTGGTGCCGCTTTCGGAGGTTAATGACCCGGCGGCGATCGCCGAGCGCATCGCCGAGCTTGCCGAGGCGCACAACATCCTTCGCGTCAAAGGCTTCGCCGCCGTGACAGGCAAGCCCATGCGGCTGCTCATTCAAGCGGTCGGCCCGCGGGTCAGTCATTATTACGACCGCCCTTGGGGCACATCGGAAGACCGCAAGGGCAGCGTCGTCGTGATTGGCATCAAGGGCCTCGACCGCGAGGCCGTGACCAAGTCGCTCGCCGGGTAACCGCTCATGCACCTGTTGCAGACAAGCGCCACGACTCTCGATGACATCGTCGAGCCTGTCGATCTCGGTCAGACGCCGGGCGACATCGTGGTCTTGTCGTTTGCCGACAGCGATCTTGCCGGGCTCACGGCGGCTTACGGCCAAGAGCGCGGCGCCCTGACGAGCGTGCGGCTCGCGCATCTTCGTGACCTGCGTCATCCCATGTCCATCGATCTCTGGATCGATAGTGTGGCGCAGCATGCGAAGGTGATTCTCGTGCGGCTGCTCGGCGGTCTCGATTGGTGGCGCTACGGGGTCGAGTCGCTGTCCGAGATGGCACGTGCGCGCGGCATTGCGCTTGCCGTTTTGCCCGGCGAGGATCGCGACGATCCCCGGCTGTTCGAGGCCTCGACGCTTTCGCCCGAAGATTTGCGGAACTTGCTCGCTTATTTCCGTGAAGGCGGCATCACGAACCTGCAGGGCTTGCTTCGCTGTCTGGCTGCTCATGCCGGGGCCCGCCTGGACGTGCCCGCGCCGCAGACCGTGCCGCGCATGGCGGCCTATATGCCGGGGCAAGGCGCTCTGCCTTTAGACACGGTTCAAGTTGCACTCACACCGGGCGTGCCCGTGGTGCCTATTCTTTTCTATCGCGCAGCGGTGCTCGCAGCCGATACAGGGCCTATCGACGGTTTGTGCGCAGCGCTGGCCGCGCGCGGGTTGGCCCCGGCGCCGCTCTTTGTCCCGAGCTTGAAGGACAAAGAAGCAGGTGACTTCGTGCGGAACGCGTTTGCTGAGCTTCCGCCTGCCGTCGTGGTCACCACGACGGCGTTCGCCGCAGGCGACGGCGTGTTCGAGGGGCTTGAAGCACCTGTGTTGCAAGCGGTCATCGCTACGACGCGCCGCGACGCTTGGGCCGAGAACCCGCGCGGACTCGGTCCGGCAGATCTCGCCATGCACGTGGTGTTGCCGGAGCTCGACGGGCGCGTGCTTGCCGGCGCGCTCGGCTTCAAGGACGCATTGCCGAAGGACGACGCGCTCGGCTTCGTGGCGTTTGCCAGCAGACCCGAGCCGGACCGGATCGACGCGGTCGCCGACAAGATCGCCGCGCTCGTTAGGCTTCAGCGGACACCGCGCGCAGAACGGCGCATCGCCGTGGTCTTGCCCGACTATCCGGGCGCCGGCGGACGCACCGGCTATGCGGTCGGTCTCGATGTGCCTGCAAGCGTATTGGCCCTCCTCGATGATCTCCGTCACGAGGGTTACACGGTCGATCATGAGCCTGCGGATTCCCCGGCGCTGCTCGGCCGCCTGGAGCGCGGCGCTGACGAGCTCGTTCTCTCACGCGCAGACTATGAGGCCTTGCTTGGCCAGCTTCCGGACGCGATCGCCGATAAGATCGAGGCGGCCTGGGGCGTGCCGGAGAGCGATCCCGATTTCCGCGACGGCGCCTTCCGCTTTCGTGCGGCGCAGTTCGGCAATGTCGTCGTGGCGCTGCCGCCGGACCGTGGCAACAGTCATGACCGCCGCACCGATTATCACGATCCAACCTTGCCGCCACGCCATGCGCTGCTCGCTTTCGGCCTTTGGCTGCGGCGCGAGTTGCACGCACACGCCCTGCTGCATCTCGGCGCGCACGGCACGCTGGAATGGCTGCCGGGCAACGCAGTGGCGCTGACGGCGTCGTGCTTCCCGGAAGCAGCCGTGGGCGCGCTGCCGGTGGTCTATCCCTTTATCGTGAGCAATCCCGGCGAGGCGGCACAAGCCAAGCGCCGCGTGGCGGCCGTGACCATCGGCCATTTGCCGCCTCCGCTTACCGGCACCGAGATGTCGGGCCCCGCGCTCGAGCTGGAGCAGCTTGTGGACGAGTACGCCATTGCCGACGGTTTGGACCGGCGCCGCCGCGAGCGGCTCGCCAAGTTGATCGTCGACAAGGCGCAGGAGTCGGGCCTCGCACGGGAGGCCGGCATCGAAGCCGGCGAACGCGATCAAGACGCTCTGCGCAAGATCGACGCCTGGCTCTGCGACCTCAAGGATTTCGCCGTCAAAGACGGCCTACATATTTACGGCCGCACGCCGCATACCGACGATCCCGCTTGGCTGGCTTGCGCCGATGCCGAGCGCGACGCGCTGCTGACCGCGCTCGACGGCAAGCGGGTAAAGCCCGGCCCGGCCGGGGCGCCGTCGAGAGGTCGCCGCGATGTATTGCCTACGGGCCGCAATCTCTTCACCGCCGACCCGCGCGTCCTGCCGACGCCCACCGCCATGGAGCTTGGAGGCCGCGCCGCCGCCGAAGTCATCCGCGCATACATGCAAGAGCATGGCGAGATGCCGCGCGCGCTGGTCATCGATCTTTGGGGCAGCGCCACCTTGCGGACCGGCGGCGAGGAAATCGCCCAGGGGCTTTCGCTCATGGGCTGCCGTCCGATCTGGGACCCGGCCACGGGCCGCGTGACCGGGATGGAGGTGTTGCCACCTGCGGTGATTGGCCGTCCGCGCGTGGATGTAACCTGGCGCATCTCGGGGCTGTTCCGTGACCTGTTTCCGGCGCAGATCGCCCTGATGGACGCGGCGGTGAAGCTCGTGGCCGCGCGCGACGAGGACGACGAAGAGAACCCGCTTGCAGCGGCTGCACGCGCCGCCGATACGCCGCTCGCGCGCATCTTCGGCAACGCGCCGGGCGCCTACGGTGCCGGCATCGAAGATTTGCTCGGACGCGATACGCCGGATGCAACGCTCGGCACGGCCTATCTCGCCGCCACTTCGCATGTCTATGGGGGCGTCGAGGGTCTCGGCACGCCGCAACCGGGCGCCTTCGCCGACCGGGTGGCCAAGGCCGATTTGCTTCTTCACCTCAGCGACGATCCAAGCCGCGACATTCTCGAAGGCGCCGAGGACGTGGCTCATGTGGGCGGGTTCGCCGCCGCCGCGCGCAGTCTTGGCGCTATGCCCAACCTCGTCATGCTGGATGTAACCAATCCGGAACGGCCGCGGGCCCGGCCCCTCGATCAGGCGCTGGCGCGTATCGTGCGCGGGCGCGCGACCAGCCCGAAATTCATTGAAGGCATGATGCGCCATGGCGCGCGCGGTGCCGCCGAGTTCGCCGAGACCGTCGACCGGCTCGTGGACTTTGCCGAGACCACGGGCGCGGTATCAAGCGCGCTGTTCGACGCGGTACACGGCGCCTATCTCGCCGACGACACGGTGCGCGATTTTTTGCTGCGCGAGAATCCCGACGCCGCCCGCGCCATCGCCGAGCGGCTGGACCACGCGCGCAGCAAAGGCTTGTGGCATCCGCGGCGCAACGATCTCGGCACCGAATCTCTCACCCGCACGACGGAGGCGGCCTTATGAGCCAGACCTTCGTCCGCGGCGCTTGTCCACGCCTTGCCGCACCGATGGAGACAGGGGACGGTCTCTTGGCGCGCATCGCGCCGTCTGGACCGATGACCATCGACGCCTTCGCCGGGCTTTGCGCCGCCGCCGAGATTCACGGGAACGGGCTCATGGAGGTGACCGCGCGCGGCAGCGTACAGGTACGCGGGCTGTCGCCGGTCTCCGCGCCGCTCTTTGCCGCTTAGGTCGAAGGACTCGACATCGGCCTTGTCGACGGCGTGCCGGTTCTGGCGAGCCCCTTGCCGCACGACCCGACGGCGCTGATCGATGCGCAATTGCTCGCGGCAAAAATCCGCAGCTCCATTGCCACGCAGAATTTGGGGCTCGCTCCGAAAGTCTCGGTGATTGTCGATGGCGGCGGACAGCTGTCTCTCGACGGCCTCACGGCCGATGTTCGGCTGCGGGCCATCACACATGGCGAAGAGACGAAGCTCCTTGTCTTGCTCGGTGGCGATGCCGCGTCGGCCAGACCGCTCGGCTTGGCCGTGCCGAACGACGCGACAGCGCTCGTGCGCGACATGCTGGCCGCTATCGCCGCGCATGGACCGGAAGCGCGAGCCGCCGACATTCTTGCGCGTGATGGAGCCGCCCCGTTTTTGGCCGCCGCGCGGGGCCGACTTGAGCTTGCCGCCCCTCTTTCGGTGCAACCACATTGCGAGACCATCGGTCTGCATCTGCTGATCGACGGATGCTGCGCCATGGCGGTGGGGCTGCTGTTCGGTCAAGCCCACGCGCTCGATGTCATCGCGCTGCTCCGCATGGCGCGGGCCAATGGGGCGTCATGGGTCGCGACTGCGCCGCAGAGGACCCTATTGCTCGGGCGAGTGCGCGAGATGACCGCCTTCGCGCTCGGTACTGCTGCGGATACGCTCGGTTTCATCGTAGACGCGCGCGATTCCCGGCGACGCGTCGTGGCGTGCGCCGGCGCACCGGCCTGCGCCTCCGGCCTGATCCCGGCGCGCACGCTCGCCGCCCAGATCGCCGCTCACCTTCCCCAAGGCGGCATGGCCGTGCACGTGTCGGGCTGCGCCAAAGGCTGCGCACACCCCATGGCGGCGCCGCTCACCATTGTCGGCACGGCGCAAGGCTGCGGCCTCGTCAAGAACGACACCGCCGGCGCGCATCCGGACACCTACATGAACGAGGAAGACGTCATGGCTGAGACTGTACGCCTCATCAGGCGAGAGCTAGCCGATGCTTAAGCAGGATTACGTTCGCGACGGTGCTGCGATTTACGAGCGCTCCTTCGCCATCATCCGCGAGGAAGCGGATTTATCCCGCTTCACGCCCGAGCAGGCGGAGATCGCCGTGCGCATGATCCATGCCTGCGGGCGCGTGGACGCCGCATCATCGATCGACTTCGCCGCGGACTTCGTGACGGCGGCGCGCCGCGCCCTGCAGAATGGAGCGCCCATCTTCTGCGATGCACAGATGGTGGCGCATGGCATTACCCGTGCTCGCCTTCCCGCTGAGAACGAGGTCATTTGCACTTTGCGTGACGAGCGCGTGCCGTTGCTCGCGGAGAAGCTCGGCACGACGCGTTCGGCTGCGGCGCTCGAGCTTTGGCGCGACCGGCTTGAAGGCGCCATCGTTGCTGTCGGCAACGCGCCGACCGCCTTGTTCCATCTCTTGGAGATGCTCAGCGGCGGCGCGCCCCAACCCGCCACGGTGCTCGGTGTCCCCGTGGGCTTTGTCGGGGCGGCGGAGTCGAAGGACGCGCTGGCCGACAACGCGCACGGCGTGCCCTGGCTCGTTGTGCGCGGGCGCATGGGCGGCAGCGCCATGACGGCGGCGGCGATCAACGCACTCGCCAAGGAGGGCATATGACCGGCCGTCTCATCGGCGTGGGCGTCGGACCCGGCGATCCTGAGCTCCTCACTCTCAAGGCGCTTGGCGCCCTCAAGCAGGCGGACGTGGTGGCCTATTTCGCCAAGGAAGGGAATGTCAGCAACGCACGCAAGATCGTCGCCGGCCATCTCAACGGCGCCGAGGAGCTGCCACTGCTCTATCCCGTAACCACGGAGATCCCAAAGGAGCATGCCGGCTATCGCACTGCGATCCGCGACTTCTACGATATCTCCGCCGCCGCCGTGGCGTCCTATCTCGATGACGGGCGCACCGTCGCCATTCTGTCGGAAGGCGATCCTCTGTTCTACGGCTCGTACATGCACCTCCATGTGCGCTTGAGCACGCGCTACCCCACCGAAGTTGTCGCCGGCGTGACCGGCATGTCCGGCTGCTGGTCGTCGGTCGGTGCGCCGATGACCCAAGGCGACGACGTTTTCACGGTGCTGCCCGGCACGCTTCCGGAATACGAGCTTGAGCGCCGCTTGGCGGACGCGAACGCCGCCGTGGTGATGAAGATCGGCCGGCACCTGCCCAAGATCCGCCGCGCCTGCGAGCGCGCCGGCTGTCTCGACCGCGCCATCTACGTGGAGCGCGGCACCATGACCAACGCCGCGGTGATGAAACTCGCCGACAAACTCGATATGACCGCACCGTATTTCGCCATCGTCCTGGTGCCCGGCTGGGAGGAGCGCGCATGAGCGGACGTCTCACGATCGTCGGACTCGGCCCGGGCGACGACCGCTACCTCACCCCGGAAGCGTGCGCGGCACTAGGGGCGGCGAACGCGCTTTACGGCTACGGGCCTTATCTCGACCGGGTGCCCCTGCGTGAGGGACAAACGCGCCACGCGTCTGACAATCGGGTGGAAGGCGAGCGGGCGCGAGAGGCTTTACGCGCCGCAGCAGCGGGCGCGAATGTCGCAATGGTGTCCGGCGGCGATCCAGGCGTGTTCGCGATGGCCGCCGCCGTGTGCGGCGAGATCGAGGCGGGGCCAGAGGCGTGGCGCGCGCTCGACCTCGTCGTGGTGCCCGGCATTACCGCCATGCTCGCCGTGGCGGCGCGGGCAGGCGCGCCGCTTGGCCACGATTTCTGCGCCATCTCACTGTCGGACAATCTCAAGCCCTGGGATCTGATCGAGCGGCGCCTCGACGCCGCGGCCGCGGCTGGTTTCGTCATCGCGCTGTACAATCCGATCTCCAAGGCGCGCCCCTGGCAACTCGGCCACGCCTTCATGCGACTCGCAAGCCGGCTCCCCGCGAGGACGCTCGTCGTGTTCGGGCGTGCGGTCGGCCGTCCGGATGAGGCCGTGACGGTGACAACTCTGGACAAGGCTGGCGAGGTGGCGGCAGACATGTCCACGCTCGTCATCGTCGGCTCGCCCGAAACGCGCATGATACCGCGCGACGGCAAGCAGCCACTCGTTTACACGCCGCGCGTCGCCGCCAAGGTGACGGCATGATCGAGCCACGCGAATACCTCTTCGACGGTTTCGACCGACGGGGTGTCCGGCATCGCGGGACGCTTCAGCAGGACGACCGGCAGATGCAACGCGCGAGCCGCGGCGATCTTTCCGTAACTCGCGTCTCCGCCGCTGTTCTTGGCAACGATCGCATCGATTCGGTGGCGTTCCAGCAGCGCGCGGTCGGCCGCTTCGCTGAAAGGGCCACGCGCGGTGAGGTAAATGGCGTGCGGTACGGAAAGCGGCGGATCGACGGGATCGACGCTGCGCACAAGGTAGGTGTGCTGTGGCGCCGTAGCGAAGCCGTCGATCTCGTTGCGGCCCAGGGCAAGAAAGACACGGCGTGGCGCAGCCCCGAGCGCGGCAACGGCCTCAGCGACGCTGCCGACCTCGATCCATTGATCGCCCGGCGTTCTCTCCCAAGGCGCCCGGCGCAGCGCCAGGACGGGCACGCCCGCTTGGCCGGCTGCACACACGGCATTGGCGGAGATCGTATCGGCATAAGGGTGCGTGGCGTCGATCAGGGCGTCGATCCGCTCGTCGCGCAGATACGCCGCGAGCCCCTCCACGCCGCCGAAGCCGCCGGTGCGCGTCGGCACGCCTTGCGCGCGCGGCGTGGCGGTTCGTCCCGCGAGCGACAGCGTGACGTCGATGTCCTTCCGGTCGACAAGCTTGCCGGCCAGAGCGCGGGCTTCCGCTGTGCCGCCGAGTATGAGGATGTTCATGGCGCGTCCTGAGCCGATCATGCCGGACCGTGCCTCATCGCGGCGCTGGCTGTCCATCGTCGGTATCGGCGAGGACGGCGTCGAAGGCTTGAGTCCCGGTGCCCGGAGCCTCATTGAAAACGCCGAGATCGTGTTCGGCGGCGCGCGGCATCTGGCGCTCGCCGCCCCCTTGATTCGCGGCCAGGCCAAGCCGTGGCCGACGCCCTTCTCCCTCGCAGTCGGCGAGGTGATCGGCTTGCGCGGACGCCAAATCTGCGTGCTGGCTTCGGGGGACCCCTACTTCTATGGGGTCGGTTCGACCCTCGCGGCGCACGTTTCGCCGGACGAGACTTGGGTGATTCCGGCACCGTCCGCCTTCAGCCTGGCCGCTGCGCGCATGGGCTGGTCGATCCCCGAGACCGTGCTCGTCTCCGTGCACGGCCGTGTGCTCGACCGCATCCGGCCGCATCTCCACCCGGGCGCGCGTATCCTGGCGCTCACCTCCGACGCGGATGGGCCTGCGGCGCTGGCGCGGCTCCTGACCCATCTCGGGTTTGCGCAATCGCAGGTCACTGTGCTCGAAGCGCTCGGCGGCACCCACGAACGGGTGCGCACCGTACGCGCTGGCTCCTTCGATTTGACGGGCATTGCCGCGCTCAACATCGTGGCCATCAACGTGGCGGCCGATCCGGGCGCGCGCATACTGGCCTATACGCCGGGTCTCGCGGACGATCTGTTCGAACACGACGGGCAGATCACCAAACGCGAGATTCGGGCCGTGACGTTATCTGCGCTGGCACCGAAGCGCGGCGAACTTTTATGGGACGTCGGCGCTGGCTCTGGCTCCGTCTCCATCGAGTGGATGCTTGCCGACCCTTCGTTGCGTGCCGTCGCCATCGAGGCGCGCGCCGGCCGCGCCGCTGGCATCAACCGCAACGCGGCCGCCTTCGGCGTGCCCGATCTCTCTGTCGTCGAAGGGGCGGCGCCCGAGGCTCTGGCGGGGCTCGATGCCCCTGATGCGATCTTTCTCGGCGGCGGAGCAAGCGCGGATGGCGTGTTGGAGAGGTGCATCGGAGCCCTAAGGTCCCGCGGACGTCTGGTCGCCAACGCCGTGACACTGGAAACCGAATCAGAATTGATCGCGCAGCACGCCACGCGCGGCGGCGCGCTCACGCGCATCGCGGTATCGCGGGCCGACCGCGTCGGCACCAAAACAGGCTGGCGTTCCGCCATGCCCGTAACGCAATGGATTTGGGAGAAATCATGATCGTCGCAGGGATCGGCTGCCGCAAGGGCACCACGGCACTCGAAATCGACGCCGCCATCGATGCCGCGCTGGCCGAAGCGGGCCAACCGCGCGAGGCGCTCAGCGCCATCGCCACCTCCGACGGCAAAGGCAGCGAGCCGGGCATCATCGAGGCCGTTGCCGGACGGGGGCTCAGCCTGCTTCTGGTGAAGCCTGGCGACCTGGAAGCGGCCGGCCCGCGCACGCAGTCCTCCTCGCCGCGGGTGAAGGAGCTGTTCGGCGTTGCTTCCGTCGCCGAGGCCGCGGCCCTCGCCGCCGCGGGTCCCGCGGCCAAGCTTATTGTCGCGCGCATCGTGGTGGGCCCCGCGACCTGCGCCCTCGCCGCCACGGACGGTGAGGCGTGACCGTCCATTTCATCGGCGCCGGACCTGGCGCCGCCGACCTGATTACGGTACGGGGCCGCGACCTCCTCGCGCGCTGCCCTGTCTGCCTCTATGCCGGCTCCATCGTATCAAAAGACCTGCTCGCCTACTGCCCTCCCGGCGCGCGCCTTGTCGATACGGCGCCGCTCGCGCTCGATGAGATAGAGGCGGAGTATGTCACCGCGCATGAGGCGGGTCAGGACGTGGCACGGCTCCATTCCGGCGACCTCTCGGTGTTCAGTGCCGTGGCCGAGCAGATGCGTCGGCTCGACGCCCGCGCTATTCCCTTCACACTGACGCCGGGCGTGCCGGCCTTCGCCGCCGCCGCCGCAGTGCTCCAACGCGAGCTCACCGTGCCGGAAGTGGCGCAGAGCGTCGTCCTCACCCGTGTGCCGGGACGAGCCTCCGCCATGCCCGCCGGAGAGACGCTTGCAGCATTCGCGGCCACGGGCGCCACGCTGGCGATCCATCTCGCCATTCATGCACTTGATAGGGTCGTGGCGGAGTTGATCCCGTATTACGGCGCGGACTGTCCTGTGGCCGTGGTGGCGCATGCGAGCCAGCCGCAAGAGCGCATCCTGCGCGGCACCCTTCGAGACATTTGCGCGCAACTGTCAGAGGATCCCATCGAGCGCACGGCGCTGATCTTGGTTGGCACGGCGCTCGCGGCTCAAGATTTCAGGGAGAGCGCACTCTATAACGCGGATTATCGCCGCCGTTATCGCGGCGGCCCGGTATGAGCGCGCCCGGGTTCATCGTCGCGGCCCACAAATCGGGCGCCGGCAAGACGACGGTGACGCTCTCGTTGCTCGCCGCGCTACGCCGCCGCGGACTGGCCGTGCAGGCAGCCAAAGCTGGCCCGGACTACATAGACCCGGCGTTCCATGCGGCAGCGACCGGCCGTCCAAGCGTCAATCTCGACAGCTGGGCCATGGCGCCCTGCCTCCTGGATGGGCTGGTGCGCGCAGCCGTCGTGGGCAGCGATATCCTCGTCATCGAAGGCGTCATGGGCCTGTTTGACGGAATCGGCGGCGAGCCGGGACGCACCGGGTCCACCGCCGATCTCGCTTCGCGCTTTGGTCTCCCGGTCGTGCTGGTGATCGACGTTTCCGGGCAATCGCAGTCGTCGGCGGCGCTGCTGCGCGGCTTCGCCAGTCACGATTCACGCGTTCGCATCGCGGGCGTCATTCTGAACCGCGTCGGCAGCGAGCGGCACCATCGGCTCGTTGCGACCGCCATCGAGGCATTGCAGATTCCCCTTCTCGGCGTTCTGCCGCGGAACGAGGCGATCGCCTTACCCGAGCGGCACTTGGGGCTGGTTCAAGCGGGCGAGCATGGTGACCTGGAGACGCGGCTCGATGCGCTGGCGGAGATGGCCGAGCGGCATCTCGATCTCGACGCAATTCTTAATCTCGCGGCGTCGCCATCGACGACAACCGTGAAACCGACGACAGCGCTGCCGCCACCCGGCATGCGCATTGCCCTGGCGCAGGACGCGGCCTTCACCTTCGTCTATCCGCATCTCGTCCAAGACTGGCGCGCACAGGGCGCGGAGATCGTGCCGTTCTCGCCGCTCGCCGACGAAGGGCCAGGCGATGCGTGCGACGCCTGCTGGCTGCCCGGCGGCTATCCCGAACTGCACGCGGGCGCTCTGGCCAACGCAAAAAACTTCAAGGCGTCGCTTGCGACGTTCGCCGAGACGCGGCCCGTACACGGGGAGTGCGGCGGCTACATGGTCCTTGGCGAGGGGCTGGTCGACGCAGAAGGCAGGCGTCACGCCATGACGGGCTTGCTCGGTCATGCCACGAGCTTCGCCGACCGCAAGCTTCATCTCGGCTATCGCCAGGCGCAACTATTGGCGGACTGCGTGCTCGGCAAGGAAGGCAATACGATCAGGGGGCACGAGTTCCACTACGCGCGCGTCACCGAGACCGGGAACGATGCGCCGCTCACCGAGATCGCCGACGGCGAAGGTAGGGCGCTGGGCACTGCGGGCCAAAGGCGCGGCCACGTCACCGGCACCTTCTTCCATGCCATCGCTGCAGCCTAGCTAGATTTGTCGGAGATTTGGGCTTCTTCGAAGGTCGCCATGCCCGTGTGACAGGCGAGCGCGGCACGCAACACCAGCAGCGCGACCGCGGCACCCGAACCTTCACCGAGCCGCATGCGGAGATCAAGCAGCGGCGTCATGCCGAGTTCCCCCAACAACAGACCGTGTCCGGCTTCCGCCGACAGATGTCCGACGCGGGTATGATCGAGGGAGTCTTCGCGCAAGACTTTCAACGGCGCCACGGACGCCGTCGACACGATGCCGTCGATGAGCACCGGGATACGTTTGTAACGCGCCGACAGACACGCGCCGAGGATGGCGGCGAGTTCTCGGCCGCCGACGCACGCCGCCGCGCGCAAGGGATCGCCGAGTGCATCCTTATGGCGTTCGAGCGCTTTCTCGATGGCCGCGCGCTTGCGGGCAAGCCCCTGGTCGTCAATGCCCGTGCCCGTGCCGGCGAAGCGTCCGCCACCCCCGAAGAGGGCTGCGGACAGTGCCGCCGCCGCGGTGGTGTTGCCGATTCCCATTTCACCGAGGACGACCAGATCCGCATCGTTGGAGACTTCGTCGTAGCCGGCGCCCACTGCGTCGAGAAATGCCGTCTCATCCATGGCAGGCTCTTTGGTGAAATCCGCAGTCGGCGTGTCCAACGACAACGGCGTGACGCGCAAGGCGGCGCCGCTCAAGCGGGCGAGCTGGTTGATAGCCGCGCCTCCCACTGCAAAATTCTCCGCCATCTGGGCAGTCACATCCGAGGGATACGCAGAAACGCCTTGGGCGGTGACTCCATGATTGCCCGCGAAGACCAGGATCTCGGCCCTATCGAGCCCCGGCGGGTTGCGCCCCTGCCAGGCGGCGAGCCAGGCGGTGAATTCCTCCAACCGCCCCAGGCTCCCAGGAGGCTTCGTCAACCGCACTTCACGCGCACTCACGGCCTCGACGCTGGCTTTGTCCGCCTCGGGCAGATCGCGGCAGGCGGCGCGCAAATGCTCTAGAGAGGCGAAGCGGGACATTTCGGCGTAGGCTCCGGCGGAATCGGCAGCAAAGGATTTTACGGGGATGGTCGCCATTACCACGGACCTCAGGACCGGCCTAGCCTTTTGCACGCGGCTCCCGGTCTCAGCACCGGAGACCGCGAACTTGGCGCGAGCCGCGTGGACCTTGCCGGTGGCCGGCGCGGTGGTCGGTGCGCTCGGCGGGCTGGTCTATTGGGTCGCCGACGGCTTGGGCCTGCCGCCTTTCGTCTCGGCCACGCTCGCAGTGGCCGCCACGGCCCTCATCACGGGCGGCCTTCATGAGGACGGGCTCGCCGATACCGCCGACGGCTTCGGCGGCGGCGGCACCAAGGCGCGCAAGCTGGAGATCATGCGCGATAGCCGCAGCGGCGCCTACGGCGTCGTATTACTTCTCTTGTCCCTCCTATTGCGCGTTGGCGCGATCGCCGCCCTCGCCGGGCCGGGGCCCGCGGCAGCGGCGCTCATTGCCGCCCATGCGGGCGCCCGAGGCGTGCTGCCGCTGTTCATGCGCGCGGTTCCCAACGCGCGCGAAGACGGGCTGTCGGCGGGTGCTGGAACTCCTACGACCGGGGCGGCCACGATCGCTGCATTGCTTGGGCTCCTCGCGCTGATGGTTTGCCTCGGGATTGGCGCAGGACTTGTCGCCGCGCTCGTGGTCGTTGCCGGGCTCATTCTTCTGGCGCGTCTCAGCATCAAGCAGATCGGCGGGCAGACCGGCGATGTGCTCGGCGCCGTGGAACAGATGAGTGAGATCCTGATTTTACTGACTGTCGCTGCGCTATGGTGAGCAAACCCCTAAGCGGGCTGTAACGGGGCGGAAAGACACCCGGTGCTAGAGTGCTCACAGACCAAGAGTCCCTCGATGGACTCGAAAGAACCGCAGGGAGTAGTCGAATGCGTATCGTGCTGGCGTTTTCACTTATTTGCGGCGTGGCGTTCGTCGCCCCGACAATCGTCACAGCGGCGCCGCTCGCCGTTTCCGAGCATGCGGCAATGACCAAAACGGTCGCCGGCGATCAATCGAAAGTCGAGACCGTGGGCTGGCGCGCCCGGGGCCGCCGCGGGGCACGGCGCACCGTGCGGGGCTGCGGCTGGCAGTGCACGCCGTATTGGCGACCCTACCAGTATTACAATTGGCAGTATTATTACCCTTATGGCGGTCCGCTCTTCTAGGAGCGAACCTCACTCTATCTGAACAGGTTTCACGCCGAAGTGACGGGCAGGCGCATTGCCTCGCCCCTATGCCGCCGGTAAGCTCAGGGCGGCCGGGGGCGGTTGGCGTACCAGGAGATCGAAATGCGTCACTCCCTCATTCTGTTTGCCGCCGCAGGACTTGTGGCGGTTTTCTCGCTTGGCGCCGCACCGGCGCAAGCAGCGCCCCTCCCAAAAATCGATCAGGCGAGCCCGGCGAACGCCGGCGTGGAGTCTGTGGGCTACCGCCGGCGCGGTTATCGCCCTTACCGTTACGCGCGGCCCTACGGCTATTACGCACCGCGCTATTACGCGCCGAGGCGCTATTTTTATGGCCCGCCTTACGCGCGCTATTACGGCAGTTACGGGTACTGGGGACGCCCCTATTACGGACGCCGCTATTACTGGTAGCAGACGGCGACCGCAGGCAATCAGACGGACCGGCGGTCTCCCCGCCGGTCCTTTCGCATTGTCGGTAACAAAGGGGTGACAGTGCGGCTGCCCGTTGTGGCAGAGTGCGCCGCGTGACCCCGCCCCACCCCGCCATATCGGACCGTGCATTCGCCCTCGCCCGCGCGGCACTCGAGCGCCCGGGCGCGCCGGACGCCTTTCCCGACCGCTTGCTCGTGGTCGATGTGGAGCGGCAGACCGCGGTCTGGCTCGAGGGCGAGACGGCACTCCGAGCATGGCCGGTGTCCACGGCAATGAACGGCATCGGCGGTGAAGAGAATTCCTTCAAGACGCCGCCCGGCTGGCACCGCATCCATACACGGATTGGCACGGACGCCTCTCCGGGAGCCGTGTTCGTATCGCGCGAGCCGACGGGCGAAACCTGGTGCGGCGAGGACTGCGACGGCGATCTCATCCTGACACGCATCCTCACCCTCGACGGAGTCGAGGACGGCATCAATCGCGGACCAGGGCACGACTCGCTCGAGCGTTACATCTATCTCCACGGCACCAACCAGGAAGCGCTGATCGGGCGCCCTATGTCGCAGGGCTGCGTGCGGCTCGGAAATTCCGATATCTGCGCCCTGTTTGATGTCGTGCGCGAAGGCGATTTCGTGCTCATCGCCGCCTCTACGGATCGCGTCATCCCCGACCCTTACGGCGATGGACGGTTTCACTATGCGGGGCTCGGCGGCTCCGGCATGAGCGCTATTGCCCAGTTTCAGGCGATGACCGGCGGGCGAGTGTCGGGAAGCGACCGCGCCTTCGATCATGGCGAACGTGGAGCCATGCGCGCGCAGCTCGAGGCGCTCGGCATCGACGTTCTCCCCCAGGACGGCAGCGGTGTGGGAACGGATTGTGCCGCGCTCGTAGTGTCCACGGCGGTGGAGGAACACGTTCCGGACTTCGCCGCGGCGAAAGCAAACGACATCCCGATCGTGCATCGTTCGGAGATGCTCGCCCATTTCGTCGGCGCCCACAGATCGATCGCCGTGACGGGCACCAGCGGCAAGTCCACCGTGACCGGCATGACGTTTGAAATCTTGCGTGGCGCCGGGCGAGATCCTTCCGTCATCACCGGCGGCGACTTGCCCGCGCTGCAGGCCGAGGGGCTGATCGGCAATGCCTTCGCCGGCGACTCCGATCTTCTCGTGGTGGAGGCGGACGAGAGCGACGGCTCGCTCGTGCGCTATGCACCGGCCGTGGGTGTGATCCTGAACCTCCAGCGCGATCACAAGGAGATGGACGAGGTTGCGGCGATGTTCGCGACGTTGCGGGCGCGGGCGCGCGAAACGCTCGTCGTCGGCGATGATCCGAACCTCGACCCATTCGGAGGCGGGAGCATACGATTCGGCCTCAGCACGCACGCCCATGTGCGTGGCCAAGACATCGCGCCGGGAGCCCATGGGAGCAGATTCCGGGTGGATGAGGTTGCCTTCGAGATTCCCGTCCCCGGCATCCACAACGTGACAAATGCGCTGGCGGCGATCGCCGCATGCCGTGCGGTCGACGTGCCGCTTGCCGATATGGCGGCGCCGCTGGCCGGCTTCTCCGGCATCGGGCGTCGTTTCCAAACAGTGGGCTGCGCGCGCGGAATCGAGGTGGTGGATGACTTCGCGCACAATGCCGAGAAGATCGCCGCAGCCATCCGCACCGCCAAGCTCAGGGGCAAGCGCGTATTGGCCGTCTACCAGCCGCACGGTTATGGGCCGACGCGGTTCCTGCGGAGCGACTTCGTGCGGACCTTTTCCGGCGAGCTCGGGCCGGAAGACCGACTGTGGATGCTCGAAGTGTTCTATGCGGGCGGTACGGCGACGCGCGATTTCTCGGCGGCTGAGATCGTCGATGAGATCGCGGCGCGGGGCACGAATGCCGCATTTGCACCATCGCGTGACTGGCTGATCGGCCGCATTGCCGAGGACGCAAAGGACGGCGACGTGGTGCTTGTGATGGGTGCGCGCGACCCCTCGCTCACGGCCTTTGCGCGAGACATCCTCGGCGCGCTGGCTGCCTGAGCCGCCTAGTTTCCAAAAATACCAGAGATGAAGCTGTCGAAGCCGCCGCCGCTCCGCCGACGCTGTGCCTGAGCTCGCGTATTGGAACTCGAACCCGACTCTGCCACCTCGGGCGTCGCGGGCATCGGGAAGTGGGCCGGGTTGCTGAACAGCTTCGACGCCATGCGGTTGTCGATGCCATAGAAATCGGCGAAGTCGCTCACCGTTCCGTCCTGGCCGGCTATCGCCGTGAAGTAGGTCAGATGCACGGGCACGTGGCGGTTGAGCGCAATCACCGTGCTCGAGCCGGGCCCTTTCGCCACCAAGCTTCGCACCTGATTCATGGACCAGCCCTTGTCCTCGCCCAGAAGCAACGCGGCGAAACGGTCGGGCTGGTTCACGCGAATGCAGCCATGGCTCAGCGTGCGCGTTCTCTCCGCGAACAGCTCGCGCTGAGGCGTGTCGTGCATGTAGATGGCGTGGCTGTTGGGGAAGTTGAACTTGAACTGGCCGAGCGGGTTTGCCGGGCCGGGATCCTGCGTGAAAGTATAGGCGTGGATGTTGACGCTGTTCCAGTCGACAGTATCCGCGCTGATGCGCTCACCCTTGTAGCTCACCGAGAGTCCGTAGCGGCGCAGGATGGCATCCTTGGAGTTGCCGAAGAAGCCGCCACCGCTGGGCCCCTGGAGCTTCGGCGCCAAATCCTCCTTGATGATGGTCGGCGGTACGGTCCAGTTCGGGTGGAACACGATGTTGCGCATCGACGCGGAGAAGAACGGCGTGGCATATTTGTACTGACCGACGATCGTCTTCTCCTGATAGATCACCTGGTCGCCCTTAATGACGCGCACATTGAATTCCGGCACGTTGTTCCAAACGTGATAGTTGCCGAGCTGGCGCGGCAGCCAGCGCCAGCGCTCCATATTGATGACGATCAGTTGGACGTTGCGGTCGTCCTCAGGACGGCGCCCCGTGGCCTTCGCAGAATCGCGCGCACGAACCAAGGCCTCCTGCAGGCGTTTGAACGGCACGTGTTGCGGATGGAGCGAGAGCAAGTACTTGTCAGGCGCACCGGAAGCAGCCATTTCGGTGAGCACGGTCTTCGGATCCCGCAAGCTTGGATGCTGGTCGAACAGCTTGCTGACCTGCGAGGGCGAGAGCCGTCCAATCTGGGCGTCGCGCGCATAGCTCAGAATGGCGATCGACAGCTTGATCTCGGCATCCGCCTGGGCGTCCTCAGTGGCCGGCACCGCGTCGGCGGCGGGCAGCTCGAAGGAGGAGGCCTGCAGCCCCCAGTCATCGGCTTTGCGAATCTCGGCCATGATCGCCTTGGCCTTAGCGGAGAAGCCGCTCTCGCTGATCCACAGCGGCGGCTCCTCGCGGGCGCCGTAGAGCTCCGTCAGCGCTTCGAGGTCCGACGCGGCAGCGTTCTTGTATTGGCCGGGCTCCTCAAGCTTGGCGCGGATGGCGGCGACAACCGGATGGGCCGGCGGCGGCGGCGCAACCTCCTCGGCGACGGCCTCCTCGTTACTTGGCCCCTCGGAGGTCTCCTCTGAACTTTCCTCGCTCTTGCTGGAGGTCGCATTCTCGTCCGCAGCCTTCTCCGCTTCCGCGTCGGCCGACGCGTTCTCGGCTGGCGCTTCCTCGGCCTCGACCTTTTCGTCCTCGACCTTTTCGTCCTGGACCTTTTCGTCTTCGGACGGCGCCGTATCCAGCGCTTGCACGGTGGGCGTCTCTTCCTCCGTTGCCTCTTGGCCGGGGGCCGGTGCGCTCGGCGGCGTCAGCGCGGCTACCTTGGTCTCTTCCTCCGGCTCCTCATCCTTCGCCTTGGTCTCTTCCTCTTCGGCCTTGGACGGCGGGGCGTCGGCGACGGGTGTCACGACGGCGGCGAGAACCTCATCCGGGGGCGGTGACACATCGAGCACGACGCTTGCATCGTAAGGCGGCGCCTTGGCCTGTTCCGGCGCTTCGGCCGGTTCCGCAGCCTCTTCGGGATCGGCAACTGCCTCGATCTTCGACGTCTCGATCGCTGCCGGCTCTGCGTCTTCCAGGGCTTGTGCCGCCGTCTCGTCTTCTGCGGTCTCAGACGTTCCAATTGCGGGCGGCGCCACCGCGGCGATCTCCGCCGGTCGCTCGACTTCCTTGGGGTCGGCCGGAACGGTCTCGGCTGGAGCGGCCTCGGCTGTGTCGGCGGATGTCTCGTCGCCGTCCATGTCGCCTTGTTCGGCTTCGGTCGGCCGCGAGTCTTCGTCGGACCCGTCCGAACGGTCCGCCATGGCGGTTTCGTCATTTGTGTCCGTCTCGGCCGGTTCCGCATCCGCGGTCACGTCCGGCGGCGCAGCGGACTCCGCCGTCTCCACGGCGCCGGTTGGCTTGGCGTCGGTCGGCTTAGCGGCGGCATCGGCCGCATCCGTCTCGGACTTGGCCGTCTCAACCGGTTCGACCTCTTCAATCTGATCGTCGGAGTCTTGTGCAGCTTCGGAGTCTTGTGCAGCTTCGGAGTCTTGGGCCGCTTCGGAGTCTTGGGCCGCGGGAGGTTCCGCGGTCTCGGCTGACGTCTCTTCCGGCTCTGCCGCCTCGGTGGGCGCCGTTACATCGGTCGGCCCGTCAGCGGACACAGACTCAGTCGCCTGTTCATCCGAGACGGTCGTCGTCTTCGCTTCGGCGTCTTCCTCGGGCGCGGCATCGGCCGTCTCAACGGCCTCAGAGGAATTGTCCTCCGCCGCAGGCTCCATCGCGGCGGTCTCGATCTCGGAGGCGCGAGTTTCGGTCGCGGCCACTTTCCGCTCGGGCGCGGGAAGCGCCAGGGCGACGCTCGCCGCCGACGCGGTGCCGACGACGACCATGGCTTCGCTGTTGTCGGCGATCTCCGGCGACACGGCAGCGGCGGATATGCCGGCTGTCACACGGCTGGGATTGCGCTTCGGTATGGTGGGGCGGAAAACCTGCTTCCGCTGGGCGGCCTTGGGCTTTAACTCGAAGAGGCCGGGAATCCGAAATTCCGCAGCCGCAGGCGGCGGCGCGATTGCGCCCGCGCACCACGCCGCTGCAGCTACTGCGAGTAGCCCCACAACTGTGGGTCGTCCGCCCATCTCCTGGTCCCCTCAACCCCATCAGCGTAGTCCCTGGGACTACCAACGGCCACTCTGAAATCACTGACGATTTCGTGAGAGACCTGACGGATATCGGCAAAACGGGGCAGTTCCTGGGCCTCCGGGTAGAATTAACGAAACGTTTCTCCGAGCGTGGCGTTTGGGAGACACATACGCAGCAGCCCGGAGGACTTTTCCGGCTATTTGCCCCGAGAATGGGCATATGCGCGGATTCCACGCAGACGTTACGACACCCGAAATTTGATCACAGCAGGCATTGATGCAATAACCGCCGACATCAGCGGAACTCCCAGCTCTAGAAACCCTCACGCGGGTGCTCGCGAAGCCTCGCGGTAATCGGCCCCATTCTTGCTCGCATCTTTGACTATGCACGCATGCCGGCCTGAACTTCTCAGAAACCCGAGGCTCTAATCATGTGCGGTTTGTGCGGCGAGATCACCTTCGACGGCTCGCCAGCTTCTGTCGAGGCGCTCAGCGCCATGACCTGCTCCATGTGCCCGCGGGGCCCCGATGCCGAGGGCATCCTGGCCCGCGGCCGGGTCGCTCTCGGCCATCGCCGCCTCAAGATCATCGACCTGTCGGAGCGCGGACAGCAGCCCATGGTCGATTCCGAACTGGGCCTGAGCCTGGTCTTCAACGGCTGCATCTACAATCACAAGGATCTCAGGGCCGAGCTGGAAGGCAAGGGCTACCGCTTCTTCTCCACCAGCGACACCGAAGTGATCATCAAGGCGTGGCACGCCTGGGGACCTGACGCGCCGAAACGCTTCAACGGCATGTTTGCCTTCGTGATCCACGAGCGCGACACGGGCCGGGTCGCCATGTGCCGGGACCGGCTCGGCATCAAGCCGCTCTACTACGTGCAAGACGAAAAGCATTTGCGCTTCGCCTCCACCCTCCCGGCGCTGGTTGCGGCGGGCGGCGTCGACACGGCGATCGATCCCGTCGGACTTTCCTACTACATGACCTTCCACGCGGTGGTGCCGCCGCCGCATACGATCCTGCGCGGCGTGCGCAAGCTGCCGCCGGCCACCTTGCGCATCGTCGAGCCGGACGGGCGTATCAAAGACAACATCTATTGGGCGCTGACCTTCGAGCGGTCCCGCGAAGACCTGACGCTCGATCATGCGATCTGGAAAGAGCGCGTGGGCGATGCCCTGCGCCGCGCCGTCGACCGGCGCATGATCGCCGACGTGCCCGTCGGCGTGCTGCTCTCCGGCGGCGTCGATTCGAGCCTCATCGTGGGCTTGCTGGCGGAGGCCGGACAGCAGCACCTCAAGACCTTCTCCATCGGTTTCGAGGCGGCGCATGGCGAGGCCGGCGACGAGTTCAAATATTCCGACATCATCGCCGAGCGCTTCGACACCGATCACACAAAGATCATGATCCCCACGGCGAACATGCTCAGCGCATTGCCGGACACCATCGCCGCCATGTCGGAGCCCATGGTCTCCTATGACAATGTCGGCTTCTATTTGTTGTCGCGCGAGGTGGCGAAGCACGTGAAGGTCGTGCAGAGCGGTCAAGGCGCCGACGAGGTGTTCGCCGGCTATCACTGGTATCCGAAGCTCGAAAACTCCAACGACATTCTCACCGACTACAAGGCGCTGTTCTTCGACCGCGACCGCGACAAGCTCGGCACCCATCTCGGCGCCGACTGGATGTCGGAGGACGACGAGCCGGCGCGCTTCGTCGAAGCGCATATCACGCGGACGGGCGCGGAGACGCCGCTCGACCGGGCGTTGCGCATCGATACGACGGTGATGCTGGTGGACGACCCGGTGAAGCGCGTGGACAACATGACCATGGCGTGGGGGTTGGAAGCGCGCGTTCCGTTTCTGGATCACGAACTGGTCGAGCTTGCCGCGCGCGTGCCGCCGGAATTGAAACTGAAGGACGAGGGCAAGGGCGTGCTGAAAGACGTGGCCCGCGACGTGATCCCTCAAGAGGTCATCGACAGGCCCAAGGGCTATTTCCCGGTGCCGGCGCTAAAATATATCGACGGGCCAGTGCTGGAGATGACGAAGGACGCCCTCACGTCGCAGGCGGCGCGCGAGCGGGCGCTGTTCCGGCCCGAATATCTCGGCGCCCTGTTCGACGATCCCACCGCGCATATCACGCCGTTGCGTGGATCCGAGCTATGGCAGTGCGCGTTATTGGAACTATGGCTGCAAACCCACAACATATAGGCGTGGCGATGAGCATGGACAAAGCCAGCACCGGGGACGCCGTCGAGACAGCAGCCCCGCGCAGGACCGAATGGAACGGGACGGCGCAGGCCAATGTCGCTCTCGACTGCGGCTGGGGGCGTCTGCTGTTCGGACAGACCTTTGCCGAGGCGACCGAGCTCGCGGCCTGCATTCGCGCCGAGGGTCCAGGCCGGCGCGACATCGCATTTTATATTCTCGACCCTCACGTGGTGCTCGCCGCCGCGCCGCAGGAGCTGTTCCTGGATCCCTCGCATACCTACAGGCTCGATCTCAGCAAGTATGAGCCCGCGAAGTCCAAACCGCGCGGCTTCTACATTCGCCGGCTGAGCTCGGTTCAGGACGCCGAGGAGGTCAATCGCATCTATGCCGCGCGCGGCATGGTCACGGTCTCGCCCGACTTCTTCTGGGAGAAGCGCGACAGCCGGGCGATCACCTATTTCGTCGCCGAGGACGAGGCCACCGGCGGCATTATCGGCACCGTCACCGGTGTCGATCACGACGCCGCGTTCGGCGACATGGAGCACGGCTCGTCGCTATGGTGCCTGGCCGTCGATCCCCAAGCCACGCTGCCTGGAATCGGCGAGGCGCTAGTGCGCAGGCTGGCGGAGCATTTCAAGGAGCGTGGCTCGGCCTTCATGGATCTTTCCGTGATGCACGACAACGAGCAGGCCATCGCCCTTTACGACAAGCTCGGGTTCATCCGGTGGGCCACGTTCACCGTCAAGCGCAAGAACGTCATCAACGAGCGGCTGTTCACCGAAGCGCCGTTCGACGAGCAGGCGCTCAATCCATACGCTCGGATCATCATCGACGAGGCGCTGCGGCGGGGCATTGGCGTCGACATTATCGATGCGGAAGGCGGCTTTTTCCGCCTGACCTATGGCGGCCGCTCGGTGATCTGCCGCGAGAGCCTCACGGCGCTGACTACGGCCATCGCCATGAGCATCTGCGACGACAAGCGCGTGACGCGACGCATCGTGAGGGCGGCCGAGGTTCGCGTGCCGGAACAGGTCACGGCCGACGACGAGGACCGCACGCGGGCCTTCGTGGAAAACCACGAGGCGGTGGTGGTCAAGCCCGCACGCGGCGAGCAAGGCAAGGGCGTCGCCGTCGGCCTCAGAGGCTGGGATCAGGCGAAGACCGCGATCGAGGCGGCCCAAAAGATCTGCAATGAGGTGGTGGTCGAGGAGTTCGTCGAGGGGGCGGACCTCCGGATCATCGTCATCGATTATCGCGTGGTCGCCGCGGCGATCCGGAAGCCCGCGGCGGTGATCGGCAATGGACGCTCCAGCGTGCGCGATCTCATCGAACATCAATCAAGGCGCCGGTCTGCGGCCACCGGGGGCGAATCGTCAATCCCCATCGACGCGGAAACGGAACGCTGCGTGGCCGGAGCCGGCTATGGCCTCGACGACGTGCCGCCGGCCGACAAATATCTCGTGGTGCGAAAGACCGCCAATCTCCATACCGGCGGCACGATCCACGACGTCACGGGCATTCTGCACCGGACGCTGATCGAGGCCGCGGTCAGGGCGGCGCGGGCCATAGAGATTCCAGTAACCGGGATCGACTTCATTGTGAAGGCGCCGACCGAGCCGGACTATTGGTTCATCGAGGCCAATGAGCGCCCAGGACTGGCAAATCACGAGCCGCAGCCCACCGCCGAGCGTTTCGTGGACCTGTTATTTCCCCAGTCCGTGCCCGCCACGGTGCGCGAAGCGCTTCAAATCTAGGCGCTGGCGTACTACCCATTGTAGACCAACTGTGATTTGACCTAGAGCCTACGGAGTCCGGCAAAGGCCGCCCGCATGACGATTCTGCATATCGACCTCGATTACCTCGCCGCCACGCTGGAGGAGCTCCTCTCGATCCCGAGCCCTACCAGCTACACGGACAATATCGTCCGCCGTGTCGGTCAGGAGCTCGACAAGCTCGGCGTACCTTTCGAGGTCACGCGGCGCGGCGCCATTCGCGCGGTCCTGCGCGGCAAGAAGCGCCGCCCGGCGCGCGCCATCGCCGCCCATCTCGATACGCTCGGCGCACAGGTCAAGCAGGTGAAGGACAACGGACGGCTCGCGGCAGTGCCGATCGGCAATTGGAGCGCGCGGTTCGCCGAGGGCGCGCGCTGCACCATCTTCACCGAGCAGGGCAGCTATCGCGGTACCATCCTGCCGCTGAAGGCGTCCGGTCATACCTATGGCGACGAGGTCGACGAGCAGCCTTGTGGTTGGGAGCACGTGGAGGTGCGCGTCGACGCGCGCGCCTCGAATGTCGACGAGGTCAAGAAGCTCGGCATCGATGTGGGCGACATTATCTCGATCGACCCTCAGCCCGAGTTCCTCGAGAATGGATTCATCTGCTCGCGGCATCTCGACGACAAGGCCGGCGTCGCGGTCATGCTGGCGGCGCTCCGCGCGCTGATGCCTGTGCAGAACAAGCTACCCGTGGACGTGTATCTGCTCTTCACCATCGAGGAGGAAGTCGGCGTCGGCGCGTCGAACATCCTAACCGAGGATGTCGCGTCGTTGATCGCCGTGGATAACGGCACCTCTGCGCCGGGCCAGAGCAGCGCCGAGTTTGGCGTCACCATTGCCATGGCCGATCAGAACGGACCGTTCGACTATCATCTCACCCGGCAGTTGGCGAAGCTCTGCGCCGACAACGACATCTACCATCAGCGCGACGTGTTCCGCCATTACCGCTCGGACGTAGCCTCGGCGGTCGAGGCGGGGCATGACGTGCGCACCGCGCTGATCTGCTTCGGCGTCGATGCGTCTCATGGCTGGGAGCGCATCCACATCCATGCCTTGCGCTCGCTGGCGGAGCTCCTCACCGCGTACGTGCTGGGTCCGGTCAAGTTCACGCGCGATGCCGAGGAGATCGGCACGTTGAAGAACTTCACGCGCCAGCCGATGGCCGAAGCCGAACAGGAACTGACCTCGGACGTCACTCTCGAGGAAGAGGACTAAATCGAGCTGCGCCGCCGCGCCATGCCATCGTGCGTGGCCTGCACTTCGATGAACACGCGCTGGACCTCGGGATAGCTCTTCTTGATCCGACTCTCGAGCAGACTGACCGCCGCCTCGACGCGCTGCGAAGAAATGCCGTCGGCAAAATCAACGCTCAAGACCAGCAAGATCTCGTGCGGGGCGAGGTGCATGGTGCGCAGTTCATTGATGTGCAGGATATCCGGCGCGTCCTTGATGATCTCGCGTATGCCGCGGACAACCACAGGGCTCGCCGCCTCGCCGATCAAGAGCCCCTTGGTCTCGCGGGCGAGCAGGATCGCGGCGCCGGCGAGAATGGCCCCGATCACAATCGAGGCCACACCATCGGCCCATTCGAGACCGAGTTCAGAGGCTGCAGCGACGCCTGCCGCAGCCGCCACCAGGCCCAGCATCGCGGCGCTGTCCTCGAACAGGACGGTGAACGTCGCAGGGTCCTTGGATTGGCGGACCGCGGTGAAAAAGCGAAACTTGCGCCTGCTACCTTGAGCCTTGCGGAACTCCTTGTAGGCTAGCGTCCAGGCAGCACACTCGAAGACGAAGGCAAATCCGAGCACGATGTAGTTTATGTAGGGCCGGTCGATCGGGTGGGGGTTGAGCAGCTTGTTGATGCCTTCATAGATGGAAATACCGGCGCCGAGTGCGAAGATCAGAATCGCCACCACGAAGGCCCAGAAGAAGATCTCCGCTCCATATCCGAAAGGATGCTCGGCGTCCGCCGGCCTCTTGGCCCGACGCATGCCGAGAAGCAGCAAGCCCTGGTTCCCGGTGTCGACTACCGAGTGGACGCCCTCGGACATCATGGCCGATGAGCCCGTGATGGACGCTGCCACGAACTTACTCACGGCGATCAGCGTGTTAGCGCCGAGCGCCGCGTAAATCACTTTGCGGGAGTCGCTTTTCACGGGCCGCTACCTCCATGCCTCGCGCCTAGAACAAACCAAAGGCCCAATGACCTTTTCCCGCGTCGCAGACGGCAAAGTCTACATCGCGAGAAGGCGAAGTCCTGCACGCTCTGCTTGCCGAAATCCAGTTGCTTCCCCTAGCCGCATCGTGTCAGGGTCCGGTCGGGAAGGCGCATCGGGGGGTTCATGTCGCACTCGACGCGTTGTGCAAGAAATCGCTTTTGCGCCGCCGGCGCATTTTTTATTGCCGCATCGTTTGGCGCCGCTTCGGAGGCGCGAGCAGACCCGGAGGGGGGCCGCTCGATCACGCTCGGCGGCGCGGCGATCGTCAAGCCCAAATATGAGGGCTCCGACGAGTTCGAGACGATTCCGATCCCGATCATCATTCCGAAATTCAGCGAGACGGTCGAGGAGAACGGTTCCGCGATCACCGAGGTGCGAAAGCGGGTGAATTTCCGGGGGCTGGACGAGATCCGCATTCGGGTTCTCGGCGGCGAGCGGTTTCACGCCGGCGCGGTCACCGGCTACATCACCAAGCGCGATCAAGATGACGGTCGGCTCCTGCGGGGCCTCGGTGATATCGACGGCGGGCTCGTGGCCGGCGCCTATACGGGATTCACGCTCGGCGCGTTCCAGTTCGACGCTACGATGCTGGAGAAGGTCACAGGCGACGATTCCGGACCTGAGTTCCGCTTTGGCGTGGAAACCACGCAGCAGATCACCGAGCGCACCCGGATCGTGGCGCGCGTCGGCACCACCTTCGCGAGCGACGACTACATGCAGACCTATTTCGGCGTGACGCCCGCCCAAAGCCGCAACTCAAAGGCGGGACTTGCGGCGTACACGCCCGACGCCGGCATCAAAGACGTCTTCTTCGAGATTGGCGGGACGATGGACCTCAGCGACCGATGGCTCCTCAAGGCGGGCGGCCGCTACGGACGCTTGCTGGGAGACGCGGCGGACAGCCCCGTCGTCGCGACCGAAAACCAGTTCTCCGGCGTGCTCGGCCTCGGCTACAGATTCAACCTACCCCAGCGCTAGATCGCCGCAGAGGCGCAGGCAACACGGCTTCCGGCGGCGAATGGCAATAGCGTTGTCGAGAAGGTGAAACTGGTGCCGCAGGAGGGATTCGAACCCCCGACCCCCGCATTACGAATGCGATGCTCTACCGACTGAGCTACTGCGGCTCCGGGCGTGTCGCGCCTGCCGATTAGACTAGATGCGACGTGCAAGCCTTGGAGTGCCCTTGGGACGGCGTGTAACGCCACCCCGGACTCACCTTGGCCCCGTGCTTAATGCCAATATCGGGAAGGCGCAAGCTGGACGCCGATCTTCGGCCTCCACCTCCAAACTCAGCGGATCTGCGCCGCCCGAAGACGTTCCAGCGAAGTCGGGCTCTCGTCGGGATCAGGCTGCGCGACACCGGGATCGTCGGGGGGCCGGATGGGCATGAAGTCGGGCGAAGCGGGCTTTTCCTCCGTCCGTTCCGTGCCCACCACGTTCACTTTGGGCCCCGGCGTCGCCGCCGGTGACGTTTCGGCCCTTCCGGCCTTGACGCCTGCAGAGACTTCGACCGCCTCACCGTCTCGCGGCTCGGGTGATTTTTGTCCCCCCTCGCTCGTCTCGGAGGCAATGGGCGTCACGTCGACCACGTCGGCGGGCTCCGCCGGCGCCAGGCTCACCATGGCGCTCGCATCGCGCGGGGGCTCGGTGTCCTCCGCGATCATCAACGTGTCGTCGCCGCGGCCAATGGCATCGACCGGCGCCTTCCAAGCGAAAGCATCGACGACGCCGGTGACCGGCGACACAGGCAGCCAACGGTCGGAGACGTAACCGTCGGCGATCCAGGCGCGATCGCGCGGCGCGCGGACGGCCCGCGCCAGCCATTCGCGTTCCCGGCCCTTGTCGCCGCTACCGCCTTCGATGCGCGCCATCAGCGTGCAGATGCGTGCGGAGGGCCGGCCCTCAACGTAGGGCGCCAGCACGTCGCGCGCCTGCTGCCATTCCTTGGCGTCGATCGCCGCTTGAGCGACGGCGATCGGGCCTTCGACATCGTCCGGGGTGAGACCGGCCAAATACTCGACGCGCTTCAGCCTATCTTTCGGAGAGAGGCCCGGCTTGGCAAAGGCATAGGCCACCGCCAGGTCGGGATGGGGAGAGAGCTTCCAGGTGCGGACGATCTGTCGCGAGGCTGCGCGCGCTTCGCCCTTCGAGGCAAACAAGCCTCCCGCGAGCTCCGCCGCCGGCACCAGCGAGGGTGAAAGCCGCAACGCCTCATTGGCGAGCGTCAGCGCCTTGTCGGGATCAAAGGTCTCCGTTTCTCGCGCTTCCGCGGTCAGCAGCACGGCGCGGCGGCGGTTCGCCGTGCCGGTATCCACATGGCCGTTCTGGCGCGCGATCGCGAGCGTGTTCAGAGCGCCATTCCAATCGCCCGCGCGGGCTTGGATATCGAACAGTGCGTTCACGCCCCAAGCAAGCTTTGGATCTTGCCGTACCGCCTGCTCGGCCAACGCGCGCGCCGCGTCCTCGTCATTGCCGCGCTTGGCTTCGAGAAACAGACCGCGCACGCCGAGAAGCTGTGTCTCGGGCCGGTCGAGCATCGCCTCGAAAGCGCGCCGTGCCGAAGCCGGGTCGCCTTTGAGCTGCGCGGCTTGCGCGCGCAACAGCGCGGTGAGCGGCTCGCGCGGCAAATACCGCGCAGCGATCCCTGCATAGCGCTGCGCCTGAGCGCGGTCACCGACGCCGATGGCCAAAAGTCCGCGTGACAAGGCCTCGAGCCCTTGCTGCTGCCGCCGCTCGTGCATGTAGGCCGCGACCGCCGCCGGCCGCGTCCACACATAGCGAAGCAGCGCAAGAACAAGAATGACCAGCGAAACCAGCGCGAACATGACCAGGGTAGCCACGAAAGCGCTCGTCTCTATCTGGTAGCCCAGCCACTGGAGGGTGACCGTGCCCGGGCGGTCGGCGAGCCACGCGAGCCCTAAGGCCGCAGCCACGATGAAGAGAACGAATAAAAGAATGCGGGTCATCGTCTACTCTTGCTCTTCGGTTTTCTCGACGGCGCCGCTTCCGCCGAGGGAAACGAGCAAGATGTTCTGCAAGCGCTGCAAGGTTACTTCGGCACCGAGACGCGCCTTGGCCGCGTCGAGCCACTTGGTGAAGGCCTCGCGCGGTGCTCCTTGCAGCGTCTCCACTTCGTTCACCGCCGCACCAAGATCGCCTTGCTCGAGCTTCGCGCCTGCGCGCGCCAGCACGGCATCCGGCTCATCTCCCTCAGCTGCTTCGTCGATGCGCCTGATCTTGACCAGCGACTCCGCACTCCCCAGCAGGCGGTCGATGATGGAGGCATCGCCGGACGACTGTTGCGTGGACAGCGCGTCCTCGCGGGCCTCCTCGAATGACGCGGTGAGTGCGCGCATGGTCGGAATCCCGGTGTCCTCATAGTCCAGGAGACTGCCGAAATCGGCGGTGCCTGGCGAGAGCTGCGTCAGCGCGGCGAGCTCATCGGCGTAAGGCCGCCCGTCGTCCACGGCGGCGCGGAGATTGGCTAAGGCAATCGCGAGCGTCGCCCGCTTGGTGTCGTTGATGTCTTCGTCGACCGCCTCAAGCAACTGCGGCAAAGTCGATTCGATCTTGCGCAGGCGCTCATCGAGCACCGCGATCTCAGGCAGGAGCTGCGCCGCCTCCTCGGAACCGAGCTCCGCTTCGGTGAGAGCCTTGAGTTTGGCGTCGACGTCGGCGAGCTCCTTCTTGAGGCTGTCGATCGCCGTGGTGTCGGTGCCCGTCCCGGCCTTGGCATCCGCCAACGCCGTCTCGATTTTCTCGTCGAGGCGCTTCTCGGCCTCGTTGATCTGCTGGCTGATGGCCGCGGCGTCGGCGACGGAGCCGCCGTCCCTCGCCGCTTCGGCCATGGAGTTGAGGCTCGTCTCGAGCTGCGCGACCCGGTCGGTCAGGGCCGCCAACTCCGGTTGCGTGCCGGACGCTTTGGTCTCGAGGTCTGCGACACGTGTCTCGAGCTTCTCAATCGCCTCACGATTGTCCGGCGTTTGGGGCGCGGCCTCGAGCTTGGCGATGCGCCCCTCCAGAGGGGCGAGATCGGGGGCATCCGCCGGCGCGTTCATGGGCAAGTAGCCCCAGGCGATGGCGGCGAGCACGGCGAGGCCGCCGATGAGCCCTGCCGCCGCGTGGGTGAGGAAGCTCGTCACCGCAGCGAGCAGGGCGGCACCAAAGGACCGGCGGCCGCTGTCGCGCGGTTCGCTCGTCTCTGTCGGTTGCTCGTCCTCGTCGATCGTCTTTGCTTCAACATCGGGCGGGAGCGCGCTGGAGTCCGCGGCGGCCTTGTCCTTGATCTCGGATTGGTCGCGACCTTCGTTTTCGCTGGCGCCTATGTCGGCCTCCTGGGCCTCCGGCGCGACCGAGACTTCGGTCGCTGTGCCTTCAATGGTCGGCGACGGGCGCTTGCCCGCCTGATCGCCGCCGCCCTTATTGTCGAAGGAGCCGCCCATCACTTCACTACCTTCACGTCCAGAAGAATCGCGCTCCTCACGAGGATGACGCGTCGGAGTCCAGGAGCGCAAGGAGATCTTCCTCGCGCGGATGCTGCGGAACGCGAACCGTAAAACCCATCGGCGCGACAGCCTCTGCTATCGCCTTCGACAAGCAATAGCAAATCAGTCCCTTGGACTCCGTTACCACTCCGTGATGCTGCGCGAGCCTGGCAAAGGTTCTGGCGGTGCGTGGCGACAAAAGCAGGACGCGCGAAATCTCTCCGCCCGCAAGATCGGCGATCACCGCGTCGGGCAGGGTCTCAACCGGGTGCGAGCGGTAAAGCACGAAACGGCGCAGCTCGAACCCGTCGTCCTCCAACGCGGCCTGCAGATCGAAGGCGACCTTCTCGGCGCCGATATGCACCAGGGGCCCTTTTTCGGGATGCAGCTCCCGGCGGATGATTGGCGGCAGCCCCGCGCCGGTGCCGGGGCCGATGGTGACTTCGCTGAAACCAAACTGACGCCCGGCCCACGCGGTCGCCTCGCCCACGGCAAAGAGCGGCAGCGCAGCCACCGCCTCGCGTTGCGGATGGTCGGCAAGCGCGCGAAGCGCGTTGCGGCTGGTGATGACCACGGCCTGCACGCCGTCGAGATCGAGCGGAACGCCTTTCAGAAACTCGATGTCCAGGAGCGGCGCGAGCACCGGCTCGTAGCCACGCGCGCGGAGCGCGTCCGCCTCCTGGCGCGCATCAGGCTCAGGCCTGGTCACAAGCACACGCATCAAACCCATCACGGCAGCTTTGCGAGAAAGTTCGTGCCCGCGCGAGCGAGCACATCTTCACCGGCTGTCCGGCCGAGCTCCTCGGCCCGATCCGCCACGCCGGTCATTTCAACATCGTGCCATTCTGCGCCGCCTGGCGACAGGATCAAGCCGCGAAAACGCAGGCCGCCGTCATCAATTTCGGCGAGACCGGCAATCGGCGTGCGGCAAGAGCCGTCGAGTTCGGCGAGGAACGCGCGCTCGCAAGTCACCGCGGCCGCCGTTGGCGGATCATTCAACGGCGCCAAGAGACGCTTCGTCTGCGCATCGTCCTCGCGGACGACAATAGCGATGGCGCCTTGCGCGACCGCGGGCAGCATCTCATCGACGGGCAAGACCGAAGTGACCTTCGACGACAGGCCGAGACGGTCAAGCCCGGCCATGGCAAGCAGCGTGGCATCGGCGACGCCCTCATCGAGCTTTCGCAACCTCGTCTCCACATTGCCGCGGAAATCGATAACGCGCAGATCGGGCCGCAGGCGTTTGACCTGCGCGCCCCGTCTCAAGGATGAAGTGCCAACGACCGCACCGGGCGGAAGTTCCATGATGGAGGCCGCCGCGGGGCTCAAAAAGGCATCGCGCACATCGGCGCGGGGCAGCACGGCAGCCACGCATAGACCGTCCGGGAGCACGGTGGGCAGATCCTTCATGGAGTGCACGGCGAGCGCCACGCCGCCCGAGAGCAGCGCCTCGTCGATCTCCTTGGTGAAGAGCCCCTTGCCGCCGACATCGGCCAGCGGCCTGTCCTGGATGCGGTCACCGGAGGTCGTGATGACGCTGAGGTCCACGGCGCCGTCCTCCAGGCCGTGCGCCTCGCGCAGCCGGGCGCGCACATGCTTCGCCTGCCACAGGGCTAGCGGACTGCCACGGGTGCCGATGAGAATCGAGGCCGGCAAGGCGGAACTCCTTGAGCTTTCAACAAAAAGTGCGACGCGCCCCGCATTAATGGACGGTTTCGCCTTCCCCTTCAATCTCCTCGCGAATCCGCACGTGGACCGTATAGAACAGGGCCATGACGGAACGGCCCCTCACCGTGCTCGGGATTGAAACCAGTTGCGACGAAACCGCCGCGGCTGTCGTGCGGCGGGACGCCCTGGGGCGGGGCGAGATCTTGGCCAATGTGGTGTGCGCCCAGCTCGACCTCCATGCGGCCTATGGCGGCGTGGTGCCGGAAATCGCCGCCCGCGCCCATGTGGACCTGCTCAATCCGGCGATCAAACAGGCCCTGGCGGAAGCAAATCTGGATGCCCCCGAGGTGGATGGCGTGGCGGCCGCCGCGGGACCAGGGCTGATCGGCGGCCTGATCGTCGGGGTAACGACGGGGAAAGCCATGGCGCTCGGGCTCGGCAAGCCGTTCCTCGCCATCAATCATTTGGAGGCCCATGCGCTGAGCGCAGGGCTCACCGACGCCTTGCGGTTTCCCTACCTTTTTCTGCTTGTTTCCGGCGGACACACGCAACTCCTGATTGTAAAAGATGTGGGCGCGTATGAGCGGCTCGGGACGACACTGGACGACGCGCTGGGCGAGGCCTTCGACAAGGCGGCCAAGCTCCTCGGCCTCGGATATCCCGGTGGGCCAGAGGTGGAGCGCCACGCCACGCAAGGAAAGGCCAGCATCAAGCTGCCCCGCCCCATGATGGGGCGTCCCGAACCGCATTTCTCGCTCGCAGGGCTTAAGACGGCCCTGCGCCAGGAAGCGACGGCCCGGGCTCCGCTCAGCGAGCAGGAGATCGCCGATCTCTGCGCAAGCTTCCAGGAGGCGGTAGCCGATGTGGTGCGCGATCGTACCGCGCGGGCCATGGAACTTTACGAGGCGCGACTTGGACCGGGGGCGCAGAAGGCGCTCGTGGTGGCGGGCGGGGTCGCGGCCAATCAGCGGCTGCGCGCGGCCCTCGAAGAAATCGCCAACGTACGCGGCTTCCGGTTGGTGGTGCCGCCGCCGGCGCTCTGCACCGACAACGCCGCCATGATCGCCTGGGCGGGCGCGGAACGGTTGGCTCGCGGGCTCGTTGACGACATGGCCGCGCCGGCACGGGCAAGATGGCCGCTCGACCCGGACGCGCCGCGCGCGCTCGGAGCTGGCGTGAAAGCTTGAGACGGTCTCGGTCCGGCGCCACGCCGAAATCTGCGCTATGAAGACCCTTGGGGGAGATCATGCAGCTTCAGTCTGTCGGCATTATCGGCGCAGGAGCATGGGGTACGGCGCTCGCTACCGTGGCGCGGCGCGCAGGCCGCGACGTCTTGCTATGGGCGCACGAGCCGGAGACCATTTCAGCCATCAACGACTCGCACCGGAACGAGATGTTCCTGCCAGGGGTCGCGCTGGATCCGGCCATTGAGGCGACCGGCCGCTTCAACGAGGTCGCCACCTGCGACATGCTGCTGATGGTGACGCC
>Ga0075343_1000007_pt1 | contig 54226 bp, 57 predicted proteins | sample RushOxbow_ThreeS_2_FD_120072 | JGI IMG/M metagenome (GOLD analysis project Ga0075343, IMG submission 120072) | Natural and restored wetland microbial communities from the San Francisco Bay, California, USA, that impact long-term carbon... | ecosystem: Environmental > Terrestrial > Soil >...
CGCATATCGGGGAGGCGGTAGTGAAACGTAGGCCGCGGGTTGATCTTCTCGTCGGGAAGCTTCGATCGAACCCGATCCTCGTCCAGAAAGGCAAGCAGCGGCAGCATATCGAGATCGCGATTGCGGGTGGGGTTCAGTCTCACATAATCGTCGATCAAAGCCGACTCGTCCGGCCAATAGCTCTCGCCTGCGAGAAGCCGCACATACTCATCGGGAAAGGGTTCGGCGAAATTCAACAGCCGTCGCGTCGTATCCGGGTCGATTGCGCGCCAGAGCCACGGGCTGGCCATGGCATAGGCCTTCACGATGGCGGTGATGGTCCGCGCATCGAGACTCGGCGTTTCCGGATTGAGGTGCAGACCAAAGGCAAAGAAGGGGCTTGCCCCGGTGCCACGCGCGCCCGCATCCCGCAGCTCATCCATCAGGCGCTCGATCTCGGTCAGTTGATGGAGCGCGACCGGGGCGCTTCGATCTCGAACGGCACGACGAGGCTTGCCGCCCCGCCGAATAAATTGCCGAGCTCGGCTTTCACCTCTTCGAGAAAGCTGCCCGCGTTTTCATCGTAGCCGGCAAAACGCGTATCGAGCCTCACGGTGAAGTCGCCAAGCGCTGTCCCCTCCACATCGAAGGCATTGGGGTTGTGCTTGCGCAGAGTGCCGCCGAAGACCTTCTGGACGAGAAGCGAGGCGGGCTCGGCACCAAGACCGCCAAACTCGATCTCCACGCCGACGCTTCTTTCCTCGTCGTCGGCGTTTGTAAGACTTGGCGGCAACTCGAATCGGTCTTGCTGGGGCATGGTGGGGCAGATAGATCACACGTGTTACTAGGGAACGACACTGCGCCCGCAAGGTTCCGTTGCGCGTGATCGGGCACGGCCAATCGGCTAGACTTCCGATTCTCGAAAGCCTCCGACGACCGCCTCTGACCTTAGGGATCGCGATGCCAACTCGACGTTTCGCGCTTTTTGCCGTGGCGCTGATGCTGCTCTGCGCTCCCGCCCTCGCCGAGGAGATCGCGGAGACGGAAGACGCGCCCCAAGAGCCGCAGTGGCGGGAGTTCCATTTTCCCGAGCGTGGCTTCGTGGCCGCCTTTCCCGGCATCACCGAGAAGCCGAAGCCGGTAAGCACGCCGGTGTCCGGTCAGAACCCGCTGCTGCAGCACGACTACCAAGTGAAGGCCGACAAGGACACGGTCTATAGCGTCGTGGTGTTCGAATATCCGGAAGGCCGCGCGCCGAGCCCGCCCAAGCCCGACTATTTCACCAAGGTGGTCGAAGCTTACGCCAAGGGTAGCGGCACACAGGTGCGGAACAAGGTCCCGAAATTGATCGACCAGCGGCCCGGTTACGAAGCGATCGCCGAGGATGGCCGCGGCAACCTCAATCACCTCATTACCCTCGTCGCCAACGGCGACCGCATCTACATGGTCATCTCCGCAGGGCCGAAGGGACATGCCAAGAGCGACGAGGCCGTGCGCTTCCGCGACAGCTTCCGCCTGCTCGGCGGCCCGCCGCCTTCGCAGTCAGCCGACTCCTCGTCCGAATAGAGGCGTTCCGCTACGCCGAGCGCGCGCGCAACGCCTCCACGAAGCGCTGCACGTCCTTGGACGGTGCGTGGGTGAACAGGGTGACGATGACGGTCACCACGAACCCCACCGGCACCGCGAACACGCCCGCCAAAGCGCCGTGCACGCCGAGCCAATTGGCGATGGGACGCGCGGATGCCTCCCACTTCGCAAGCACGGCGGCCTCCGCCGCCGCGTCGCCCGCCAGGTAGTAGTCGTACCGCAAGCCCTCGTAAGCGGCGATTTGTGCCGCCGTCGCATCGGACAGGAAGCTGGACGACTCGTAGAAGAGGAACGGAATGATGTGCGGCGCGATCATGTAATAGAGGCAGACCACGAGCCCTGCGACCATGCCGGCCAATGCGGCGTCGCTTGTGGCGCGCTTCCACCACACGCCGAGGACCAGCGCGGGCAGGAATGCGCTGGCCGCGAGCGAGAAGGCCGCGGGCGCGGCCATCATGATCTCGTCCGGCGCGGCCAAGGCGGCCCACCCCGCAAGACCTGCGACCACGATGAGGGCAAGACGGGCCACGAAAAGCTGACGGCTGACCGGCGCCGCCGGGTGCAAGCCCTTGTAGAAGACGTCGTAGGACAGCGCGTTGCCGATCGAGAGCGTCAGCGCGGCACCCGCAGCCAGGAGCCCCGCGACAGCGGCCAAGACCAGCACGGCCTCGGCGATCATGGAGAGCGTATCACCGGCCGCGACTACCGCCGCCTCGTAGAGGGCGGCGAACGCGGGCCCCGCTATGCATAGGACCAGCACGAAAATCGGGGCGACGAGAAACGACACGCGGGCATCGACGGGCGACGGCGTCGTGAAGCTCCGCATCAGGAGGTAAGGCAACGATGCGACGCCGGCGGCCAGACAGAAGACGAGCGCAATAATATTGACGGGGCTCGACTGCGCGAACGCGCCCAGTCCCAAACCCGGCACCACCTCGTCGACAAGCACCGTGTCCAGCGCGACCGGCGCGCCTGTCTGCCACAGCAGAGTGACGACGGCGGCAAGCCCAGCCGCGAGCATCACCACGTAGGACGCAATCTGCGACAGGCTCAGCGAGCGCATCCCGCCCATCAGCGTGGCTACGAGGATCAGCGCGACCCCTGCGCCCACACCGGCCTTTGCCGAGAGCGGGAGCACGGCGGCGGTGAGAAGACCGAATGCGAGGAGGACGACCGCGAGGGCCGGAAACGAGCACAGGATGACAGCCAACACCGCAAGCGGCCGGATCTTGTCGCCCCCGAAGCGCTCGGCGAGAAAATCGGGCACGGTATAGCCCCCATAGGACCGCAGATATGGCGCGAGCAGCAGCCCCGCCAGAACGAGGCCCAGCCCTCCGCCAAGGAGCGGCGCGGTGACGCCGTCCCAATCGAAGCCGACCGCGCCGAACGCGCCGACGAACACGAGCGCCGCCATGGCGGACGCCGCGATCGCCGCGCCGTTGAGAAAGGCCGGTACCAGCCGTCCCGCGACATAGAAGTCGGAGACCGGACGCACGAGCCGCACGAGCCCTGCCCTGACGAAGATCAACGCCGCCGCCAGGATCGAAATTTGGGTGCTTAGCGTTTTCGGCCTCCCTTCTTGCTGAACGTTTTGCTTGGCGCTCCGGCCGGCAGGACATCGCGCAGAAGCTCGCCGAACTGAACGAACTCGGCCTTGCGAGGCGAAGTCTTGCGCCAAGCCAGTCCGATCTCCCGTTTGGGCTCGGGCGCGGCGAAGCGCAACAGGCGAATGTCCCCACCGCGATGGATTTCGCTCGAGATCGCCATCTCGGGCAGAAGCGTGATGCCGTAGCCGTTCGCCACCATCTGCACAATTGTGGCGAGACTTGAGGCGCCGAAGCTCTCGCGGGCCTCGCGCGTCATCATGTGGCAGTAGGATAACGCCTGATCGCGCAGGCAATGCCCCTCCTCCAACAGCAGCAGGCGCTGGTCGGCGAGCATGTCGGGCGTGGCTGCGGGCGTGCGTTCATTCTCGGCCGTCGCCCGGGTCGCGAGGATGAAGGCGTCGTCGAACAAATGATGGGTCTCAAGCTCCGGCACGTCGATCGGCAGGGCGATGAGAATAACGTCGAGATCGCCGTTCACAAGCTCGTGCACGAGAGTCTCGGTGACCGTCTCGCGGAGCTGCAAGGACAGCGCCGGAAAGCGGCGCTGCAAGGCGGGCAAGGCGGCGGGCAACAGATACGGCGCGATCGACGGGATGGCGCCAAGCTTGAGCACGCCGGCCAGCACGCCCTCTTGCCCCTTGGCGTAGTCCACGAGGTCCCGGACGGAGGCGAGAATGGTTCGCGCGCGGCGCGCCACCTCCAACCCCTTCTCGGTGAGCTCGATGCCGGACTTGCGCCGCTCCACCAGACTGAGCCTGAGCTCGTCCTCGAGTTCCTTGATCTGCATGGAGAGGGCCGGCTGGCTCACCGCGCAAGCTTGCGCCGCATGGCCGAAATGACGCGTCTCGGCGAGAGATTCCAGATAGCGGAGCTGTCTGAGGGACACCATGTGCGATAAGCAGCGCTTATGTTCTCTATTAGTAAATACGATTGGAAATTATCATGACCCGATCGCATATTCCAATCGCAGAGTTCGGGCGGCCGTTCGGGTTCGCAAAGCGAGAGGGCCGTACCGACCATTGCTTGGTCTATAAACTCGCGGAAGGAGAATGAACATGCGTGAGTGGCACAAGCCGACGATCGAGGAGACGGAGTCCGGTATGGAGGTGACGAGTTACCTGCCGGCCGAGCTGGATCGCGCTTAGTCCGGCTTTTTCTCATCTCGGAAAACGCGAAGCGGCGATCCGGCGAGAGCCAGGTCGCCGTTTCGTTTTTTGGTTCTCGAACCTGGGCCGATAGCGCTCTTTCGGGCTTTCGGCTAGCATGCCCCCGTGATGGCCGGATTTTGGTCTTCAGGTGTTCTTAATCCGGTATCCAGACAGTGTTCATGAACGAGTCATGAAAATCTCATTCGGTCTCACCATGTTTTAGCTTGGTATAGGCCGGTTCGAAGGCGTCACTTAGAAGCGCCGTTAGTAGACGAGTATTTGAGGATTGACGCGAATCAAAGAGGGCGGCGGCGGCGCTGCGCTACGTTATTCCTCCAAAAGACCAATGGTTGAGATCGAGGTAGAGAGCCGTGACCAAGATTATGAGCCCCGAGGAACTGGAGCAGGAACTGCGCGCCATTGGCGCCGCGCAGTACCACGACAAGCACCCCTTTCATAAGCTGCTGCATGGCGGCAAGCTGAACAAAGGTCAGGTTCAAGCCTGGGCGCTGAACCGCTATTGCTACCAGTCCGCGGTGCCGCGCAAGGACGCGGCGCTGATCAGCCGCTGCCACGACCGCGAGTTGCGCCGCGAATGGCTGCACCGCATCATGGATCACGACGGTTATGGCGAGGAGGAAGGCGGCATCGAGCGCTGGTTGGTGTTGACCGACGGCCTCGGTCTCCACCGGGATTACGTGATTTCGCGCAAAGGCGCCCTGCCCGAGACCGTCTTCGCCGTCGAGGCTTATGTGAATTTCGTGCGCGAAAAGTCTCTCGTGGAGGCCGTGGCGTCCTCGCTCACCGAGCTGTTCGCGCCGAACATCCACAAGGCGCGCATCTCCGGCATGCTGGAGAACTACGACTTCATCAGCGACGACGTGATGGCCTATTTCAAGCGCCGCCTCACGCAGGCCCCGCGCGACGCCGACTTCGCGCTGGAATATGTGAAGCAGAATGCACGCACGCCCGAGGCCCAACAGGGCGCGCTCGATGCGCTCCGCTTCAAGACCCACGTGCTGTGGGCGCAACTCGACGCGCTACATCTGGCCTATGTCGATCCGGGGATGATCCCCCCGGGCGCCTTCGTGCCGGATCAGGCATGACGGGAGAGAAACGGTCTCCCGGCCGGCTCATCGTCGACCGCGAGACGAAACCGCATATGCCGCCCTACCTGAAGCTTCGCCATGACGCGGGGCGCGGGCGATGGGTGCTTCTGGCGCCGGAGCGTATCCTGACGCCGGACCAAACTGCCGTCGCGGTGCTTCAACTCTGCGACGGGAAAAGAACAGTAGAGGAGATCGCTGCGAAGCTTGCCGAGGAGTATTCAGCCCCCGCCGACGTGATTACCGCCGACGTGGTGGATTTGCTCCAAGGCCTAGCCGACAAGGGATACATAAAGGGATGACCGAGGAGCTCAGGACAGACGAACATTTTAGGAGCGTCACCGTGGACGACGAGCCGACCGCAGGCGTGGTCGGCGGCGAGGCCGAGGCGGCAGAGCTCTGCGCCCGCGCGCCGGTCGGCCTCTTGGCCGAGCTGACCCATCGTTGTCCGCTGCAGTGTCCGTACTGCTCCAACCCGGTCGAGCTCGAAGGCGTCAAGAACGAGCTGTCCACCGAGGAGTGGTGCTCGGTGATGCGCCAGGCGGGCGAGATGGGCATTCTCCAGGTGCATCTATCCGGCGGCGAGCCCACGGCGCGCAAAGATCTCGAGGAAATCGTCAAAGCCGCGTCCGAAGCCGGGCTCTATTCGAACCTCATCACCGCCGCCGTCAGCCTGAAGCGCGACCGGTTGGAGACCCTCCAGAAGCTCGGGCTCGACCACGTCCAGATTTCGTTCCAGGACGTCGATCCCGAAGGCGCCGAGAAGATCGGCGCCTATCCCGGCGCCACCCAGAAGAAGCTCGAAGTCGCCCGCTGGGTGACCGAGATGGGCCTGCCGCTGACCATTAACGCGCCGATCCACCGCCACAACATCCATAACGTGCCGCGCTATATCGACATGTCGGTGGAGCTCGGCGCGCAGCGCCTGGAGATCGCACACGCGCAGTATTACGGCTGGGCCTTCCTCAACCGCGCCGCGCTGATCCCGACCTACGAGGAGACGCTCGCCTCGATCGAGTGTGTCGAGGCGGCTCGCGAGCGCCTGAAAGGCGTGCTCACTATCGACATGGTCGTGCCCGACTACTACGCCAAACGGCCGAAGCCGTGCATGGGCGGCTGGGGCAAGGGCTTCATGAACATCACGCCGGCCGGCAAGGTGCTGCCCTGTCACGCGGCCGAGAGCATTCCGGAGCTCGCGTTCGACAATGTGCGCGACCGGAAGCTGCTCGACATCTGGATGAACTCGGATGCGTTCAATGCCTTCCGCGGCACCGACTGGATGAAGGAGCCGTGCCGGTCATGCGCATTCAAAGACATCGACTATGGCGGTTGCCGCTGCCAGGCCATGGCGATGACCAAAGATCCCCGGAACACCGACCCGGCCTGCGCGCTATCGCCCTATCACAACGAGATGGTGAAGCTCGCCAAGGACGAAGCAGCCAAGCCCGCGACGGAATTCGTCTATCGCAACCCGCGCAACGCCGCCGCGGCTCTGAAGTCGAAAGAAGAGCCCCTCGTCCCGGCCGAGTAGACGAAGAGATAGACGTCCCCAAAAAAGGGCGCCCCTCTCATGGGCGCCTTTTTCATGCACGACGTGTTTGGATTAAGCCGCGAGCCTTGCATCCGCCGGGATGGGCCCACGCCCATCTGTACCGGACAGCACCCGGTAGGCATGGATGAAAGCCAGCGTCGCCACAGGCATGGCGACCAGCAGCCCCACGAAGAGGGCAAGCATCCCGACGAAGACGATCAGCGCCAGCAGCACGACGAGCCCCAGCAGCGACCAGCGATAGCCGCGCCCGATCCGCATGCTCTCCTTCATCGCCTCGATGGGACCGAGATCCCTGTCGATGACGATGACGGTCGAGAACATGAAGAAGAGCATGGCGACGATCCCGGGCACGATCAGCAGGACGAAGCCGATGCCGATAGCAAGCCCGACCAGGATCGACGCCGCCAGGAAACTCCAAAATGGCCGCGGGTGCCACAGCGTCGACAGGTCCTCCGTCTCCGGGTTGTCATGGGCGGCGAGAAAGAAGGCCGTGACGCCCATGCCGACGAAGGTGCTGAGCGCGAGATTGACGAGACTGCCAATCACGGACACGTCCTCGGCGGAAGAGCCAAGCGCGGAGTCGATGCCGTTCGAGACCGCCCCGACCACGCCATAAGCAAAGACGATCACGATGGTGGCGCCCACGAAGAACCAGGGGCGCTTCTTGAACGTCTCCCACCCGAACCGAATTGCCGATCCCGCCGTGAAGCTCATGCCGGGAACCTAGCATCGACGCGCCGATTCGGGGGACGGTCATCGATTTTCCCCACAGAACCCGCGAGCGTACGAAGCTGGGCAGCTCGGTATTTTTACCTGGCAATAATTCCTGCCTAGGTTTCCACCTTGCAATGCCTATTTTCTTATCGGTACCATGCGCTCCAACACTCGGCTGGCCCTTTGAACCCGCCGGCGAGGGCCATTTTGGGTTCTGACGCAACGCGTAACCGGCGCGAATGGTCCCGCTATGAGCATGTTCCGGGCTTTCCGGCCCCTCCCCCGTGTTGTATTTGCTGCCGCCATCCTTGTGGGGGCCGCAACCGGCCCGGCATGGACCGCTGACGAAAGCCATCCTTCGAAGGAGCGCGAAGGCGGCGTCAGCGTTCAGATGCCGCAATCACCCGAGATGCTGCCGGTCGACATCGGCTATCTGCGCGAGATCGTCCCGCATCCGCGCCCGGCCTCGCGTCTGGACGTCGAGCCGGACGACGCCGGCATCGACGGTGCGAAGATGGGCGTCGAGGAGAACAATGCGGGCGGACGCTTCATGGGCCATTTCTACGGCCTCGATGTCGAGACCGCGTCATCGCCAGAAGAAGCGCTGACCGCACTCAAAAAGCTTCAGGAGTCCGGCCATAACTACATCATCGTCGATGCCTCGGCGCCGACGCTTCTGAAACTCGCCGATTGGGCGAAGGACAAGGACGTTCTCCTGTTCAACATTCGCGCCACCGACGTCTCCCTGCGGCAGGAGGATTGCCGCGCCAACGTCATGCACATCGTGCCGGACCGCTACATGCTGGCCGATGCCCTGGCCCAGTATCTGGTCAAGATGGACTGGAAGAACTGGCTTTTGGTGCACGGCTCGACCGCGGCCGACGCGGCGAACGTGGAAGCGGCGGAGCGCGCGGCCAAACGCTTTGGCGCGAATATCGTGGACGTGCGGGAGTACGTGGATACTTCGGGCGGGCGCCGGGACGGTGTCGGCCCGGTTCCGCCGGCGAAGCCGCGCAAAGAGGCGAGCGTCAACAACACCGTGGTCCCCACCACCGGCTATGACGTCATCATGGTGGCGGACGAAGACCAGGTGTTCGGTCCGCTCATCCCCTATCGCGGCGGCGCCGCGCCGCGCATCGTGGCCGGCACCACGGGCCTCTTTGCCACGACCTGGAGTCCAGGCCATGAGAAATGGGGCGCAACCCAAGCCAACAACAATTTCGAGAAGGATTTCGATCGGCTCATGCTGCCGATCGATCATCAGGCCTATGTCGCGGCCAGAACCATCGGCGAGGCGGTGACCCGAAACCCGAAAAACGACTTCGAAACCGTATCGGCGTTCATCCACGGCCCCGATCTTCAGCTCGCGCCGTTCAAGGGTATCAAGCAGCAGTTCCGCCCCTGGGACGGCCAGTTCCGCCAGCCGCTGCTGATCGCCACCGAGAAGGTGCCGGTGTCGGTGTCGCCGCAGCGGGGCTTCCCCCACGCAAGTCATCCCGAGATCGAAGTGGATACGCTCGGCATCGACGAGCCGGAGAGCATCTGCAAAATGTAGGCTTACTGGCTCGCGCTGCCTGAGGCGATGACGTCGCCTTCACGGTCGAGGAGCGGCACGTTGTACCCCTGCAAGATCACATTGATGTCTTGCTGGTTGTCGGCCAACACCTTGTTGATCTCATGCTTGAACTGGGGCTCGTTCGGCCGCACGCCCATGGTGATGCCGTAGAAGGTGGTCGGCCCCGCGCTTTCCTTGACAAGGGGCGTGACCCTCAAAGGAACCTCGGCGCGCTGCGCGTAATAGCCGCCGACCGGCCCCCAAAGCAGCCCGGCGTCGAGTTCTCCCGCGGCAATTTCCTTGATCATCGCTTTGGCCGCCTGAGCCTGGCTTTCACCGGTGGTGTTCTCGAAGGGCTTCGCATGGGACGTCAGTCCATGCATGGCGAGAATGCTCGCCGGCGGCGTGCGCGCGAAAATTCCGATGCGTTTCTGCTTGAGACGCGGGTCCGACAACGACTCCACGCCTTTCAAGGCTTCGTCATCCTCACGTGTGATGAGCACATAAGACGTGTGGTAGTAGGGATTGGTGTCCTCGATCAGGTCGGTGCCTTGGGCGTAACCCATGACGAGATCGCAGGCGCCGGTCCCTATCGTGTTGGGGAGGTAGCTCGTGTTCTCGGCGAACCACGTATATTCCAGATCGCTGCCGAGCCGCTCGGCGATGAGCTCGGCGAGCTTGTTCTCGAAGCCCTCGCCCTTGTCGTTGGAAAACGGCATGTTGTCGGGATCGGCGCACACCCGCAGCACCGGCGCCGCGTTCGCAAGCCCGGCGCTCGCCAAAAAGCCGGCCACGTAAAGCGCGGCAGCGCACAAGCTCAAAAGCCGGACGCGTAAAGCCGCCCGGCGCATTGTCGATGCGTGACGTGTCAACGCCGCCTCTTCATCATCTCGGAGCGCGCACCCTAGCACGGTTGGGACCATGCCGGGCCGCGGGACTTCAAGCCTCTTAAGATATGGCGGTTAGGCAACGACGTTGCCAGGGGACTATTCGTCCGCGGCGGCGCAGCCCAAGATATTCTCCGCCCGCTCCATGCCGGTCGGATAGTGAGCGCCGGTGGGTCGCGGGCCGAACAGCGCCATGGCGGCGCGGCCGGCCTCGATCCCGGCCAACTCGTGCCGCTCGCGCAGGAGCTTCACGGCGCAGCAATCGGCCTCGAGCTCCATGCGTTTCAATTCCGGCGCAATATAGAAGAAAGCCTGCGGCCCCACATGTCCGAGTTCCTTTTTGGAATTTGCCACATGACCGAGCGTGTGGTGGCAACATTCGTGCGCCAACAGGAACCGTCCATAGTCCGGATGCTGGCGCAGCGTCAGCGTGTTCACCACGATGACGGGGCGCCCCAGGCGATCGGTCATCGACGACGCCTGCTCCGGGACATCACGAAGCGTGTAGGTCGTGATCGGACAATAAGGATTCTCGATCTCAGGCAGCCAGCGTCCGGCCTGCACCTTTTCGGGAGACAGCCCGAGACCGGCGGCAGCAATCGCAACGGCGACTATCGCAAGGCGCAAACCGGGCCCTCCGGACAAAGCGTCTTTCCGGCCAAACTGTAGCGCGCCCTTTGGGCGCCTCCAAAGTGATCTGGCGGTCCTTTCCATAGTCATCATTCTAGGCCCAAAGCCCGCGCGCGGGGATAAACACTGTGTTATCGGGCGGTTACAGGCTGCGGCCGAGCGCATGAGAGGGGCGTATCTGGGCCACCGATCCTGATAAATCGGGAAAACCCGGTCAATCCAACTGCCCCACGAGGAGCAGGCGGCAGCCCCGGTTTTATGGGATCTCCAAAGCCAGCCGTTGATCCGGCACCCCCTGCTCCCTACATGAGCGATACCGCGATCGGGGGGTCGGCGAATTTGAGACCAATGGAGGTACCAAATGCTGAAGCAGCTCACCGTCCCGATGCTTGGCTTGGCCGTTCTGGCCGCCACCGCCGTACCCGCCGCGGCAGACAGAGGCCGCACCCGCTTGATCGAGCCTTTGCCGGAATACACCTACGACGCCCAGCCCCCGAAGCGAGCCGTGACCACCGCTCAGCCGCGCAATTCCAAGGGCAAGTTCAATCCCAGGCTCGATTTCGAGACCGAAGCCGTCTGGCGCAATCTGCGTCCGGAATGGTTTGTCGGCGCCCGTTAAAAGCCGCGGCCTGGCCCGGCCGCATCGCGGCTCGGCCAGGCTTTACACGACGCGCCGGGTTGTGTGGATCAGCTTACGGCACGAACGCTGCACCGCTTGATGCGCTCCGTCCGCTAAGCGCTTTGCACAGCGCGACTTTCTAATCCGACCGCGCTGATTGACAGACCCGCATCAGCCGATAGGGTCTGCCCGCCGCTGGGCCCTGGCCCGGCCAAGAACGGCGGAAAACGAGCGGGATGGGTCCACGCCTTCTGTATGCCCTGATTGTGGGCGCGGTGATCGTTGCGTCTCTGGCGATGCGGGTTTGGGATCCGAGCCCGGTGGCGCGGCTGAGATCGCTCGTCTTCGACTCCTATCAGCGGATTTCCCCGCTCCAGTTCGATCCGGAACTGCCCGTCCGCATCGTCGACATCGACGAGGACTCGCTTAAGAAGCTCGGTCAATGGCCTTGGCCACGGACCCTTTTGGCCGAACTCGTCGACAAGCTGGGCCAGCAAGGCGCCGCGGCCATCGCCTTCGATATGGTGTTCCCCGAGCCCGACCGGCTGTCGCCGGCCAACGCCGTGCAGTACTGGCCGCAGTCTTCGGCAATCGAAAACCTCAAGCCCGAACTCGACAAACTGCCCTCCAACGACCAGGTGCTGGCCGAAGCGATCGGCAGCGCGCCCATCGTGATGGGTTTCATCGCATCGCCCGCAACCGAGGCGTTGCCGGAAATCAAAGCGGGGTTCTCTCATGGGGGAGACGATCCACGGCTCTTCGCGCCCTATTATCCGGGCGCCGTGGCAAGCCTGAAAGTGTTGCAGGAGCCTGCGCTCGGCGCCGGCGCACTCAACTGGATCCCGGAGTTCGACCAGATTATCCGCCGCATGCCCATCTTGGTGCGCGTCGGCGATACGCTCTTTCCTTCAGTCTCGGCCGATGTGCTGCGTCTCGCGCAGGGCGCCTCGACCTATGTGGTCAAGTCTTCCGGCGCGAGCGGCGAAGGCGCCTTCGGCGAGAAGACCGGCATCGTCAAGGTTCGGGTCGGCGACTTCGAGGTCCCCACAGAAGCCAACGGCCAGATGTGGATACGCTTCACGCCGCAAACCCGAGACCGCTATCTGCCCGCCTGGAAGGTATTGAACGGCGAAATCGGCGCCGATCAGATCGAAGGCCGCATCCTCCTCATCGGCACGAGCGCCGCGGGGCTGCTCGATCTCCGGGCGACGCCGCTCGAGGCCTCCGTTCCGGGCGTCGAGCTGCATGCACAAGCCGTCGAGCAGATCATCCGGGGCGCGTTCCTGTTGCGGCCCGACTTCGCCAAGCCCGCCGAGCTTCTCTATATCTTGGTGCTCGGTCTTCTGATCGCCGTGCTCATCTATCGCGCCGGCGCACTCGGCAGCGCCGTTCTCGGTGCGGTCGCCGTAGCGCTCGTGATCGGCCTATCATGGTATGCCTTCGATGCCTGGGGCTGGCTGGTCGATCCCGTCTATCCCACGCTCGCCCTGTCGGCCATCTACCTCGCAGGAACCTCCTTCGTGTTCCTGCGCACGGAGCGCGAGCGGAATCGCGTGCGCAATGCCTTTTCCCATTACATGGCGCCGGCCCTTGTCGAGCGCTTGGCCGCGGAGCCGGACCGGCTCAAGCTCGGCGGCGAGACCCGGGACATGACGCTTCTGTTCAGCGACGTGCGGGGCTTCACCACCATCTCTGAAGGGCTCGATGCTCAAGAGCTGACGCGTTTTCTGAACAGCCTCTTCACGCCGCTCAGCAACATCATCCTCGACGAAAAGGGTACCATCGATAAATTCATGGGCGACGCGTTGATGGCATTCTGGAATGCCCCGTTGGACGAGCCCGATCATCCAAGTCTTGCCTGCCGCGCGGCCTTGCGCATGATCGAGGCGATGAAAACCCTCAACGAACAGTGGCGAGAAGAAGCGCTGGCCGGCGGGCGTGATTACAAAGAGGTCAAGCTAGGCATCGGCCTCAACACGGGGTCGTGCTGTGTCGGCAATCTCGGCTCGGAAACACGCTTCGACTACTCGGTGATCGGCGACAATGTGAACATCGCCTCGCGCTTGGAAGGCCAGTCAAAGACCTACGACATGATGGCCATCGCGGGCGAGGAGACCGTCTCGCGCGCGCCAGACTTCGCGTTTCTCGAGCTCGATCTCTTGAAAGTGAAAGGCAAGACCGCGGCGACGCGCATCTTCGCGCTTCTCGGCGACGCGGACCTGAAAAAAAGCCAGTCCTTCATCGACCTCACCGCGAAACACCAAGACTTCCTCGCCCGCTACCGGGCGCAAGATTGGGATGCGGCGGATGCTTTGAGCGTCGACTGCGAAGATTTGGGGGGCGCGCACCTGCACGGCCTCTACGCGCTTTACCGCGGACGCATCGCGGCGCTCCGCGTCACTCCTCCCCCGGACAATTGGGACGGCACGGCAGAGGCCTTGTCGAAATAACGCATGCCAGAAGCCGCCTACATCCTCCTTGCCGCGGTCGGTGTGTTGATGATGAAGCACACCCTCGCCGACTTCTTCCTGCAGACGCCCTACCAGTTTTGCAACAAGGGCATCTACGGCCATCCCGGCGGACTGCTGCATGCGGGAATCCACGTCGCGCTGACGCCGCTCGTCTATCTGGTGATCGCGCCCGCTTCGCTGTTGCTCGCAGCAGCCATCGCGACCGGCGAGTTCGCCGTCCACTATCATGTGGATTGGGCGAAAGAGCGGGTGACGAAAGGCAACGGTCTGACGCCACAGACGCCGGGCTTCTGGCACGCGCTCGGCGTCGACCAGCTCCTGCACGGGCTGACCTATCTGGCCATCGTTGCGTTGCTGGTCTGGGCCGCCTCTTAAAGCAGCGCCGAGATCTCACGGTTGGCAAACTCGAGCCGGTCGGACAGAAGCCGGATGATGAGCTTGTGGAGCGCGGCCGCGGCGGCGGAATCCTTCTCCTGCATCCGATCGAATGCTTCCTGCGTCAGCCGGTAGACGACCGTCGGCGCCTCGGCGACCACGTTCGCCGTGCGGGGCACTTTGCGGTAGAAGCCCATTTCGCCGACCACGGTATGTCCGATCATGCGCCGTAGCCGGATGGAGCAGCCGTGCTCGTCGGTGATGGTGATGGCGACACAGCCCGACGCCTGGAACACGACCGAGTCCGACGGCTCGCCCTGCTTGAACAGGAAGGCGCCGCTGTCGAGTTCCTGCCGCTCCATGAAGGGCGCAATCCGCTCAAAATCGATCTGGCCACCGAACTCGTTGTGCAGCCATGTCTCGAAGTTGTGCGCCGAGGCGTCGCCGACCTCGTGATAGAGCAGCACCATGTCCTCGCACCATTCGACCGCCTCGTTGCGGCTGCCGAAAGCCTGGTGCGGCCGCGCCGCGCCGAAAAAGCCCGCACTGTCGAAGCCCGCGCGCATCGCGTCGCTGAGCCCGCTGAAGGCGAGCGTCACGTCTTGCTCCTCGCAATAATTGCGCAGCTTGACGAGGCTGAGGACCGCCGAGGTGTCGAGCCCTTGCACGCCGCTGAAGTCGAGCACGATGTAGCCGACCGGCCTTTCTGTCTGGCCTTCGATCACCCGCTTGATGCGCTCAAACAGGCCGTTCGACGAGCCGAAGAAGATGAAACCGGAAAGCCAGAACACATGGACGCGCTTGCCTTCCTCGTGCAGCAGGCGAGTTTGCTCCGGAGAACGCTCCACATTGCTCGAGAATTCGTAGCGTGTCAGATGCCGCCGGATCACCCCGATGCGGCTATAGGAGAGCGCGAACAGCAGGCAGGCGCCGATCACGCCCAGCACCACGCCGACCAAATAGCCGAAGTACAAGATGACAAGCGCGATGGCGATGGCGAGCCCCAGGTCGGTTCCGGACCGCTGCGCGGGCGAGCGCACCAAGGCTTCCATAAGGATCATCACGCCGAGATAACCGAGCATCCCGCCGAGGATGGCTTTCGGCACGATGCTGCCGATATCGGCGCCGGCGAATAGCACCAGCCCGCAGACGATCGCCACCGACACGCCGCTCAGCCGCGTCACCGCGCCCGCCTGCTGCAGCAGCAGGCTGTTGTTGAGCGAGAGATTACCGGCCACACCGCCGAGAACGGAGGCGAGCACATTGGCGAGCCCGTTGGTGCGGAACTCCTTGTCGAGATCGGCGGATTTCTGCCGCGCCACCTCCAGGCTCGACACATCGAGCAGCATGGAGATGGCGGTGACGCCGCACACCGCACCGATTTCCGCGCTGCTGCGCGCCATCACACCCCAATCGATGTCGTGGCTCACTATCGCCTCCAGCGGCCACCACAACTGAAGCGCGCCGACTGCCTGCAGGAACCACAGACTGCGCGTCCCCTCCTCTACGAAGCTGAACAGAATAATGTCCATCACGACGAGGAAGGTGATGAAGGCGACAGGCAGAGTAAGATAGTCGTCCATCCAGCGCTTGAGCAGCACGATGAACAGCGCGAAAGCGAGCCCAACTCCGATCTGCGGCGCGTAGGATATATCGGCGATCGCGGCCCAGCTCGACGGCGCCAGCGTCAGATTGCTGCCGATGACGACCTCGATGCCGCCGGTAATGAGGAGGCAGCCCGAAGCGGCCAGAAAGCCGCCGATCACGGGATACGGCACGAAGCGCAGCCATTGGCCGAGCTTCAGCCCGCCCACCCCGAACAGAAGCGCACCGGTGAGGAACGTACTGACCGAGATGGCCACGAGCACGTTGATCACCATCGTCTCGGAATCGGCGCCCTTGGCCGCGAGCCCGGCCGCCACCGTCGCCGCCAGCACGCTCATGACCGCGACCGCGGGCGTGTCGGGCCCGGCATCGGCGGGAACCAGCGTCGTGGTGAGCGCCACGACCACGCCGGTAACCACCGTGCCCATGATCAGGGCCGCGAGCCCGAGCGGAAACCCGGCTGCGATCGAGCCCTGAAAGATCAGAGCGCTGAAGGAGATGCAGTAGGCGATATTGACGATCGCCGAGATCGTTCCCGCCAACGCGTCCCGCCCAAGCGTCGACGCTTCAAAATTCTGCGGGCGCTTGAGCGCCAAATTCGCAAGCAGCGGCAAGGGCGTGAACGGGAGGTCAAGGGGTTAAGGTAGCGCCGATCATGGCGGGGGAAGGCCACAATGCAAGGCAAAAATGGCAGTGCGCGGTGGTTGAACGCCGGGCACGCTCAGTCGCGGGACGCCGACCGCCTCAATCGCTCCGCCAAGGTTCGCATGACGGCGATGGCGAAGAATGGCGTCTCGTGAACCAGAAACAGGAAGCTCTTCTCGTTAATGGGCGCACATTCGGCATCCGTCTTGGCTCGCGCGGTGGCGCTGCGGGGCGATCCGTCGATCAGCGCCATTTCGCCGAAGATGCCGCCGGCGGACAGGGTCTCGATCACCTTACCGTCTCGCTCGATCTCGACGTCTCCCGAGCGAACCACATACATAAAGTCGCCCTCGCTGCCCTCGGCGAAGATCACCTCGCCGGACGCGAAATTGGCCAGTGGAAAGCCCGCGTTGGCGAGCATGCTCAAATCGAGTCCCGCGATGGTCATCGGGCGGCATCCTCCTGGCGGTCGTCCTCGGCCAGCGGACCGATGCTAGCCGCAAACCTCGGCTAAGACGATAGCGTGAAGGGGTTCTGCGTGCCTGGCGTAGCCCGCCCGGTGCCGGCCACTTTCGGGTTCCAGCGCGCCGCGTCCAGGCCCCTCTCCACGGTCCACTTACCCATGCGGGTCGGCTCGTGCGTCGCCTTGGACAACAGCCCGTTGAAGGCGAACCGCGGCACGACCGAAAAGCCGAGCTGGCTCAATTGCCCGCTCATACGCTTGCCGTCGTTGAGGGCGAAACCCCAATGCTGGAAGTGGCAGCTCAAGGTGACGAAGCCCACATTCACCGCGTCCCGCTCTCGCGAGAACAGCTTCTCGGTGAAGAAGGCCTGCCCGATGGCCAAGCCGAAGAGACCGCCCGCGAGCCGTCCCGCGCGGTCCCAAACTTCCACGGAATGGGCATAGCCGGACGCGTTCAGTTCTGCGAACGCGTCGGCGAGTGCGGGCTCGGGCGCGCAGGCACGCAACACGCCGCCGAAATCTTCATCGAAAGTCACGCCGTAATTGCGAGTCTGGAGAAGCCGCCAGACGCGCTGGGAGACGTAGGCGTTCTCCGGGAACGAAACCATGCGTTCCGCGGGCGCCCACCATTTATTCGCTTCCGGATAGAGTCCCTTCGCATACGCCGCGACCATGGTGGGAACACTGAGCTCCGCGCACGACCCGCAAAGACCATCGGGGTGACACAGCGCCTGTTCGGGATCCGGCAGCTTTGGACCAAAACCGATGAATTGTTTGGCGAGCAACGCCAGTGCCGCCGGCCTGCGGTAAAGCCCCGACGAAACGAGGTTGCGCGAGACCTCACTCAGCACGCTCTGTCGACCGGACACCGGCAACTCCAACGCAAATACTTACGAAGCGGCGGGGCACCGGAACGCCGACATGCGCCGCGCGCCGAGCTTGCCTCCAAAAGGATTCCCAATGGGTTAACGCTTGCCGATCCTTGTTTCCGGACAGCCCTTCACACCCCGCGGCTACGCACCCGGTCCACCGCTTCCAGCCAACCGGCGTAACGGGCTTCGCGCTCCGCCGCGCCCATCGCCGGTTCGTAGACTTTGGCCGGGATCCACGTTTCGGCCAGCGTTGCGTTGTCGCCGTAGAAACCCACCGCCTGGCCCGCGAAATATGCGGCGCCCAACGACGTCGTCTCCAGGATTGCCGCAACCTCGACGGCCTCACCTAAGATGTCGGCCAGCCGCTGCATGGCCCAGCCATTCGCCGTCATGCCACCATCGACACGCAGCGTGCGGGCCGCGTCGATGCCCGTCGCGCCCATATCGTGGCGCATCGCGGAGAGAAGATCGCGGGTTTGGAAGGCGACGGATTCGAGCCCTGCGGCCACAACATCCGCCCGCGACGCCGCTCGGCTCATGCCGACAATGGCGGCCTTGGCTTCGGCATCCCAGAAGGGCGCGCCGAGGCCTTGGAAGGCCGGCACCAGATAGACGCCGGACCTCGGATCCGCGGCGCGCGCCAAGGATTCGCTTTCTTCCGCGCTTTCGATCAGGCCGAGATTGTCACGCAGCCATTGGATGGTGGCGCCCGCCATGAAGATCGCGCCCTCCAGCGCAAAGGTGCGCGCGCCGTCTCTCTGAGACAGGATCGTCGACAACATGCGCGTCCTTGAGGCGACCTTTTGATCGGCGGTGTTGGCGACGACGAAGCAGCCCGTCCCGTAGGTCGCCTTGACCATGCCGGGCCGGACGCAGGCTTGCCCGTGCGCGGCCGCTTGCTGGTCGCCTGCAATCCCGCGAATGGGAAGGCCCAGGCCGAAATGCTCTTCCGCGGTGACGCCGAAATCGCCTTGCGTGTCGCAAACCTTCGGCAACATCCCCGGCGGAATATCGAGCCGCTCCATGAGCGCGGAATCCCAAGTGCCTTTGCCGATATCGAACAGCATGGTCCGCGCGGCGTTCGTCGCGTCGGTCCCGTGCAGGGCGCCGTTGGTCAGCCTGAACAGCAAATAGCTGTCGATCGTGCCGAAGCAGGCCTCGCCCCCCGCCGCCCGCGCCCTCAAGCCCGGCACATGGGTGAGCAGCCAAGCGAGCTTGGTCGCAGAGAAGTAAGGATCGATGATCAGCCCTGTGGTCTCGGCGACATGCGGCCCCCACCCTTCCCTCTCGAGCTCGGCGCAGAGCGGCGCCGTGCGCCGGTCTTGCCAGACGATGGCGTTGTGCAGCGGCTTTCCGGTCGCGCGATCCCAGACAACTGTTGTCTCACGCTGATTGGTGATGCCGACGGCCGCGACGGCATCGGACCCGACCTCGCTTAGCACCTTACGGCAGACCTGAAGCACCGCGTTCCAGATCTCGTCCGGATCGTGTTCCACTTGCCCCGGCGCCGGATAGATCTGGGTGAGCGGCACGAGGGCCGCGGGGCCCGGGCGTCCTGCTTCGTCAAACAGGATCGCGCGCGTGCTCGTCGTCCCCTGATCGATGGCGAGCACGTAGCGCATCAGGCCTTCGCACCGCCGGTCTCTTTGAGAATCCAAGCACAATACTCTTCGCTGCCGCCTTCGGTCGCCAGCACCAGAAGCGCCGGGACCTCATAAGGATGCAGCCGCTTGGTCTCGGCCATCACCTGATCCTTGAGGCCTTCGCGCGTCTTGATGATCATGGCGACCTCCTCGGCGGTCTCCCGCGCACCCTGCCACTCGAAGATGGAGATCATGCCGGGAAACGCATTGATGCAGGCCGCGAGCCGGGCCGCCACCAGCGCCTCGCCCACGCGCTTGGCGTCTTCCAGGCTGGGGAAAGTCGTATAGATCAGGACCGGCCGGTCTTCGTTCCGCATGTGACCTCCATTCACCCTCCCTTGAGACACTTGTATGACTTTAGCACCACAGCTTTATAGTGCCTTCCCCAAGAGCGGATCCTTGGGGCCGGCAAGCGCAGTAGAGTGACCATGGCACGCTTCGAAAAGATTTGCTTCGTCGCCAGCGAGACCAATGAGGCGAAGGATGCCTTCAAGGCGCTCACCAAGCGTTACGGCAACGTGACGCCGGAGGAAGCGGACGCCATCGTTGCGCTCGGCGGCGACGGTCTGATGCTTCAAACCATGCATGACCACCTTCATAGCCGGATTCCCATCTACGGCATGAACCGGGGCTCGGTGGGTTTTCTGCTCAACGACTACACGGAGAACCGGCTGAAAGACCGGCTGGAGGCGGCGGAGATCACCGTCATCCATCCTTTGCGCATGACCGTGCGAGACGTGAACGGCGCGACCCGCGAAGCGCTCGCCATCAATGAGGTCTCGTTGTTCCGCCAAATCTACCAAGCGGCCAAGCTGAAGATCGGCGTCGACGGTACCACCCGGCTGGAAGAGCTGATCTGCGACGGCGTACTGGTGGCCACGCCCGCCGGCAGCACCGCCTACAATCTCTCCGCCCATGGGCCGATCCTGCCCATCACCGCGCCGCTGCTCGCGCTCACCCCGATCAGTCCGTTCCGGCCGCGGCGCTGGCGCGGTGCGCTGCTGCCCAACGAGGCCAAGGTGCTGATCGAGGTGCTGGAGCCGAACAAGCGCCCGGTAAGCGCCGTGGCCGACCACACCGAGTTCCGCGACGTGGTCGCCGTCGAAGTGGGCGAAGCGAGCGGCATCGACCTCTTCATGATGTTCGATCCCGGCCACACGCTGGCCGAGCGCATCCTTGCCGAGCAGTTCGGCTATTGAGGCCGCGACAGCTCGAACACCTGATCGATCACCGCATAGTCCCCATAGCCCAACCGCGCGATGGGCTTGAGCTTGGTCACGTCCACCTTGCCGTCGACGATGGTCCGGTCGTCGATATGCACGCCGATCACCTGCCCGAGCACGATGGCATGAGTCCCAGGACCGCCGTTCGGGCCGGGGAGATCGATGGTCCGCCAATATTTGCACTCGAAGGCCACGGGCGACTCTGCCACACGCGGTGGCGCCACCAGCTTCGAAGGTGCGGGCGTCAGCCCGGCGAGCACCATCTCGTCCACCTCGGGGCTGACATGCTGTGAGGTGCGGTTCATGGCGTCGCGCAGATCGTAGGTGGCGAGCGAGCAGACGAACTCTCCGGTCTCTTCCGCGTTGCGCTGGCTGTCCTTCCGCCCGCCCGAAGAGAACATCACGAAATGCGGGTCGGTCGCGACCGCGTTGAAGAAGCTGTAAGGCGCCAGATTGACAACCCCGTTCTTGCCGAGCGTGGAGATCCAGCCGATCGGCCGGGGGCTGACCAGGGCCTTGAACGGATCCCATTGCAGGCCGTGTGTGTTGGCAACCGCATCATAGAACATGGGCAGTGATCCTACGGGCGTGCAGAAGCGTTTCAACCCTGCCAGGTGGTAACGACGTCGGCGAGTGCGGGCCGGTCCCGCTCCTCGGGCTTCTCCTTCGCCGTACCGATATAGATGAAACCGGCCACCCGCTCATTCTCCGCCAAGTGCAAAGCCTGCCGCACGCCCGGGCTGAAGGCATACCATTCGGTGATCCATTGCGCGCCAAAGCCGAGCGCCGTCGCCGCTACCATCAAATTCTGGCAGGCCGCGCCCGCGGACAGGATCTGCTCCCACTCGGGCACGGCAGGCGTCTGGATGACGCGGGAGATGACGGCGACCACCACGGGGGCCCGCAGGAAGCGTTTTGCCTCCGTATCGAGACGAAATGTGCTGGGCTCGTCCTCTTCGGCACGGCAGGATTCCGCGATCACCTGCCCGAAGGCTTCCCGGGCGGCGCCCTGAAAGACGATAAAGCGCCAAGGCACGAGCTTCTTGTGGTCCGGCACGCGGGCGCCTGCGGTCAGGATCTGACCGAGCTGATCCGCATCGGGACCGGGTTCGGTCATCGCGTTGGCCGAGACGGACCGGCGGCTCAAAAGGTGATCGAGAGTGGGATTGGACATGCGCTCACAGTGACTGGCTAAGGCCATGCTGCATATCGTGAAACGGGCAATCCAACAATCTTCGTCCCTTGCGTCCAATCGGCGCCGAGAGCTTCAAAAATCGGCCTTATTCGCGATCAAATTTCCAAGCGTGGTGGCTGCCTGTTGCCTGTATAAGGGGCGGGGCGGTCGACAAATCGGAAGAGAAACGCCATGCGGGGGAAGCACTTCGCGGCGCTGAAGCTCTTGCTTTTGCCCGCTCTTTTCTTCGGCGCCGGGATAGCGGCAGCCGAGGATGCACCTGCGCCCGCGCCTGACCGGCCTGCTGCGGTTCTGGTGTTCGATGCCTCAAAGAGCATGGGGGACAAGCTCGGCGAGACCGCCAAGCTCGATGTCGCGCTTGGCGCGCTCACGCAGGCGATCCCCAGCCAAGCCAAACAGTTCTCTCTGGGTCTCGTGGCCTTCGGGCATCGCAAGGACTCAAATTGTGCCGACAGCGAGATCCTGGCCAAGACGGGCGAGCTGAATGGCGGCAGCTTTGCGAAGCTCCTCGGCGGCATCAAGGCCACAGGCCAAGCCCCCATCGCCGCGGCCATCGGCGACGCGGCTTCGCTTGCAAGCGAGGGCAAGCCCCTTGACGTCGTGCTCATCGCCGATGGCGAGGATAGCTGCGACGCCGATCTTTGCGAGACCGCCGAGGCGCTCAAGCAAAAGACGAACGGATTGCGCATCCACGTGGTGGGGCTCGGCGATAAGCCTGCGGACCTCGAGCCGCTGGCCTGTATGGCCAAGGTGACCGGCGGCAAGTTCATCACCGCCGACAACGAAGCGGACTTCGAGACCGGACTGGGCGCCGTGTTCGCGGCCATGAGCGCACCACCGACGCCGGCCGCTCCGATCGCCGAGGCAGAGGCCCCGCCCGCGCCTCCTGGACCGGGACACGTGGGAACGCAGACGCTGGGCGAAACCGCCGTGCTGAAATCAGGGGCGCCGAAGCCGGATGCCCCGCAAGCGCAGGCACAGCGCACGGTCCCGGTCTCGCCCGCGCCGCCCAAGACCCAGCCGCTGCGGCCCGTGCCGGTGAGCTTCAATGCGCTCATAACCGAAGGTGGCGCCAAGCTGCAATCGGGTCTGATCTGGCGGGTCTACAACGCGAAAGCCAAGTCCGATGGCGGCTTCGAGCTCATCAGCACGCATCGCGAGCCGACACCGACAGCAGCCCTGCTTCCCGGAGAGTACTTGGTCAACGCCGCCTATGGGCTCTCCAACCTGACCAGGAAGATCAAGGTGGAGGGTGGGAAGTCCCTCGAGGAGACCTTCGTCCTCAACACCGGCGGACTTGCCATGAGGGCGTTGCTTGCGACCGGAGAGGAATGCCCCAAAGGCACCGTCCGCTTCGACATTATGTCGGACGAGCAAGACCAGTTCGGCAACCGCGAGACGATCCTGGCCGACGCCCAACCCCACAGGGTCATTCGTCTCAATGCCGGCGCCTATCACTTGAGGAGCCTTTACGGGGATGCGAATGCCAGCGTCGGCGTCGACGTGACGGTGGAGCCGGGACGCATCACCGAGGCGACCATCAAGCATACAGGGGCGAAGATCACCTTCCGCCTGGTGCAGAGCCTGGGCGGCGAGGCCCTCGCCAATACGAAATGGACGATCCTCACCTCCGCCGGCGACACGGTAAAGTCGAACGTAGGCGCGCTTCCGACCCACATCCTCGCTGCCGGCAGCTATGCCGTGGTGGCCGATCACGACGGACAGAGCTACAGCCGAAAGTTTTCCATCGAGCCCGGCAACGACAAGCAGATCGAAGTGGCGGTCGAGGACGGTCCCACCTCGCCTGAAGCCTTGAAAGCCCTGCTCGATCCACCGGAAGCGCCCCCGCCGGGCACCGGCGGCTTGGCTGGCGAAGGTCCCGGCGGCGCGGTCGGCTTCGACGGCTTCACGCGCGCGCCCGCCGATCCCAACGCGCCGCTGCTCAACCCCGGCGCACTATTCCGCCCATCGACGCCTTGAGGACTTGGGCCGGAGCGGCGGCGGACATCATCGAACGTTCGTGCTCGAGCAACCATTTCTTTCGCGGGAGCCCGCCACCATAGCCGGTAAGCGAACCGTCGCTGCCGATCACACGGTGACAGGGAATCACGATTCCGCGGAAGTTGTCGCCATTGGCGCGAGCCACGGCTCGCACGGCTTTCGGTGCGCCAATACGTCTGGCAATTTCCGCATAGGACCGCGTTTCGCCGGGCGGAATTTCCAGCAGCGCACCCCAGACGCGCCTTTGAAACTCCGTGCCGCGCGGTGCAAACGGCAAGCTGAACGCGGCGCGCGTGCCGCGGAAATATTCACCGATCTCGCGATTTGCCTGATCCAGCAACAGATGATCGCCCGGCACGATGGCAAACTTGGTCTTGTGACGCAGACGAAGAATCTCACGCTCAAGTCCGCGCCGGTCCACCCAATCCAGCACATAGAGCCCGCTATCGTTCGCCAGGACGAGGATTGCGCCGAGGGGCGTCTCGATCCAGCGCGCGAAGAGGCAGTGCACGCCGTTTGCCTTCGAAGGGACGGTGCCAAACAGCTTCGCGAACGCTTCACGAAATCCGCTCGACGATTCGAAGCCGTGCGCCAATTGCGTGTCCAAGAGCTTTGTCCCCTTTCTGACCGCGGCCAGGGCGGAGCCCATGCGCCGCGCGCGTTGATAGGCGTGAAACGACATGCCGAAATACCTCTGAAACTGCCGCCGCGCGGTTGACGGATCGATTCCTTTGCGCATCAGATCCCGATCCCGCAAAGGTTCCGACAGCGCCTCCTCGACCTGGCGGCGAAGCTCCTCCACCAAGGGGGGAACCTCGCGTCCCGCATGCATCGGCTTGCACCGCAGACACGGACGAAAGCCGGCGTACAGCGCCTCATGCGCACTGGGAAAAAACTCGACGTTGGCGCGCAAGGGTTTCCGCGCCGAGCAAGTCGGCCGGCAGAAAATGCCGGTCGTCTTCACCCCGACCACGAAAATGCCCTCGTAGGAGGCGTCGCGACGCTGCAGGGCGCGGAAGAATTCGTCGGCTCGTCCAGTAAGCTGCTGCGTGCTCATGGTCGCGATAGTACGCCTCGGCCGCACGAGCACGCGACCGATTTTCAGGCAGCGATTTCGGTTTCCGGCGATCGCCTCAGAGTGTCAGGCTAGGCCGCCTTTTCGTGCTGCTGCAAGTCCGGCGGCACGGCCTCCTCGACGAGCGCCCGAACGGCAGCATCGAGGCTCATGACCTCTTGCTTTTGCGAGCCGAGCCGGCGCACCGACACGGTACCCTCTTCAGCTTCGCGCTTGCCGGCCACCAGCAGCACCGGCACCTTCGCCATCGAGTGCTCGCGCACCTTGTAGTTGATTTTCTCGTTGCGAAGATCGGCCTCGGCGCGCAAGCCCGCCTCTTTCAGCCGTGCCAGCACTTTCTCGGCGTAGTCGTCCGCATCGGAGACGATGGTGGCGACCACAGCCTGGGTGGGCGCGAGCCACAGCGGCAAGTGCCCCGCGTGATGCTCGATGAGAATGCCCGTGAAGCGCTCCAGCGAGCCGAACATGGCGCGATGGATCATCACCGGCGGGGCCTTCTCGCCGCTGGGACCGATATAGAACGCGCCGAGGCGCTCGGGCATATTGAGATCGACCTGGATCGTGCCGCATTGCCATTCGCGCCCGATGGCGTCGCGCAGAACATATTCGAGCTTCGGTCCGTAAAACGCGCCTTCGCCCGGGTTCAGCTCGTAGGAGAGTCCGGCCGCTTCGACGGCACGTTTCAGAGCGGCTTCAGCCTTGTCCCATACCGAATCGGCGCCGACACGCTTTTCGGGGCGGTCGGAAAACTTGATGCGCACGTCCTCGAAGCCGAAATCGCGATAGATGGAGAGCATCTGCTCGTTGAGCTTCACGCACTCTTCGGTGATCTGATCGTCGGTGCAGAAGATATGCGCGTCGTCTTGCGTGAAGTGGCGCACGCGCAAGAGCCCATGCAGCGCCCCGGAAGGCTCGTAGCGGTGCACTTTGCCAAATTCCGCAATGCGCAGGGGCAGATCGCGATAGCTCTTAAGACCATGCTTGAAGATCTGCACATGTCCCGGACAGTTCATGGGCTTGCAGCAGAACACGCGGTCATCGGGCGTCTCGGCGATGTACATGTTCTCGGCGAACTTCTCCCAATGGCCCGACTGCTCCCAGAGCGTGCGTTCCATCATGTCCGGCGAGTTCACCTCCACATAGCCCCAATCGTTCTGGCGCCGGCGCATATAGCCGATCAGAGCCTGGAACAGCGCCCAGCCCTTCGCGTGCCAGAACACGGCGCCCGGCGCCTCCTCTTGGAAGTGGAACAAATCCATCTCGCGGCCCAGGCGTCGATGATCGCGCTTCTCCGCCTCCTCGAGCTGATGGAGATAGGCCTTGAGATCGTCTTCGCTCGCCCAGGCCGTGCCGTAGATGCGCTGGAGCATCGGGTTGTTCGAATCGCCGCGCCAATAGGCGCCCGCGATTTTGAGCAGCTTGAAGCCTTTGCCGATGCGGCCGGTGGTATCCATATGCGGCCCACGGCACAGGTCGAACCAGTCACCCTGGTGATAGACCTTGACGTCTTCGCCTTCGGGGATCGCGTCGACGAGTTCGACCTTGAAGCCTTCTCCCTTCTCGGCGAACACCTCCCGCGCCTTGTCGCGGCTCCACACCTCGACGGTAAATGGATGATTGGAAGCGATGATCTCGGCCATCTTCTTCTCGATGACCGGCAAGTCCTCCGGCGTGAATGACTCCTCGCGCGCGAAATCGTAATAGAAGCCGTTCTCGATCACGGGGCCGATCGTGACTTGCGTGTCCGGATAAAGCGCCTGCACCGCTTCGGCCATGACATGCGCAGCGTCGTGGCGGATCAGCGTGAGCGCCTCCGGATCGGTACGCTTGATGATGCGGATGCTGGCATCGCTTTCGATCGTCTCGCCAAGATCACGCAACGTGCCGTCGATCTCGACGGCCACGGCGTTTTTCTCGAGTGATTTGGCGATCGAGGCGGCAACGGCGCGGCCCGTGACTCCGGATTCGAAGTCGCGCGCGGAACCATCGGGAAACTTGAGGGAAATCATCTGTCGCTCCTCTCACTCCTGCGTACCAGCGCAGGTAAGACGGACTATGTGTCGGCGGCGCCGCTTTTAGCGGGAATCGCCTGCCGCGTCACTTTTATTTAGGCGCCAGCGGCCATAGCGCCAAGGGGCCAAGGAATGGCGCTCGTGACGGAGGTCGGGCACCGGGTCGAGCCCCTCGCTGCCCCAAGGGTGGCAGCGGCACAGCCGCGCGAGCGTGAGCCAGCCGCCCTTCCAAGCTCCGTTCACGTCGATGGCCTCGCGCGCATAGTCGGAGCAGGTCGGCAAATGCCGGCAATGGGCGCCCACAAGCGCCGAGAACGAGTAGCGGTACGCCATGATCGGCGCCAGCATCAGCGCTTTGGCCGCACGCTGTCCGAGTGTCGCGCTCATGGATAGCCATCGCCGTTTCGGTGGGTGAACACGAAGCGGCCGCCGACTTTACGCGCCTTAAGGTCGATGTCGCTGTAATGCGCCTCTTCGTGGTCGGCACGGGTGCCAACCTCCAGATAGAGAACGGGTCGATCGCCACGGTTGATCAGATGATGCCCGTCGGCGCGGCCCGCGGGGAAGCCAGCCGCCATCCCTGGCTTCAGCACCGTTTCACCCGCATCGGTGACGAGGGTCGCCTCCCCTTCGAGCACGTACACGAACTCATCCTCATGGACATGACAATGGCGCTGCGACAACCAGGCACCGGGCGCCAAGGTCACCAGGTTGACGCCGAACTGGGTGAGATCGAGCGCATCGCCGAGCGCTCGCTTTGCCCGGCCCAAAGCGGCCTCGTCGAAGGGTGCGGGATAGCTGCTTCCGGTCCGTGCGGTCACGGTCGAGGGATCGAGCCAGCAAGGCTTATTGTCGTCGCTCATGGCGTCTTTATGCGGATGGCGCGGCGTCAGCGGCGACGCCGTCCCGCTCCGCCTCGATCTGATGGAGTGCATCCTCCACCGCGTCGAACACGAGCAGGGTCGAGGGCTGGCGCGCCCTATAGTCGCGCACCGCCTCGAGCAGCGCCAAGTCGCTCCATTTGCCCGCCGGGGCCGGCCCGTTCTCTTTCAACATCTTGCGCATCGCCGCGCCGATCGAGCGCAATTCCTCCGCGGTCGAGCCGACGATTTCCCGCCCCATGACCGAAGCGGCCGTCTGCCCGAGCAGACAAGCCCGCACCGTCTGGCCGTAATCGGTCACCACGTCTCCATCCATCACGAGATCAATCTCCACCTGGCTGCCGCACAGTTTCGAATGCGCCTTGGCGGTGGCCTGTGGCTCGCTCAACCGCCGCGTGCGCGGCATGGAAGCGGCAAGCTCGAGCAGTTGCTGGCTATAAATATCCTCGGGCCGGGTCATTTCCTATCCTTGGTTGGCCGGGCTCGCCTTGCAGGCGGAATTCGCGCATTATATATGCAGCCGAGGCCCAGAGGGCCACGGGCCCCCCTTGCCGCGCCTGCGCCATGAATGTCGGGCTTAAAAGAATGCGGCTCAAGTGTTTAGCCAGATAAAGGAACGCTCAAGTTATGGACGCCACAGCGAAGGATCGGCCGGGCAGAGAGCTTTACGCGGGCATTGAGATCGGCCGCGGGCCACAGATCACGCGCCCCTCGCGGGAGAAGGCCGAGGAGGCCGTGCGTACGCTCATTGCCTATGCGGGGGACGACCCTCAGCGCGAAGGCTTGCGCGACACGCCGCGCCGCGTAACGTCCGCCTATGACGAATTTTTCGCCGGCTACAGCGAAGATCCTTTCGACGTGCTGTCGCGGACCTTCGACGAAGTGGCGGGCTATGACGACATCGTCATGCTCCGCGATATCGAGCTCCATTCCCATTGCGAGCACCACATGATTCCCTTCATCGGGAAGGCGCATATCGCCTACTTCCCGACGGACCGCGTGGTGGGGCTCTCCAAGCTCGCCCGCGTCGTCGAGGTGTTCGCACGGCGTCTGCAAACCCAAGAGACCATGACCGCCCAGATCGCCGAGACCATCGACCGGGTGCTCAAGCCCAAGGGCGTGGCGGTGATGATCGAGGCGGTCCATCAGTGCATGTCGATCCGCGGTGTGAGAAAGCCCGACGTGGCCACCATCACCACGCAGTTCACCGGCATCTTCAAAGAGGACCCGGCGCAGCAGGCGCGCTTCATGCAGCTGGCGACCGAGCGCGGCCGTTCGTAAACCCGCCTCGGCCGCGAAGGAATTTAATCGCGGTGACCAAGGCCGACCTCTTCCCCAGGATCGAGGACAAGACCGAACGCGAAGAAGGCGACGTCTTCGCGCCGGCCTTCGACGCGCACGGGTTGCTCCCCGTCATCGTCACCTCCGCCGAGACCGGCGAGGTGCTGATGTTCGCCTATATGAACGAGGAGGCGCTCGCCCGCTCCATCGAGACGGGTGAAGCGGTTTATTGGTCGCGCTCGCGCAAAGCCCTGTGGCGCAAAGGCGAGACCAGCGGGAATACCCAGCGCATCGTCGAGATGCGCACCGACTGCGATCAGGACGTGCTCTGGATCACGGTGGCGATGTCGGGCACAGGCGCCTGCTGCCACACGGGCCGCGTCTCCTGTTTCTACCGCAGCGTCCCCTTCGGCAAAGAGGCCGGGCAGAAGCTCGTGCCAGTAAATGCCGCACGCCGCTTCGACCCGGAGGCCGTCTACGGCCACGAGTCCGCCGCAAAGGGAACCTTAAAGAGTTCATAGTACTGATCTAATTGAACAATGCTGGCGTCCCGCCGGGCCTCCGGGCCCAGGGGCGAAAGCGCTTGTGGATTGGCGATGCAGGGCCATATGTCCTGTGTGAGGCGTTGTAGATGGCAAGACCGACGATCGGTTTGGCACTTGGCGGTGGAGCCGCGCGCGGCTGGGCGCACATTGGGGTGCTGCGCAGCCTGATTGCAGCCGGGCTGGAGCCGGACATCGTTGCCGGCACCTCGATCGGCGCCGTGGCCGGCGCTTGCTACGTCACCGGCAAACTCGATGGGCTTCAAGAGTTCGCCACGACCCTCACCCGCCGGCGCATCTTCGGCTTTCTCGATTTCAATTTCGCGGGCTCGGGCCTCATCACCGGTCAACGCCTCTCAAGCCGGCTCGAAAACCACCTCAAGAACGTCGCCATAGAGGAACTCAGCCCGCGTTTCGTGGCCGTCGCCACCGAGCTCGGGACCGGTCACGAGGTCTGGCTGAACAAAGGCGACCTAGTGACCGCACTGAAGGCGTCCTTCGCGCTGCCGGGGATCTTCCGTCCTGTGCAGATCAACGGCCGCTGGCTGATCGACGGTGCGCTCGTCAACCCAATCCCGGTCTCGGTGTGCCGTGCACTTGGGGCGCGCATCGTCATCGCCGTCAATCTCAACTGCGATCTCTTCGGCAAAGGCGGCGTGATCCACGATCAGGAGGCTCTCGCCGAGCCGGCACATGTCGACGACCAGATGCTTCCCGGCAATGGCCGGGGCGCCGTGCATCTCCTCCATCGGCAAATCTTCGGGCGCAGCAACGGCGCTCCGGGGATGTCGGCCGTGATGATGGATGCAATCAACATCACCCAAGACCGCATCGCCCGCTCGCGGCTTGCCGGCGACCCGCCCGACATCAGCATCGGTCCAAGGACCGGCAGCATCGGCCTTTTCGATTTCCATCGCGCCGAGGAGGCGATTGCTCTCGGCGCCAAAGCGGCAGAATCCCAACTCGACGAGATCAGGTTGGCCGTGCGGGCGCTCGCCGCCTAAGCGGGAGCGCCACACAAGTCAGCCATAGAAGATCGAGGACGCTCAGCCCGTGGCGATATACTCGCGCATGGCCGCCGCTTCCATTTCGGCCTCGGCGATCCGCATCCGCACCACGTCACCGATAGACACGAGCCCCACGAGACGGCCGCGATCCACGACCGGCATGTGGCGGAACCGATGCGCGGTCATCTCACCCATCAGTTGATCCATCGTGTCGGATTCCCGGCAGCTGACCACCGCTTTGGTCATGTATTGCTCGACCGGCTCCTTAAGGACCGAGGCGCCGGCGCGAGCGATCTCGCGCACGATGTCCCGCTCCGAGACGATACCGGTAACCTTGCCGTCGTCCTCGGCGATCACGATGCAGCCGATCTTGTGCTGACCGAGGAGCTGGGCAATCTCTAGCAAGGACATGTCCGGTGAGGCGGTGACGACCTCCCTGCCCTTCAGTTTCAGGATTGCTGCGACATTCATTGGGTTTCCTCCAGCCCGGGAACTTCAGTCCCGTTTGCTGCGACATCATGTCCCGGAGTGAAACGGCGCGCAAGCTTGTGGCGAATCAAGCACCAATTCTCAGTGCTTACCGCAGTTGCGAAGCGTTTCCGGACGCGGAGGAACGATCGAAAAGCCCGAAGGTCAACAGACCGCAGAGGAAGCCGCCGATATGGGCTTCCCAGGCAATCCCGTCGCTCGCCCCGCCGAAGGAGACCGACGTCAGGCCGAAATAGGCGTTCAGCACCAGCCAGAATATGAGAAATCCGACGATGCGGTGATCGCGCAGGGTTGTGCTCAGATCGGCCAGGGGCGCACGCGAAAAATCCGGGGCCCGTTCGCCCGGTTCGCGGCGGGCGAAGAAAATGAACCGGAGCGCGCCGGCCATCTGTCCTGAAATGGCCGCCGATGCCCCGACCACCGGGGCCATTTCGCCCCAATGAAAGACAAGGTGGGTCAGCGCCCCGGCAATTCCGCACAGGATCGAAAATTCGTAGAAGCCGCGCGTGCCGATCCGCCGGGCCACGGCCGTCCCGAAGGCGAGCATCCAAAACACGTTGACCAGGAGATGCATCCAGCCGCCATGCACCACCATGTAGGTCACGAATGAGGTGACCGCGGTGAGATAGCCGCCGGGCAGTTCGGCCGCCGCCCCGCTGTAACGGGCGGGAATGAAGGCCAAAGACAGGAGAACCGTGATGTCGATCTCGTCCGGCAGCAGGCTTCTCACCACCTGGATCACGATCATGACCGCGGCCGCCCACACCACGGCACGCGGTACGTTAAGGATAGGTTCGCTTTCCGCCATTCAAGGATCCACCGGAAACCAACGTATTCATCACCCGCAGCAACCTTAACGGCCGCCGAGCCTCCGCACGACAGCCCGTCCGCGGCGCGCTGGCATACTCCCTGCTTAACAAACCGTGAGTATGTCCGTTCACCTGTGCCAACCCGGAACAAATCCGGCTTGGCCAACACCTGAGCGGGCGGATGAGGAAACGTTTTGCGTCGGGTGGGCTATGCAGCAGCCAACGAGTAGGCAGCTTTACGCGTATTGGGACACGATACGCAATGGGCGGATTGCCCCTCGCCGGTTCGAGATCGAGCCGGCGAAGATCGCGGGTCTCCTGCGCGAGACTTTCATCGCCGAATGCACCGGTGTGCTCGCCTTCCGCTTCCGTTTGGCCGGCACAAAAGTCTGCCAGCAATTCGGCCGCGAGCTGCGCGGCGTCGACTTCCTGAGCCTCTGGCCGGTCCACGACCGTGATGCCATCGGCTCCCTGGTCCGCAACATCGTGAATGACGGGGCGGTGGGCCACGGCCTTTTTCTGGCCAGGACCGAAACCAACCGCCAAGCGGCCTTCGAATTCACGTTGATGCCCCTGATTCATACGGGCTCTTCGATCAACCGGATCCTAGGTTCTATCACCGCAATCGAGCCGCCCTTCTGGCTCGGCGCCGAGCCGCTAACCACGTTCGAGGCCACCGAACCCCATCTGCATTGGCCGGACGGGGTTCCAGCCTTCATGGGCAATGACGGGCCCGAGGTCGTACGTGTCGTCCGCAGACAGCTTCGCGTGGTCGAAGGCGGCCTGTCCCGTTCCGATTAGCGGGAGCATCTATCCCGCGGGTATTGCCACGTTCACCGCCTCTTTCGGCGCCTCGCTTAGCCGTTCCTTAAGGCTCCCCAACTAAGCGTAATGAACACTTGCTCAGTGGCGTCCGACGGCAGGACTGAGAGCCAGGGCAGAGGCATGACCATCTCAAACATGACGGACGCCACGGTTCCAGGGGTTCGACTCCGTGGAGAACGGCAGGGCGACCGCCCCAAGATCGTGCCGGATCGCCGCCGCTACAAGCGAGTGGTGGTCTCCCTCAACGGACGCATCATGACCGAGGACAAGCGGGAATTCCCTTGTCAGGTGTTGAACATGTCGCCGGGCGGCATGGCGCTGCGTGCTTCCGCCTCTCCCCGGCCCGGCGAGCGCGTTGTCGCCTATCTCGACAATCTCGGCCGTCTTGAGGGCACCGTCGCCCGAACCATCGAGGGCGGCTTCGCCGTCGAAATCAAGGCGAGCACGCAAAAGCGCGAGCGCATCGCAAATCTGCTCACCTGGTACACCAATCGCGACTATCTCGACGGCGAAGAGCGGCAGCATGAGCGCTTCGAGCCGCGCATTGCCGCCCAGAAGCTGATCCTGCCCAATAGCGACGTCCATGACTGTCGGGTGCTGGACGTGTCCTTGAGCGGCGCGTCCGTGGCAACCCGGGTCAAGCCGCCTCTCGGCAGCGTTGTCGTTCTGGGGCGTTTGCGCGGCAGCGTGGTCCGCTATCACGACGAAGGCTTCGCGATTCAGTTCGCCGAGCTTCAGGATCCGGACAGCCTGGCCTGGACCTTCGGCTAGACTAACGCAAGACTAACCTTTCCCATTTCTTTCAAACGGAGCGCCGTCGCCCACAACGGGTGCGCGAGAAATCGCACAAATCCGGGCTTGGACATGATTTGTTCCAAACTATCTAAAATTTTATGGAAACCAAGAACATTCAGGTTTGAGTAGGTCTCACTAAAAAAGCGCTACCAATACTACTTCAAAACGCCAGCTTTCTTTATCGGGATCTCAAAGTCTTTCTGAGAGAGTGCTCCTCAACAACAGGGGGGTACAATGAAACAGTTCGTTCTTGGGTCGGCGTTTTTGATGTTTATCTCGTCGTTGCCGGCGGATGCCACCAACAATCATGCGATCTCGCTCAAGTCTCAGCTCGAGCCGCAGAAGGTGACGTATCTGCAATCCTTCGGCGAAACCTTGCCGCCGATCGGCTATGTGAATTTCTGCCGCGAGCGGGCCGATGAGTGCCGCCCCTCGCGCCGCTTCGCCGACCGCGTTCAGTTCACCGGCGCCAAATTGGCCGAACTCCAAGAGGTGAACGTCAGCGTCAATGACGCCGTGGCCCCGGTCACCGATCTTGACCTCTACGGCAAGGTCGAAGTTTGGACCTACCCGGTGAAGGAAGGCGATTGCGAGGATTACGTCCTTCTCAAGCGCCGCATCCTGATCGAGCGTGGCTGGCCGGAAAGCACGTTGCTGATCACCGTGGTCCGCGACGAGAATAACGAGGGTCACGCCGTGCTCACGGTGCGGACCGACCGCGGCGACTTCGTTCTCGACAACAAGCAGCGCGACGTCATGGCCTGGGCCGATACGCCCTACACCTACGTCAAGCAGCAATCGGCCCGCAATCCGCTGGTCTGGACGTCGCTTCTGCCGCCGAGTCTGGCGCCCCAGCCGGCAACGTCGGCTTCGAACTAAGGAGAGTTTTGACGCCCTGACTTCTCAGGGACATCGCTTTAGGGCCCGGTGATCATCCCCCACCCATCCCCGACCCAACCGGGCCTTTTCCTAGAGCCGGTCTCTCTCTAAGAGACCGGCTCCTTTTTTTCGGGGTGCGCAGTCGGATCCTAAAGCGTCAGAACGATATCGATCATCAACGCGCCGATGAGCAGGCTCCAAAACGCCGCGATCGCCGCGGAAAGCCCGAACCAGAATTTCGGCCGCGCCTCGATCAGCATGCCCCTCCAGGCATTGCGCATGAGGATCGCAGGCCCTGCGAAGACCCTCAGGGCAACGCCTAGGATCGCGGTGAGGGTGGAGTTCGGCTCCACGCCGAACCGCATCGGCTGGCCCGAAACGAGCTGAACGAAGCTGGACAGCACGCCGGCCAACACGAAGCCGACAGCCGTCAGATACGCATAGATAACCAATTCCATGGCGCCCCTCGCCGTGCTTTCAAGCACTGTAACGAGGGGACCGGGCCCATCGGCAGGGAATTCTTAAGGACTGGTTAACACCCGTGCCGGCACGGCACGGACCCGCTAGCGCAGGTCGAAATCGAGGATCGCCATCTGGAACTGATAGGCGGTCTCGTCCTCGTCATCATCATCGCGGAACAGCACGCCAATGAACTCCTCCCCGATATAAACCTCGGCGGAATCGTCCTTCTGGGGCCGCTGCCGGACCTGGATCGACGGCAGTTGAAATGTCTTCTGCAGATAGGTTTCGAGCTTCAGAATCTCGTCGCGTGTCACGCACTTCCCCTTTGAGCTGCTGCCAGCCCTAGCGGCGGCTTGTTTCTTCGCTGCCAGTAAAGAACTGGTCCATGGTCAACGCCGGCTCCGCGCACGTATTGGCGCCGATGTCCCGCGCCGGAACGCCCGCCACCGTCCGCTGCGGCGGCACGTCCTTGAGCACGACGCTGCCGGCAGCAATACGGGCGCAATCGCCGACCTTGATGTTGCCCAGGATCTTGGCGCCGGCGCCGATCATCACCCCGGAGCCGATCTTGGGATGGCGGTCGCCCTGCTCGTTGCCGGAGCCGCCAAGCGTGACGCCATGCAAGAGCGAGCAATTATCGCCCACCACCGCGGTCTCGCCGATCACGATGCCCGTGGCGTGATCGATCATGATGCCTCGGCCGATCTTGGCCGCCGGGTGGATGTCCACCTGGAGGAAGCGCGACACGAGGCTCTGGAGATAAAGCGCAAAGTCCTTGCGGCCCGCGTTCCACAGCCGGTGACCGATGCGGTAGGTCTGAAGCGCATGAAAGCCCTTGTAATAGAGCAGCGGCTCGATCAGGCGGTCGGAAGCCGGATCGCGCTGCATCCACGCCATCAGATCCGCCCGAAAGGCTTCCCCGAGCGACGGATCGGACTGGAGCACCTCGTGGAAGGTGTTGTGGATCAACCCGGGATCGAGCACGGCGTGCTGAAGCCGCCGCGCGAGACGGTGGCACACCGCATCCTCGAGCCGCGCATGGCTCAGCACCGACGCGTAGATAAAGCCGCCGAGCGCCGGTTCGGCCGCGCTGATCTCCTCGGCTTCCCGCCGCACCTGGCTCCAAACCGGATCGTAGCTCTTGATCTGCGGCTGTGCCGCCATTGCCGACTTATGCATGGCTCACCTCACTTGAGCCCCCGTAGCAGGATCATTCCGCTTCGTCTACCACGAGAGCCCATACTGAAAAATCAACCACTAAGGACGCGAGGTTAAAAAGTCGAGCACGCCCTGCTTGAACCTGGAATCGCCTACCGCTTTCATGTGATCGCGTCCGGTGATCTCTAGGAATTGGGCACTCGGGATCAACTCCGCAAGCGCCGCGCCCGACCCGCCGATCACGTCCTTGCTACCCACCGCCACCAGCACCGGCACGGCGATCTCGCCGAGCTTCTCGCGCGGCACCCTCTCCCGAGGCCCGCGCATGCAGGCCGCCAGCGCCTTGAGGTCGCTCTTGGTCTGCTCGGCGAAGATGCGGAAGCTCCGCGCCGTGTCGTTGGTTACATCCTCGAGCCGCGGCGCCTCGAGCGCCTTGGCAAGCGGCCCCGAGCCGATCATGCCCCTCACCATGTTGATGCCGAGACCGCCGAAGACCACGCTGCGCACGCGCTCCGGGTGGGCGAATGCGAGAAAGGCGGCAATGCGCGCACCCATGGAGTAGCCGAGCACGTCCGCGCGTTCGATCCCCAGATGGTCGAGCAGACGCCGCGCGTCCTCCGCCATCTCCGGTGCGCCGTAGCGCTCCGGTTCATAGAGCTTATCGCTTTCGCCGTGGCCTCTATTGTCGAGCGCGATGACACGGCGCCCGGCTTGCGTCAACGTCCGCACCCATTGCGGGTCGATCCAATTGGCGGCGACGTTTGAGGCGAAACCGTGGATCAGAAGGATCGGCTCACCTTCCCCTTCGTCCAGATAGGAGATCCGCACACCGTCGGAATCGAAGCTTTGCATTCTTGACCTACCGCTTTGGCTTCAGTCTCACTATGCTGCCCGCGCCTTCTTCTAACGAGACCAGCGAACGGATCGTCATGTCCCAAACGCTCGTGCCCCATTTCGTGAATGACATAGGCGTCGACCGGATCAAGATCGGCGTCAAGGAGTTCCAATGCATGGGGGCCGCACCCCCGCAGGATCATCCGCACGTCTATCTGGATATGGGCGACGACAAGCAGATCATCTGCCCCTATTGCTCGACGCTGTACGAATACGATGACGTACTCAAGGAAACCGACAGCCGGCCTGAGGGCTGCGTGTACGTCGCCACCACGCCGCCCGGCGCCCCGGCGGCCTGACACGTCAAATGGCGCAAGATCTGCCTGTCCTCATCGCCGGCGGCGGCATTGGCGGGTTGTCCACGGGGATCGCGCTCGGCCGCGCCGGGATCGACGCCACGGTCCTCGAACGCTCCACCTTCGCCGAGGATAGCGGCGCGGGCATCCAGCTCGGCCCCAACGCCACGCGCATCTTGCGCGGCCTCGGCGTGCTCGATGGTCTGCTGCCACAGGCCTTCCGGCCCGAAGCCGTCTGGCTGTTCGACGGGCTGAGAGGCCGCCGCGTCGCCACTGTGCCGTTGGGCGATCACGCGGAGCAGCGCTACGGCGCGCCCTATCTGACGCTTCACCGTGCCGATCTTCACGCGGGGCTGCGGGCCGCCGCCGAGGCCGCCTCGACCGTCTCTCTCAGTTCCGGCTTCGACGTCTCGGGCATCGAGGCGCGTGAAGAGATCACCATCGCCAATCTCGACGGTACGACCCTTGAAGGCTCGAGCCTGATCGGGGCTGACGGTCTGTGGTCCACGGTGCGAAAATGGGTCGCGCCGAAAGCCGCTCTCTCTTACGCGGGCGCCACGGCGTTTCGCACGCTCCTGCCGCGCGAGGGTCTGCCGGCCCCCTTCTCGGCCCCCGTCATCGGCCTGTGGCTGAGCCCTAAAGCCCATCTCGTCCATTACCCGGTGCGCGCCGGCGGAGCGCTGAACGTCGTCGCCGTGACCGCAGGCGGCAAGGAGGCGCAAGGCTGGAGCCAGACGGCGGACCCTTCGTCTTTGCTTTCCGGATTCACCCGTTGGTGCAAGGAGTCGAAATCATTGCTGGAACGGGCGGAGGGCTGGCGCGCCTGGTCGCTGTTCTCCCTGCCCGCGCTGCCTCGTTGGAGCCGGGGGGCAGTCACGCTGGTGGGAGACGCAGCCCATCCCGTGCTACCCTATCTCGCCCAAGGCGCGGCGTTCGCCATCGAGGACGCCGCCATGCTCGCGAAATATTTCGCCGCCAGCCGCAACGATCCCGCCGCGGCGTTCCGCACCTATGAGAACGCGCGCCGCCCGCGCACCACGCGCCTGCAAAACACCGCGCGGCGCCTCGGCCGGATCTATCACCTAAGAGGACCGGCGCGGCTTGCACGCAACACGGCGCTCGGTCTTCGCAACGAGACGGCCACGCTTCGTCAATTCGATTGGCTTTATGGCGTCGACTAGCGGCGGACTTTCCCAGACCTGCTTTGGAACGCCGTGCGGCAAAAATCCTCAGGCCGCGTGCCGGTTTCCGGCGACTTTCGAGCGTCCCCCAACTATGCTTCGATGACGTGCAGATTCTGATCAATAGTCCCCGCGCAGCCACGCAAGCGGCTGATTTCCCACAAACTCGGTAGCCTCAAAGATGCTGCTCGCCGTTGTTGCGCTGACCCCATTTCTCGGTGCCGTCATCCCGCTCCTGGCGATCCGCCTTGGACGCAACTTCTGCGCGATCGCGACAGGCGCCGTAACCCTCATCGCCCTCTTATGTCTGCTTTCGGAGGCGCCGGCCGTTTACCGGGGCGAGGTCCTGGCCTGGAGTGTGCCTTGGCTGCCGATGATCGGCTTGTCCTTCTCGTTCTTCCTCGATGGCTTGGGGCTGTTCTTCGCCGCGCTCATTCTCGGCATGGGACTGCTGATCATTGTCTATGCGCGCTACTACCTGAGCTCGAAGGATCCGCTCGGACTCTTTTACTTCTACTTGCTGCTGTTCCAGGGGGCGATGGTGGGCATCGTCCTCAGCAATAACATTCTCCTGCTGCTCGTCTTCTGGGAGCTCACGAGCCTCACGTCCTTCCTTCTGATCGGCTATTGGCGCGAGCTTCCTGAATCCCGGCAAGGTGCGCGGATGGCGCTCATCGTTACGGGCGGCGGCGGACTAGCCCTCATCGCCGGCATGCTGATGCTCGGCCACATCGCAGGGTCTTACGAGATCACCGAGATTCTACAGCGCGGCGACCTCATCAGATCCTCTCCGCTGCTCGTGCCGACGCTTCTGCTGATATTGGGCGGCGCCTTCACCAAGTCGGCGCAGTTCCCGTTTCACTTCTGGTTGCCCCACGCCATGGCCGCACCAACCCCCGTTTCGGCCTACTTGCATTCGGCGACCATGGTGAAGGCAGGTCTCTTCCTGATGGCGCGACTATGGCCGGTCTTCGCCCCGACGGAGGCGTGGTTCCTGATCGTCGCACCGGTCGGGCTCGTCACCATGCTCATTGGCGCGTGGATCGCGCTGTTCAAGGATGATCTCAAAGCTCTTCTCGCCTTCTCGACCGTGAGTCATCTTGGTCTCGTCACCATGCTGCTCGGCATCGGCACGCCGCTCGCCGCGGTCGCCGCGGTCTTCCACATCCTCAACCACGCAACCTTCAAGGCGGCGCTGTTCATGAGCGCTGGGATCATCGACCATGAAACGGGGACGCGGGACATCCGCCGGCTCGGCGGCCTGCTCACGCTGATGCCGATCACCGCGACGTTGTCATTGATCGCGGCAGCCTCAATGGCCGGCATCCCCTTCTTCAACGGATTCCTGTCCAAGGAGATGATGCTCGAGGAGGCCGCACACACGGCCTATGCCGGCATCACCTGGCTCTTTCCAGTGCTGGCGACTGTCGCCGCACTCATCTCCGCCGCTTATTCGTTCCGCTTCGCCATCAGTACTTTTTTTGGGCCGCCGCGCGACGACTACCCGCATCGGCCACACGATCCGCCGTTCGGCATGTGGCTTCCCGTCGCAATTCTTATTGTTCCGGTTGCGGCCATCGGCGTTCTCCCGGCCCTCATGGCGGGTTCAATCGTCGAGCGCACGGCGCTCGCCGTGATCGGCGCTCCGCTGCCCGACTATAAGCTCGCGATCTGGCACGGCCTCACGCCCGCCCTGTTCATGAGCCTCATCGCCCTCGCGGGCGGCGCAATCCTCTTCGCCTTCTACCGCACCGCCGACCAAATCCGCCTTGCCTTCCCGAGGCCGGACGCGAAGCGCATCTACGATGCGGTAATGTCCGCCTTGGTTGACGGCTCCCGCTGGATCATCGAGGTCACGCATAACGGCTCTTTGCCTCGCTATGCCGGCGTCATCATCGCCGCGATCGTCGCAGTCGGCTTCATCGGCTTCATGGATGCGCCGCACGAGGCAGGGGCCAGGGCGACCATTCCCATGTCGTTACCCGCGGCCGTCGCCTGGATCGTGCTGGCCGCGATCTGCGTCGCGCTGCTGTTTTGCCATCGGGAGCGGCTGCACGCCCTCATCCTGACGAGCGGGGTCGGCCTCATCGTCTCTCTTATGTTCGTACAGTTCTCGGCGCCCGACCTTGCGCTCACCCAAATCTCGGTCGACGTCGTCACGACGATCCTCCTGCTGCTCGCGCTCAACCTGCTGCCGAAGACGACGCCTGCAGAGACGGATAGGGCCGGACGGCTGGGACGCGGCGGACTTGCCGCCGCGGTGGGGCTTGGGGTCGGCGCCCTCACCTACGCCATCCTGACGCGCAATTTTCAGACGATCTCCGACTACCACCTCGCCGAAGCCAAGCCTGGCGGCGGCGGCACCAACGTGGTCAACGTCATCCTGGTCGACTTCCGCGGCTTTGATACGTTTGGCGAGATCATCGTCCTCGGTATCGCCGCGATCACCATCTTCGCGCTTCTCGACAACGCGCTGAGAGGGCCCGCCGCAAAAACCCTCGCGTCGATCCGCCATCCGCTGCAGAGCAAGGACGCCCACCCCCTGATCCTCGTCGTGGCCACGCGCATCCTCCTTCCGCTCGCGCTGACCGTGGCGGTGTTCATCTTTCTGCGCGGCCACAACGAGCCGGGCGGCGGCTTCATTGCCGGCCTGGTCGTGGCCATCGCGCTCATCATGCAATATCTGGCGAGCGGGTATGCCTGGGCAGCGCAGCGTGCCCGCATCGATAGCCAAGCCATGATCGGCGCCGGCGTCGCCATCGCCGGCCTTGCCGGTCTCGCATCCCTGCTGTTCGACTGGCCTTTCCTGACGAGCACTTACACGCATGTCGACCTGCCGCTGATCGGGGAGATCGAAATCGCCTCCGCCGTTGCCTTCGATCTCGGCGTCTTCCTGACCGTCGTCGGCGTGGTGATGCTGTCACTCGCCCAGATCTCGCGCGTCGAAGAGCGCGCCGAGCCCGAGGCGGTGCCGAAAGGTCCGATGGATGTCCAGTTGCGGCAGGGACGCATCGTCAGCCAGGACAACGGGAGAAGCTGACATGGAGCTTCTGGTCGCCAGCGCCGTCGGCATGATGACAACGGTCGGAGTCTATCTGATCCTGCAGCAGCGGACCTTTCCGATCATCGTCGGGCTGACCTTGCTATCCTATGCGGTGAACGTGTTCCTGTTCTCAGCCGGACGCCTCGTCGTGGACCGGCCCCCGATCATATCCGATGCCGACGCCTATACCGATCCACTTCCCCAGGCACTCGTCCTGACTGCGATCGTGATCTCGTTCGGCATGACGGCGCTGATCGTCGTCCTCGCCCTGCGCGGCTTCCTCGAGACCGAGAACGATACCGCGGACCTTCCCGCAGAAGACCTCGCGCCCGAAACCGAGGCGGACAAATGACGGCGGCGCGCAGCTCATGACCCACTGGATCATTGCTCCGGCGATCCTGCCCGCGCTGACGGCTGCTCTCCTGATCATGGTGTGGCGCCGGGACATCCGCATGCAGCGAATCGTCTCGATCACTGCGACCCTAGCGCTCTTAGGGATTGCGGCCCTGCTGTATCACCTTGCAAGCGATGGCGAGCCGCGCGTCTACCGTGTTGGCGCCTGGCCCGCGCCGTTCGGCATCGTGCTCGTGCTCGACCGTCTCTCGGCAACCATGCTGCTGCTTGCCGCAGCGCTGGCCCTCGCCGTCCTTGTCTACGCGGTGGCGGGATGGGACGCCCGGGGACGCCACTTCCACGCGCTGTTTCAATTTCAGCTGCTGGGCCTGAACGGGGCCTTCCTCACCGGCGACATCTTCAACCTGTTCGTGTTCTTCGAGGTGATGCTGATCGCGTCCTACGGGCTCATGCTGCATGGCGGCGGCGCGCGGCGATTGGGGGCAGGCTTTCAATACGTCGCGATCAATCTCGTGGCCTCGACGCTGTTCCTGATCGCCATCGGCCTGATCTACGGCGTCACAGGCACGCTCAATATGGCGGATCTTGCCGTCAAGGTGCCGCAAGTCGCCGCCGGAAACGAAGCGCTGCTGCGCACCGGCGCCCTGCTCCTATTCCTGGTCTTCGCCATCAAGGCGGCCTTCGTGCCCCTGCATTGGTGGTTGCCCGGCACCTATTCCGCCGCTTCCGCACCGGTCGCCGCTCTCTTCGCCATCATGACCAAGGTCGGGGCCTACGCGATCATTCGTATCTTCGGCACGATCTTCGGTGCCGATGCCGGCGCGCTCGCAGGCGTGGCCGTGCCGTGGATTCTGCCCGCCGCGCTGGCGACGCTGCTCGTTGGCGCCATCGGCCTCCTCGCCAGCCGCACCCTGCTCGACCTAGCTTCCTTCAACATCATCGCCTCCATGGGCACGCTGCTCATCGCCATCGGACTGTTCGACGTCGATGGTTTGACGACGGCGCTCTACTACCTCGTGCACAGTACGCTTACCGGCGCCGCGCTCTTTTTAATCGTGGACCTGATAGCCACGCGGCGCGTGGAGAAAGGCGCGGCGCTCGTTCCGGGCCACCCGATCAGCCAGGCTCCGCTCCTCGGCGCTCTCTTTTTCCTGACCGCGCTCGCCGCCGTGGGTCTCCCGCCGCTCTCCGGCTTCATCGGCAAGCTCATGGTGCTCGATGCGGCTTATGAAAGTCCGCAAGCCAGCCTGATCTGGCTTTTCGTACTCGGCGCCTCGTTGATGATGACGATCGCCTTCGCCCGCGCCGGCAGCGTCGTCTTCTGGAAGACCGAAGGCCGGACCACCGGACCGACATTGGCCACGGCACCCACCTCTCCGGTCGTCGTCGTGGCCATGCTCGTCGGTGCCATTGCGCTCTTGTCCATCTTCGCCGGGCCGGCCGTTGATGCGTTCCAAGCGGCCGCCGAGCAGGCGCTCGACCCGGCGGGCTATATCGACGCCGTGCTAAACTCGGCAGGAAACGTCATGCCATCGACGGGACACTGACCATGTTGAAACGCTTGATGCCTCATCCCCTCCTGACTCTCTTCATAGTCGTCGTGTGGATTTTCCTCAGCGGCTTCTCTTGGGGCTCGGTCGTCCTTGGCGCGATACTCGGCGTGGCGATTCCAATATTGACGAGCCCCTATTGGCCTTCCCGTCCGCATATCGGGAGCCCGCTCGCCATTGTGGAGTACGCCGCCATTGTTCTCTGGGACATCGTCGTCGCCAATTTCCAGGTGGCGTATCTGATCCTTTTCCGCCGTGGCGATTCGCTCCGCTCCCGCTTCGTTACCGTGCCGCTTGACCTCAGGACGCCCGAGGCCATCACCGCGCTCGCCGGCACGATCACCATGACCCCGGGTACGGTCAGCGCCGATCTGAGTGGGGACGGGCGCGCGCTGCTCGTGCATTGCCTCGAGACGAAGGACCCACAAGCCACGGTGGCCACCATCAAGTCACGCTATGAAACCCGACTTAAGAGGATTTTCGAGAGATGATCGCGCTTTCGTGCACAATCGCCGCGTTCGCCATCGGTGCGGCGATGCTCCTGAACCTCTACCGTCTGCTGGTGGGCCCGGATACACAAACCCGCGTCCTGGCGCTCGACACGCTCGTGATCAACGCCATCGCCCTCGTGGTCCTGACCGGGATCTACTATGGGACCGAAATCTATTTCGAAGCAGCGCTGCTGTTCGCGATGGTCGGTTTCCTCACCACCGTCGCCTACTGCAAATATCTCTTGCGCGGAAACGTAATGGAGTAGCCGATGACCGGTATTGGCGAATTCGCAATTGCGGCCTTGATCTGCCTATCGGCGTTCTTCCTGTTTGTCGGTTCGCTGGGACTCGCCAAGCTGCCCGACTTGATGCGGCGGCTTCATGGGCCCACCAAGGCGACAACGCTCGGCATCGGCTCGCTGCTGATTGCTTCGATGCTCTTCTTCCTGCTGGAGCGGGGCGAACTCTCGATCCACGAGCTCTTGATTACGACATTTCTATTCCTGACCGCGCCGGTCACGGCCCTCATGGTCGCGAAGGCGCACATCCTCTGCGACAAGGATGTCCAGACGCAGTTGCCGCCTACGGGCCGTCAAGCCGGTTGGGCTGTGATCGACGGTCCGCAAGCGGAAAGCTCTGAGGCCGATTGCGCTTAGTGGCCCGGGTCCCCCGCCCGACTGGTCTCGAACAGGAACCAGACGCGCCTCTCTGCTTCGTCGATCCAATTCTCAAGCAGGCTCGCGGTCGCCACGTCATTCTCTTCATCGCAAAGTTCATGGACCTGGCGCATGCTCGCAATCAGCGCCTGATTGTCCTGGCCGAGTTCCGCCACCATGTCGAGCGGGTCCACATACTCTGCGTCGTTGTCGGAGATGCGCTGGAGCCGCGCGATGTTGCCGATGGAGCGCAGCGTCGTGCCGCCGATCTTGCGGACGCGCTCGGCGATCTCGTCGGTCATCGCGAAGATCTGATCGCCGTGCTCGTCGAACAAGAGATGGAGGCTATGGAAATGCGGGCCGCTCACATGCCAGTGAAAGTTCTTGGTCTTCATGTAGAGCGCGAACACATCGGCTAGCAGCGCGTTCAGTGCGCCGGAAATATCGCGCGTCGCGTTTGAGCCGAGATCGGTCGGCGTGTCGAGTTTCACTTTTTGACGTTCTTTGGGGGTCAAGGGCTTGCTCATGGGGAGGCTCCAATTGGCGGGCGGAAGCAGTATGCAGGACTCTTAGATGGGAAGCGGGTAGCGTGACCGCCAGCGTTTTCGAGCCATAGACATCTGGGACGCCTTGTCACGCCTTGATCGAGGTCAGAACTTTCAGGGACTTAAACACTGTTCCGAAAACTCACACGGGACAAATGGCGCCCGCTCCCCTAGGCTTCCGGCTATTCGCCGCAACATCAAATGCAAGCTATTCACCGTACGGAGTGCATCATGTTCATTGCCATGAACCGGTTCAAAGTGAAGAAGGGCGCGGAAAGCGACTTCGAGCAGGTCTGGCTTAACCGTGAGACTCATCTGGAAGACGTCCCGGGGTTCCTCGAGTTCCAGCTCCTGAAAGGTCCCGAGCGCGACGACCATGTTCTCTATGCCTCGCACAGCCTATGGCGCTCGCATGGAGACTTCGAAGCCTGGACACGATCGGAAGCCTTCCGAAAGGCCCATGCGCGCGCCGGTGAGGGCAAGCAGCTCTATCTCGGCCATCCCGAGTTCGAGGGTTTTACCGCCCTGCAGGAGATCTCCGCCAAGGCCGCCCCCGCCGCTGAGTAGCCCCGACTCGGTGACGGCGTCAGTTCACCCGCACCACCTGGACGAGATTGTCCGAATAAGTGGGCGCACGCCCGAGGCCCGAGTGAGCATCCGACGAAATGGAGTTCACCGAGCCGTCGGAGCGGTTGAGACTGCGCCAATAGCCGAGCGTCGCCACGACGATGCCATCGCCCACGTCGTCGGTCACGCGCGCCAGCCCCTCGAAGTCTCCGCGGTCGTTGAACACGCGCACCGGGTCACCATCGCGAACGCCGCGCTCCTCCGCGTCCTTCGGACTGATCAGCACGAACTGCTCGCCCTGGCCTTTGATCTTGTGCGGCTCATTGGCGTAGCACGAGTTCAAGAAGCCGTGGCTCTTCGGCGAGATGATATTGAGCGGGTAAAGCTGCGCGCGCGCGCTGTTGGTCTCCGGCGTCTCGCGCGGCGGCACGTAACCGGGCAGCGGGTCGACGGGATCGCCGCATTGGTCGCCGTCATACATCATGCGAAACGGCCCGGCGACGAAGTTCTTGGCGTCGTGCAGCAGGAACTCGACCTTGCCTGACGGCGTAGGAAAGTTGCCGTCCTTGTGCGGGGTCCGCGTATCGGCACTGCCCACGTCGATCTTGAAAAAGCCGTGCTCCCTGAAATAGTTCATGTCGACGCCGGCCATCTTGGGGTCGTCCCAATTGATGTAGTAGGCGGCGAGTTCGCTGTCCGACATTTTGAACACCGGGTCGTCGAAGCCCATTTCCTTCGCCAGCCGGCGCCACATCTCGCTCGTCGGCAGGCATTCACCGGGCGGCTCGACGGCCTTCTGATTGTAGGTGAAGTAAAAATGACCCCATGACCACATCATGTCCTCGGCTTCGCCCGCCATTGCGGCCGGCAGAACGATGTCGGCATATTTCGCCGTGTCGGTGAGAAAATGCTCGGCCACCACCGTGAACAAATCCTCGCGCTGAAGCCCTTGCACGATCTTGTTGGTCTCGGGCGCCTGAGACACCGGGTTGGTGCAATAGACGAACATGCTCTTGATGGGCGGATCGAGCTGCATCTCGCCGGTGAGTGCCCGGCCGAGTTGAAGGTTGTTGATGGCGCGGGTGCCGGGCTTGATCCAGTCGCCGCGCGACACTTTCATCCAATCGACCGGGAAGTCCCAGAGCGGCATTTGCAGCAGGCCGCCGCCCACATGCTTCCACGAGCCGACAAGCGCCGGCAGAGAGGCTACCGCGCGGATCGCCTGACCACCGCCGGCGGAGCGCTCCAGCGCCACGCCGATGCGAATCACGCTCGGCTGATCGGTCGCGAATTCCTTGGCGAACTTGGCGACATCGGAGGCTTTCACGCCGGTGACCGACTCTACATAGGCGGGCGTGAATTCGGACGCGCGCTCTTTGAGCTCCTCATAGCCGTACGTATGTTGGTCGACATAGTCCTGGTCGATAAGCCCCTGCTCGATGAGTGAATTGATGATGCCCATGGCGAGCGCGCCGTCGGTGCCCGGCTTCGGTGCAATATGCCAATCGGCCTGCTTCGCCGTGCGCGAGCGATAGCAGTCGATCACCACGACCTTGGCGCCGCGCTTCTGCGCCTCGAGCACGAATGGCCAATGGTGCAGATTGGTCGAGATCGAATTACACGCCCAAATGACAATGTACTTGGAATGCACGAAGCTCTCGGGGTCCACGCCGCCCGTCGGCCCCACCGTCATCAACCAAGCGGTGGACGACCCGGAGGCGCAAAAGGTCTTCTCGTTGACGGTCGTGCCGAGACGATTGAAGAACGGGTCGCCGGAGTTGATGCCCTGCACCAAGCCCATATTGCCGAGATAGCTCTGTGGCATGATGGCTTGCGCGCCGTATTCGGCGATGATGTCGCGCCAGCGCCTGCCGATCTCGGCGATCGCCTCGTCCCAGGTGATGCGTTCGAACTGCTTGGAGCCCTTGGGCCCGGTGCGGCGCATGGGATAGAGCAGCCGGTCGGGATTGGCGTGGTGATCGTGAAAGTCTTTGAGCTTTACGCACAGACCGCCGCGCGTGATGGGATGGTCCTTATTGCCCTTGACCTCGACGAGCCGCCCATCGGCGACCTCGTAGAGCATAGCGCAAGTGTCCGGACAGTCATGCGGACAGGCGCCAAAAAACATCTCACGCGGTAGTTGCTCGTTCATACCCGGCTCTCCCTCATCCTCGGAGCGGCTCTTAACGGCCGCTGATGGAGGTCAGCCTACGAGGGGTGCGGCGTCTTGTCGATCCTGAAGGTGCAAGGTTGGAGGGCGGTTGAATCGGACCGGGAACGCCCGAAAAACGCGAAAAACACCGGATCTCCTATAAAGTTCGATTTCCATTTCCGGGCCCTTGCCGCTACGCTCCGCGAGGATTTCGACGGGGAAAGATCGTGGACAGCTTCACACCTCGGATGCTCGCCAAGGCGATCGCCAGGAACCCGCGCACAAGCGTGCAGGATGCCCTGCTCATGTTCGTGCTGATGCTCGCGGCGCTTCTGCTCGCGATTCAGTACGACCTCTTCTACTTCATGGAGAGTTTGAGCGAGGAGCAACTCCAGATTTCGATAGCCGAGGCGATCTTCCTGACGACGCTGCTGACGGCCTGTCTGTTCGCCTTTGTCTTGCGTCGCCTCAACGAGCAGCGCAGCGACGCCTCGCTAAGGTCGGTCGCGGAGGTCGAGTTGCGCCACCTCACCACGCTGGCCGTGCAGGATCCCCTTACCGGCCTACTAAATCGCCGCGCGCTGATGGAGGCCCTGACAGCGGCGGTCAAAGCAGCGCCCACCGACGACACCGAGCACGCGCTCTACCTCATGGATCTGAACGGATTCAAGTCGATCAATGACGCGCTCGGCCACACGGTCGGAGATCAAGTCCTGGAGATCGTCGCCGACCGCTTCGGTTCGGCCTCCCGGCCGAGTGATCTCCTTGCCCGTATCGGCGGCGACGAATTTGCCGTGCTCGCTTATAACGTGACCCGCGAGTCTGCTCGTACCATCGGCCTGCGTTTCGTGCAGAGCCTCACCGCCCCCATTCGCGCCGGCAAGCACACACATGAAATCGGCATGGCCGCCGGTGTCGCGCTGATCCCCGAAGATGGTGGAACCCCAGAGGATGCGCTGCGCAACGCCGACGCCGCCATGTATCGGGCCAAGGCAATGGACGAGGCGCTCGTGTTCTTCGGCTCGGACACGGAGGCGCGAAAGCGCATCGCCTAGCGCTTTTGCTTCGGGCAACGTAGATCGAGAGAAAGCGATTGGTGCGGACGGCGGGAGTCGAACCCGCACGGGGGTTGCCCCCCTCAGGATTTTAAGTCCTGTGTGTCTACCAGTTCCACCACGTCCGCATCCCCGCGCGCGGAGCGCGTCACTAGAGCGCTATCGCGACGGAAAGTCTAACGATAGCGCCCTAGCATTTTATTGAGGCGAGCGTTTTCTTAAAGCCGAGGCTAGTCGGGAGAGGACGGCTTCTTCTTTCCCCTGCCCTTGGGCGCCGGGACCTCCTCGGCTTTAGGCTCGAGCTCATCTTCCGGCGTCACCTCGGGCGCGCCGTCTGCCGCCGCCTTCTTCTCTTCAGGTTCAAGTTCCGGTTCGGGCTCAGGTTCCGGCTCAGGCTCGATCTCAAGTTCCGGTTCGGGCTTTGCCGCTTTCAGTGCCGCTTCCTCGCCGGCGGACGCCACTTCCGGGCTCTCCTTGAGCTCGTTCTTGGCGGGTACCGCTTCCACGGGCGCAGGGACCGGCGCGTGCGCGGGCACGACCGTCTCCTGTTTGACCCCAGCCTCGAGGCTTGCCCTCAGCAGCAGGAAGATGACCACGGCGTTGAGCAGATGCCAGATGAAATGGGTCCCGACCTCCCGCCCGTCAATCAGCAGCCGGTCGCAGAACGCGAGATCCACCGAACGCAGGACGATCGAGACCGCGAAGACGACGGCCGCTCCCAAGATGTAAGGCGCCGCCTTGTGATGCCGCTCCGCGGCGACCATGCCGACGATAATGAGCGCACCGAGCGCCGGCAGATAGGCCATGCTGCCATTGAGGCAGGGCTTGGCGTCCGGCGCCGCCCCCCGCAGGCCGATGCCGCCGTCCCAGCAATGGATCTGCATTGCCGCGCCCACGAGGCCGGCGAAGATCAAGACGAGCAACACCGTCCACCCCGGCGGCACGCTCAGAAAGCGGTTCAGCGCAAAACCGAGATAGACCAGCATGAACAGGCCGATCGGAATTACGTCGGCCAGCGCCGTCCCCTCGTCCGCAAAGAGATGAAACGCCAGGCTGCCAAAACCGATCAGGAAGGCGAGCGCCATGAGGAGATAGTGGTCGGCGCTGCGCTCGTCCCGGGGGCGCCACAGAATGAGTTGCCAGAAGATCAGCGCGGCGAGAAGGAAGCCGGCGTTCGATATGGCGTTTATGGGCTCGGCCCAGATCGCTTCGTTGGTTCCGCGCTCGCAATAGAGAAAAACGTGCTCGCCAAAAGTCATGGTCCCTTGTCCTTTCAACCGTCAACCAGGAAAGAGGCCCTCCCTCTCCGGCGAGCGCGCGCCGGATTGTTGCAGTCTTTTTGCTTTGGAACGTCCCGCCGTTCATGTGCCCAGGCGCATGTTAAACGTGAAACGCGTGCTGCGTCAGGGGTGTCATGCATTTGAAGCGAATCGTCTCCGCCACCCGGGATCTCTCACGAAAGCGCGCCGAGCCCTAGCCGCGCCTTTCGGGTTGCCCTAAGACTGACGCTCGAACGGATTTGGGTTCGTTGTCACAAGGCGTCGTGCATGCTTCCCCAACTTCAAACTGTTTGGCATCGTCTGCGCAGCAGCCTCTGGGCCCTGCCGTTACTGATGGTGGTCGTCGCCGGAGCCGCGGCGGTCCTCGCGGTCAACATGCCGGTACGCCAAGGCGACGATCCCGTCTGGTTCCTCTACAGCGGCGATGCGGAGGATGCGCCGCAATTCCTCACGAGCCTCGTCACCGCCATGATCACCATGGCGACGCTGGTCGTATCCATCACCATGGTCGTTTTAACGCTGGCCGCGCAGCAACTCGGGCCACGCCTCATCCGCAGCTTCATGGCGGACCGGCGCACCCAGGTTACGCTTGGTTTGTTCGTGTCGACCGTCGTTTACTTGTTGCTGGTCCTGCGCTCGGCCTATGGCAGCTTTGAAAAAGTGCCCAATCTGGCCGTCACGGGCGGTACGGTGCTCGTCCTATCCTGCCTCGTGGCGCTGCTCATTTTCGTGCATCACCTCGCCCGCTCGATCATCGCCGACAATACGATCGACCGCGTCGGCGAGGCGCTGGACGATGACATCAAGCGGCTCCTCCCGGAGTCCAATTCCAACCAAGCAAGCAAGCCGGACAAGAGCCCTGCCAAATCGGGCACGCCCTTGGAGCTTCACAAAAGCGGATACGTGCAGACGGTGAACTATCACGGCCTGGTGGAGATCGCCCGCGAGGCCGATGCGGTCATCGAACTCGCCTTCAAGCCGGGACGCCACCTTGTCGAAGGCACGACCTTCGCTTGGATCGAACCGGCCTCCGCTGACGAGGCCCATAAGAAGATCGAGGACTGCGTTTCCCTGAGCGGGGAGCGCACCTCGATCCAGGATTTGGAGACCTCGATCCGGCAACTGGTCGAAGTCGCCTTACGGGCCCTCTCCCCGAGCATCAGCGACCCCTTCACGGCGATGGCGGTGATCGACCGGCTGACAACGTCGCTCGCCAAGATCATGAAGCGCGGCATGCCCCAATGGGTGTGGACCGACGAAGACGACCGCGTGCGCCTGCTGGCGCCACGCTCCACCTTTGCTGACATCGTCGAGGAGGCTTTCAGACAGATCCGCCAGAACGCGCAAAATCAGACCGCGGTGCTCATCAGGCTGGTGGAGAGCATGGGCCAACTCATGCCACGCGCGGACGAGGCCCAACGGGCCGTTCTCGAAAAGCAGATCGGGATCGTGCTCGATACAGGACGCCGGAACATTGCCCAGAAACAGGATCTCGAAACGCTGGAAGAGCGCGCCAAGCTTGCCCTGGACCAAACATCCGGAAGGGTCCGTTAGCTCTTCGCCTTGGGTGGCAGCGCGATACGGATGTGGAGCTCTTTGAGCTGCTCCGGCGAGACTTCCGATGGCGCGCCCATGAGAAGATCTTCGGCCTGCTGGTTCATCGGGAACATGACCACCTGACGGAGGTTGTCCTCGCCGCAGAGCAGCATGACCATGCGGTCGATGCCCGGCGCGATGCCGCCATGGGGCGGCGCGCCGTATTGCAACGCGCGCAGCATGCCGCCAAAGCGCTGCTCCAGCTCCTCCTTCGGATAGCCGGCGATGGCGAAGGCCTTCTCCATGATCTCCGGCTTGTGATTCCGGATGGCGCCGGATGAGAGCTCAACCCCGTTGCACACGAGGTCGTACTGATAGGCCAGGATCTCGTCGGGCTTCATCGTGTCCAGGGCTTCGAGCCCGCCTTGCGGCATGGAGAACGGATTGTGCGAGAAGTCGATCTTCTTCTCGTCCTCGTTCCACTCGAACATCGGGAAATCGACGATCCAGCAGAAATCGAAGCGGTCCGTCTTGGAGAGCTCGAGCTCGTTGCCGACCTTGACCCGGGCGCGCGCCGCGAAGTCGCAGAATTCCTGAGGCAGGCCAGCGACGAAGAACACCGAATCGCCGTCGCCGAGTCCGAGCTGCTCGCGGATGGCTTGCGTGCGTTCAGGCCCGATATTCTTGGCCACGGGCCCGGCCCCCTCGCCATCCCGCCAGAAGATGTACGCCATGCCCGGCTGGCCTTCGCCCTGCGCCCAAGAATTCATGCGGTCGCATACGGCGCGAGATCCGCCGCCCTTTCCGGGGATCGCCCAGACGCGCGTGTTCACGTCCATCTCGATCATGCCGGCGAAGATCTTGAAGCCCGAGCCGCGGAAATGATCGGTCACGTCCTGCATCTCGATCGGATTGCGCAAGTCGGGTTTGTCGGTGCCGTATTTGCGCATCGACTCCGAATAAGGGATGCGCGGGAATGCCGGCGTTACCGGCTTGCCGCCGCCGAACTCCTCGAATAGTCCGCGGATGATCGGCTCGACCGTCTCGAACACGTCGTCTTGCGTGACGAAGCTCATCTCCAAGTCGAGCTGATAGAACTCGCCGGGCGACCGGTCGGCGCGCGCATCCTCGTCGCGGAAGCAAGGCGCGATCTGGAAGTAGCGGTCGAACCCAGCCATCATGATGAGCTGCTTGAACTGCTGCGGCGCCTGCGGCAGAGCGTAGAACTTGCCGGGATGCACCCGGGACGGCACTAGATAGTCGCGCGCGCCTTCGGGCGAAGACGCCGTCAGGATCGGCGTCTGGAACTCGAAGAAGCCGGCGTCGCGCATGCGCTCGCGGAGCGACGTGATGATCGCCGCGCGCTTCATGATGTTGTTGTGCAAGCTCTCGCGCCGGAGATCGAGGAAGCGGTATTTGAGGCGCGTCTCTTCCGGATAGTCGGGCTCGCCGAACACCGGCAGCGGCAGTTCCGCCGATTCCGACAGCACTTCGAGCCCGTTCGCCCGCACCTCGACCCCACCGGTCGGCAGGTTCGGGTTGATCGTGTCTTCCGTGCGCGCCACGACCTCGCCGTCGACGCGCACCACCCACTCAGGCTTCAGCTTTTCCGCCGCGGCGAACACCGGCGAATCCGGATCGGCCACGATCTGGGTGATGCCGTAATGGTCGCGCAGATCGACAAACAACAGCCCGCCATGGTCGCGGATGCGGTGCACCCAGCCCGAAAGGCGGACGGTCTGGCCCACGTCGTCGCTGCGGAGCGCGCCGCAAGTATGGGTGCGATAAGCGTGCATGGCTTTGAAAACGGCTCTGGCGGGAGTGGCGGGGGTCTTAGGTGCCGCGGAACACCGCACGGGAAGCGCACCCTTGTCAAGACGGGCGGGCGGCTGGCCGCGCCGGACCCGGAACGTTACTGCGCACTTGCGGGTTTTTCTCTCGAGAACTCGCCATGAGGAGCTTTGAGAGGAGATTTGAGACATGACGCCCGCCATGAAAATCGCCCGTAAAGGTCGCGTTCTGCTTGCGGCAGCGGCGCTCGTGATTCCCCTCCCGGCTCTGGCAGACCCTAGCGAGCCGGTTCCGGGGATCGATGAGGATCGAACCCTGAGCGAGCAGCTCGACGAGAGCAAAGGTGTCATCGATCCGCCGTCTGTGGGCGACGCAGAGATTCACGCGCCGGCCCCGGAGCCGCTTCCGGGGACCACACCTGTGATTCCGCCGCCGGGAACGCCCGGTGGCGACCCCAGCATCCAGCCCAAATAAGTTACGGTTAGCGGATCGTAAATAAACAGCTCTTTGAAAAATAAGAAAATAATGCTGCCGTAGACTCCTAATCCGAAATTTCAAGACCTCGTTAGGAACCGGTCTCCGGGCTTCCACGTTAAACCGGGCAGATTGGGCACACAGACTGAGGGAGACTTGGAATGACGAAGATTCCCGTCAAGACGCGGATTCCCATCGAGGCGTGGACTGTTGCTCTGCTTGTCACGCTGTTCTCGCTGATCTCGTCTGCGATCCATGACCCGGCAAAG
>Ga0075343_1000008_pt1 | contig 53327 bp, 44 predicted proteins | sample RushOxbow_ThreeS_2_FD_120072 | JGI IMG/M metagenome (GOLD analysis project Ga0075343, IMG submission 120072) | Natural and restored wetland microbial communities from the San Francisco Bay, California, USA, that impact long-term carbon... | ecosystem: Environmental > Terrestrial > Soil >...
GCAAGGCTGATGCCCAAGAACCGCGTCTACGGGAATACCAATCGCGTGTTCTACTATTTCCGCGTCGCGCCGGGCGAGAACCGGATAGTCTGGGGGGGCCGCGCGGCGGGAGCGACCGGCGCCCGCGCGTTCCGCCATTTGGCGAACGATCTCCTTACCGTGTTCCCGGACGTCGGCGACATCGCCGTCACCCACGCTTGGGACGGGCAGATCGGCTATACCCACGACGCGCTGCCTCATCTCGGGCGGATGGCGGACGGTATGCACTACGCGGTCGGCTATTGCGGCACCGGTGTCTCGCGCGCCACGTATTTCGGGCACAAGATCGCCTTGCAGATCGTGGGCGACCCGGACGGGCGGACGGCTTTCGACGATCTCGCCTTCCCGGCTTTTCCGTTTCACTCAATCGCCAAGCGCGCCGTCCCGATTGTCGCCGCCTGGTATCGTTTCCGCGACACGATGAAGATTTAGCAGACGGCGATGCACGCGATCTTCGACCACGGCCCGCCGCCGCCCTGCCCGGCGCCCTTCAATCTGGCTGCCTACGTGCTCGGACATGCCTCAACGCATGGCGACAAGATCGCGCTCAGCGTCATCGCCCCCGACAGTGCCGAGCAGTGGAGCTATGGGAGACTAGAAGCGGCCGTGTTGGGAACTGCACGCGGCTTGCTCGACGCGGGCTTGCAACCCGGCGACCGCCTGCTCATGCGGCTCGGCAACAGCGTCGAATTCCCGATCTGCTATCTCGCCGCGCTCGCCGCCGACATCGTCCCGGTGCCGACCTCATCGCTCTTGACCGCACCCGAGGTCGCCCAGATCGCCCAAGACATCGCACCCCGCCTGATCGTGGCGGAGGACGATATCGCGCTTCCTCAAAACCCGCCCTGCCCGGTTCTGACTGCGAACGCCTTGCGCACCATGTATGAACTTACACCTGCGCCTTACGCGATGGGCGATCCGGAGCGGGTCGGTTACATCGTCTACACGTCGGGGACTTCCGGGCAGCCGCGTGCGGTAACCCATGCCCATCGCGCGATCTGGGCCCGCCGCATGATGTGGGAAGGCTGGTACGGGCTCACCGAGAGCGACCGGCTGCTGCATGCCGGGGCGTTCAACTGGACCTATACGCTCGGGACGGGGCTGCTCGACCCTTGGACGCGCGGCGCGACGGCGCTGATCCCGGGCAAGGGGGTGACCTCGGACCACCTCGGTCTCCTAATGCAGCAGCACAAGGCGAGCATCTTCGCCGCGGCGCCTGGCATCTACCGCCGGGTTCTCAGAACGAAGCTGCCGGCTTTCACAACGCTGCGTCACGGACTGTCCGCCGGCGAAAAACTGCCGGAGGGCACGCGCGCGGCCTGGGAGGCCGCAACCAGCACGCCGGTCTACGAGGCCTTCGGCATGTCGGAGTGCTCGACCTTCGTGTCCGGTTCGCCCAACCGTCCTGCCCCGCCAGGCACGTTGGGCTATCCGCAAGATGGCCGCCGCGTGGCGGTGCTCGGCGACGATGGGCCTGTCGGTTTCGACGTGGCGGGGATTCTCGGCGTCTCGACGCGCGACCCAGGGCTGATGCTGGGCTATTGGGCCGCCGAAGAGGAAACGGCCCAGCGCTTTCAGGGGGAATGGTTCCTGACCGGCGATCACGTGCGCATGGACCAAGACGGCGCGCTCACCTATCTCGGCCGAAGCGACGACATGATGAACGCGGGCGGCGTGCGGGTCTCGCCCATCGAGGTCGAAGCTGCGCTGAACGCCCATCCCGCGATCCTGGAAAGCGCCGCCGCGGAAGTGACGGTCAAGGCCGACACCACGGTCATCGCCGCGTTTTATGTCTCGGAAGACCGGATCGATACGCACCTGCTGGAAGATTTCGTCGCCGGCCGCCTCGCGCGCTACAAATGTCCGCGCGTTTATGCCCGCGTCGAAGCCTTGCCCAAAAGCGCGAACGGCAAGTTGCTGAGGCAGCGCCTTCGCGAGACTTACGAAAAGGCCGGTCTGCCTTAAGAGTCGGCGCCGATCACTCGGCCGCCTGCGGCCGGGCGCCATGGCCGGATCGCTCCGCCCAACGCTGCCGGCGCCGCTGCAACCATGCCGACGCATTCTCCCCCATCATGAGGAGGCAAGGCGTGAGCACGAGCGTCAGCACGGTGGCGAATGTCAGCCCGCCGGCGATGGCGCTGGAAAGCTGCGTCCACCATTGCGTGGACGGTGCGCCGATCGAGACATCCTGACCGATAATGTCGATGCTGAGGCTGAACACCATCGGCATGAGACCGAGCACGGTGGTGATGGAGGTCAGCAGCACCGGGCGCATACGCTGGGCGGCGGTGCGCAGGATGGCCTCCTTGGGCGGCAACCCTTGCGCCTTCATGTCATTATATGTGTCGATCAGAATGATGTTGTTGTTCACGACGATGCCGGCCAGCGCGATGACGCCGATACCGCCCATTACGATGCCGAAAGGCTGGCCGGTGACCAACAGGCCCAACATGACGCCAGCGGTCGAAAAGATGATCGCGCTCAGCACAAGTCCGGTCTGATAGAAACTGTTGAACTGGGTCAGCAGGATTACGGTCATGGCAAAAATCGCGATGACGAAGGCGTTGAGAAGGAAATTGCCCGCCTCGCGCTGATCTTCGTCCTGACCCTTGAAGCGCACGGTCACCGCCGGGTCGAAATCGGCCTCTGCCACCGCTGCCTTCAGCTTGCGCACCTGATCGTCGACCAACAGACCTTCGGCGACATCGGCCTGGATTGTGATGACACGACGGCCATCAGTTCGGTTCAGGTTGCCGGTCTTCGGCGCCGGCTCGAAGCTGACGAAATTACCGATAGGAACCTGCCCCTTTGCGGTCGGCACGCGCAGCCGGTTGAGCTGCTCCAGATTGCGTTCGGCAAGCGGGAAGCGCAGGCGGATGTCGACCTCCTCATCGGCATCGTCGGGCCGGTATTCCGCGACCTTGATGCCGTTGGTCAACATGGTGACCGCATCGCCGAGCACGGCCACATCGGCGCCGTTACGCGCCGCCCTTTCCCGGTCGACTTTGAGCCGCCATTCGATGCCGGGTAGCGGCCGGCTATCCTGCGCATCAACGAAGCCGCCGATCTGCTGCATCATCCGCCTCAATTGCTCGACGGTCTCCGGCATTTTCTCCGGAGTGCGGGAGCTCACCTGCAACTCGACCGGTTTCCCGGCTGACGGTCCTCCCTCCTGCTTGCGCACTTCCAGGATCACGCCGGGAATGTCGGCGGTCAGCTCGCGGATCTCTTGCAGGATTTGCGATGCGGGCGGCCTTGTGCGCCAGTTGACGAACTCGAACTGAATGATGCCGATCACGTCCTCGGGCGCTTCCGTCTGCGACGGCTTGGCTCCGGATCCCATTGTCCGCGCATACACCGCCTCGAAATAGGGCAGCGCCAAGATTCTGCTCTCGACCTTGCGCACCACGGCGTCCATCTCCAGGACAGATAGATCGCCACGGGCCCGCACCTGGACTTGAGCCAGGTCGGGCTCGACGTCCGGAAAGAACTCTACGCCACGGCCGAACATGCCGAACGCCACGTAAGTCCCAATCAGAAACACCACGGCGACAGCCAGGATTTTCGCCGGATGCTCGAGCAGGCGCTTCAGCGTGCCGAGATAGACTCCCGCCGGGCCCTTTATCGAGTCGAGATCGCCATCCTCGGCGGCTTTGATCGCTGCGAGCAACTTGCCGTCATCCTTGTTGGCGCGGCCGATGATGCCGCCGAGCACTGGAATGAACACCAGCGCCATGGCCAGCGACGCTGCCAGCGTCACGAGAACCGTGATCGGCAGAAACTTCATGAACTCTCCGACGACGCCCGGCCAGAACAGCAGCGGCAAAAAAACGACAAGTGTCGTGGCCGTCGAGGCGATGACGGGCCAGGCCATGCGCTTGGCCGCCTCGGCATAAGCGACCTTGCGGTCCTTGCCTTCGGCCATTTTGCGGTCGGCCAGCTCCACGGTGACGATGGCGCCGTCTACCAGCATGCCGACCACGAGGATGAGGCTGAACAGGACGACGATGTTCAGCGTGAGGCCCATCCCGTAGATGACCAGGATGCCGGCGAGGAAGGATCCGGGGATAGCGAGACCGACGAGAATGGCCGGCCGCACGCCCATGGCCGCGACGATGACGATCATCACCAGAACGATTGCCGCAATTACGTTGTTCTGGAGGTCGCCGAGCATGTCGCGGATATTCTCGGACTTATCCTGCATGAAGGTCACCTTGACGCCGGCAGGCCAGCTTGCCTGCTCCGCCGTTACGACCTCGCGGACACTTTCGATGGTCTCGATAATGTTCGAGCCGACGCGCTTCTTGACCTCGAGAGCCAGCGCGGGCTTGCCGCCGACCCGCGCGAACCCTTGCGGATCCTTGTAGGTCCGGCGCACGGACGCAACGTCGCTGAACTTGACCACGGTGTTGCCGGAAACCTTGACGGGGAGGTTGAGCACATCGTTGACCTCCTCGATGACGCCCGGCACCTTCAGCACCATGCGACCCGCCGCGGTTTCCAGCGCGCCCGCGGCCACCAGCCGATTATTGCGCTGAATCGTACTCAGAACATCGGCAAACGACACGTTGTAGGTCTCGAGCACCATCGGATCGACGATGATCTCAAGCAGTTCTTCTCTGTCGCCGCCGATATCGACCTCAAGCACGCCACTGAGGCCTTCGATCGTGTCTTGCAGGTCGCGAGCGATATTGACCAAGGTGCGCTCCGGCACATTGCCGGACAGGCCGACGGTCAGCACCGGGAACAGCGCCACGTTCACCTCGTGGACACGCGGCTCGTCGGTCTCCGGCGGCAGCTCGGCCTTGGCGATGTCCACTTTCTCGCGCACGTCCTGGAGCGCCTGATTGGGGTCGAAGCCCGCGTCAAATTCAAGCGTGACGGAGCCGTAGCCTTCCGCGCTGACGGCGCGCATCTCCTTGATGCCCTCGATGGACTGAAGCTCCTTCTCCATCGGACGGACGAGAAGCCGCTCGGAATCTTCGGGCGAAATGCCCTCATAGGTCATCGCGACGTAGATGACGGGGATCGGAATGTCCGGCTCGGACTCCTTGGGGATCGAGATATAAGCGACCGTCCCCATCACGATGATCATGAAGAAAGCCAGCGCCACCGTGCGGGTGCGCGTAAAGGCAGCGTCGATCAGGGCATTCATCGTCTGGACGTCGGCTCTTTGACGCTTCCCGTGGGAAGAAGAGCAGCCGCTTCCCGCGACCCGTCGGGGTCGGCTAGGCCCTGCTCCTCGGCGACCTCGACCTCTTCGCCGATCTGAACGAAGCCATGGCCGAGGGTGATGATGCGCGCCTGGGGCGGCAGACCCGTGATCCAGGCGCCGTCCACATCCGACAGCACGATGGATGCCGTATGAAAGGTGACCTTGTTGTGCTCGTCGACCGTCTTGATGCCGAGCTTGCCTTCGTCGTTGAGCGACAGGGCCGCCGGCGAAACGAAATGCGCCATGAGGGCTCCGGTCGGCACCTTGGCCTCGGCGCTGATGCCCGAAGGAATCTCGCCGTTCGGGTTGGGCAGTTCGACCTCGACGCGGAACGTGCGCGTGTCCTCGTCGGCTCGCGCCGCGATGTAGCGGATCTTGCCGTCGCGCTGCTGACCCGTGGCGAAAGTCACGTTCGCGGGCTGGCCGAGCTTCAGGGCGGAGACGTCCTGCTGGGGAATCCTGACGCTGACCACCAAGGGATCGTTGTCCACAATCGTCGCCACCTCGCCGTTCACATCGACATAGGCGCCGAGCTCCATGGGGCTCGACAGCACGACACCCTCGAACGGCGCCTTGATGTCGATACGCTCGAGCTCGATGCGCGCCTCCTCCAGCTCAGCCTTGGCGGTCTGTAGCGAGGAAAAGATCTGATCCGCCTGCCGTTGGGTCTGATAGCCCTTCTTGCCGAGAGACTCCGAGGCTTCGAAGGCGCTCTGCTGCTCGCGGACGCGCGCCTCGGCGCGCAGAAGCATTGCCTTGCGATCATCGGCTTCAAGCCTGACGATGACGTCGCCGGCAGCGACGCTGGCGCCCTCGTCCGCAAGTATTTCGGCGATCTGGCCTTTGGTCTCGGCACGGATCGTCACCGTCCGATTCGGCTCCGCCTGCCCCTGGGCCACGATGAACTGCTCGACCGGCTTGGCCTCTTGGGTGCGCACCGACACGGTGACCGGCGCGACGGTCTTGGCGACAGCCGGCTCATCGGGGGTCTCTTTGCCCGCCGACTTCATGGCATAGCCGCCGAGTACCCATGCGGCGATACCGAGGGTCAAGAGCGCAGCGATGACATATGACTTGTTCACAGACCTAACTCCTACGGCGTCGCGTTCAAGCAGGTTGCGTCGCGCCTTCCCGTCTTTGGGGAGCCAAGCTCACCCGCTTCTTGTCCCACTCTTCGATGACAGTCACGAAACTTTCGATTAGCGCCTCGTAGAAAGCATCGAGTTCCGCGAGCCGCTCTTGCGCACCAACCAGATCAGCCGGAAGCGCCTCTTGCGCGCCACCTACCACCTCACGCGCACGGTGCATCCGCTCGACGAATCCCCTCAACATCCGCGCATAAGGCTGGCGGCTCAGCCTGAAATAGTCCTGCCGGTCGCCGGGTACGGCTATGCGCTCGAGAACGCCCAAGTCTTCCAGCAGCCGCGTATTCGTGCTGATGCTGGCCCGGCTTACGCTCAAGCGTTCAGCCATTTCGGTGAAACCGAACGGCCCCCCATGCACGATCATCAAGCCCATAATGCGGCCAGCAATGCGCGGCAGACCGTCGGCCTGGGTGATCAGACCCATGCGCTCGACGAATTCGGAGATCGCCTGTTCAGTGTCATGTTCCATGGTTGGAGATATGGTCCATCCTGTTTGTTCAGTCAAGACTGAACACTCTGATAGTTAACGACAGAACCCTTGGCGATCCTGAGACGCCCGGAATCAGCCGGTTTTCAAAGTCTGGCAATGGCCGGCCCGCCGACCTAAGACTTTCGCTCGACGGCGATGTAGCCATCTCTAGCCATGCCAACGATTTTCGAGGTCGAGCATCTACACCAGCCAGACGGCTGGCTCTCGCCCGAATATCTCGAAGTCGACGACCGCGGCGTGATCGCCCGCGTGTCCGACCAGCTCGCTGAAGGGGAGGTGCTGTTCGACAGCGCGCTGGCGGGCAGCGAACAAGCCTCGGGCCAAGGCGGCGGAGCGTTGGTCCCTGGGCGACGCGCCGATCTCGTAATGCTAGACGGCGAAAGAAACGTCCTTCTGGGTCATGGCCCTCAAACGGCACTGGATGCCTGGATCCTCGGGGGGACGCAGAACCCCGTGCGCGACGTCATGGTCGCCGGAAAATGGATCATCCGCGACGGGCGGCATCCCAAAAAGGCCGCGATCCGTGCGGCTTATCGCGATTGCATCGCGCGCATAACACAGTGTTCCGACTCTCTTGATCTGGAGAGAAACATGGACCGCTCATATATCATCAAGGGACGTGGAGCGACTTCGGCATGAAACCCATCCGCATCTTCCGCCACGAGGACTGGATCCAGTCAGGCCGCCTCGAGGAGTATCTGGCGAACCACGGCGTTCCTGTTGAGCTGGTGTGCCTCGATCAGGGCGATGCGGTGCCGCAGCAAATCGACGACGTCTCCGGACTGGCCTTCTTGGGCGGCACGATGAGCGTCAACGACGATTATCCGTGGCTCGCCGAGGAAATGGCGCTGATCCGCACGGCCGCGGCGAAAGACCTTCCGATGCTGGGCCACTGCATGGGCAGCCAGCTTATCGCCAAAGCGTTGGGGGGCACCGTCGCGCCAATGCCAGCGAAGGAGATTGGCTGGTATGCGGTGCAAAAGGCCGACAATCCGGTCGCCAAGGCGTGGCTCCAAGCCGTGCCTGACCGTTTTGACATCTTGATCTGGCACCACGACGCCTTCAGCCTACCGCCCGGCGCGGCGCCGCTCTACTCCAGCGACTATTGTCCGGAGCAAGCTTACGCGCTGGGCAACAGTGTCGCCACGGTGGCGCATGCGGAAGTAACGGCCGCGATGCTGGAAGAATGGCTGCGCCTCTACGGCTATGACATCGCGCCGCCGTCCAACAGCGTTCAGACCATCGAGCAGATCCGCGAACGCCTCGCCGAACGCTGCGCCACCATGCATAGCCAGTTCACCGACCGGCTTTACGATGCTTGGCTGGAACGGATCCGGGCCTACGCGCAGCGCGAACGGGTCGCGTGACGCCTTATGCGTTCCCGCTTCCGTCGCGGGGCCGAATTGCTACATTGCCGCCCCGGCGAGAAAGGTGACCAGAGATGAGCGAGCATCATAGCGGCGGCTGCCTATGCGGTGCGGTCCAATATGCGGTCAGCGGCGAACTGCGCGAGGTGGTGAATTGCCATTGCGGGCAATGCCGCCGGACCCACGGTCATTTCGCGGCGTATACGGGGGCGGCGCGGTCCGATTTCTCGCTGACATCGAGTAGCGGCCTGCAGTGGTACCAATCATCGACACGGGCGCGGCGGGGCTTCTGCGCACGCTGCGGCGCGAGCTTGTTCTGGGAGCCGACCGGCGGCGACTATGTGGCGATCGCCGCGGGCACACTCGATGAGCCAACCGGGCTGCAGACGGTGGCTCATATTTTTGTCGCCGATGCCGGCGACTACTATGTTCTCGCGGACGGTCTGGTGAAATATCCCGGCAGCATGACTAGCGGAGACGAGCCGGATGCATAGCGAGCAGTGGATGTCTCGCAGCCTGGCTTGATCGTGATCTCCAGTATCCCCGCGGCGGTCGTCTTGCTCTCGAGCATGTATTGACCAGTCAAACCGGTTTCGCGGCTGGTCGAAACGGTAACTCCTGGTCATGAATATCATTCAATGATATTGAATCCACTGGCAGTGAGCCGGGTCGTTGTCTGAAATCGATGCCACTTTGGGCTCGTTCGGAGTCCGGGACAGAGCTTCTGAAGGACGCCCATAGGCGGCAGCGCCGGACAATGAGGACTGTGTATCCCGGACCATAAGAGGACGGGAGGGTACCGCAGATGACTGGCGGTGGCGGCATGAAGCTCGCCATAGCGGAGAAGCCGGCCGGGCTCTTGCCGTTGGACGATCCGGGCGCGCGCGGCGCGCGCGGCGCGATCGACCTACTTCACAAGGTGCTGACGCAACTGATCGCCGATCCGGACTCCGCGGAGCCGTTCGATCTGGTGCTCTCCCACATCCTCGAATTGTCGGGCGCCGAGGCCGGCACGATCTTCGTCAGCACCGAAAGCGGACGCCAACTCACACTTCTTGCCTGTATAGGGCCAGACGATCGCGATCGCTGGATGCGCATCGCCGACGACCGCGGCCTCTACCAGAACAGCGGCAGCGCCACGGCGTCGGAAGCGTTCGCCGATCCTGAAGATGCGGGATCGACCATCCTAGCGCAACTCTTCGACCAGGGGCCGTGCGGCCACGGGTTGCTGCTGCTGCGGATCGCCGGCGACCCTAGCACCGTGCCGCCATCGGCCTTGGAGTCCTTGCCGGGCTACGGCGAGTACCTGGCCGGCATTCTCTACAGCGCGCGCTGCGCGCGCATGAAGCTGCGCAATGCCCAGAGCGAGGAGCGTGCCGCCATCGCCCGCGAGCTGCACGACTCGCTGGCTCAATCGCTGTCTTACTTGAAAGTGCAAGTCAGCCTGCTGCAAACCATGCTCAAGAGCGACGGCGATCATGCTTCGGAAGTCGATTTAGCACTGCAGAAGGTACGCAGCACGCTCAGCACGGCGAACCTGCAACTGCGCGAGCTGATCACGACCTTCCGTTTGACGATGCATGGAAGGACTTTCGCCCAGGCTCTGGAGGACTCCATCGACGAATTCGAGCGGCGCAGCTCCATCGCCTTCGATCTGGACAATCGCCTTCCCGTCGGCGTGCTGACAGTGGCCGAAGAGATGCAGCTTCTGCTCATCCTTCGCGAGGCCCTGTGCAATGTGGTGCGTCACTCCCACGCCAACTATTGCTGGGTCTCGGCCCGTCTCAAGGAAGACGGCACCATCTGTTTGAGCGTAGAGGACAATGGCATCGGCATGCGTCTGACGATGCAGGACGCCGAACCGCATCATGGACTCATCATCATGCAGGAGCGGGCGCGCAGTCTCGGCGGAGTCTTGCGCGTCGAGGATCGCGAGGGAGGCGGCACGCGCCTCTATGTCCAATGCTGTCGCGAAAGAAGCACACTATCGGGTACCATCGTAGGCTGAGGATTTTGCCATGAACACAGAGTCATGCAGAGTATTGCTGGTCGACGATCACCCGCTGTTTCGATGCGGCGTGGCCCAGCTCATCGCGGCACAAGAGGGCTTCGAAGTCGTCGGCGAGGCAGCCTCCGCCGAGGAAGGCGTTCAGCTGGCCTCCTCGCTCAAGCCCGATCTGGTGCTGATGGATCTCAACATGCGAGAAAGCAGCGGTCTCAGCGCCCTCAAGCAGATCAAGGATAGCGGACTGGACACCCAGGTCATCATGCTCACGGTGTCCGACGCCGAGCAGGACTTCATCAGTGCGGTCCGCGCCGGCGCCGAAGGGTACCTGCTCAAGGGCTCGGAGCCCGAGGAAATTCTCGACAAGCTCCGGCTCGCGGCCCGCGGCGAAACCGTATTTACCGAGCCGTTGATGAGCATGCTGCTGGAAACCATGCGGGACGGCACGCCGGCGGCGCCGCCTACAGACGAAGAGTGCCTGACGGCACGCGAGCGGCAGATCCTACGCTTGATCGCCGCCGGCAAGAGCAACAAGCACATCGCGCGCGAGCTGGATATCAGCGACGGCACCGTGAAAGTGCATGTGAAAAACCTGCTGCGGAAACTGAACCTGCAATCGCGGCTCGAGGCCGCCGTCTGGGCACTCACCACGGCCTGAAGCCGGGCGATACTCGGATCGAGAAGACCTCGTATGGCGTTTTCCTGCTTCTGATGCGCGTCTCAGTTGTGCTCAGTCCCACCTTCATTGCAAAGACCTGCACATTACCCCGCACTATTCTTGACAATAGTCAGACCAGCTGACCCGCCGCGCTACCTCCAAGGTAGTACTACTCTTGCCTGCTTCATTTTCTCACCGCGCATACTGCAATGGTGTAACTTGGCTACGCCCCATCGAACCCATAGAAGCCACAAGCATGTCGACTGCGCAGATTGAGGTCCTCACCGAACTCCTGGTCGAGAGTGACGAGTTGGCGACCAGCCTTACGGGCGAGTTCTGCACCGGCTCAACGCCGCTCGTTGCGCCACTTGTCGATGCGATCGACATCGTGGTTTTCGTCACAGGTCCGAGCGGCAGCCTCCGCTACGTGAACGCGGCCTGGACGCGGCTGACCGGCTTCTCCCTCCAAGAGACGCGCTCGCTGGGCCGCTCCGCCTATTTGCATCCGCAGGATGAAGAGCGTTGGCTCCGCTTCTTGGAGGCCCGCAAGCGAGACCCGCAAAGGACTGCCGCGCTCGTGCTGCGCTTCCTGACCAGCTCCGGCAAAACCGTCCATTTGGAGGCCGGTGCACAGGCCGTGGTGGCCGACAACGGGCGCTGCATGGGCTTTGTCGGAACGCTGTTCGATGTGGGCAATCGCGTGCAAGCGGAGGGCCTCAAGGAAGCAAGCCATCGCACCTTGGACACGTTGATCAACAACCTGCCCGGCCTCGTCTATCGCTGCCGCAACGACCGCCAGTGGACCATGGAATATATGAGCAAGGGCTGCGAGGTGCTGACCGGCTATCCGCCGGAGGCGTTGATCAACAGCGAGCGCCTCACCTATGCCGATCTGATCGTACCGGAAGACCGGGAGCAGGTTTGGCAGAACGTCCAGGTCTCGTTGCGCGAGCATCGTTCCTTCGAGCTGATGTACCGGATACGAACGGCGCGCGGCGAAGAGAAGTGGGTCCTCGAGCGCGGCCGGGGAAATTATTCCATCAGCGGCGAACTTCTCGGCGTGGAGGGTTTCATCACCGACGTCACGCGGGAGAAGCATGAGCAGCTTCGCCTGAGAAGCGACAGCCTGCTCGACCCTGGAACCTGCCTGCCGACCCCTACCCTGTTCTTGGATCGGCTCGAGATGGCCTTGCGCCGGAGAAAGTCCCGCCCGCACGATTCCTTCGTGGTGCTCGTGGTCCATCTCGACCAGTTCGCCAAGTGGCGCGAGAGTCTGGGAACCGAGTTTAGAGAACGCGCGCTCCTAGATGTCGGCAAGCGCATCGAAACGATGCTCAGCCCCATCGATTCGCTTTGTCTTTGGACCGACAGCGAGTTTGCGATCCTGCAAGAAAGTGCGGAGGCGAATGAAGACTCCGGCGCCGTCGCTGTAGAAATCCAACAGGCGCTGCGCCGGCCGGTCGTGGACGGCAACAACGAGATGTTCCTGACCGCCAGCATCGGGGTCGTCACGAAGCCGACGGGCAATGAATCCGCCGATGAGCTCGTTTCCTTGGCCTCGACGGCAGCCGCGCGGGCCAGGAATGTGGGTGTGGGCCGCATCGAGACGGTCGAGATCGAGTCACTCTCGAAGCCGGTGCGAAGCGTACGCGCGAGCGGCTAAGCTCTTCCGCCGATTGATCTCTTCTGGGCAGACCCCGCGCGCAGAGCGACTTACGCTCGCACCCGGGTCTTTTGCGGATCGTAATGCGGAAAGCCGACGACCTTGGCCGGGATGCGCTTCTGATGGCCGTCCAGCTTGCCGATCTCGACGCTGGTGCCCAGCTCAGACTCCGAAATGTCCAGTCGTGCGAGCGCGATGTTCTTTTTCAGGATCGGGGAGCGCGTGGAGCTGGTCACCACGCCCACCTGCGCCCGCCCTTTGTAGACGGGGTCGCCGTGATGGATACTTTCATTGCTATCGATATCGAGACCGACCAACTTTCTTTGAGGATTGGCCCTGCGGCGGATCAGCGCCTCGGAGCCGATGAACGGCTCGTCTTCCATGTCCTTTCGGATGGTGAAGCCGATGCCGGCCTCGAAGGGATCGGTCTGATCGCAGAACTCGTAGCCGAAAAACACCAGCCCGGCCTCGATGCGGACCATATCCAACGCCAGAAGGCCGAAGGGGCGGAGCCCGAAAGGCTGACCGGCTTCCCAGATCGCGTCGAACACTTTGGTCGCGGCATCCGGATGACACCAGATCTCGAAACCCAACTCGCCCGTATAGCCGGTCCGTGAGATCACGACCGGCTGCTCGGCGATGCGCCCGATGGTGAAGCGGAACCATTTCAGCTCCGCCATGGTCGGCTGGTGCGGCGGCGTCCACACGATCTCTTTGAGGATGTTTCGAGAATTCGGGCCCTGCAGCGCAACGTTGTGCAACTGATCGGTCGATGAGCGGACCCACACCTTCAAGCCGCGATCCTCGGCAAGCTGGCGCAGCCAGACACCCAGATATTCGTCGCCGCAAACAACCCGGAAATTGTTCTGGCATAGCCGGAAGATGGTCCCGTCGTCGATCATGCCGCCATGCTCGTAGCAGAACGCCGTGTACACCACCTGGCCCTGACTTAGCTTGCGGATGTTGCGGGTAGCGGCGAGCTGCAACAGGGTCTCGGCGTCCGGACCTGTCACCTCGAACTTGCGGAGAGCGCTGAGATCCATGATCACCGCCTTCTCCCGGCAAGCCCAATATTCCTCGATCGGCTCCACGTCGGAGAAGCAGGAGGGCAGCCAGAAGCCACGATAATCTTCGAACTTGCGCGTGAGCTCTGCGAAGCGCGGGTAGAACCCGCTTTCGCGTGTCATGCGCGGCTGGGCGTCGGGCGTCATGCGGTGAGCCTTCCCCTTGGGAAAAGAGTTGTCCTTATCGTAGACCCGAACCTGGATGTCGGTGGGCAGCCAGCCATTGGCGGGATCGACATCGTCGGCGCAGGACGAGGAGGCGCAGACCAGATCAGTCAGCGCCCGAAGCAGCACGTAATCTCCGGGCCGCGACCACGGCTCATCCAGGCCGATGCCGTCATTATCGTCGACGAAGGTGTTGTAGAAGAAGTTGATCGCCGGCCATCCCTTGCGCGGCGCGATCCCATAGGACGACAGGGCGTTGTTGAAATTATCGGTGCAGTTGGAATGCCCCGGATAGCCCATGTCCTCGTAATATTTGGCGTTGCAGGCGAGCATGAACGTATCGTGCCGGCCCACGGTGTCTTGGACGACCTCCACCAGAGGCTTCTGCGTCTGGTCGAAATATTTCGAATGGAGGCCTGGGCCCGGCGCCGCCGTGCCCATCAATGAGTGTGTCGTGGTGGCGTCGAGACCGTTCTCCGTGCCGCTCTCCAGCGCCGCCGCGTCGAAGGCGAGGAAGTCCGAGCATTGGCGGCCCTCGACGTCGACGATCTGGATGTAGTCGCCCGCCTTTACCCGGTAGGCCGAGGCCGTTGCCGCATCGACCCTGAGGTCGAGCTTCGGCTCGGCGAGCGGCGGCGGCGGGTCGAGCTCCGCATCGTGGTCGTGGGTGATCTCCACGAGGAGCTCGGTCGGCGGATTCTGCGCGTCCGGCGTCATGGCCTCGCCGGGCGCAAAGACGAGCAACGTGCCATCCGCCTCGATGTCAAACCGCACTTGCGTGCCCGGCGCCGTCTCCTCGCCGAAGACATTGGCGCCACGCACGTCTTCGGCCGCGACGCCGCGGGTCACCACGGCGTTGGCCGCGGCGGCTTTGCCGTCCTTTGCCGCCGCCAGCGCCTGATCGAGTGTTGGTGCGTCGAGCCGGCTCAAGGCCGGGATCACCGCCTGGCCGCCTTCCTTCTCGGAGATGGCGTAGAGCAGGCCCGGCTGGAGGCCTTCGGGGTCGACGATACTGAGCTTGTCGCCCGCACGCACACCGACGGCGACCACGCCGCCGCCCGCGACGCGCATGCGGCGGACGCGTGTGGTCGTCTTGACGGAGGAGGCAGGCAGGACCTCCCTCCCTACGAGGCTCATGGCTATCTCCTTAGGCGCGCCCGGCTGATCTCTCGTGCAGAGCCGCTTCTCGTCGCCATCGCGCGTCGTTCACTCGGCGGCTTCAGGCGCTTTCAAAAACGCACCAAGACTATCGTCCAATGCGTCCATCCAAAGCGTGTGGTGCTGCGGCGACATCGTGCCCGTGAGCGTCGAAGGATAGCACCTGTCCCGATAGGTCAGGATACCTTCCTCCTTGTGGTGCTCCCACTCCTTGAACAGCTCACCGACATGATCGACATCCAGAGGCGGATAATCGGTCGCCTGGAGGAGATCACGGACATACTCCGTTTGAAAGTCGATCTTCTCCTCTTCGGTCTTGCAGGCCTCTTCCCGCTTCACCCATGCCTCGCTGTCGGCTTTCATGGCGGCCCGGTCCGGCAATTTGATCCGGTCTAGGATCACGTCGCGCGCATACCAGGCCTGCGCGTCGAACATGTTGAAGGTGTAATACTGGTCCTGCATGCCGAGATACATCAATTTTGGATTGTTGATCCAGACGACGCCCTTATAGATGTCCGGCGGATACAACCTGTTGTGCGTCTTCAGACGAAGGTCGTCGGGCAGGAAGGGGAAGTGATGCAGATAGCCCGTGCACAGCACGATGGCATCCACCTTCTTGGTCGAGCCGTCCGAGAAATGGGCGACGTTGCCGACGGTCTTCTTCAGGAGCGGCTTCTCCTCGAAACCCTCGGGCCAGTCGAAGCCCATCGGCTTGGTGCGATAGCTGAAGGTGATCGAGTTGGCGCCGTATTTATGGCACTGCGTGCCAATGTCCTCGGCAGAATATGAGGACCCGACCAACAGCACGTCTTTGCCCTTGAATTCGAGCGCATCGCGAAAATCGTGTGCGTGAAGGACACGGCCCGGGAACATGCTGAGCCCTTCGAACTCCGGCATGTTGGGCGTCGAGAAGTGACCGTTCGCCACGACGACATAGTCGAACTCTTCCGAATAGATGCGGTCCTCGGGAAGGTTCTTCACGGTGACCGTGAACTTCTTTGTCTCCGGTGAATACTGAACCCAGCGTACGGCCGTCTGGAGACGGACGAATTTCTTGGCGCCGCTGTTCTCGGCCCGACCCATGATGTAGTCGTGAAGCACTTCGCGCGGCGGGTAAGACGGGATGGCGCGGCCGAAATGCTGCTCGAATGAGTAGTCGGCAAATTCCAGACACTCCTTGGGTCCATTCGACCAGAGATACCGATACATCGAGCAATGGACCGGCTCGCCATATTCGTCGAGTCCCGTGCGCCACGTGTAGTTCCACAGGCCGCCCCAGTTCGCTTGCTTCTCGAAACAGACGAGTTCGGGAATCTCTGCTCCGTTTTTCTTAGCCGCCTCGAAAGCACGAAGCTGGGCTGTGCCGCTGGGGCCCGCCCCAATGATGCATACGCGCTGATCCTTGATCGGCCGCGCATCTTTCGAGTCATTCGCCATCGACTGCATCTCCCCTTCTTGTCGCTTTTCGATCTTGCTCGCGGCGAAGCTTTCTTCACAATTCCCTCGGTTAGTTACCCCAAAAGGGTTAGGCGAAAGCCCCGTTTTTGGCTTCGGATCGGCCTTTGGCCTTGGCTGACAAGCGGCCTACCTCTTGGAGAGTAATTGTCTTCTGTCCCGAGCGCTTGGACACTGACTGGTTCCCCTTTATCGGGGGCTGACAAAGGTCTGTCCGGGTCCGTCCGGCCTTGAGGCGGAATTGCCGATCGCATCCCCTTGCTCCTAACCCCAAGGAGGTACGATCTTGGAAGAATGCATGGGCCGGGTGAGGTGTGGTAATCACCTCGATCTGCCTGCTCAAAGGGGCCGACCGCGCCGATGACAACCGCCGAGCAATCCATTCTTCAGGTCCATGGCCTGGCTCGGACTTTCGGCGGCATCGTCGCCGTGAACGATTTCAATCTCGATGTTCAAGCCGGCTCGATCCATGGCCTGATCGGACCCAACGGCGCCGGCAAGACAACCACGTTCAACGTCATCAGCGGTTTCTATGCACCCTCCCGGGGCAAGGTCGTCTATCTCGGAGAGGACATCTCGGGGCGCGCGACCAGCGCATTGGCCGAGCTCGGGCTGATCCGGACGTTTCAGGGCACGACCCTGTTTCACGAGCTGAGCGTACACGACAATGTCTGTCTTGGCTGTCACCGCAGCGCCAAGGCCGGTCTCGTCAAGCGCATCCTCGGCACCGACCGGGCCTCCGAAGAGGCCGCGGAGCAGAAGGCCCACAGCATCCTCGAATTTCTAGGACTGGAGAAACTTGCCGACGAGCTCACCGCCAATCTGTCCCACGGCCATCAGCGCGCCCTCGGCCTGGCCATCGCGCTGGCCGCGGATCCGAAACTGATGCTGCTCGATGAGCCCTTCACCGGCATGAACCCGGAAGAAACGAGACGGATGATCGAGCTCGTCAAGCTCGTGCGAGAAGAGCAAGGCGTGACCATCATGCTGATCGAGCACGACATGCAGGCCGTGATGGGCCTGTGCGACGCGATCACGGTCATGAATTTCGGCACGCTCCTCGCCGAAGGAACGCCCGAGCAAGTGCGCAACAATCCCGCCGTGATCGAAGCCTATCTCGGGAGCGCGAGCGATGCTGCTTGAGATCAACGACGTCACGGTTCACTACCACAAGGTCGCGGCCCTCAAAGGCGTCAACATGGCTGTCTCCGCCGACGGCATCGTCACCATCATCGGCGCCAACGGCGCAGGAAAGAGCACGACCTTGCGGGCCATCTCAGGGCTCGCGCGCCTCAGCCAAGGCGAGATCATCTTCGCGGGCAAGCGCATCGACACGCTCGCACCGGAAAAGATCGTGGCGCTCGGGATCGCTCATGTTCCCGAAGGCCGGCGCGTATTCCCGGACCTCACGGTCGAGGAGAATCTCCGCACAGGCGCCTTTCTGCGCTCCGATAGGCCGGCCATCGAATCCGATCTCGAAGACGTCTTCAAGCGCTTCCCGCGCCTGAAACAGCGCCGCGGACAATGGGCCCGGTCGCTTTCCGGCGGAGAGCAGCAAATGCTGGCCATCGGCAGGGCGCTCATGTCCCGGCCGAAGATGCTGATCATGGACGAGCCCTCGATGGGCTTGTCGCCGGTCATGGTCCAGGAGATGGCGCGGATCATCCGCGATATCGTGGAGCGGGGCGTGCCCGTGGTGCTTGTCGAGCAGAATGCCGAACTTGCGCTCAGGCTAGCGCGCTATGCTTATGTACTGGAGACGGGCAAGATCGCCCTCGAAGGGCCTGCCCCCGAGTTGCACGACAACGAGCATGTGAGGCGCGCGTATCTCGGTGCCTGAGACCTGGGACCTCAAAGAACTCGTGAACGCCGGCTGGAGCGAGACCGATCTCGCCTGGGAGACGGCGGCCGAGTCCACGGCTGACGCGGCCGTGCAGAACGATTACCTTCGCGCCAAGGAGGAAGCCGGACAAGCGCTCCAGCTGGCTCGCGCGAATTTCGAGCCGATCGATCCACGCCTCGGCACGAGCCTCGCGAACTACGGCGTGTGCTTGAGCCTCGCGGGAGACGACCAAGCCAAGGCCTCGCTGTTCGCCAAGGCCCTGGAGGCTTGGAAAGGCTCCGGTCCCTGGATCGCCCGCATGGACGCTCCGCGGGTTGCGCGCAGCTCGATGTTCCATTTGCGCATGGAGGCGCGCCACCGGGACACCTATCGCGGCCTGTGGCAGCAGCGCTGGCGGGAAATGGCCGCCGAAACGGTCAAGCGCCTCGAGGCCTTGAACGCTCCGGATGCGACTGTTGCGGCCCCGGCCGGCGATACGCTCACCGTCTGGCGGCGCGAGCGTCCCGCCATGCTCAACGATACGCGGAAGCTGATGGCGGCGGCGCTCCTGCTCCTGGCACCGCCGGTATCGGACCTCTGAGAGACGCCGCCCTATTCGGCCGGCTGCTCCGCCAGGGCGTCGCGCCTCTCCTTGCGGCCGGCGAACCACCCTTTGATCTTCGGCAGCAGGCTTTCCAATCCGTTCGGCAGGAACAAGATGGAGATGATGAGGATCGCGCCGTAAAACATCGGCCGCATCTCGTCTACGTCGAGCGAGCGCAGAATCACCTCGTTGAGGATGGTGAGCGCCACCACGCCGATGATCGGCCCGTAGAAGGTGGCGGTTCCACCGACGATGGCCCAGATCAAAATGTAGACCATCTCCTCCACCCCGAACCTGTTCGGGGCGACCGCACCCACATAGTGCGCATAAAGCGCGCCGGCGAGACCGGCGAAGAAGGCCGAGATCACAAAGGCCAGCATGCGATAGCGGAACGTATTGACGCCGACGGACTCGGCAAGCTTGTCCTGCCAATGAATGGCGTGGAAGGTCAGGCCAATCCGCGAGCGTTCGACGCGATAGAGAATGAGAAGGGACACCGCCACAACGACGAGGCAGAGATAGTAGTAGTTCACCGGCTCGTAGAAATCGATCGAGAAGATGTCCGGCATTGACGGGATGCGCTTGATGCCCTTCGGTCCGCCGAACAAGAAGGTGAGATCGCTCCACTTCCACATGAGCCGGATCACCTCGCCCGCGGCGAACGAGCCGATCAGAAAGTAAAAGCCTTTCATCCGGAACAGCGGAAAGCTCAGCAGGAAGGCGAGAAAACCCGCCATGGACGCCCCGAGGAGCATGGCAACAGGCACAGGAACCTCAAGCTCCTTGGCCACCAGCGCCGATGTGTAGGCGCCGACGCCCATGATGACCGCGTGCGCCAAAGACCATTCGCCGGTCAGCGTCAGCAGGCGGTAGCTGCAGACCAGCAGCACGTTGATGACCAGGAAGACCAGGATCTCCTGCTGCGAGAACGAGAGCAGGTGCGGGAGCACGATTAGAACGACCGCGAGCAGGCCGAAGCCGAGTATCCAGGCAATCGTCGAACTGGGCTCGGACTTAGGCACGTTCTTTCGCTCCAAACAGACCCGTCGGCTTGACGATCAGGACGGCAAGCATCAACAGCAGGCCGACGATATTGGCCAGCGTCCCGTCGTAGAGCGTGGTCACGAAGGTGTGGACGAAGGCATAGAGGATGGCGACGAGCACCGCGCCTTCGAGGGAGCCCAAGCCGCCGACAATGATAATGATGAAGGCCGTGACGATGACCGAGTGCCCCATGAACGGCGTGGGCGAGACAAGCGGCGCGGTCAGCGCACCGGCTACCCCGGCGAGGGCCGCGCCGATGAACATCGCAAGCCGTGCGGTCTGGTTGATCGACATGCCTTGCAGGACGGCGGCCTCACGATCTTGCGCGCAAGCCCGCAACGCCCAGCCGAACTTGCTCTTGCGTAGGAACAGCCAAAGCGCCGTCAGCAACCCAACCGCGGCCAGGATCACGTAGAGCCGCTGATAGGTCAGCACCGCACCGTCCAGGAACACGATCTTGTCCTGAGTCGAAGGCGGGACGTTCTCCATGCGAACGCCGAAGCCGAGCACAGCAATCGTCTGGAGAATCAGAAGGAAGCCGATCGAGGCGATCAGCCCTCCCAGTGGATTATCCCGCAATGGTCGGAACAGAGCGAACTCCATGAGAAGTCCGAGCAGCCCGACAAAGACCAGGCCGGCGGCGACGGCAACAAAAAATGGGAGGGCTTGATCGGCATAGAGTGCAACAACCACGTAGGCGCCCGCCATATAGAGCTCGCCATGGGCAAAGTTGACCACGCCCATCACACCAAAGATCAGCACGAAGCCGACGGCGATGAGCGCCATGTAGCTCGCCGCGTAGGTCGCATTGACGACGGTTTGAAGTAACAACTCAACGGTCATCACAAGGCTCCGTGATGCGCCAGGTTTGGGCTCGGTGCCGGACGCATTATACCGGTTAGCGCGAGGGGCATGAACAGCCCCTCCGCCAGTGGCGGAGCGCAGGAAATCCCGTCTCGGACGCTAGACCAGACCTTGCACCCAGCAGGACGTGCTCAGCTGCGCTGATAGTACATCTGATCGAGCGCTTCCATGTGCTTGATCAGAAGATCCTTGTGCTTGTCCCACCACGCCGGGATGGATTTGAAATCCTGGATCTTGGCCTTGCCGTCCTTGATGACGACCACGGGCCAGAGGCCGACGAGCGCATTATCGATGCCGAAGAGCTCCTTGCCCCACCAGTCGGCCTCGCCGAAGGCCTGCTTGCCAGTGCCGCCCACCTTCATGGCCTCCAGCACTTTCTCCGGGTCCGTGCTGTCGGCGCGTTGTGCGGCGTCGGACCAGAGATCCATGATCGAGGCATATTCCCACGACACGGCGCCCCACTCGCCCTCGCCGAAGCGCTTCACGTATTCAGCGTAGAACTCGTTCGGCTTGTTGAAGTTGACGTGAGGCTCGTTGAGCTTGGGATCGTCGAAGTCCGGGAACTGGAAGATGAAGCCTTCCATGAACTCCTTCGAAGTCTTCTCGACCATCTTCTGATAGAAGTCGGCCGTGCAGGAGATCATCTGTCCCTTGAAGCCCTGCTGGAAGGCCTGCTCCGTGAGCGGGTGCACGTAATCGGCGTAGCAGGTGTCGAGGCAGATGATGTCCGGCTTGAGCGCCAACATCTTCGACATGATCGGGGCGAAGTCGGTGGTTGCCGGATCGAAGAAGATCGGATCGCCCAGAACCTCGATGCCCGCCGCCTCGAACGCGGCCAGATAGGTCGCGACCGACGGCTTGCCGAGCGAGTCGTCCTGAGCGCAGATGACCGCGGTCTTCAGGTCGGGCTTGTTCTCGGCCAACCACTCGACACCGGTGACATTATAGATCGGGTGCACCTCGCATGGTGCGACCAGCATTTTCGTCTCGGGCGACAGGTCGCTCGGCAGGAGCGTGGAAACCAGCATGTTCTCTTTTTCCGCCACCGGAGCCGCGCCCGGCCAAGGGTCGCCGCCAAGCATCATGATGAACTTGACGTCATCCTCCTTGATAAGCTTGACCGCGCCGGTGCGCGCGATGCTGGGATCGTACTCGTCGTCATAGGCGACGAATTCGACCTTGTAGACATCGTCGCCGATCTTGATGCCGCCGTCGGCATTGACCCAGTCAGCCCAGATCTTGCAGCCGTCGAGGCCGGGTTTGCCCCACGCGGCGACCGCGCCGGTAAGCGGCGCGAGGAAGCCGATCTTCACGACCTTGTCGGCCGCGAAGGCGAGTTTTGGCATGGAAACGCCGGCCATGACCGTGGCGGCGGCGGTGGTCGAAAGGAAATCGCGGCGATTGATCTGAAACTTTGTCATGTGGTCCCTCCACGTCGAAGGGCGGGACGACCGTGGAGACGGGCGACCGGCCTGACACTCATTTGCCTACGAACGGGATTGCGGCGGTTGCAGCGGGCAAGGCGGTAGAAGGCTCAGACCTGTTGCTCATGGCGTCCTTGCTTCAAGTAACGTCCACACCACCATTTCACAGCCACGCCGCATGGCTGAGAATACGAATTCACCTAGGAGTTTCGGGATTTATGCCCTTCGGAGACAATCCTCTTGAGGGAGTAACTATTAGGGGGTACGCAAAAAAGGCTGTGTCGCCCGGGCAATCGGCAGGTTTTCGCGCACGAAATCTTGCGAAACAGCGCTCGGCTCTTGAATGCCTAAAGTTTCAACATCCTGCCCGTCGAATACGCGCAAATAATGCACATTGTGCCCGCCTTTCCGCGTTTATCGCGGCGCAAATACTACTCCGCCGCCGGGACCGGGTGCGAAGCGGCACCGCCCTCTTTGCCGTGGCCACCTTCCGGGCCGGGCACCGTTTCATCGGACTCGATGAACGCGCGTCTGGACAAGTAGGTGTAGACCACCGGGATCACGAACAGCGTGAACAGGGTGCCCACCAGAAGACCGCCGACGATGACCCAGCCGATATCCTGGCGGCTCTCGGCGCCGGCTCCGGCGGCGAGGGCAAGAGGAACGGCGCCAAGCACCATGGCGCCCGTGGTCATGAGGATCGGCCGCAGCCGCAAGGTGGCGGCCTCGATCACCGCCTCTCCCATCGCTGCCCCTTGCCGCGGAGCTGATTGGAAAACTCCACGATGAGAATGCCGTGCTTGGTGATGAGCCCGATCAAGGTGACGAGACCGACCTGGCTATAGATGTTGAGCGTACCGCCGCTCCACCACAGCGCGAGCAAGGCGCCGGTCACCGATAGGGGCACGGTCAGCATGATGATGAAGGGATCGGTGAAGCTCTCGAACTGGGCCGCGAGCACGAGATAGATAAAAGCGAGCGCGAGCAGGAAGGTGAGATACATGTTGGCGCTCGCCTCGCGGAACTCCCGCGACTCGCCCGCGTACTCGATCTGCGCGGTCGCCGGCAGAACCTCCTCCGCCGCCTCTTCCAAAAACGCCAGGCCGTCGCTCAACGAATAGCCCGGCGCGATCTGGCCAGTGATGGTCGCGGCGCGAAGCTGATTGAAGTGGTTGAGCTCTTTCGGCGCGACCGTCTCCCTGATGTTTATGAGGTTCGACAGCGGGGTCATGGCGCCGTCCGTGCCGCGCACATAGATGCGCCGCATGTCGTCCGGGTTCTCCCGGTCAATATCCGCCACCTTCACCACGACATCATATTGCTGACCCTCTTTCTTGAACCGCGTGACCTGCCGGCCACCGAGCATGGTCTCAAGCGTGCGGCCGAGCGTCTCGATCTCGATGCCCATGGATGCCGCTTTCTCGCGATCGACGGAGATATCGAGCTGCGGCGAGTTGAGCTTTAGGTCGCTCTCGATGTCGACCAGACCAGGATAATCTTGAATCCTTTCGAGCAGCGAATCGACCATCTTCTGCAGCTCGCTATAGGGCTGCGAGGTCTGGATAACGAAATTGATCGGCTTCGACCGCGAACTCTGGCCGAGCGGCGGGGAATTGCCGGGGAAGGCGACGACGCCCGTGACGGCGGATACCTCCGGCGCAATCGACCGGCCGATCTCCTGCTGGGAGCGCTCACGCTCGTCCCAGGGCTTTACGCGCAGAATGACACGGCCCTGAGACACGGTCGGGCTGCCCGAGACCACGAACACCCTGTCCGCTTCCGGCACGGCGAGCGCGATGTCTTCCAGCTGCTTGGCGTAGGCGTCGGTGAAGTCAATCGTCGCGCCTTCGGGACCTCGGAAGTTCACATTGATCCGGCCCTCGTCCTCGACCGGCGCCAGCTCGCTCTTGAGCGTAACGAACAGGAAATAGCTCGAGCACGCGACGGCCAGGCCGATAAGCAAGACGAGCGGACGCGCCGCGAGGGCGCCCTTGAGCAGCGCGCGGTAGGCCTTTGTCACCCCATCGAGAAAACGCTCGATGACGCGATAGGCCAGGTTGTGGTGGGTTTGACGCTTGAGCAGCTTGGAGCACATCATCGGCGACAGTGTCAGCGCGACGAAGCCCGACACGATCACCGCGCCGGCCAAAGTCCAGGCGAACTCCGTGAACAGGCGTCCGGTGAGACCGGTCATGAAGCCGATCGTTGCATACACCGCCGCAAGAGTGATGGTCATGGCGATAATGGCGAAGCTGATCTCGCGGCTTCCGAGCAGCGCCGCCTTCACCGGGGCCATGCCCTCCTCGACGTGGCGATAGATGTTCTCGAGCATGACGATGGCGTCGTCGACCACGAGGCCGATGGCGAGCACCAAAGCGAGCAGGGTCAAGGTGTTGATGGAGAAGCCCAGCCAGTGCATCAGCGCGAAGGCGCCGATCAGCGACACGGGAATGGTGACGAGCGGGATCAGCGTTGCCCGCACCGAACGCAAGAACAGGAAGATGATGAGAATGACGAGCACCACGGCCTCGCCGATGGTCGCGTAGACGTTTTTGATCGACTCGGCGATGAAGACCGACTTGTCGTGCGCCACCCGAACCTGCATGCCCTCGGGCAGCGAGCTGGTGATGGTGGGCAAGATTTTGTTGACCGCCTCGGAGACCTCGAGCGGATTCGCGGTCGCCTGCTTGATGACGCCGACGGCGATGGCCGGCTCGCCGTTGAAGCGAACCACCCGACGCTCGTCGAGCGCGCCGAGCTCGGCTTGGCCGACGTCGCTCAACCGCACCAGATAGCTGTTGGCATCCTTGATGATGAGATCGTTGAACTGCTGCGGCGTCCGCAAGTCGGTCTCCGCCAGCACGGTGAATTCGCGCTGCTGGCTCTCGATGCGGCCCGAGGGCACCTCCACATTCTGCCGGCGTAGCGCATTCTCCACGTCCTGCGGCGTAAGCTGATAGGCGGCGAGACGCTCAGGATCGAGCCAAATGCGCATGGAATAGGCCCGGTCGCCGAACAGGCGCACCTCGGCCACGCCGTTCAGCGTGGTCAGTTGATCCTTCACGTAGCGGTCGGCGTAGTCGGTAATCTCGAGGGCGGAGTGCCGCTTGCTCGAGAATGCGAGATAGAGAATGGGCTGCGCGTCGGCCTCGCGCTTCTGAATGATCGGCTCGTCGATTTCCTCCGGCAGGCGACCGCGGACGCGGCCCACGCGATCGCGAATATCCGCCGCCGCGTAGTCGGGATTGCGGTCGAGCTTAAAGGTGACGGTGATCTGGCTGGATTCCTGGCGGCTGATCGAGGTGATGAAGTCGATGCCCTCGATACCGGCAAGCGAATCCTCGAGAACCTGGGTGACCTGCGTTTCCACGATGGCGGCGCTCGCGCCGGGATAGTCGGTCTCCACCGTGATGACCGGGGGGTCGATTGCCGGATACTCCCGCACGCTGAGCCGGTCGTAAGAGACGAGGCCCACCAGGACGAGGACGAGACTCATTACGGTGGCGAAAACGGGCCGCTTAATCGAGAGTTCAGGAAGCGTCACGCTCTAGGCCCCGGCGCCATTGGCGATGGACACCGGCGTCCCCGTCACGCAGCTTGAGTTGTCCTGCCGTCACCACTTCGTCGCCGACGCCGAGACCTTCGAGGATCTCGACCTGACCGGAGCGGCGCATGCCGACGGTCACCTCGGTCAGCGTGGCTTTGCCGCCTTCGATCTTGAACACGTATTGTCCGTCGCCCTGGGGCACAATGGCTTGCTCGGGGATGGTCAGCGCATCCTCCTTGATCTGCAGCAGCACCGTCACCCGCGCGAACAGGCCGGGCCGCAACCGCCGGTCGGCATTCGGGACCTTGGCGCGGACGAGCAGGCTCCGTCCGGCCACGTCGATGCGCGGATCGATGGCGTAGACCTTGCCGTCGAAGGTTTCGCCCGGGAAGGCGTCGACCCGGATGCGGATCGTTTGACCGACCTTGATCGCCGGCAGGAACTTCTCGGGCACTCGAAAATCCGCTTTGACGGGATCGATGGCCTCGAGATTGACCAGCGCCAGACCCGCGGTGATGTACTCGCCGACACTAACATGGCGGAGACCGACAATGCCGGAGAACGGCGCCACGATCCGGGTCTTCTCCAGCTGTACGCGGGCGAGATCGACAGCCGCCTGGCCGACCGCGAGGTTCGACGCCGCCTCGTCCGCCGACTGGGCCGTGGCGTATTTGTTGCTGAAGAGCTGGCTGGTCCGCTTATTGGTCTGGTCGGCCAGCTTGAGCTTCGCCTCGGCGTCGGCGAGTTGCGCCCGATAGACGGACTCATCGAGGGTGAACAGGGGTGCGCCCTTTTGGACCGGCTGGCCCTCGGTGAAGTGGATCTCCTTCAGCCGGCCGGGAATTTCCGAGCTGACAGTGACGGATTCGTCGGAGAGCAGCGTGCCGACGGCCGTGACCTGCTCGCTGAGCGGCGCGGCGACGACCTTCGCCGCCTCGACGCGCACTGTCTGCTCCGCGGGCGCCTGATCCGCCTCTTGGGCGCGCACAGATCCTGAGAGCAAGCTGGCAGCCAAGAGGCAATAGCCTGCAACACCAATAAGTCGAGACATACGGCTTCCCTCGAAAGAGAGGACATTCCACCAGCATTGCGGCATCAAAAGGAACGCAGGCGGAAGAACCGAACCCGGGCCACGCCGGGGACCCATGACGGTTGCGTGACATCGTCGGTCAGCCGGACCGCCCGCAAGCCGGGGTTGGACGCGTGCGTTCCAGGTCAGATCCCGGCATACCACTCGTAGCCGCGATCTTCCCAATAGCCCCCCTTCCCCCGGGCGATCTCGGCAAAGCTGCTCACAGCCTCGATGGTGTGGACGTATTTAGGCTGCTTGTACCCAAGCTGCCGCTCGATCCGCACGCGCATCGGCGCGCCGTTGGGAACAGGCAGCGCCTCGTTGTTGAGACCGTAGGCAAGGATCGTCTGCGGATGACGCGCATCCACGAGATCGCAGCTTTCATAGTAGAAATTCGGCCCCGATGCTCCGCTGCCCATGTTGTCGTAGCAATGGAACACGATGTAGCGCGCGGCGGACTTCAGCTTCACCTCATCGAGCACCACAGACACCGGCGGCCCCGTCCATTTCGCGATACAGCTCCAGCCCTCGACGCAGTCGTGCCGTGTGATCTGCGTCCGCGACGGCATGTTCCGCAGCTGGGCCAGGGAATAGCTCTTGGGCGTTTCCACCAGTCCGGTCACGGAGAGCCGATAGTCGGCGAAATCGTTTGCCTTCAGAGCAAGGTACTCCGCCGATTGCGGATCGGTCGATCCATTCGGCCGTTGACCCTGGCGGATCTCGCTTTCCGCATACTCCCGCGCCAGCGCATCGCCGATCAAGGCGCGCTGCACGTAGTACGTGACATCATTTGCTTTCTCGAGCACGTCGCGGACAGTGCCGTCGCGATCGGCCAGAAAATTTAACGCATCGCAGCCGCCAAGCATCAGGGACGAGGCACCGGCGGCGCCGGCCCCGAGAAATGTCCTGCGGGTGAGGATCGTCTTGCTCATGAGCCCGCGTCCCCCTTGGTCTCAGGGTCGGTGCGATACCACCCGGTGATCATGGACCGCAGCTCGTTGATGGGGCCGGCGGCGAACACCATTATAATGTGTACGAGGAAGAAGAGGACGAGCAGCGTCATCGTCACGAAGTGAATGGTGCGCGCCGTCTGCCGCCCGCCAAAGACATCCAGAAGCCACGGCCACGCCGCATCCATGCCCGGGCTCATGGTGAGTCCCGTCAAGACGATGAGCGGGAACAGCACGAAGAACACGATGCAATAGCTCAGTTTCTGCAGGACGTTGTAGCGGCCCGTGTGGTGGAAGCGGAGCCGGGCGTGATCAGCAACGTCCCGCGGTAGCTGCGCAAGATCCCTGCCCGTCGGCCTGAGATCCCGGCGGAGATGACCGTTCACGAGGCTGGCGACGAGCCAGACGAACAACGTGGCGATCAGCACCCAGGCGAAGAAGAAGTGGACCACACGGCCCGTGGCCAGATCGCGATAGGACGGGATGGTCAGGGCGGCTGGAAATCCGCGCGCTTGCGGATTCTCAGATGTGCCGCTGACGCCAAACACGCCGGTCGTGTCGAACTGATAGCCGAAGATCGTGGTCCGGCCCTCGAGGCCTTGCGGCGTTCTGACCGCTCCCATGCTGAGAACCGAATTGTCGAAGCCGAAGCCACTCTGCTTGCCGATATAGAGCGTGGAATGGGCGTTGAAGATCTGGAGCCCCGACAACAAGAGAAAGAACAGAGATATGGCCCAGATCCAATGGGTCGCCCGCGTCCAGATCGACTGCCGATAGACCAGCGGCCTTGCAGTCTCGGAGTCGCGATGCGCTTCAGACAGGGCCATGGCGCCCTCTTGAATTGTAGAGCCCAACCGTAGCACCGCCCCCGGCCGCGTGGCTACGGAGCGGGGGCATCACGTTTTAGCTATCGAGGTCTGACGGCTGCGGGCCTGACGCCGCCTTCCTTTCGAGAAAGGACTACACAAAGGCCCAGCCCGCCATTAAGTTCACCGCATCTTGAGACGTCCGGTATTTCCCTGAGCGCTCCGCCGCGTCGACGGTCGAGAACGGTCTTTCTCTCCCAGTCAACGATCCCGTCGATGCCGCATTGATGCGGCAGCAGTCCGGGCGAGCCTTTCAAGTTCGAATTCCGCTTAAACAGCACCACTATAAATGACAACTAACACGATCAGTTCAGACGCAGGCGCCGATCGGCGGACCTTCGCCATCATTTCGCATCCGGACGCCGGCAAGACCACGCTGACGGAGAAGCTTCTCTACTTCGCCGGCGCAATCCGTTTGGCGGGTCATATCAGGTCGCGCGGCGAACAGCGTCGGACGCAATCCGACTGGCTGGACATGGAGCGCGCCAGAGGCATCTCGGTCTCGAGCTCCGTCATGACCTTCGAGCATACCGGACTGACGTTCAACCTGCTCGACACGCCCGGGCACCATGATTTCAGCGAGGATACCTATCGGACATTGAGCGCGGTGGACTCGGCGATCATGGTCATCGACGCCGCCAAGGGCATCGAGAGCCAGACGCGCAAGCTGTTCGAGGTCTGCCGACTCCGGGACATCCCCATCATCACCTTCATCAACAAGATGGACCGGGAGGGCCGCGATCCGCTGGAGCTGCTCGACGAGATCGAGAGCACGCTGGCGCTCGATGTCTCGCCGATCACCTGGCCGGTCGGCAGCGGCGTCAATTTCTACGGCAGCTTCGACCTGCTCAAGTCGAAGCTCTACACCTCGTCGGCCGGACGCGGCGGGGCGTATGACCGCGATTTGTCGCTGGCTGGCATTAGAGACCCTGAGTTGGACCGGATAGTGCCGCCCGACATGGTGAACGCCTTCCGCGACTCGGCGGAACTCGCATTCAGCGTCTATCCGGCGTTCGATCCTGAATCTTTCCTGCAGGGCCACATGACCCCGGTCCTGTTCGGGAGCGCCCTCAAGGATTTCCCCCTGCCCCGGCTTTTGCAGGTGCTCGCCGAATATGCGCCCGCACCGCAACCGCAGCCGGCAGAGCCGCGCCCTATCCGGCCGGAAGAGAACAGGGTCACCGGGTTCGTGTTCAAGGTGCAGGCGAACATGGATGCGAACCATAGAGACCGCGTGGCGTTCGTCCGCCTCTGCTCCGGGCGCTTTCGCCGTGGCATGAGGCTCAAGCACGTGAGAAGCGGCCGCGCCCTCGCCGTCAACAATCCGATCTTCTTTTTCGCCCGGGAGCGCGACCTCGCTGAAGAGGCTTATCCCGGCGACATTATCGGCATCCCCAATCATGGGACGCTACGCGTGGGCGATGCGCTGTGTGAAGGCGACGACGTGCGCTTTACGGGGCTGCCGAATTTTGCCCCCGAGGTGCTGCGACGCATCCGGCTCGACGATCCGATCCGCGGCAAGCAATTGAAGCGGGCCCTCAACGACTTCGCGGAAGAAGGCGTGACTCAGGTTTTCGATCTGGTCTCCGGCAACGGGGCCATCATCGGGGCGGTCGGCCAACTGCAGCTGGATGTGCTCTCCGACCGCATGCAATCCGAGTACGGCATCCGCGTGGGTTTGGAGCCGGCGCCCTATGCGACGGCCCGGTGGGTCAGAAGCAACGATGAATCCGCTTTCAAGCTGTTCATCGAGCGCGAGCGGCACTCGATCGCGAGAGACCGGGACGGCGAGCCGGTGTTTCTTGCGCGGAACGCTTGGGAATTGAGCCATACCAAGGACAAATGGCCCGCCATCGAATTTTTGGAGACGCGCGAACGATCCGGCTAGGTGCCCGGACGCGCATTCGGGAAGAAGAGCTGCTGCCCGTCGATCTTGTAACTCGCGATGGCCTTCTGCCCTTCGCTGCTGGTCAACCAGTCGATGAAGGCTTGCCCCTTCTCAGCTTTTACACGTGGGTGCTTCGTCGGATCGACGAGGATGACGCCGTACTGATTGAAGAGCTTGGGATCGCCCTCGACGAGAACTTCGAAGCCGTCTTTGTTGGCAAAACTCAGCCACGTGCCGCGGTCGGCGAGCGTGTACGCGTGCTTTCCGACGGCGGTGTTCAAAGTGGCGCCCATACCTGAGCCGGTTTCGAGGTACCAGTCACCGCTCCCTTTGGTCGGATCGACCCCGGCCTGCTCCCATAGATGGCGCTCCGCCTTATGCGTTCCGGAGTCGTCGCCGCGTGAGGCGAACGGCGCCTCCGCCTCGGCGATCTTGGCCAGCGCCTGGTCGGCGTCCTCCGATCCCGCGATCCCAGCGGGATCGGACGCCGGCCCGACGATGACGAAGTCGTTGTACATCACGTCGTGTCTCTTCACCCCCCAGCCTTCCGCGACGAACTTTTCCTCATCGGGCTTGGAATGGACGAGCACGACGTCGCCATCGCCGTTTCGTCCGTTCTTGAGGGCCTGCCCCGTGCCCACGGCGACCACACGCACGTCGATCCCGGTCTTCTCCGTGAACTTCGGCAGGATGTGATCGAACAGCCCCGAGTTCTGGGTGGATGTGGTGGACTGCACAATGATGAAGTCCTCTTCCGCCGCGAACCCCGTCGAGGCAAAAGAGGCGAGCAGGAATGCGGCGCCAAGGCCTAGCAGCAGTCGTCTATGAATATTCACCGGACACCTCCTGAGCTGCTCAAAGCACCAAGCCGCCGCTGAGGAACGCGCGTGCGCCTTCGCTTTGCGGATTATCAAAGAAGTCCTGAGACTCTTGATGCTCGATAACGCGGCCGTGGTGCAGGAACATGACATCGTGTGCCAGCCGCCGCGCCTGACCCACGTCGTGCGTCACGAGAATGACCTTGATGCCGCGACGCTGAGCGTCAAGCAGCAGCCGCTCGATAGCCAGCGTCGACGCGGGATCGAGACTCGAAGTGGGCTCGTCGAGAAATAATACGTCGGGGTCCAAGCTCAGGGCCCGGGCAAGGCAGAGGCGTTGCTGTTCCCCGCCCGACAAGACTCGAGCCGGCATCGACGCCTGGCGTTCCAGACCTGCGAGCTTAAGCGCCTCGTCGACGCAAATTGCGCGCTTATCGCGCCCTACGCCCCGCAAGCCGAGCGCATGGGAAACGTTCGCCGCCACCGAACGGCGCAACAGCACCGGACGTTGAAAGACCATGGCTTGCCGGTAGACCATCGGCCTGTCCGCGGGGCGCCCGGCCCAGAGGATTTCGCCCTGCGTGGGCGCGATCAGCCCGTGCATCAGTCTGAGGAGAATGCTTTTTCCGGCACCGTTCGGCCCCATGATCGCGGTGATGCGGCGCGACTCGATGGTTGCATCTACGTCGTCGATGACCCGCTTACCGCCCGTCTCATAAACGAGCCCTTTGATCTCGACCGGCAAAGGTGGGCTGGCGAGACGATCGCTTACGCCTTGAAGTGGGGAGGTCGGATCAAGCATAGGCGAGACGATTGGCAAGACGCTGGACCCAAATGAGAGAGGCGTTGACGGCCAGGGCAATAGTCAGAAGCACGATCCCCAACGCCAGCGCGAGCGCAATGTTTCCTTTCGAGGTCTCCAAGGCGATGGCGGTCGTCATCGTCCGCGTCACGTGATCGATATTGCCGCCAACGATCATGACGGCGCCAACCTCGGCAATCGCACGGCCGAAGCCGGCGAGCACTGCGGTGATCAAGCGATAACGACCGTCCCAAAGCAGCGTGCCGACAATAGCACTGGATGAAGCGCCCAGCGAGCGCAGCTGCTCGTCGTATTCCTCAAGCAGGTCCTGGCAGGCCTGCCGCGTCAGGGCGCCGATGATTGGCGTAACCAGAACGACCTGGGCGATGATCATGGCCGTCGGCGTGTAGAGGAGCTGAAGCACACCCAGCGGCCCCACATTGGAAAACAGCAGATAGACAACAAGCCCGGCGACAACCGGCGGAAGCCCCATCAGAGCGCTGAGCACGGCTGATACGGCGCCGCGCCCCGGGAAACGGTAGACCGCCAAGGCTCCGCCAATGGCAAATCCCAGCAGGCTAGCAATCACTACCGCCGACAAGCTGACCTTGATGGAGAGGACGAGGATTTCGACCAGATCAGGGTCGAGCGTGACGATGAGGCCGAGGGCTGTTCGGAAGGCGTCGATAAAGTCGGTCATTGCAAAACCGGCCGGTGGTTATTGATCAGGATTTCCGATCGGTCATTCAGTTTTTCCGATCGTTCTATCAACGAAAGTATACCTCCTCGGTGCCAACCGAAGCAGGTTGCCCCGCTTGCCTTGCTCTCCTACATCAGAGGCTGGTATCAGGTAATTATAAGTCTTCAAATTTTCCGCTGGGCCTCAGTTCGTCTGAGAGGAAGATTGGTAGAGTGTGGAGCAGGAAGCACCGTTGAACGGTGGGCCTGAACGGCCCGCAAGAAATGTCGGCTCTCGTAAGCGTGCACGAGGTTTCCCTAAGGGACGACAACTCGACCTCGCCGCGTTGGAGCAAGTCCGTGAGCTGTTGGGCGATCGTCCCCGCCGTCACGATCTCCTGATCGAATACCTTCATCTGATTCAAGATCGCTACCATTACATCTCCAGCCGGCATTTGCGCGCGCTGTGTGACGAGATGAAGTTGCCGCAGGCGGCAGCCTACGAGGTCGCGACCTTCTACGCACATTTCGACGTGGTGAAGGAAGGCGAGACACCACCACCGCCGACGACGATCCGCGTGTGCGATTCTATCACCTGCGCGATCAAGGGCGCCGATGCGCTTTACGACGCCCTGAAGTCCGGGGTCGAGCCGTCGAAGGTTCGCGTGGTGAAGGCGCCGTGCATGGGGCGCTGCGACACCGCGCCGGTGTGCGAGATCGGACACCACTTCGTCGACCACGCCACGCCGGATCGCGTCCAGGCCGATCTCGGGCGCGGCAAGCACGAGACCCATATCCCGGACTACACCGATCTGGCCGCCTATCGCGAAAAGGGCGGCTACACCATGCTTCAAGAGTGCCGCGCCGGAAAACGCAGCGTGGAAGACGTGATCAGCGAGATGTCGGACGCCGGCTTGCGCGGCCTTGGCGGCGCCGGCTTCCCGGCCGGTAAGAAGTGGCAGATCGTCCGCTCTTTTCCCAGCCCCCGGTTGATGACGATCAACGGCGACGAAGGTGAGCCCGGCACGTTCAAAGACCGGTACTACCTCGAGCGCAATCCGCATCAAATGTTCGAAGGCGCCCTGATCGGCGCCTGGGCCGTCGAGGCCGAGCGCATTTATCTCTACATGCGCGACGAATATCCCGCCGTGCTCCATATTCTGGCGCGCGAGATCACCGCGCTCGAAAAGGCCGGCATCATCAAGAAGGGTGATATCGAGCTGCGCCGCGGCGCGGGCGCATATATTTGCGGTGAAGAGTCGGCGATGATCGAATCCATCGAAGGCAAGCGCGGCTATCCGCGCAATCGCCCGCCTTATATCGCCGAAGTGGGGCTGTTCGGACGTCCGACGCTCAACCACAACGTCGAAACGCTCTATTGGATACCGGAAATTCTGGAGAAAGGCGCCAAGTGGTTCGCCGATCACGGCATGAACGGCGGCAAGGGCTTCCGGTCCTGGTCCGTATCGGGCCGCGTGAAGAAGCCGGGCGTCATCGTCGCGCCCGCCGGCATCACCGTGAATGAATTGATCGAGCGCGCGGGCGGCATGGAGGACGGACAGGAGTTCAAGGCTTACCTTCCAGGCGGCGCCTCCGGCGGCATTCTTCCGGCGCGCCTCGGCGACGTGCCGCTCGATTTCGGCACGCTCGACAAGTACGGATCGTTCGTCGGCAGCCACGCCATCGTCATCTTTTCGCAAGAAGATCGCGTGGCGGACGTCGCGATCAACCTGCTCCAGTTCTTCAAGAACGAGTCCTGTGGCCAGTGCACGCCCTGCCGCGTGGGTTGCGACAAGGCCGTGGCCCTGCTCGAGAAGGACGAGTGGGACGGCGAACTCTTAGGTGAGCTCGCACAGGCGATGCGCGATGCCTCGATCTGCGGACTGGGACAAGCCGCCCCGAACGCCTTTGTCACTGCGATGGAGTTCTTCTCCGACGAGCCCGTGCCGGAGGACGCCGCCGGACGGCCGGCAAGATATTGATGGATGACGCCATGACAGACGAGCTGCAATTCACCCTCGACGGCAAACAGGTCTCAGCTAGGCCCGGTGAAACCATCTGGCAGGTGGCCAAGCGCCACAACATCGATATTCCGCACCTGTGCTGGCTCCCTCAGCCGGGATACGCCGCCGACGGAAACTGCCGTGCCTGCATGGTCGAGATCGACGGCGAGCGCACCTTGGCGGCATCGTGCATCCGGAAGCCCGCCCCCGACATGGTCGTCAAGACGGCGACCGATCGCGCGGTGAAGGCTCGCCGCATGGTGATGGAGTTGCTCCTTGCGGACCAGCCCCCACACGAGGACTCACCGGACCGCGTCTCGCCGTTCTGGCATTGGGCCGAGGCACAACACATCGAGACTTCGCGGTTTCCAGCGAGCGACATCATCAAGCCGGACCTGTCCCACCCCGCCATGGCGGTCAACCTCGATGCCTGCATCGAGTGCGGCTTGTGCGTGCGCGCCTGCCGCGACGTCCAGGTGAACGATGTCATCGGCATGGCTTTCCGCGGCTTCGACGCCAAGCCCGTGTTCGATTTCGACGACCCGATGGGCGACTCTACTTGTGTGGCGTGCGGCGAGTGCGTGCAGGCGTGCCCCACCGGGGCGCTCATGCCCAAATCGATCGTCGATCCGATCACGCAGCACGGCTCCCGCGAGGTCGACCGCGAAGTCCACTCTGTCTGCCCGTATTGCGGGGTCGGCTGCCAGATCAGCTATCAGATCAAGGACGAAAAGATCGCGTTCGTACAGGGCCGCAACGGCTACTCCAACGAGAACCGGCTGTGCGTGAAGGGCCGTTTCGGTTTCGACTATGTCAGCAATCCCCAGAGGCTGATGAAGCCGCTGATCCGCAAGCCGGGCATGCCCAAGGGCGTGAACGTCGATCCGTCCAATCCTTACACCCATTTTCGCGAGGCAAGCTGGGAAGAAGCGCTCGACGCCGCGGCGTCCGGCTTGGCGCGCATTGCCGATGAGCATGGCGGCCAAGCCATCGCCGGGTTCGGCTCGGCCAAGTGCTCGAACGAGGAAGCCTATCTGTTCCAGAAGCTGATCCGCACGCGCTTTCAGAGCAACAACATCGACCACTGCACGCGGCTGTGCCACGCCTCGTCGGTCGCGGCGCTGATCGAAGGGATCGGATCCGGCGCGGTGACGGCCACGTTCAACGAGGTCGAGCATGCCGACGTCATCGTCATCATCGGCGCGAACCCCACCGAGAACCATCCGGTCGCCGCGACCTTCTTCAAACAAGCAGCGCGGCGCGGCGCCAAGCTGATCGTGATCGATCCGCGCGGCCAGGCGCTCCGCAATTACGCGACCCACATGCTGCGCTTCAAGTCGGGAAGCGACGTGGCGCTCTTGAACGGCATCATGCACACGATCGTGGAAGAGGGTCTCTATGACGTTCAATACCTGCAAGCGCGCACCGACAATTTCGATCGCTTGAAGGAGAAGCTCGCTGCCTACAGCCCGGAATCGGTCGCTCCGATTTGCGGGATCGACGCCAAGACAATTCGGGAGGTTGCTCGGCTCTTCGGCACTGCCGGACGCGCTATGATTTTCTGGGGCATGGGCATCTCCCAGCACGTACACGGTACCGATAACTCACGTTGCCTGATTTCTCTCGCTCTGATGTGTGGTCAGGTCGGCCGTCCCGGCACGGGCCTGCACCCCTTGCGCGGGCAAAACAACGTGCAAGGGGCATCGGACGCCGGCCTCATCCCCATGTTCTATCCGGATTATGCCGACGTCGAAGCCGAGCCCGTCTACAAGAGGTTCGAGGAGCTTTGGCAGACGCCGCTTTCGAAGAAGGCGGGCCTTACGGTGGTCGAAGTCATCAATGCGGCGAACGCGGGCAAGATCAAAGCCATGTACATTCAGGGCGAGAACCCTGCCATGTCGGATCCGGACCTCGATCACGCGCGCGCAGGCATTGCCAAGCTCGAGCATCTTGTGGTGCAGGACATCTTCCTGACCGAAACGGCGATGATGGCCGACGTCGTCTTGCCCGCCTCTGCCTGGCCCGAAAAGACCGGAACCGTCACCAACACCAATCGTCAGGTGCAGATGGGCCGCAAGGCGCTCAACCTGCCCGGAGATACGCGCGAAGATCTTTGGATCATCATCGAGCTGGCCAAGCGGCTGGGCCTCCCCTGGACCTACACCCATCCTTCGGAGGTCTTCGCGGAGATGAAGCGGGCGATGCCGTCGCTCGACAACATCACCTGGGAGCGTCTGGAAAACGAATCGTCTGTCATCTATCCCTGCCCCGAGCCCGATCATCCCGGCGATGCGGTGGTCTTCGGCGACGGCTTCCCGACCAAGACCGGGCGCGCGCTTCTGGTGCCGGCCGATCTGTTGCCGCCAGCCGAGGTCCCGGATGACGAATATCCGTTCGTGCTGATGACGGGGCGGCAGCTGGAACACTGGCATACCGGCGCCATGACGCGGCGCGCCGATGTTCTCGACTCGCTCGAGCCCGGTCCGACCGCAAGCCTGCACCCCAACACGCTCGCGCGATACGATCTCGTCCCCGGCGAACTCATGCGCGTGACCACGCGCCGCGGCTCGATCGAGCTGACGGCGCGAGCCGATATGGCCGTGCAGGAAGGCACCGTGTTCATTCCGTTCGCCTATGTCGAGGCCGCGGCCAATATCCTCACCAATCCGCAGCTCGACCCCTACGGCAAGATCCCCGAGTTCAAGTACTGTGCGGTCAAGATCGGCCGTGCGGACGGTCCGCCTCAGCGCGTGCCCAAGCCCAGTCTCGAGGTGACAGCGTCGGGCCTGTAGCCGTAAAATTCGGCATGGCTCTGCCCGATAGCGTCGTCGGTGTTCTCCTCGCGGGCGGCAAATCGAGCCGCATGGGCGGCGGCGACAAGTGCCTGCGGGAGCTTGGCGGCAAACCGATCCTGACCCGGATCATCGAACGGCTTCAGCCGCAGGTCTCCGAGATCGTCATCAATGCAAATGGCGACCCTGCGCGTTTCGATGCCTTCGGGCTTCCGGTCGTCTCCGACAGCGTCGCCGGATATCAGGGACCGCTCGCCGGCGTTCACGCCGCACTCGAATGGGTCAAGGCCAACCGGCCTGGCGTCGAGCACATTGTGACGGTCGCGACGGATACGCCGTTCTTTCCGGCCGATCTCGTGCACCGGTTTCTCGACGCGGGGGGAGACGCTTCCGCCTTCCGCGTGGCGCAATCCGACATGGGCGTGCATGCTGTGATCGGGCTTTGGCCGATCGGGCTCAGTGAGCCTCTCGAGGTCTCGCTCGCGCGCGGCGAACGGAAGGTCACGGCCTGGACGAAGGATCATGGGGCGGTGCCGGTGTTCTTTTCAGCCGTCGATGTCGGCGGACAAAGCATCGATCCCTTCTTCAACATCAATGCGCCCGAGGACCTCGCCGCGGCCGAGACCCTTCTCAGCGAAAGAACATCATGAGCCCTCCCATCTTCGGCGTGGTCGGCTGGAAAAACTCGGGCAAGACCACGCTCATGTCGCGCTTGATCCGTGACTTCAGTCAGCGGGGCTACGACATTTCGGTCATCAAACATGCCCATGAAAAATTCGAGATCGACCATCCGGGACGCGACTCCTTCAAGATGCGCGAGGCAGGGGCACATCAGGTGATACTGTCCTCGCCACGCCGCTTCGCCTTGATGCGGGAACTCGGGAACGCGCCGGAGATGATCTTCGAAGAGCTGTTGCCGTACGCAGGGGCCTGCGATCTCATCCTGGTCGAAGGCTACAAGCGCGAGGCTTATCCCAAGATCGAGATCCGCAGGGATGGCGCCGCATCGCGCGCGCCCCTATCCGCGGAATTTCCCGAGGTCGTGGCCATCGCCTCGGATAAGCCAGAGGACGAGACGGAGCCCCTGCCCGTCTTCCACATCGACGCCACGGAACGTATCGTGGATTTCATCGTCACCACACTGGGACTGAGGCGCCCATGACAGCCAAGTCGGCCAAGCCGGACTCCAAGCTGATCGACGATTGCTTCATCCTCGATAAGGACCGGCTTCCGCATCAGGAGGCCATTGGCATCCTCAAGACGCGCGTGCATCCGGTCACCGGAACGGAGCAGGTCGCGCTCGCCGAAGCTTGCGGACGATTCCTGGCGGCACCGATCGTCTCCCCGCGGTCCATCCCCGCGCACGACAATGCGGCCGTCGACGGCTATGCGGTTGCGTCATCGGACTACGACGCGGCGGAGGGAGCGTCGTTTCGGGTCATCGGCGAAGCGGCGGCGGGTCACCCCTTTCAAGGGTCTTTGCTCTCGGGCGGTGCGGTCCGAATCTTCACGGGCGCGGTTGTGCCGGCGGGTCTCGATACGGTCGCGATGCAGGAAGACGTGCGCGTCGAGGAGCGTGAAGGCGCGCGCTGGGCGGTTATTCCGCCGGGACTGAAAGCAGGCGCCAACCGCCGGCTCGCGGGCGAGGATACGCAACCGGGCGAAACGCTCGTCGCGGCGGGTGCGCGGCTCAGGCCTCAGGATATCGCGAGCGCGGCCGCCACAGGGCTCGGCGCCGTGCATTGCCATACGCCCCTCAAGGTGGCGGTGCTCTCGACAGGCGATGAGATCCTGCGGCCGGGGGAAGCTTTCGTCGACGGCAAGGTCTATGACGCCAACGCGCCGATGCTGCACGGGCTCATTTGGGCTGCCGGCGCCGAAGCCGTGGACCTCGGCGTGCTCCCCGATACGCGCGAAAGCGTAGAACGGGCCCTTTCCGACGCGAGCCACACCTTCAACGTCATCGTGATCTCCGGCGGAGCCAGCCAAGGCCAGGAGGACCACGTGGTCGCGAGCATCGATGCGTTGGGTCAGCGGCATCTTTGGCAAATCGCCATCAAACCGGGCCGGCCGATGAGCTTCGGGCAGATCGGCGATTGCGTCGTTCTCGGCCTGCCGGGAAACCCGGTGGCCGTGTTTGTGTGCTTCCTGATGTATGTTCGGCCCGTTCTCACGCGGCTCGCCGGCGGCGCCTGGCCTGAGCCCGCACGATTTCCCGTACCGGCGGCTTTTACCCAGAAGAAGAAACCGGGGCGCCGGGAATTTTGGCGTGCGAAGCTGATTCGCAAAGATGGGCGTCTCATGGTCGATAAGTTTCCGCGTGACGGGTCTGGGCTTATCTCTTCTCTCCGCGAAGCCGACGGGTTCATCGAGGTAGAAGAGGATGTGGATGAAATCCGCATCGGCGAGGTCGTGGACTTCATGCCGTTCTCCGAGTTTGGGTTTGGCCAAGGCTAGAGACGGCACGAAGCACGCGGAACGCCTCACGCCTTTGAGCGTTTTTTCGATGGAGGGTTCTCTATGCAAGACACAGACGCGGACCGGGAACGTGCGGCCCATGATTTGGCGGAGCGGCTCTTCTTTGAGCTTGAGAAGCACGGCGACCGCTTCTCACTCCGCAGAAAGATCGGGGACCATGCGCGCAGAGACGACTTGACCCTCGATGAGGTCGAGAAAGTGCTCGAGCGCTGGAAGCTCGAAGGTCCGCACGGCGGCTAATACTTTCGTACAAGGTCTCTTGTGCATCGGCAAATCGGTCTCGCCTTCACCTGCCTGGCCGTTGGCCAGTCCGTCTTGAGCAAACTTTCGGTTGACCGGACAAATGACGCCCCGGCAGTTGACCATCTGCTCGAGAATCACCATTCTTTAGGCGTCGTTTCATCTTGCGGAAGAGACCGGCTCAGGCTGGCGCCGAAGGAGCAACCGCCCCGGAAACTCTCAGGCAACAAGGACCGCAAGACCACTGACACTCTGGAAAGCGGCCGTGCTCAAGCGCGGTCCACCGAAGAGGAAAGGCGCTGCGACAGCGCGCCAAATCTTTCAGGTTTCGTGACAGAGGGGGCTTCTTGTCGTCGCATGGCGAGCACCATGCGCGACCCGATGGAGCCTTAGAGATGAGTGCCGAAGCCAAGACGTCGCCTAATTCTCTAAAACGCACGCCGCTGCACGCCCTGCACCTGGATTTGGGTGCCCGCATGGCGCCCTTCGCCGGGTACGACATGCCGCTGAGCTATCCGCCCGGCGTTTTGGCCGAGCACCGGCATACACGAACCGCGGCGGGCCTGTTCGACATCTCGCACATGGGGCAAATTCTGCTGCGCCCGAAGGACCGCGTCCTTACCGACGCCGCGCACGCGCTCGAGCGCCTTGTGCCCGCAGATATCCTCGGACTGGCGCAGGGACGCCAGCGCTACACCTTCTTCACAAACGAGAATGGCGGCATCCTCGACGACCTGATGGTCGCCAACTGCGGCGAGTCCTATCTCCTCGTGGTCAATGCAGCGTGCAAGGAGAACGACGAATCCCTGCTGCGCAACAGCTTTTCCCGGAACTGCGACGTCGAGCAATGCGAGCGCGGGTTGATCGCACTGCAAGGTCCGAAGGCGGAGCCGGTGCTGGCTCACCTCGCCCCAGACTGCGCCGGCATGCGCTTCATGGACGTGCGAGAGTTGTCGATCATGGGTAAGCTCTGCATCGTCACGCGTTCCGGCTACACGGGCGAAGATGGATTCGAGATTTCCATGCCGTCAGATGTCGCCCGCGAGATCGCGGAAGGTTTACTGGAAAACCCGGACGTGGCGCCGGTCGGCCTCGCCGCACGCGACACGTTGCGGCTCGAGGCGGGGTTGTGCCTCTATGGAGCCGACATCGACGCGGGGACGACCCCCGTGGTGGCCGGGCTCACCTGGGCGATCCAGTCAGTCCGCCGCCATGGCGGTGAGCGCGCCGGCGAATTCCCAGGCGCCCCTATCATTTTCGATGAACTGGAGCGCGGCTCGGCAATGCATCGCGTCGGCTTGGTGCCTGAAGGTCGGATGCCGGTCCGCGCCGGGACGCCGCTCTTCGTCGAGGAGGACGACGAGGCACAAGTCGGGCATGTCACATCGGGCGGCTTCGGTCCGAGCCTCGGAAGGCCAATCGCCATGGGTTACGTTCCCGCGTCCCTGTCGGCGCAAGGAACCAAATTTTTCGCCGAAGTTCGCGGCAAGCGGCTGCCGGCGACGATCACGCCCCTTCCCTTTGTCCAGCACCACTACAAACGCTGAATTCCCCGCCCAACAAGGAGGCAACCTTGCTGAAATTCACCAAAGACCATGAGTGGCTTGAGATCGATGGAGACGTCGCAACGGTCGGCATCACAGCTTATGCGACGGAGCAATTGGGCGATCTCGTCTTCGTGCAGCTGCCGGAGATCGGCGCCACGCTCGACAAGGGCCAAGAGGTTGCCGTCGTCGAATCTGTGAAGACGGCCTCCGACGTCTATGCCCCACTCGCCGGCGAGGTCGTCGAGATCAACGAGGCCGTCGTAAACGACCCCTCGATCGTGAATTCAGATCCGGAGAAGGCCGGCTGGTTCTTCAAGCTGAAGCTCGCCGACTTGGGTTCCCTCGACGGCCTCCTGGACGAAGCCGCCTACAAGGAACTCATCGGCTGAATGGAACAGGTCATGACACCACAGGAGCGCTACGAGCCATACGACTTCGCAAACCGCCGGCACATCGGGCCGTCGCCCGAGGAGATGGCGGCGATGCTGGAGGTGGTTGGCGTGGCGAGCCTCGATAAGCTCATCGACGAAACCGTGCCGGCGGAAATTCGTCAGGCCACGCCGCTCGATTTCGGCATGCCGCTGTCCGAGCGCGGGGCGCTCGACCGCTTGCGCGAGACGGCGAACAAGAATCGCGTCCTCACCTCGCTCATCGGCCAGGGCTATCATGGCACGATCCTCCCCCCCGCCATCCAGCGCAACATCCTGGAGAACCCGGCATGGTACACAGCCTACACGCCCTACCAGCCGGAGATCAGCCAAGGCCGGCTCGAAGCGCTGCTCAACTTTCAAACCTTGGTCGCCGATCTGACCGGGCTGGATATCGCCAACGCCTCGCTCCTCGACGAAGCGACCGCCGCCGCCGAAGCCATGGCGCTCGCGCATCGCGTCACCAAGTCCGGGGCGAACGCCTTCTTCGTCGATGCGCAGTGCCTGCCGCAGACGATTGCCGTCCTGAAGACGCGCGCCGAGCCGCTCGGGTGGGAGATAGTCGTAGGCGATCCCTTCAAGGACTTGCAGCACGAGAGCGTGTTCGGCGCCCTCTTCCAGTACCCGGGCGTGGAGGGCGGCTTTCATGACTTCTCGAACCTCATTGCCGAGCTGCATGCAGCCAAGGCGCTTGCCGTCGTTTCAGCCGATCCGCTCGCGCTGACGCTCCTGAAACCGCCCGGCGAGATGGGCGCGGACATCGCGGTCGGGTCCATGCAGCGGTTCGGCATGCCCATGGGCTATGGCGGTCCGCATGCCGCCTATATCGCCGTCAAGGACGTTTATAGGCGCGCGCTGCCGGGACGCCTCGTGGGCGTTTCCATCGACTCACGCGGAAACCGCGCCTACCGGCTGGCGCTACAGACCCGCGAGCAGCACATCCGGCGTGAGAGCGCCACTTCGAATATCTGCACCGCGCAAGTGCTTCCGGCCGTGGTCGCATCCATGTACGCCGTGTTTCATGGACCCAAAGGCTTGAAGGCGATCGCCGAACGCGTGCATCGCAAGGTGGCGCGCTTGGCGGACGGCCTCGAAGCGCTGGGTTTCAAGATCAGCCCCGATGCCTTCTTCGATACGATCACGGTTGAGGTTGGCCCCTATCAGGGTCTCGTCATGAAGAATGCCGTCAACAACGGCGTGAACCTGCGGAAAGTGGGAACCCACCGGGTCGGCATCAGCGTCGACGAGCGCACGCGGCCAGCCACCCTCGAGGCGGTCTGGCGAGCGTTCGGTGGCGACCATCTTGTCTATCGCGACGAATATCCGGCGTACCGGCTGCCCGCAAACTTGATCCGCACTTCCACCTATCTCACTCATCCCGTCTTTCACATGAACCGGGCGGAAAGCGAAATGACGCGCTATATGCGCCGACTCGCCGACCGCGATCTCGCGCTCGACCGGGCCATGATCCCGCTTGGCTCATGCACCATGAAGCTCAACGCGACGGCTGAGATGTTGCCGATCACCTGGCCCGAATTTGCGGAGATTCACCCGTTCGCACCGGCCGATCAGGCACTGGGTTATGCCGAGATGATCGGAGATCTCTCGAAGAAGCTCTGCGAGATCACGGGCTACGACGCCTTCTCGATGCAGCCCAATTCCGGTGCGCAAGGGGAGCTTGCCGGGCTCCTCACCATCCGCGCGTACCACAAGAGTCGCGGAGAACCCCATCGCAATGTCTGCCTGATCCCAGCCTCGGCGCACGGCACCAACCCCGCATCGGCCACCATGTGTGGCTTCAAGGTCTTGGTCGTGGGGACCGACGCACACGGCAATATCAATCTTCAAGATTTTCGGACCAAGGCCGAGGCGAACGCGGCGAACCTTGCGGCGGCGATGATCACCTATCCGTCAACCCACGGGGTGTTCGAAGGAACGGTGCAGGAGATCTGCGACCTTACGCATGCCAATGGCGGGCAGGTCTATCTCGACGGCGCCAACATGAACGCCCTGGTCGGCCTTGCGCGACCGGGCGATCTCGGCGCGGATGTCGGCCACCTCAATCTGCATAAGACCTTCTGCATCCCGCATGGCGGCGGCGGACCGGGCATGGGACCGATCGGCATCAAGGCGCACTTGGCTCCCTTCCTCCCCGGCCACCCCGAGACCGGCCGCAACACCATGACGGTGTCGGCAGCGCCCTTTGGCTCCGCGTGCATCCTGGCAATCCCGTGGAGCTACATCCTCATGATGGGCGGAGCCGGCCTTACGCAAGCAACCCGCGTCGCGATCTTGAGCGCGAACTACATCGCTCAGAGATTGGCCGGTGCGTATGATGTCCTCTACACGGGACGCGACGGACGGGTCGCCCATGAGTGCATTATCGATACGCGGCCCCTCAACGCGAGCGCCGGCGTGACGGTGGATGACATTTCCAAGCGGCTTATCGATTGCGGCTTCCATCCGCCGACCATGAGCTGGCCGGTGCCGGGCACGCTCATGATCGAGCCGACGGAATCGGAAACCAAGGGAGAGTTGGACCGGTTCTGCGACGCCATGCTGGCTATACGCGAGGAGGCCCGGGCCATCGAGCAAGGCCTGTCTCATCGCACCAACAATCCCTTGAAGAACGCGCCTCACACCGTCGAGGACCTTATCGGCGAGTGGCACCGGCCATATTCCAGGGAGCGCGCGTGTTTTCCGGCGGGAGCGTTCCGCGTCGACAAATACTGGCCTCCGGTGAACCGCGTCGACAATGTCTATGGCGACCGCAACCTCGTGTGCGCGTGTCCGCCGCTCGACTCTTATGTCAAGACCCACGAGCCGGTGGAAGCGGACGTGCTGGCTTCAGGCACTTGACCGCCACTGGCGAGAGCCTTGTTTATTCTATTCAATGCAACGGTAGCCCAATGAATGCCCCCTATAGAGTCCTGATTGCCGATCCGATCCATGCCGACGGCCGGGCACTGCTCGCGGCAGAGGCCGGGCTCCGCGTCGATGTTGAAAGCGGACTTGATGAGGCGGCGCTGACCGCGCGCATTCCGGACTACGATGCTCTCATCATCCGCTCCAAGACGCGCGTCACAAGACCGGTGATCGCCGCCGCCACACGACTGAGGGCCATCGGCAGAGCCGGCATCGGCGTCGATAATATCGACGTGGCCGCGGCCACGGAGCGCGGCATCGTGGTGTTCAACACACCCGACGCCAACGCGACGACGACCGCCGAGCTCACCCTTGCGCATCTGCTCTCTTTGAGCCGTCACCTGCCTCAGGCCGACCGGTCGGTCCGCCAGGGAGAGTGGCAGCCGGCCCGCTTCTCCGGCGTGGAGCTTTCCGGAAAGACCATCGGCATTATCGGCTTCGGTACGATCGGACGTTTGGTGTCCCGCCGCTGTGCGGCGCTCAAGATGCGGGTTTTCGCCTATGACCCGTTCGTTGCGCCGGAGATCATGGAGCAATCTGCGGCCGAGCCGTCCGAGCTCGACGCGCTTCTCGCCAGTTCCGACTACATCACGCTTCACTGTCCGCTGACGGACAAGACGCGCAACGTGATCGACGCGAGCCGGTTGGCGATGATGAAACCGAGCGCTCGGATCATCAATTGTGCCAGGGGCGGGCTCATCGACGAAGCGGCTCTGGCCGATGCGCTCAAGAGCGGTCAGATCGCGGGAGCCGCTCTTGACGTCTATTCGACCGAACCTCCAGCCGGCTCCCCGCTGCTCGCGCTCGACAACGTCGTTTTGACGCCCCATCTCGGCGCCTCCACCGAGGAGGCGCAACAGGCCGTCAGCCTCAGGATCGCCCAGGATGTGATCCGGTTCCTCGCGACGGGCGCTGCGGAGACGGCGGTCAATCTTCCGCGCGTCACATCGGACCAGCTCGTACGGACGATCCCTTACCAGCAGCTCGCCAATGCCCTCGGCCGGCTCGTGGGCTCACTTTACGACGGACCTATAACGGAGCTCGTAGTGCGGCTGTTCGGCCGTGTCGCCGAGTTGGATTCGCGGCCGATCACGGCGGAGGCCTTAGTCGGGCTCTTGAGCCGGCGCATGACCGGCCGCGTGAATCGCGTCAACGCCGGCCACCTCGCAAAATTGCAGGGTATCGAGGTCAGGGAGTCGCGAACGGAGAACGCGCGAGATTTCGTCTCCCTGGTCGAGATCTGTGCGATTTCCGGCGACAAAAGTACGACTGTCGCCGGCACTCTGCTCGGCGAACGCCATGCCCGGCTGGTGCGCATCGACGACTATGACGTGGAGGCGGTGCCGGAGGGGCACTTTCTCTTTACGCGGCACCACGATCAGCCCGGCGTCGTCGGCGCTCTCGGTGACATTTTCGGCCGGGAGAACATCAACATCTCCCGAATGCATGTCGGCGTTGGCGATTCTTCAAAAATGGCGATCGCCTTGATCAGCACGTCCGCTTCGCTATCGGCGAGCGCGCTGACCGAAATCAGAGCCCTGCCGCCAATCGAGCAGGCCGTGGAATTCGAGCTGTGACGCAAACGCGGCGCCGGTTCGACATCGTCTGCTTCGATTGCGACAGCACCTTGAGCCGCATCGAGGGGATCGACGAGCTCGCCCTCCGCTTCGGCCTCGAGCAGGACGTCGCGCCGCTCACCGCCGCTGCCATGGCGGGAACGATCCCGCTCGATGCCGTGTATGCAGAGCGACTCTCGATGATTCGGCCCGACCGCGCTTCACTCGATTGGTTGGCCCAGCGCTATGTCGAGGAAATGGTCCCGGGCGCATTTGAGACGATCGCCGCGCTAACTCACGCGGGCACATCCGTGCACATCGTCAGCGGGGGCCTGCGACCCGCGCTGCATCCCTTGGCCTGCGCGCTTGCGGTTCCCGCGTCCAATGTCCACGCCGTCGATGTTTTCTTCGAAGACGACGGGGCGTATCGCGATTTCGATCGTGGGTCGCCGCTGTCGCGCCCGGACGGCAAGGCGGTCGTATGCCGCTCATTGGCGGAGCGCCGCGCTTCGATCGCCCTGGTCGGCGACGGCGCCACCGATCTCGCCGCACAGGCATGTGGCGTGTTCGTCGTCGGTTTCGGCGGCGTCAGCCGGCGAGACGCTCTGGTAAAAGGCGCCGATATCTTCATTGACGGCCCCGACCTCATTGCGGTTCTCGGTCCGCTCTTAGACATAAGGGGTTGCTGAGGAGGCCGGTTCGCTGTCGCCCCTGATGGCAGGCACCGCAAATTCAAAGGCCCCGCCGGTGACGGCGGGGCCAAGGCTATTATCAGAGAAGTTCTGCAGGTTATTTTAGCGGCGGCACCCCGATAGGCTCGACGTAGGACGCCTTCTGATGGTGCCCGAAGCAACCGCCAAGGCCAACCGTGGCCGCAACGGCGATAGCTGCCGCTAGAAGTAAACGCATCTATCCAATTCCCCCGTGCTTGTTAGCCAAGTCCTTAACATGCAACGTCTAAATGGCGATGATGTGGCCCTTTTCTGGCCGGCGCACCACGATTGGCGAGCAATCGTGCAGGCTGATCGAAACTCCTTATTCCCGAGCCAGCGCGACATCGAGCTTGGGCTGTTGGACGGCATGGCCACCCTAGGGTGGCGGTGGTTCGCAGCTTCGAAGATGATAGGCATTTGCCCCAATTGCCGCTAGCCTTAGACGGCTGGCCCACTCCTCGTGGGTTCGGAGGGGCGATGTGAGGGGTCCAGAAGAACAAAGCCTGGTCGTGGTGGAAAATCCGGGTGGCGCCGGACAGTTTGTGGTCGTTTGCGATCACGCCTCCAACCGCATCCCCGACGATTACGAGGCGTTCGGATTCGACCCCGAAGCACTCAAAACGCACATTGCCTGGGACCCGGGTGCGCTTGGCGTAGCGCGGCATCTGATGAGGTCCTTGGATGCCCCGCTGATCTGGCCCGATATTTCCCGCCTGGTAATTGATTGCAATCGGCCACCGGATTCGGCCACGCTGATCGTCACCGAAAGCGAGCGAGGACCCGTACCAGCCAATCAGGGCCTGAGCGACGACGAGCGCAGGCGACGGCTCGCCCACATACATGCCCCCTACCACGACGCCATCGATGCGTGTCTCAATGAGCGCGCCGATCAACAGATCACCATCGTGGCAATCCACTCCTTCACGCCCATCTATCTCGGCAGATCGCGTCCATGGCAGGTTGGCATCGTGTTCGACGACGATCGGCGCGTTGCCGATCGCCTTCTCCAGGGCCTCAAAAGCGACGCGAAGCTCACCGTCGGCGCAAACGAGCCCTACTCGCCCACCGACGAGGTCTATTATACCGTCGCCCGCCACGCGCGCCCCCGAGGGCTGCCGGCAGCGATGATTGAAATTCGCAATGACGAAATTGGCGACGAAGCAGGGGAGCAGCGCTGGGCGGAGCGGCTCACATCCCTTTTGGCAAAGGCGCCGGCTTCCATTCGGTTTGAATCTTGCATGTGACAATCGCTATCAAGGACGACACCCACACGCGTCGCCGCATCGTGAGCCATGCCTAATTGGATCAAGCTCTATGTCCATTACGTAGACGCGGTAAACCGCGTTGTCGGACGTGGGGTTATGTGGCTCGTCATAGTGATGATGGGCGTCTTGCTCTACGCCTCGATCGTGCGCGGCGCCTTCGGCACCTCGCATATCTGGATCATCGAGACGTCGCAAATGATCTTGGCTGCCTATTATTTACTCGGCGGCGGCTACTCCCTTCAGCTCGATTCTCATGTCCGCATGGACCTGCTTTACAGCCGCTGGTCGCCGCGAACACAGGCACGCGTCGATACGGCGACGTCGCTTCTAGTGATCTTCTATCTCATCGTTCTGCTGATCGGCGGCATCTCGAGCACGCAATACGCCATCGAATATAACCAGAAGAACTATTCTTCATGGTCGCCGGTGCTTTGGCCGATCAAGGTCGTGATGTGCACTGGCATCGTCTTGATGCTGCTTCAGATGATCGCTGTGTTCTTCAGGGACCTAGCCAAGGCGCGGGGAGAGCCACTCGCCGAGGATCTTTCCGCAGAAAAGCGACTCGTGGGTGAGGGATTGGAATGAGTCACGAGGTCATCGCCCTCCTCATGTTCGCGTCGATGATGCTGTTGCTCCTAACGGGGCAACGGTTCTTCGGCGTGATCGGCTTCGTGGCGGCTACCTTTGCCCTCATGCTTTGGGGGACCGGCGGCGAGGAGATGCCGTTCAACGCCTCGTTCGTTCTTTTCAATTGGTACCCGATGCTGACGCTGCCCCTGTTCATCTACATGGGCTACATGTTGTCGGAGTCGGGCATCGCCGACGATCTCTACAAGATGTTCCATGTGTGGTTCGGCCCGGTCCCCGGCGGGCTCGCCATCGGCACAATCCTGCTGATGGTGGTGATCGCGGCGATGAACGGACTAAGCGTGGCGGGGATGGCGATCGGCGCGAGCATCGCGCTGCCCGAGCTGCTGCGGCGGGGCTACGACAAGGTGATGGTCACCGGCGTGATCCAGGCGGGCAGTTCGCTCGGCATCCTCATTCCTCCGAGCGTCGTGCTGGTCCTCTACGGCCTGATTGCCCGCCAGCCCATGGGCCAGCTTTGGCTGGCGGGGGTATTCCCCGGGCTGCTGCTCGCCTCGCTGTTCATCGCCTATGTCGCCATCCGCTGCTATCTGCAGCCGAGCCTCGGGCCGGTCCTGCCACCCGAGGAACGCCAGGTGAGCTGGGGCGAAAAAGTCAGGCTGCTCGGCGCGGGCGTGATTCCCTTCCTGATCTTCTTCTCGATGACGGGCCTCTTCCTCATGGGGAAGACGAGCCTGGTAGAAAGTTCTGCCGTCGGCGCAGCCGGTGCGACGCTGGCCGCCATCTTCAGACGCAAGCTAACATTGAAGGTCTTGGAGGACACCGTCCGCAAGACGCTCGGCATCAGCTGCATGTTCCTGTGGATCATCCTCGCGGCGCTTTGCTTCGGCGCCGTGTTCGACGGCCTCGGCGCGGTGCACGGCCTGCGCTATCTGTTCCTCGATAAATGGGGCCTCGATCCGTGGACCGTTCTCATCATGATGCAGCTCTCCTACCTCATCATGGGGACGTTTCTCGACGATACCGCGATGCTGGTGATCGTGGCGCCGCTCTACGTGCCGATCGTGATTGCGCTCGGTTTCGATCCGATCTGGTACGGCGTGCTCTACACCATCACCTGCCAGATCGCGTACATGACGCCGCCTTTCGGCTATAATTTGTTCTTGATGCGCGCAATGGCGCCGCCGGAAATAACCTTGGCCGATATTTACAAATCAATCGTGCCCTTCGTTCTGGTGATGATCATCGGCTTGGCAATCGTCATGGTGTTTCCGCAAGTCGCACTGTGGTTGCCCAACCAATACTACGCGAAATAAGGCTCTGGAGATGCGGTCTATTTTTGAGGTGGTGTGAGAAGGAGTGGTTGCGATGACGATACGGAAGAGCATAACCAAACGTGACTTCATAAAGAATGCAGGCCTGACAACGGCGGCCGCCGCGACTGCGACCGTGGCCTCGCCTTATGTGATAAGAGCGCAAGACGCGCCAATCAAATGGCGCATGCAGACCTATGCCGGCACGGCGCTCGGAGAGCACGTTATCAAACCGTCTATCGAAGCCTTCAACAAGGCGGCGAACGGCGAAATGGTCATCGAGCTCTACTACGCTGATCAGCTCGTGCCGCAAGGCGAGTTGTTTCGCTCGGTGCAGAAGGGAACGATCGACGCGGCGCAGAGCGACGACGACTCGGCGGCGGCTCCAGTCGACGTCAAGATCTTCGCGGCCTATTTCCCCTTCGCCTCGCGCTACTCTTTGGATGTCCCCGCCTTGTGGGAATGGTGGGGGCTGAGGAAAATCTGGGAGGAGGCATACGGCGAAGTCGAGGGTGTCACCTGGCTCAGCACCGGCGCCTGGGATCCTTGCAACTTCGGCACGACCAAGCCAATCAAGTCGGTCGCCGACCTCAAGGGTTTGCGCGTGTACATGTTCCCGACCGGCGGCCAGTTCATGCAGCAATTCGGTGTGGTACCGGTCGCGCTTCCCTACGAGGATGTCGAGGTCGCCATTCAGACCGGGGAACTTGACGGTGTGTGCTGGTGCGGCATCACCGAGATGTACACCGTAGGTTGGGCGGACGTCCTGAAGTACTATCTGACCAACAATATCTCGGGGGCTTGGGCAGGTTCGTACTTTGTGAACACCGAGAGGTGGAACGCGCTGCCGCCCCACCTCCAGGAGTTGTTCAAGCTGTCGATCGACAATTCGCACTACCACCGGGCGCACTGGTATTGGTGGGGTGAGGCGCATTATCGAACCACCGGCGGTAAGCTGGAATTGACTTCGATCCCGGACGCCGAGTGGCAGACGGTGGCGGATGCCGCGGTCAAGTTCTGGGACGAGGCCGCAAAGATCAGTCCGCGCTGCGCCAAAGTTGTGGAGATCCTCAGAAACTACAACGATACGATGGCAAAGGCGGGGCCTCCCTACCGTTGCGCCTGAGCCTCGTCAGGAAACCTCAAAACCCGCGTAGGCATAGCGCCCGCGCGGGTTCCTTATTATCTTCTGCTACTTTCCACTGCCTCTGAGAAGATCCCGGCATGGCTGGCACAATGACGTTAGAGGATTTGCGTAAGGCTTGCGATCAGGGTGAGATCGATACTGTCGTGGTCTGCTTCCCCGATATGCAGGGCAGGCTGGTAGGCAAGCGTTTTCATGCCGAGTTTTTCCTCAACGGCGCTTATGAGGAAACCCACGGCTGCGACTACCTGCTTGCCAACGACATCGATATGGAGCCCGTGCCGGGATACGCGGTCGCCAATTGGGAGAAAGGTTACGGCGACTTCGTCATGAAGCCGGACCTCACCACGCTCCGACGCATTCCCTGGCTGCCGGCCACCGCCCTCGTCCTCTGCGACGTACTCGACCATCACCACCACGAGCCGCTCGCTCACAGTCCGCGTGCCATCCTGCGTAAACAGCTTGCCCGGCTTGCCGAGAAGGATATGTCGGCCCGCATGGCGTCGGAACTCGAGTTCTATTTGTTCGACGAGACTTACGAGACGGCGCAGAACAAAGGCTGGGGCAACCTCAAGACCACCGGCAGCTATATCCAGGACTACCACGTCTTCCAAACCACCAAGGAAGAAGGGGTGATGCGGGCCATCCGCAACGGTTTGCAGGGCGCGGGCATTCCGGTCGAGAATTCGAAGGGTGAGTGGGGACCCGGACAGGAAGAGGTCAACGTTTGCTACGCGGATCCCCTGGCGACGGCCGATTGGCACGTCCTTCTAAAAAATGGCTGCAAGGAAATCGCCCATGGGCTCGGCAAGGCGGTGACGTTCATGGCCAAATGGCGCTACGACCTTGCCGGTTCATCGAGCCACGTCCACGCCTCGCTGTGGGATGCAGCCGGCAAGACTCCCCTCTTCCTCGACCCCGAGGGTGAGCACGGCATGTCGGAGCTCATGCGCCATTTCGTGGCGGGGCAACTCGCCCACGCACGCGAGATCACCTGGTTCCTCGCGCCCTATATCAATTCCTACAAGCGCTTTCAGGCGGGTACATTCGCGCCGACCAAGACGGTCTGGTCACTGGACAATCGCACGGCCGGTTTCCGCCTGTGCGGCGCCGGAACCAAGAGCATCCGCATCGAGTGCCGCATCGGCGGCGCCGATCTCAATCCCTACCTTGCTCTTGCCGCGCTGCTCGCCGCCGGCCTTGCCGGTGTCGAGCAGAAGTTGGCGCTCGAGGCAGCTTATGCAGGTGACGCCTACCAGAGCGAAGCCTTGCCGGAGGTACCGAAGACCTTGCGCGAAGCAACGGAGCTCATGCGGAACTCGACTATGTTGCGTGCCGCCTTTGGCGATGACGTGATAGATCACTATGTACACAACGCGGAGTGGGAACAGTTCGAATACGACCGGCGGATTACCGATTGGGAGCTTAGGCGCGGATTCGAACGGTCGTAAGTTCAGAGGCACGAAGATGTCAGAGAGTCTCAAGGTCATCTCCCCCATCGATGGTTCGGTCTATGCCGAGCGGCCAATTGC
>Ga0075343_1000009_pt1 | contig 50013 bp, 52 predicted proteins | sample RushOxbow_ThreeS_2_FD_120072 | JGI IMG/M metagenome (GOLD analysis project Ga0075343, IMG submission 120072) | Natural and restored wetland microbial communities from the San Francisco Bay, California, USA, that impact long-term carbon... | ecosystem: Environmental > Terrestrial > Soil >...
ATCGCAAACCCAGCTCCCGAGCTGCTGCACCGCCCCGGTACGCTCCGCAATGGCAATGAACGAGCCGGGCGTGAGCAGTCCGCGCGTCTTGTGATTCCACCGCACCAGGGCCTCGACGCCGGTACTCGCCGATTCTCGCAGCGAGCGTTCCGGCTTCCGTGGGATCGTTCACGTTGCAGGCGAGAACGGCAAACTCGTCGCCGCCGAAGCGCGCGACGAGGTCTTCTTCGCGCACCACGCTTTTCAGCCGATCCACGACTTCCTTGAGGAGCTGATCGCCCATGGCGTGACCAAGCGTGTCGTTCACGTCTTTGAAGTCATCGATGTCCAGATAGAGCACGGCAAATGCCGGCGAGCCGCGCAGGCTCGCATTGAAGGCCATGCTGAGCCGCTTCATGAAGGCGCGGCGATTGGCCAAGGACGTCAGAATGTCCGTCTGCGCGAGCTGGAGGATACGGCGGTTGGCCGTTTCCAGGCGCAACGCGTGCCGCAGCGAAGATCAGTCCGATCACGCCGATGACGAGCCAAGTGCGGTAATAGCCGACCATGGCGCCCTTGACGGGCACGAGGAAGAGCTCCCAGCGGGAATCGCCGACCACGACCCGCGATGACCAATGGGGCTGCTCCTGGACCTTCTCCTTGTCCAGAGCCAGCCAGGCTTGCGTTTCGCTGCGGCTGAACAGGGGTGCCGACCTCTCGCCTGCATTGGCCGCAAACAGATAGACGGCGACCGTGGGCGGTAGACCCGCCTCATCGAGAATAGCGTCGATCAGCGGCTTAGTTTCGAAACTTGCACTCAATACGCCGAGCAAATCGTTGGGCTTGGCTCCAGCGCCCTGAGCCGAGCTGTGATCATAAACCGGCAACACGACGATGAACCCGCGCAAGTTCTTGCCGCCAGGTTCCCGGAGCATGACGTCCTGCGCGGTCGCCATGTCTCCAGTGGCAATCGCGCGCCGGATCGTGTCCCGCCGGACAGGCTCGGAGTTCAGGTCCATGCCGACGACGGTGGGATCGGTGTCGTGGTCGGTACTGAATAAGACCGGGAAGTACTCGGCGCGCGGTCTTTCCGCCTTGATAGGCGCAGCCAGAGCCCACTGTGTGATGGCGAAGTCCTTGTGACCGCTGGCCTGCTGTGCGCGTTCGAAGGCTACTCGTTCACTGCCGGCCACCAGCGGGCTCCATCGGATTCGGACGATTGGATCTGAATGATCAGCTCGTGCATCGCCCGCGTCCCGGTTGCGGTTGAGAATTTGGCTTGTGAAAAGGTCGAATTCTCGGAAATCCACACTCTGGGAGGCGTCGTAGAGGGCCCGAACCGCTTGGATCTCGTCGACATAGCGGTCCAATCCGGCTTGCAGAGCCGCCTGATAATCGCCCGCCACGTCATTGAACCGGGCCTTGGCGAGCCTTTCTTCCCAAACCGACACGGTGATCCAGGCTGCCGCAGCGAGTACCAGGCCGAGCAGGCCCACGGCCACCAAGGGCCAGACCTGAGCTAGGTGCAGCCGCTTGCTCAGGGCTCCGGACAGGTCTTGCATTCCAGATCAGCCCCTCTCGGCGCGCCAAAGGGTTGGGCGGACGGCTCGGTGCGCGTCACCGCGGAACAACCAACGGGAGGTGCCATAAATAGATTGACGCGCCCTTAGTTCGGACAGGGAAATTCAACCTAACGGTGGCGTCCCAAGCCGCAAATGCATCCCAAAAATAAGGGTTTGCGGGGTCTTGCGCTGCCTTGTGCTGCCCGGCCTATTGTTATACGCAGGGCGCTCCCGGGGCTTGTCGGACGGCCCGATAAGGGCTTTTGGAGAAGAGGGCTGGGCAAGCCTGAGGCATGTGGGATCGATGACTTACGTCGTCACTGAAGTTTGCATCAAGTGCAAGTACACCGACTGTGTTGAGGTCTGTCCCGTGGATTGTTTCTACGAGGGCGCCAACATGCTCGTCATTCATCCCGATGAATGCATCGACTGCGGCGTCTGTGAGCCGGAGTGCCCGGTGGACGCGATCAAGCCGGATACCGAGCCGAGCCTGGACCAATGGCTGGAGGTGAACCGCCAGTATTCGGAGACTTGGCCCAACATCACCACCAAGAAGCCGGCCCCCGCGGACGCCGACGCCTTCGTCTCCGAGCCGGACAAGTTCGAGAAATATTTCTCCCAGGAGCCGGGCGAAGGGGATTGAGGCTCTTCAAGGGGTTAAGCGTTAACCCTATGGTCAAAATGCCGCATATTGCGCCCCCTCATGGGCCATGCTGCACCGCCGCACGGCTTCCAGATTCACTAAATTTGTGTTATGGTGCGTTTGAAATGGCGCAGACTGTCGGCGCGTGAAGCACCAAGAGAGGCGACGCCGTTTGGGCGCGCTTTTTTTCTGACTTGAGGGAGTTGGCACGATCAGGCCTCCTGATCGACCGCTCGCTTATTGCCCCGCGAAAGCCGCTTTTGGCGGCGCCGGCGAACCAATCGCTGGCCTTCGAGTTTCTAAGGCAGGCTTCACGCTCCAAGCGTTCGCGCCCACCAAGCAATTTTCAATAGTGAGGCGATCGCATGCCGGACAAGAAAAGACCCCAGCAGAGACACGGTTTCCGGACGAACGAGTACATCGTCTATCCGGCCCATGGCGTTGGCCGCATTGTCAGCATCGAAGAGCAAGAGATTGCCGGTGCGAAGCTTGAGCTGTTCGTCATCAACTTCGAGAAGGACAAGATGACCCTTCGCGTCCCGACCTCAAAGCTTGAGAGCGTCGGCATGCGCAAACTGTCCGAGGACAAGGTGGTCAAGAAGGCCCTCACGACGCTCAAGGGCAAAGCCCGCGTGAAGCGCACCATGTGGTCGCGCCGCGCCCAGGAGTACGAGGCCAAGATCAACTCCGGCGATCTCATTTCCATCGCCGAGGTGGTGCGCGACCTGTACCGCTCCGAAGCCCAGCCAGAGCAGTCCTATTCCGAGCGTCAGCTCTACGAAGCCGCGCTGGACCGCATGGCCCGCGAACTCGCGGCCGTGGAGAAGCTGGACGAGGCATCCGCCGTCGCCAAGATCGATGACGTGCTCGCAAAGTCCGCGCGCACTGCCAAGGCGGCCGCCGAGGCCGAACCGCACGGCAAGGCCGCCTAGACGGCATCCTCGATTTCGAACGGATCATGGCCGGGCCAAAAGCCCGGCCATTTTTTGATTCAGCCGGCGGGTGATGCCGGTGCCAAGACCTCGACCTGCTCGGGATGGGTGGCCGCGATCATTGGCCCGTTCCACCACTCGACAACCCCCCGCACACGCACGCGCTTTCCAGGAAGCGTCCCAAGGTCGAGACCGGCGGCCTCGAATGCGGCCAAGGCCTTCCGTTCGATGGTGATGGTGAAGTCGCTGCGCCAGTCTTCCGCGAAGTTCACGTAGAGCAGTTTGCGCCCTTCCCCGATGGCGTGAACGGTGCCCTCGACGAGTTGGTAGGTGCGGACGAGCCGGCCCAAGCGTTTGGCGTCGCCCGCCTCCTGCACGCGATAGGCCCAGGAGCGCCATAGTCCGCGCCGGGCCTCGCGCGCCTCCCCTTCGGCCACGAGCAGAGCCTGTACGCAGGCGCGACTGTCGGCGAGCGAATAGACGCGCGCCAAGCCTTGGGCAACGAGATCTCTCTGAAGCCAGTGCTGTTTCCCGTCCCGCGCCAGAAAGACCTGCGCCAGGATATGGCCGTGCCGATCCTCCCGGCGTGCGTCGAATCTGAGCTCGACCGTGGCCCCTGACGTCAGACGCTCGAGCGCCGCCTTCGCCTCCGCCACGAACGGCCAAGGCTCGCCCCCCTTCCAACCAAGCGGCGTCGACGGCGCCTTCACGCCGAGCAGACGAACCGTCCGGCCGTCGGTCAGCGCAAGCGTCTCTCCGTCCACAACGGAGGCGACCGTCGCCGTCTCGCCGGCCGGCAGGTCGCAAGCCAACACAGGCGCAGCGCAGAAGAGCACCGCGCCAAAAAAGGAGATCCAGACCTGCCGCCGCCTGCTCATGCCCCATTCTAGGGACTAGCCTCAGACGCAGACAAGAAGCCGCAATGGCGGCCCGACGGACGCCGGAAGGAGTGCCCGCCGCCGTGAATGCTACGCGGGCAGCGCCCGGATTCCGAAGATTGAGATCGTGCCTTTGCCTTTGACTTCGAGCTCGCCAAGAGCCTCGCCGTGGAAGGTCGAACGAAGCTGATCCCAGATTTCCGCCGTGGCGGCGACAGTCCCCGGCGCACTCATGCCGACCATGCGCGCGGCGATGTTGACGGTATCGCCCCAGATGTCGAACTGGTAGCGCTCCTGGCCGACAACGCCGGCCACCACGGGGCCCGCATGCACGCCGACGCGCACCTCCCAACTGAGATGGGCGTCGATCAAGGTCGAGGCCATTTCCAGACCGCAGCGCACCGCCGCACCAACAGGATCTTCCACCTCGTGCAAGAGGCCCGCCGCCGCCATGAACCCATCGCCGATGGTCTTGATTTTCTCAAGGCCGTGTTTGGCAGTGACGCGCTCGAAAATGACGAACAGCGCATCGAGCCGCGAGATCACATCTTCCGGCTCGTGCTGGTCGCAGTAGGCCGTGAAGTTGCTCACATCGCAGAACAGAACCGCGACATTCTCGTAGCGCCGCGGGATCACCGTGCCGTAGCTGCGAATCTCGTCCGCCGCCTTCTTCGGCAGCAAGGCATGCAGCAACTGATCGGCTTGGGCACGTGCATCCTGCGCCTCGCTGACCGCGTCCTGCAAAGCCAGCTGCGTTTTTACGCGAGCAAGGACGATCGGCGCGGAGAAGGGCTTATGAATATAGTCTACCGCGCCGACCTCGAAGCCGTTCTCCTCGTCGACAGAATCGGTCTTGGCCGTAAGGAAGATGATCGGGATTTCCTGCGTGTCCGGATTCGCTTTGAGCCTGCGGCAGACCTCGAACCCGTCCATACCGGGCATCATCACATCGAGCAGGATGAGATCGGGCTTCTCCTCCGCCGTCGCGATCGCCAAAGCCTTCTCGCCGTTGGTGGCGACCTTGGTCCGGTATTGCTCCTTGAGCACGCCGGAGACCACTGAAACATTCGTCGGCGTATCGTCGACAATAAGGACGAGCTTTCGGTTGGAGCCGGTCATGATCCGCCCCCGAGATCGATCGAGAGGCGCGAAGCTATCCCCGACAAATTCTCGAGCGCGGCGTCGAACTCGAAATTCCCGACCTGTGCCGAAAGCTTTTTGATTTCGCCGGTCGTGAGGACGCCAGCCAGCTGCGCCTTGGCGTCGATGACGAAATCGGCCGCTTCTCCGTCGTCCGTTTCCAGGAGCCGCTTGAGCCTGGCGAGCGGGGCGACAACCGTGCTCGGATCGCCCGAAGGCGGTGCGATGGCGTCATCGTCCGCCTCCCTCGGCAACGCGGCCTCGATGCCACTGATTACGGGTTCTAGCGCGCGGGAGAGAGCCTCCAACGCCCGCTCGGGGTCCTGACCGGTCCGGACCAGAACTTCAGCCTCCGCCGCGGCAGCCGACAACGCCCTAGCGCCAAGCGTCGCGGCGACGCCTTTGAGCGAATGCGCCGCCCGTTCGGCGGCGCCCGTGTCACCCTCGGACAACGCAAGACGTATGACGCCGACCGTATCGGCCTGCCGTTCGACAAACATCCGCAATAAGATCTCATACCGGGCGCGATTGCCGCCGGTGAGGCGCAACCCCGCGCCGGTGTCGATGCCCTGTATCGCCAACGGCGCTGTGTCGCTTTTGGCGGCATCGAGCCGCGGTGACACGTGAGGCACATTTCCGCGTTCGTCACCGCCGTCCCTGCGGATCCAACGCATCAGCACACCGAACAGCTGGTGGGGATCGATCGGCTTTGCGATGTGATCGTTCATTCCGACGTTCAGGCAGAGCTCGCGGTCGGACGCGAGGGCGTTTGCCGTCATGGCGATGATCGGCAGATCCTGATAGCGGCGGTCTGAGCGCAAGATGCGCGTGGCGGCAACGCCGTCCATGACGGGCATCTGCATGTCCATGAGCACGACGTCGTAGTCGTTCTTCTCGATCATGCGGATCGCTTGCTCGCCGTTCTCGGCCAAGTCCACAAAGATATTTGCGTCCTCGAGCTGGCCGATAGCCACCTCTTGGTTGATCTCGTTGTCCTCCACCAAGAGCACCCGCGCGCCACTCAGGATCGCGGTCTCGATCGCCGGGGTGGATTGCGCGGGCTCGATCTCGCCGCCCTCGCCGCCGAGGGCGACGACGGCTGTGTCGAACAGGATCGAAGAGGTGACGGGCTTGATCAGAACATTCTCAAAACCGCTCTCCTCGGCCTGCTTGAGAACCTCTTCGCGCCCGTAGGCGGTGACCATCACTAGATGCGGCGGCTTGGATCCGTCGGCCAAGGCCTGGATACGCCGTCCGGTCTCGATCCCGTCGAGCCCCGGCATCTGCCAGTCGATGAACGCAATCTCGTAACGCTCCCCGAGCTTGGCGGCCTGAACCATCATTTCCAGCGCCTCTTCGCCGGAGGCCGCCTCGTCCGCGGTGAAGGTCATGCTGGTGAGCATGTTCGCCAGCACGGCGCGAGCATGTGAGTTGTCGTCGATCACCAGCACGCGCCGCCCCCGCAAGTCGGACTGGAGCAAGCGCGGCCGCTGCACCTCGGATCCCTTGCCGAGGCGCGCCGTGAAGCGGAACACGCTGCCCTTGCCGGGCTCGCTCTCGACCTGGACCGTTCCCCCCATGAGCTCCGTGAGTTGCTTGGAGATGGCAAGTCCGAGCCCCGTCCCGCCATAACGGCGCGTGGTCGAGGCATCGGCTTGCTCGAAGGCTTGGAACAGCCTGTCCACCTGCTCGGCGGTCATTCCGATTCCGGTGTCGGTGACCGAGAACTCCACAAGCTGGCCGTCCTTGGACTCATCGAGCACGCGCACCTTAACCATGATCTCGCCGGTCTCGGTGAACTTGACCGCGTTGGAGCAGAAATTGATGAGAATCTGACCGAGACGCAGCGGATCGCCCTTGAAGTGGGCCAAGACACGCGGTTCCACGTCGAAGATCAGCTCGAGGCCTTTGGCCGAGGCCTTCTCCGACATCAAGTTCCCGACATTCTCCAGCACTTTGTCGAGATCGAAGTCGATATGCTCGATCATCAGCTTGCCGGCTTCGATCTTCGAGAAATCGAGAACGTCGTTGATGATGCCGAGCAGGTGTTGCCCCGAGCTTTTGATCTTGAGAACGTAATCGCGCTGCCTGGGGCTGAGATCCGTCTTCAAAGCAAGATGGGACAGGCCGATGACGGCATTCATCGGCGTGCGGATCTCGTGGCTCATATTGGCGAGGAAGACGCTCTTCGCTTCATTGGCCTCGAGCGCCGCCCGACTTGCCTTCTCCAATTCCACTTGGGCCGCTTCACAGGCGAGCTCCGCCGCCTTCCGATCATCGATGTCGGCGAGCGAGCCCACGACCTCCGCGGGCTGTCCCGCCTCGTCGCGGATGAGATATTGCTCGTCGCTGACCCAGCAATAGCTGCCGTCCTTCCGGCGGAAGCGATATTCCATCCAGTTCGCGCCATTCCTGAAAAGGTCGCCCTGCTTGGTCTCGATCTCGGCGAGGTCATCGGGATGCACGTGCTGCCGCCAGAAGTCCGGTCCGGTGAGATAGTCGTTGGGCTGATAGCCCAGGATCCGTGTGATGCTGGGACTCACATAGGATGGCTTGTAATCGCCCGTGGCGACAAAGCTGTAGACCACGACAGGGACGGCGCCGAGCAGCACGTCAAGCTGCGCTCGGGCTTCCGCTCCGGCTTCTTCGGCTTCCCGGCGTTCCGTGACATCCGTCCATGAGCCGACGATCTCGATCGGCTCACCGTTGTCGTTGCGGACCAATTGCTGCCGGTCGTGAAGCCACATATACGTGCCATCTTCACGACGGACGCGATATTCGATGGAGCCCCGGTCTTGGTCGAACATTCGTTCTACCCAAGTATCGATGCGCGCCACGTCGTCGGGATGCACGCGGCTCCGCCAGAAGTAGGGATCTCCGAGATATTCGCGCGGGCTGCAGCCGAAGAGCTTCGTCACGCTGTCGCTCACGAACGTCGGCATGTAATCCCCGCTAGCGGCTCGGCAATAGATCACGGCCGGCGAGGCGTTGAGCAACTGTCCGAGATGGGCGTGCGCGGAGGCCTGGATATCGGCGATCCGCTCCAGGTCACGCTTTTCTTGCGCTTGAGCGGCTTCGCTGAGGGCTTGATCGATGAGGAGAGTCAAATTCTCGACATCGGCTCCGCCGGGAGCGGCACCCAGCAGACGCATGACCTTAGCGGCGACCGTCTCCGCCTGTTTCCGAGCGGCCGACATGACTCACACCCTCCAGGAATCGCTCACTCAGGGCGAGGCGCTCCTCCCGATTTAGGAGCCTAGCGTTTTCGGACTGTCGTGCAAACCGATCCGAAAGCCCGGATGAGCGCCCATCCCGGCGCCCCCGCCGGAAAATCAAGCGTTTCGCGGCTTGCGAGGGGCCAAAGCCTCCTCTACACCCAAGCGAACCGTCTCTTCCGGACCCCGTAGCTCAGCAGGATAGAGCATCAGATTCCTAATCTGAGGGTCGCAGGTTCGAATCCTGCCGGGGTCACCACTCAGTTCAGCCACATACATCGAGCGAGCGAGCGAGGCCCTCGTGCCAGACACGTACCGCTCGTGCTCGCCGATCGTTGACCAAGCCAACGACGACGCCGGCGGCCGGATGCAAATAATGGGTGGGTCGCCACCATTACTACTTGAAAAAGCCACAGACCTCGATGAAATGTGCGTTGCTCTTTGAGGGGGCCAGAGCGGCGGTTGGCGCCTCCATCGTTCCTTCAAAGTCCTGGAGCTGTTGCCCATCCCATGAAGATGCAGACCGAAGAGGCTGAAGAGCCTCCAAGCCGCCCGCGCGCGGTCCATCAACTCCTTCCCAACCCACATCGTCCTATCAACGCCCACTCACCCGCCGGGGTGCCCAGCCTCGGCTCGGGTCTCGCCGTGCTCACCGCACGCGCCGAGCGCTTCCCCGTCGGCCCCAAGACGCGGGCCTTCCGCAAGCGCTACTTCCCGCAAGTCGACCCGGCCCAGTGGAACGACTGGCGCTGGCAGGCAAGAAGCCGGATCCGCTCGCTCGAGGAGCTTTCGCGCATCTTCGAGCTGTCGGACGATGAGCGCGACGCCGTCGCCCGCCATCAGGGCTCGCTGCCGCTCGGCATCACCCCCTATTACGCGAGCCTCATGTCCCGCGAGGACGCGCTGGAGCCGCTCCGCCGCACCCACATCCCCGTCGGCAGCGAATATCTGAAGACGCCGGGCGAGGCGGACGATCCTCTGGGAGAGGACGGCCACAGCGCCGTGCCCGGCCTCGTCCACCGCTACCCCGACAGGGTGCTGTTCCTGGCCACCGGCTTCTGCTCGACCTATTGCCGCTACTGCACGCGCTCCCGCATGGTCGGCGAGGCGGGCGGCGACTACTCGTTCAGCCGCCCGCAATGGGAGGACGCCCTCAACTACATCGCCGACAACCCGCAGATCCGCGACGTGCTGATCTCCGGCGGCGACCCGCTGACCCTGTCGGACGAGCGCCTCGACTACCTGCTCGGGCGCTTGCGCGGGATCAAGCACGTGGAGTTCGTTCGGCTCGGCACCAAGGTGCCGGCGGTGCTTCCCATGCGAGTTACCCGCTCGCTGATCCGGGTGCTCAAGAAGCATCATCCCCTGTGGATGAGCATCCACTTCACCCACCCGGCCGAGCTTTCGCCGGAGGTGACGGAAGCCGTTACGCGGCTCGCCGATGCGGGCATCCCGCTCGGCAGCCAGACCGTGCTGCTCAAGGACATCAACGATTCGGTGGAGACGTTGAAGACGCTCTACCACGGACTGCTGATGCGCCGGGTGCGGCCCTACTACCTCTATCAGTGCGACCCGATCACCGGCTCGTCGCATTTCCGCACGAGCATCGACAAGGGCCTCGAGATCATGCAGGGCCTGCGCGGCCACACGACGGGCTATGCCGTGCCGACCTATGTGATCGACGCGCCGGGCGGCGGCGGCAAGATCCCGCTGCTTCCGGACTATGTGGTCGGCCGCGAGGGTGAAGACCTCGTCCTCCGGAACTTCGAGGGGAACACCTACCGCTACAACGACCCGCAAGGGACGGTCGGCGGCGACCGCCCGATCGGCCAAGGAGACGGCTGATGCGCGTCGCTCTGGTCTACGATCTCCGCGACGACTATCGCGCCCTCGGCTTCTCCGAGGACGAGGTAGCGGAGTTCGATTCGGTCGAGACCATCAACCATTTGGCTCGTGCGCTGGAAACGCTCGGGTGCGAGACGATCCGGGTCGGTCGGGGCCAACTGCTGGCCGCGCAGTTCGTGGCGGGCGAGCGGTACGATCTCGTCTTCTCCATCGCCGAGGGTGTGAAAGGCCGCGCCCGGGAGGCCCAGGTCCCCGCGCTGTGCGAGCTGTTCGACCAACCCTATCTGTTCTCTGACCCGCTGACGCTGGCCGCGTCTCTCGACAAGGCGGTTGCCAAGCGTCTGGTGCTCGATGCGGGCGTTCCGACGCCGGCCTTTGCCGTGGCCGAACAGAGCGCGGCCGAGCTTGACGGCTGGGATGCGTTTCCTGCCTTCGTCAAGCCGCTCGCCGAAGGAACCGGCAAAGGCTGCGAAGCCGCCTCCCTCGTCCACAATATCCAAGAGCTTCAAGCGGCGGCCACCCGCGTGATCGAACGGTACCGTCAGCCGGCCCTAGTCGAACGGTATCTGGAGGGCCGCGAGTTCACCATCGGGCTCGTCGGCAACGGCGCCGACGCCCGCGTGCTGGGGGTATGCGAGATCCTGCTCAAGGCCAATGCCGAGGCCAACGTCTACTCCCTGCAGAACAAGGAGTTGTGCGAGGAGCTGGTGACCTATGTCCGCGCCGACGACGCCGAGGCGCGCCTCGCAGGGGCCCGGGCGCTTGCCGCTTATCAGGCGCTGCAATGCCGCGATGGCGCCCGCATTGACTTCCGGTCCGACAGCGAGGGCGAGCCCCATTTCCTCGAGGCAAACCCGATCGCCGGTCTCCACCCGGAGCATTCGGATCTGCCGATCCTCGCCGCCCAGAACGGCATCGCCTTCGTGGAACTGATTGGCATGATCCTCGACGCCGGTCTGGCGCGCTATGGGCTCAGCCGCCCGGACAGGGAGCGCTTGCGGCGCACCGCGTGATGGTACCCGGGACATCAGGGTTCATCCCCGTCCTGCACGCGGCGACCACGAGCCGACCCGATGAGATCGATACTCTGGTGGCGGCAGACGCCGTCGCGGCGGCGCTCAAGAACCTCGGCTACAAAACGGAGATCATCGGACTTGCTTCCGATTTTGCCGAAGTTGAAGCACTGTCGGCCTCCAGCCCCCTGCTCGTGTTCAACCTCGTCGATGCGGTGGATGGCGACGGCAAGCTCGCCCCCGCGGTACCGGAGCGCCTCGATGCCTTGGGTATTCCCTATACGGGCTGCCAAACCAGCGCTTGGCGCGACACGCTGTCGAAGGTCGAGACCAAGCTGAGGCTTGTCGAAACCGGCTTGCCGACACCCGACTGGTCCGAAGACGGGACCGGGATGGCCCAGCAGCCGCGCGTCATCGTCAAGCCAGTCTGGGAGCACGGCTCGCTGGGCTTGGAAGAGTCCTCCGTCGTCCCCGGCGCCGAAGCCCCGCAAGTGATTGCCGAGCGCAACGAGCGTTGGACGACGGAGCACTTTGCGGAAAGTTTCATCGATGGCCGCGAGTTCAACGTCGCGATGCTGGGCGGAGCAGGTGGCGTCGAGGTGCTGCCCATCGCCGAGATCACCTTTGAGGACTGGAAGGAAGGCCGCCCGCGGATCGTCGATTACGATGCCAAGTGGGCGCCGGACAGCGATGTCTATGCCGGAACGCCTCGCCGCTTCGGCCTGGAGGAAACCGCACCCGCCTTGGCGGGCAGGCTGACGCTCCTGGCACAGGCCTCCTGGATCTTGTTCGGACTCAGTTCCTATGCCCGAATAGACTTTCGCGTCGACGCCGAAGGCAGGCCCTATATTCTCGAGGTCAACGTCAACCCTTGCCTCAGTCCCGATGCTGGCTTTGCCGCGGCGGCCAGCGAAGGGGGCCTCGCCTATGAAGACATGATCGGCCGGATCGTGGAGGCGTCGCGTGGAGCGCTGTCCCTCACCGTCTAACGCAGACCGCAACTGAGATGCTCCGTATCCGCAAAGTCGCCGACGCCACCGCCGCGGCGAACCGTTCGGCCATCGAGGCGGCGCAGAAGATCATGCGCGAGCAGTTCTCCGGGATGCCGGAGGCGGACATCGCCAAGTTGCCCGACCAGTTGTCGAATCCGCTCAAGCACCGCTTCGTCTCGCGACTGTTTGTGGCCGAGAACGGCCGCGACCAGACACTCGGCGTGGCGCTGCTGCTCTATTTCCCGGATATCGTCTTCTCCTATCTGGAGATTATCTCCACGGCCAAGGGCCGCATGGGAGGCGGCATCGGGGCGGCGCTCTACGAGCGCGTCCGCGAAGAGGCGCGCGCGCTCGGCACGCAGCTTTATTTCGAGTGCCTGCCCGACGATCCGGCGCTCAGTCCCAATCCCGAGGTCAGGGCGGACAACGCGAACCGGCTCAAATTCTACGAGCGCTACGGCGCTTTGCCGATCGTCAACACCGCCTATGAGACGCCAGTGACGCCGGGCTCCACCGACCCGCCTTACCTCGTGCTCGACCCGCTGGGCTCGAACGATCTGCCGAGCCGCGACAAGGCGAAAAAGGTGGTTCGCGCCATCCTCGAGCGGAAATACGGCGAGTTGCCCGCAAGCTACGTGCAGAAAGTCGTCGACTCGTTCAAGGACGATCCGGTGGTCTTGCGCGCGCCGCGCTACGTCAAGTCACGGCGGGCTCCGAAGGGCGAGGTGCGGCAGCCCGGCGCGCCGCGGATCGCACTCGTGCTGAACGACGCGCACACGCTGCACCATGTCCAGGATCGCGGCTATGTGGAGGCGCCGGTGCGCATCCGCTCGATCATGGCCGAGCTCGAACCGTCTGGCCTGTTCGAGCGGCTGCCGACCAAGCGCTTCTCCGATCGGCACATCCGCGCCGTGCACGACGGGCGGCTCGTCGACTATATCCGCAAGGCGTGCCTCATCGCCGGCTCCAAGAAGTCGATCTATCCTTACGTATTCCCGGTGCGGAATGCGGCGCGGCCGCCGAAAGACGAGACGGTGCTCGCCGGCTATTACTGCATCGACACCTTCACGCCGCTGAACGAGAGCGCTTATCTCGCCGCCCGCTCGGCCGTGGATTGCTCGCTGACCGCCGCCGAGAAAATCCTGGAGGGCGCCGGCCTCGCCTATGCGCTGGTGCGGCCGCCGGGCCATCACGCCGAGACCCATGCCTTCGGCGGCTTCTGCTATTTCAACAATGCGGCTGTCGCGGCAAATCTTTTGGCGCGCTACGGCAAGGTCGCCATCCTCGACATCGACTATCATCACGGCAACGGCCAGCAGGAAATCTTCTACGACCGCGCGGACGTGCTCACCGTTTCGGTGCATGGCCATCCGAGCTTCGCCTATCCCTATTTCGCCGGTTTCCGGGACGAGACCGGGATCGGGCCGGGCGCCGGGTACAATTTCAACATCCCGCTGCCGGAGCACATCACGCCGGAGCAGCACCGCAACGCCGTGGCGGAAGCTTTGCGCCGGGTGAAGCGCTTCGGCCCGGCCTTTCTGGTGGTATCGCTCGGCCTCGATACCGCGCGCGGCGATCCGACGGGGACTTGGTCCAACGGCGCCAAGGATTTCGAGCGGCTCGGCCGCATGATCGGCGAGCAAAACTATCCGACACTGGTGGTGCAGGAAGGCGGCTATCGCGTACGCACGCTGGGCACCAACACAAGGAACTTCTTTTCCGGTCTTGCCGCCGGTCATTCCGCCGCGCGCGACGCCGCGCCCCCGGATCTCGCCGCCAAACGCCCTCGCGAGGCGCTCGAATGGCGCAGCGCCGTGATGGCTCATGACGTGGGCCGCGTGCGGTCCTTGGTCACCAGCACCGGGTTCTTCAGCGCCGCCGAAGTCGACATCGCCGGCGAACTCGTGACTGAGCGGCTCACCAAGGGCATCCGTTCCGGTTATCACTTCGTGCTGGCCGAGCGTGGCCCGTCGCTTGTGGCTTACGCCTGCTACGGGCCGATTGACGGCACGGACGGGTCGTTCGATCTCTACTGGATCGCGGTCGCGCCGGAGGAACAAGGCAAGGGGCTCGGCGCCCAGGTCTACGCGCGGGCGGAAACGGCCATGCGCCGTGCGGGCGCAAAGCAGATCTATGCCGACACCTCGTCCTCGGACCGCTACGCGCCGACGCGCGGCTTCTATCAGCGTATGGGCTTCACCGAGCAGGCGCGCTTGCCGGATTTCTACGGCCCCGGCGACGGCAAGGTGATCTACGTGAAGGTGATTTCGCCCGGAGGGCCTTCAGTGTAATTGGTGGCTCGAACTCCTGCAGAGACCGCCAATTCGACTAGACCGCACAGCCAACACCTGATCGATTGCGCCCGTGAGATTCCTGATCCGCACCCTCCAGCGCCTGGCAATCTTCGGGCTTGGCGTGCTCAGCGTTTGGTTGATCGTCGACGTCTTCGACTGGGTCGATCACGAGCTGCCGTCTATCCTTGCGCTCAGCGTGACCTACGCTCTCGCGGCGTATGTGATCCTGCCCTACGTCGTGCGCATGGGGCTCAAGGTGCTTCAGCACCGGCACGTGCCCCGCTACACCATCACCGGCGACGGGTTGCCGGGCGATCCCGTCAATCTCGCCCTGATCGGCACCTTGGATGAACTTCGCGAGGGCTTCGCCAAGGCGGGCTGGCAGAAGGCCGACCCTTTGAGCCTTTCGAGCGCCTGGCGCATGGCGAAGACGTTCGTCTTGAACCAGCCTTATCCGACAGCACCGTTCTCCACGCTCTTTCTCTTCGGGCGAGGTCAGGATATCGGCTTTCAAAAGGCCATCGGCGACAGCCCGCGCAAACGGCATCACGTACGCTTCTGGGCCAAGCCCCTCGCCGACACCGAGAAGGTCGACGATTACTTCTGGCTCAATACGGACCGGCCGGAAGAGAATGCGCGTGCGCTTTGGGTCGGAGCCGGCACAAAGGATACCGGGCTATCGTTGACGTGGCTCACCTTCCAAATGACCCACGCCACGGATTCGGACACCAATGCCGAGCGAAACTACGTCATGACCGCACTTAAAGACAGCGGCGTTATCGGCGTCGTGGACATGTATGAGGCGGGAGACCGCCTCGGCGCTGGCCCGGTAAATCACTACGTGACCGACGGGGCGGTCGCCGTCGCAGAACTGTCAGAGGACCGTAAGGAGACGCAGGCCCCGTAAGCATCGGCAATCGCCCAGCGGCCCCATGCCATACGGCTTTCAACCACAATTCTCGCTACCATCCCGACCGCGGGGCTCCCGCCCTAAGGAAAACAGATAAGCCGCAACAGGAAGAACGCGACAAAAACCCATGAGCCGAGTTTCCAACCTAAAGCAAACGTTCATCGACATTCGAAGCAACAAGTTCTTCGAGACCTTCGTCATCGCCGTGATCATAATTTCGGCCCTGAAGGTTGGGATGGGTACTTACCCATTGGGGCCACGCCTGACCAGCGCGCTGCTCATGCTCGACTACGCGGTCACCGTGTTCTTTCTGGTCGAGATCCTCGTGCGCATCGCGGCGGAACACAGCCTTCGGCGCTTCTTCAGCAATGGCTGGAACGTCTTCGACTTTGTGATTGTCACGGCGAGCCTGATTCCGATCGACCAGAGCGAGATTGCTCTCTTGGGCCGGCTTCTGCGCATCTTCCGCGTGTTGCGGCTGATCTCAATCATCCCGGAGTTGCGCGTCCTGCTGAATGCCCTTCTGCAGGCCATCCCCCGCATGGGCTATGTGTCGCTGCTGATGTTCATCATCTTCTACATCTACGGGGCAGTAGGCAGCATCTTCTTCGAGGAGATCAATCCGACCCTGTGGGACAATATCTCGATCTCCATGCTCACGCTCTTCCGAGTGGTGACTTTCGAGGACTGGACGGACGTCATGTACGAAACGATGGCGGTCTATCCCCTCAGCTGGATCTTCTATCTGAGCTTCATCTTCCTCGTCGCCTTCGTCTTTCTCAACATGATGATCGGCATCGTGATCCAGACTCTCCAGGCCGAGCACGAAAAGTTCGAGAAGGGCGAGATCGAGAACGCGCCCGAGATCGTCTCGACGCCGAGCCCCGTGCTCTCGCCCGGAATCGAAACGCGTCTTGCGAATATCGAGGCACACCTCGAACGGCTCAGCGAGGCCATATGCACGACGGGCCGCCACAAAGCCTGAGCTGCGGCTGGACTTTTCCTAGTTAAAAACGAGCAAGCCTGGCATCGCGCGGCTGCCAGGGCCTCGTGTAGAGGTGGAGGCCCTCCACCTTTTTTCATGAGCGTTACCATGCCGCGTCGCTTTCCGAATGTCCCTGCGCTATCGGCCTTTGTGCTTATCCTCACCTTTGCTGTCTGTCCGGGCGTAAGCGCCCAAGGTCTTGCTCCCGGCGGATTCGATCCCGCCCAGATCGAGGAAATGACGGCGTCCAGCCGCCAAGTCCCGCTCACCAAGGAGAAGATCGACAGGCTCATTGCCTCCTTCCCGGACATGCGAAAGACGGGTGCGGATTTTCCCGGCACCGAGCTGCCGGACGAACCTTCGGAAGGCGGCCAAACGTCGGACCTCGACGCCATGCCGGCGGATAAGCGCGCCGCGCTCGAGGCGGTCGCCAAGAAGCACGGCTTCAAGGATCTCCAAGAGTGGACGGACGTGGCCAACTCCGTCGTCATGAGCTACGTCTACGCCGCGCAAGAGAAGAAGCCGGGCTCCGTGGAAGAGGCTGTGCGCATGAACGTGGCTTCGGCCGAGCAGGATCCAAACCTCACGCCCGAACAGCGGGAGCAAACCGTCGCGCTCTACCGCAAGATCGGCGAAACGCTTCAACGCCTCGAACCGTCGAAAGAGAACTACGCCCTCGTCGTCGAGATGAAGGACAAGCTCGCGCCGGTCATGGATCCGAACTGACCGGTTCGTAGCCCAGCGCGCGGGCCTTCCTTCGGATGAAGTCGAGATTGGGCGCGAGGGACGCCGCAGCACTCTGGCGCCAGGTAGCCACCGAAGCGAGCGCGGGCGGCAGGCCACTTCCGGCCGAGATCACGCCCGCATAGTGGAGCGTGCCGTCCGGCGCCTCGACAAGAAGCGCGCCACCGCTGTCACCGGGCAGTACGCTTGAATCGATGCACCAGACCGAGAAACGCAAGCCCGCATCGCGGTCGCGCCGGCTCTTGAAGCAGGAGGCGCCGTCTTTCATGGCCACGGCGAGATAGCGGCGCGCGCCGGCATCGGGACACTCGCCCGAGGAGAGGCAATGCGCGCCGCCGAATGCAACCAGCACGCCGCGATGGCGCGCCGCACCCGAGGGCGAGCTCGGGGTCAGCGGACTTGCGGCATGCCGACATCGATGGGCTCTTTCGTAACAAGCAGCGCGAGATCGTGAGGCAGGCGCATACCCGACCCCTGTCCCGCCTCAGAATGGAGCCAGCGCGGCGAGATTTCGGTCTCCGCCACGGCGTAGGATTTGGTCCTGCTGCCTTTGACCACGCCAACCGAAAGAGTCTCGGGCGCCAAATAGTCCTCCACATAGATGCGCATGCCGCGCCAGGAAGCGACCTGTTGCAGGCAATGCGCCGCCGTCACCACGATGCGGGGATAGAGCAGCGTGCCCGAGCAGATCAGGCGCCCCTGGGCTCTAATCGCCACGACGAAGGGGAAGCGATCGGCGCCGTCCGCCGTTGCATCGGGAAGCGCCCATGCGTCCGACCAGCCGAGCGAGGCGGCAAAGACCGCGAGTGCGCACATCCGGGTGAAACCTGAGATGGGTCCCTTCATCGCGAGCCTGGCTAGCCGGACGGGACGACGACAAGACCGCGCGCCGTCGCCGGCTTCCAGCCGCTTCAACTCGCGCTCGGTCTCGCCGTCGAGCACGGAGATATCGCCGGACATCCAATTGACCACATAGGCTTTGCTCCCGTCGGGCAGCATGACGATGCTCTCAGGGTAGCGCCCCACCTTGGCGCGATAAGTCGGCACCAGAGACGCGGCATCGACCACGTTCACCGTCCCCGACTGCTGATTGGCGACGAGCACCCGGTCTCCGCCGGGCGAGACCGCCACGCCATAAGGCATGGCGCCGACTCGCACCGTGCCTTAATGCGCCAGGCTGTTCGCGTGCCACGAGCTGGCATCGGAAGTCGCCTTCATGGAAGCGCGCGGCCGTACCAGCAATCCGCTGCGGTCCATCACCGAACGCGAGCTTCAGATCCTGTCGCTGCTGGCCGAAGGCAAGCCCTACGCTCAGATCGCAGCGGACCTGCATGTCAGCTACAAGACGATCGCCAACACCTGTAGCCAACTCAAGCCCAAACTCGGCGTGCACTCCTTGCCCGAACTGATGCGTATCGCCATCGAGCATTTGCCTTCCATGCCGAGCAAGGCGCTGAAGGAATAGGCTCAAGGCCCTTTCCAAACTGCCTTCTCCCCGCCAAAAAGGGGACCATAACCTGGCGCGGGGCGCCGTCGTGGGCTGTCACGCGCAGAGGCGCAAGGGTGTGCGAACACGCGCCGGCGCCTAAGAGGAGGTGTGGAGATGACCTTGAACATGGAGAAATTGGAGCCCCTGCTCCACATGATGGTCCAGGAACTGGGCGCCGCTGCCAATGCCGCGCTCGTACTGGTGGGCGACAAGCTTGGGCTCTATCGGGCCCTTGCCGAGCGAGGGCCCTTGAGCGCGAAGTCCCTTGCCGAAAAGACCGGAACTCACGAACGCTATATCCGCGAATGGCTTTCGGCGCAGGCCGCCTCCAACTTCATCGAGCATGACGCATCAGCGGGCACGTTCTCGATGACGCCGGAGCAGGCGGCGGTACTCGCCGACCCCGACAGCCCGGTGAACATGACGGGAGGCTTCTACTCGCTTGCCGCCGTATTCGCCGACGAGCCGAAGCTGACAAGCGCCTTCCAGTCAGGAAACGGAGTCGGCTGGGGTGACCACAGCGACTGCCTGTTCTGCGGTACAGAGCGGTTTTTCCGGCCTGGCTACAAGGCTCATCTCGTGGATGAGTGGCTGCCCGCGCTCGACGGCGTCGCCGACAAGCTCATGTCAGGCGGTAAAGTCGCCGATGTCGGCTGCGGTCACGGCGCCTCGACCATTATCATGGCCCAAGCTTTCCCGAAGTCGGACTTCGTCGGCATTGATTTTCACCCAGCGTCGATCGACAACGCGCGAGAGGCCGCCAATGGCCAGGTCAATCTGCGTTTCGAGGTTGCGAGCGGTAAGGACTATGACGGCGCGGGCTTCGACCTGGTCACGGTGTTCGACGCCCTCCACGACATGGGCGATCCGGTCGGCGTTGCCGCCCATATTCGGCAAACGCTGAAACCTGACGGAACGCTGATGCTGGTGGAGCCGCTGGCCGGCGATACGCTCGAAGAGAACCTCAATCCGGTGGGCCGCATCTACTATGCCTTCTCCACCAATATTTGCGTGCCCGCATCCCTCAATCAGGAGGTCGGCGCCGCGCTCGGCGCCCAGGCCGGTGAGAAGCGCTTGACGGAAGTCTTGGAGGAAGCCGGCTTTACCCGCGTGCGCCGGGCCGCCGACACACCGTTCAACATGATCCTCGAAGCACGGCCGTGAGAACACGGCCTGATAAAAAAGGGCCGGAGCCCGATCTTTCGGTCTCCGGCCAGGTTTCAGGGGGGTAAGAAGAGAAGCGGGTGGTTAGCCGCCGATCCGCGCCGTGCCGGAGCGGCCGTCATTCCGCACCCAGCGGACGTTGCTGCCGTTGCGGCTGAGCTTGTAGCAATAGGTCTGGCCTTCCATCCACGTGTACCACTTCTGGCACAGCTGATCGCCGTCGACCCACCACTTGCCGCGGTCCGAGGAGCCGTCGCCGCGAGCAAGCGCCGCGGCAACGGTGCCCATGCTGCCCTTCATCGTGCCGCTCGGCGAATACTGGACCGGCAGCTCGAAGCCGGAGATGTTAAGAAAAACGGTCTTGCCACTGATTGCGCCGCGAAGCGCATCGCCCGAAAGGGCCTGGGCATTGGCCTGCACGGCGCCGAAGGACAGCGTGGCGACGGCAGCGACGGTCATGAGAGCGGTCTTAAACATCGGATCATCCTCCAACTCTGATGCGCCTTCCTCACAAGGCGCGGGGTTCATCTCGAAAAGAGCGGAAGCGACCCCCCGCTCGACAGACTGGCATTCTCCCAAATCCGTGCTGAACCGAAGCTGAGGGCACCGTTCATCTGCCGTTCAGCGAGAAAACTCGGAAGGAGAGCGGAAAATTCACGGTCCGCGGGCGGCAACCGCCTTGCAATTGACATGGAGCGGAGGGTTTAATCGGCTGCAGGAGCATCGTTTCATCCAAGCTTCGGAGAGAAGAATGTCGACGAAAGATGCAAGACACACTGCTGCGATGGTTGCCGCCGGGGCCGTCGCTTTGTCGCTCGCCGCCTCGAGCGTGGCGCTGGCCGAGCCCCAAACCCGCAATGCCGATGCTGAACGGCCAAGCATGACGCGCTCGGCCCAAGGACCGGCCACCAAAGCATCGGCTTCGGAGGCCAGCAGGCTGAGCATGGGCCGTTCCGCGGCAAGTTCGGCCGACCGCGCCGCTGGAGCGGACATCGGCAAGCAGCTCCTGACCCGCTCCGCCGAACCACCGGAAACCAGGGCGTCCACTCCGGAGGGCAGCCGGTTGAGCATGGGACGCTCCGCCGTGGTCTTCGCCGAACGGGCCTCCACCGAAATCGGCAAGCAGCATTCTGCGCGGAACACTGAAGAGGCGGCCGCAAAATCCGCAGGGTCGGACACCGTCAAGCAAGCGACGGCGCGGTCTGCCGAAAATCCGGCCGCCAAGGCGGCCGCTCCGGATGTTTCCAGGCAAATGACGGGGCGATCCGATATGCCGGTCCTTCGCGCACCGGCGCCGGAGACAGCCCCGAGGCAACAATTGGCGATGCGGACCGAAAAGCCGACAGCCAAGAACGCGCCGCAGGCCCCGCTTGAGCGCAAGGCCATGAGGACCACGCGCGCAAACTGGTGGGATTGGCTCTTCGGTCGCTAGTCCGAATTTCAAGAAGCGCCACGAAAAGGGCCGCCGCCAGGACTCTGGCAGCGGCCCCAGATCGCGGATTTCTCAAGCCTACTCGTCTTGCGTATTCACCACGAAATTGTCGAAGGTGAACGTCGCGGGCGCGTCTTCCGGCGAGATGCCGTACACGCCGATAACACCGCCATCCTTAGGCTGCCTGCCTTTGAAGCGCTGCACCTTGGTGCCGTTGATGAAGATGGTCGCGTCCTTGGGCTTCAGATCGAGCTCGACACTATTCGTCTCGCCGACGCCCTTCTTGAGGGCCAGCGTCTCCTCGGTGAAGATCGTCGTCTGCTTGCCGTCGACGATCCTCCTGACCTCGATCCAGCCATCGGCCCAGACGAACATCGAGTAGTAATTGTCCCAGTCCTGCCACCAGAACACGAGGCCAATGGGGCTATTTGGAATTTTGGAGGCGTCGGCGATCGTCATATCGATGCAGACATTGGCGCCCTCGTTCCGCGTGCTGAAATTGACGATGCCGCCGTATTCTTTGACGACCAGGGCGCCGTCCTCGACATAAAGATTGTCGTCGGACTCGCCCCACGAGACGTCCAGGAACTCAAACTCGTCCTCGAACAGAGCGTCGTCCGGATTGCACTCAGCCGCCGCGGGGCTAGCGGCAAGCGCCAAGCCCAGCGCGAGCGCGACGGCCACGAAACGCGATTGAAACTTCATTGATCGTCTCCATGCGGTGATGGCAGTCCACCCTCTGCCATATGTGAGAAGTCGCTCCGGGACGGGAGCTTATCGGCGAACAATGACATCTTCAAGCGAGCGCCAGCGCGCGCCGCAAGCGGCGTGGCATGCGCTGGAAGGTCCCGAAACTAGAGAGGAAATTGCGTCCGCTAGCGCGTCGGCATCGGCGTTTCGCCGCGATAATCATAGAAGCCGCGCTTCGTCTTCCGGCCGAGCCAGCCGGCCTCGACATATTTCACGAGCAGCGGACAGGGCCGATACTTGGAATCGGCGAGCCCCTCATAGAGAACCTGCATGATCGACAGACAGGTATCGAGCCCGATGAAGTCCGCCAGTTGAAGCGGTCCCATGGGATGATGCGCGCCAAGGCGCATGGCCGTATCGATTGCGTCAACCGAGCCGACACCCTCGTAGAGCGTGTAGACCGCCTCATTGATCATCGGCAAGAGAATGCGGTTGACCATGAAGGCCGGAAAGTCCTCGGAAACCGCAATGGTCTTGTCCAACGTGTCGACGAAATCTTTGGCCCGGGTGAAGGTCACGTCGTCCGTGGCAATGCCCCGGATCATCTCGACCAGTTCCATCACCGGAACCGGGTTCATGAAATGCATGCCAATGAAGCGCTCGGGCCGGTCCGTGGTGGCCGCCAGCCGCGTGATGGAGATGGACGAGGTGTTGGTGGCCAGCACGGCGTCCGGCTTGAGGAAAGGGCACACCGCCACGAAAATCTTGCGCTTGACGGTCTCGTCCTCAGTGGCGGCCTCCACCACGAGGTCAACATCGGAGAAGTCCTGGAACGTCTCGGCGAAGGAAATCCGGCTCAACGCCTTGTCGCGGTCCTCCTCGCTAATCTTGCCCGAGGACACCTGGCGCGACATGTTCTTGGTGATGGCTGCGAGAGCCGAGTCGAACCGCTCCTTGGCGACATCGTTGATCGCCACGTCGTAGCCGCCCAGCGCTACCACATGCGCAATGCCGCTTCCCATTTGGCCGCCGCCGACAATACCGACTTTGCTAATGGGCTCCACTTTACGCTCCTGCTCCGATTTTGATTCCGCGCGGAGTTTCGAACCTTCCACTATGTCGTCCATCACACGTCCTCATGCAGCCGCTACTCTCCGTATCCGGCTTTCTTCAATTCGGCATCGAGCTCGGGCAGCACGGTGAACAGGTCACCAACCAGCCCGTAATCGGCGACTTGGAATATCGGCGCCTCAGCGTCTTTGTTGATGGCGACGATCACTTTGGAGTCCTTCATGCCAGCAAGATGCTGGATCGCGCCCGAAATGCCGACGGCGATGTAGAGCTCCGGTGCCACCACCTTGCCGGTTTGGCCCACCTGGTAATCGTTGGGCATGTAGCCGGAGTCGACAGCGGCGCGCGAAGCGCCGATCGCGGCACCCAGGCGGTCGGCTATCGGCGCGATCAGCTTCTCGAAATTATCGCCGGACGCCATGCCGCGCCCGCCGGAGATGACCACGCGCGCTGAGGTGAGCTCGGGGCGCTCGCTCTCGGTGATATCGGCGCCGACGAAGCTCGACTGTTCGACGGCATCGGCGACCGTCGCGGTCTCGATCTCGGCCGAACCGCCCTCGCCCGTCGCGGCAAAAGCGGTCGTCCGCACCGTGCCGACGACAATCTTGTCGGATGTCTGGACCGTCTCAAGCGCATTGCCCGCATAGATCGGCCGCACGAACGTATCCGGCGACTTGACCTCCACGATGTCGGAAATTTGGCCCACATCGAGCAGCGCGGCGACACGCGGCAGCACGTTCTTGCCCATGGTCGTCGCCGGCGCCAAGAGCACCGTATAGTTCTCCATCAGCGGCACGACGGTGGCGGCAGTGTCCTCGGCCAAGCGATGCGCGAGATGCGGCGCCTCGGCGAGCAACACCTTGCGCACGCCATCGAGCTTTGCGGCTTCGTCGGCCACAGCCTTGCAGTTCTCGCCGGCGACCAAAATATCCACGTCACTGCCGAATTCACGCGCAGCGGTGAGCGCCTTGGCCGTGGCGGGGGCCAGCGCCGTGTTGTCGTGCTCCGCGAGCAGCAGGACCGCCATTAGAGCACCCCCGCGTCGTTCTTGAGCTTGTCGACAAGACTCGGCACGTCGTCCACCTTGATTCCGGCCTCGCGCGCCTTCGGTTCTTCCACGGCCAACACCTTCAGGCGAGGAGCAATGTCCACGCCGAGATCCTCAGGCGTGGTCTCGTCGATCGGTTTCTTCTTGGCCTTCATGATGTTGGGGAGCGACGCATAACGCGGCTCATTGAGGCGCAAATCCGTCGTGATGACCGCAGGCTTGGTGAGTTCGACCGTCTCCAAGCCGCCATCGACCTCGCGGGTGACCTTCACCTTGTCGCCATCAAGCTCGATCTTCGAGGCGAACGTGCCTTGAGGCACGCCGAGGAGGCCGGCAAGCATTTGCCCGGTCTGATTGCAGTCGTCGTCGATCGCCTGCTTGCCAAGGATGATGAGGTCGGGCTTCTCGTTCTCGGCTACGGCCTTCAGGACCTTGGCCACGGCCAGCGGCTCGACCGTCTCGTCAGTTTTGATCAGGATGGCGCGATCGGCGCCCATCGCAAGCGCCGTGCGCAACGTGTCTTGCGCCTTGGCGCTGCCAATGGAGACTGCCACGACCTCGCTCGCCTCGCCCCGCTCTTTGATGCGGATGGCTTCCTCGACGGCGATTTCGCAGAATGGGTTCATCGACATTTTCACGTTGGCAAGGTCGACCCCGCTGCCATCGGACTTGACGCGGACCTTGACGTTTGAATCGATGACCCGCTTGACGGGTACCATGATTTTCATGCGGCTTGTTCTGTTCCCCGCACAGTTGAATTAGCCCCCCAAAACCAGCATCTCGCAACTGCGAAATGGCGGCGACCGTACTGCCCGGATTGGGGGGAGTCAATGGTTCCTGGGGATTTCCGGGCCCCGTCAGGCGCCGCCCCGGGTGCGGTCGAACAGGATCACACCGCGCCGCCGCATAAACAGGATCAGCACCCCTCCGGCGACCAAACCGCCCACATGGGCCCACCAGGCGACCGCCTCCTCGCCCTCGAACAGGAGGTTGGCAAATTGCGCTAAAATCCAGATCCCCAAAGCCCAGGCTGCGGTGATTTTGATGGGAATGCGCCATAGCGCCAGAACCCAGACCTTCACCTTGGGATGTAGGATCAGATAGGCGGCGATGACCCCGGCCACGGCGCCTGACGCCCCAATCAGGGGCAAATCAGAATGGGGCAGCATGTAGGTGTGCAGCAGGGCCGCGAAGATCCCGCACATCAAATAGAACATGATGAAGCGCCAATGCCCCATCGCGTCCTCGATATTGTCGCCGAACACCCACAGGAACAACATGTTGCCGATCAGGTGGATCCACCCCCCGTGCAGGAACATGTAGGACACGAGCGTCAGCCGCTCCGGGATCAGCACTGCGCCGTTGGCAAAGAACGCCGTCTCGCCGCCTGAGTCCGCCAGGAGCTTCGCGGGAATCACGGCGAGCGCAGTGACATCCTCATCGTCCAGCGGAATGATCCAGCCGGTCTGGAAGATCGCATAGATGGCGACGTTCAGGGCAATCAGCCCCACCGTTACGTATTGGAAGCGGATCTTCTTGAGAGGATTGGTGTCGTGAAGGGGGACGAACACGCGCGCACCGCCGATCTTCTCAACGGTTCTTGCCCGGCACCCACGTCACATCCGCTGCACCTTTGTCATTGGCGTAACGCGCAGCAACGAACAGAAAGTCCGACAGCCGGTTGACGTAGCGGATCGCCGGCTCGCTCACAGGCTCCTCGGGGCGCGAAGCAAGCGCGACGATCAGCCGTTCAGCCCGGCGCGACACGGTCCGAGCCAAATGCAGAAAGCTTGCGGCGGGCCTCCCTCCCGGCAACACGAAGGACCGCAGCGGCTCAAGCGAGCGGTTCATCTCATCGATCTCGGATTCCAGCCGCCCGACCTGTGCATCGGTCACCGAAAGACGGGCGCTGCCGTCCTTGGTCTCGTCCGGAAAACACAGATCGGCGCCCAGATCGAACAAATCGTTCTGGATGCGCGCCAGCATGGCGTCGAGCGCCGGGTCGGTGTCGCCTGTATGCAGGCGCGCCAGCCCGATGACCGCGTTGGTCTCGTCGACCGTGCCATAGGCCTCCACGCGGAGATCGTATTTTGCGACGCGCTCTCCGGTGCCGAGCGCGGTCGTGCCGTCGTCACCGGTCCGTGTGTAAATCTTGTTGAGGACAACCATACCACCCGCCCTGATTTTCCAGGGCTCGCGGCGCGCAAACCCGCTTGAGAAACTACCGTATCCTGGCCCCTTGGCGGGTCAAGACCTCGTTATCACGGCCGGTTTCCGGCCAAGTAGAGAATCGCCATGACAATGAGCAGGGCGACGAGTTGCAGCAGAACGCGCGCGCGCATCAGTTTTTGGCTGAGATTGGGGTTTCCGCCGCGCAGCATGTTGAACAGCCCGAACACCAGCACGATGACCACCGCAGCGAGCGCAAATGGCAGAATCCAACGAAGAGTGTCTTCCAAGTGCCCCTCCAGGGTCCCGTCGGGCGCAAATCTAACGCCGGCGCGGGACTTTAGTTCTTTGCCGCCACCGCGTCGAGCGCGCGCACCGGCAAGACACGCCGCAGGAAAGCGACCGCATAGGTGGGAAAGGTCACGTAGTACCGCGGCTTCGGCCGCTTGGCCTCTAGCGCGTGGATGAGCTTCTTGACCACAGCCTCGGGCGGAAGCTTGTAGGTTGTTTGGCCCCCCTTCTCCATCTGGGCCAGCCGCGCGCGGTAGATCTCGCTGTGCGGCGAATTCTCGATGTCGATATTGCGCCGGCAAGCTTCGAGTGCGTGCTCGATGAAGCGCGTGGCGATCGGGCCCGGCTCGATGATGGACACCTGGATACCGGTGCCGTCGAGCTCCATACGGAGCGCATCGCTCAGCGCCTCGACGGCGAATTTCGAGGCGCAATATGCGCCCCGATAGGGCGCCGCGATCAAGCCGAGCACGGAGGAACATTGCACGATGCGCCCTTCGTGCCGTGCCCGCATCGCCGGAATGAGGCGCCGGGTGAGATCGTGCCAGCCGATCACATTCGCCTCGAACTGGGCCCGCAAGGCTTGCGGCGGCACGTCCTCGACCGCGCCCGGCTGGCCATAGGCGCCATTGTTGAACAGCGCCGTAAGTTCGCCATTCGTCGCGCCGAGCACGTAGTCCGCGGCGGCGGCAATCGAGTCCGGTTCCGTATAATCGAGATGCAGGCTCTCGACCCCGACCTCCTCCTTGAGCATGGCGAGATCGGTGGGCGTCCGCGCCGTGGCGAACACGCGCCAGCCGCGCTCTTTCATCGTCCGCGCCGAGGCGAGCCCGATGCCCGAGGAGCAGCCGGTGATGAGGACCGAACGTTGGATCATGGTCATGGCGCGACGGAGAAAGCCAGGCCGCCGTTCATCGCCCAAAGAGCGAAATTCAGCGCCATGGCGAACGCGACCCACAGCGCGAGGGGGATCATGAGCAGCGCGCCGGCACGGCTGAAGCGGTCGAATAGGATGATGGTGACGACGATGGCGATCAGGTAGGCCATGATCACGACAAGGCCGGCGCCCGGACTCTGCATGCCGAAAAACGCCACCGACCACAGCACGCCGATCAGGAGTTGAAGGCCGAAAGCAATGAGCGCGGGACGCTTGTCTGGGCCAGGCGCGCGCCATACGAGCCACGCGGCCACGGCCACGGCGAGGTAGAGCGCAGTCCACACGACCGGAAACACGCTGTTCGGCGGCGTGAAGTTCGGCTTGGTTAGCGTCGCGTACCAATCGAGGTTCGGCTGCGTGAACGCATTTCCGATGAACGACGCGGCGAAGCAGACCACGACGGCGACGGCGAGGCCGATCAGCGAACGCTGGGAGGTGACCGGCTCGGCCGTGGCGCTCATTGCTCGAGCAGACGCCGCGCGATGACGTGGGCCTGAATCTCCGCGGCGCCCTCGAAGATCGACAGGATGCGGGCATCGCACAGCACGCGGCTGATCGTGTATTCCAGCGCAAAGCCGTTGCCGCCGTGGATCTGCAGCGCGTTGTCGGCGGCCGCCCAAGCCACCCGCGCGGCAAGCAGCTTGGCCATGCCGGCCTCCAGATCACAGCGCTTGCCGTCGTCCTTCTGGCGGGCGGAGTAATAGGTAAGCTGACGCGCAAGCAAGATTTCCGCGGCCATCATGGCAAGCTTATCGGAGACGCGCGGGAACTTGACGATCGGCTTGCCGAACTGGACACGCTCCATGGCGTAGCGCAGCCCGATATCGAGCGCCGACTGCGCCACGCCGATGGCCCGCGCCGCCGTCTGGATACGCGCCGCCTCGAAAGTCTGCATCAGCTGCTTAAAGCCTTGGCCCTCGACGCCGCCGAGGAGATTGGCCGCCGGCACCTCGAAACCGTCGAAGGAGACATCGAACTCTTTCATGCCGCGATAGCCGAGCACCTCGATCTCGCCGCCGGTGACGTTGTCGGCCGGGAACGGGTTGTCGTCGGTGCCGCGGGGCTTCGGCGCCAGGAACATGGAAAGGCCCTTGTAGCCTTTCTCGTTGGGGTCGGTGCGCGCCAGTACCGTCATGAGGTCGGCGCGCGCGGCATGGGTGATCCAGGTCTTCTGACCGGTGATCTTGTAGACATCGCCGTCCTTCACCGCGCGGGTCGTCAGCGAAGCAAGATCGGAGCCGGTGTTCGGCTCCGTGAACACCGCCGTCGGCAGGATCTCGCCTGAGGCGATTTTCGGCAGCCACTCTTGCTTCTGCTCGTCGGTGCCCCCGTTGAGGATCAGCTCCTCGGCGATTTCCGAACGCGTGCCCAGCGAACCCACGCCGATATAGCCGCGGCTCAGTTCCTCGGAGACGACGCACATGGCCTCCTTGCCGAGACCGAGACCGCCATACTCCTCCGGCAGCGTCAGCGAGAACACGCCGAGCTCGGCCATCTGGTTGATCAGCTCGAGCGGGATATAGTCGTCCTTGAGGTGCCACTCTTGCGCGTGCGGCACCACCTCGGCCTCCGAGAAGCGCCGCATCTCGTTGCGGATCTCCTCGTAGGTCTCTTCCAGACCGGGATCGCCGAAATTGGCCGAAGCCGCACCTTGGGCGTCCTGGATCAAGTCGACGACGCGGGTACGCATCTCGGGCGTCACGCCCTCGATCAGGGCGGCCACGTCCTCGGTGAGAAAAGCAGTCCGCGCCGACTCGTCCAGGCCGAGCTCATGCAGACGGACCACCTCGCCCTGGCTCATGGTTACGCCGCCCGCAAGTTGCGCGAGATATTCCCCCGCAGCAATCTGACTCAGCAGAGACTCCATCTCTCCGAAACGGCCCTCACCCTCCATGCGCTTGGCGTAGTCGGCGAGTTGGCGGATGCCTTCCGCGTAGGTCGAGATCCAGGCGAGCCCGTGCGCCACATGCTGTTCCCGCTCCAGCGCGGCGTTATCGATCTTGCCGCCAGGGGCCAGCTTGGCCTTCACGGCCTCGGTCGCCTGGGCATTCAGGGTTCCGGCCGCCTCGGCGGCAGCCTCTAGCAACGGGACAAGGGCGGCGGGGCTCAAAGTCTCGCGGTCGGTCACGGTCTCGGCGGCGGTCAAAGTCAGCTCCTCTGAACAATTCTAGTCGGATTTCGGGCACAACGAAGCCCGGCATGCGCGCGAAGTCAAACCCCAACTTCGGCCCAGAAGCCGGCCCTAGAGACGGCCTTACCGCGACAATCCCATGAGCGGCGCTCATTGCACGGATGAGACATCTTCAATTCCGTCTTTTCTCAGCGCGACCTAGGCTTCGACCGGATGAGTTGGAGGAAGACATCGTGAAAAGCTTGAAGATGGTTGTGATCGGCCTGGGGACCGCCCTTTGGCTGCCGATGGCCGCGCAAGGTGCGGAGGATCCCGCGCCCGGCACGGAGAAGCAGGCGGCCGCACCGAAATGCCTCGAAGCGGCAGTGAACCCGGCCACCGGACACGCGCTCTGCATCAATCCCCGTGGCGCTCCCGTCGATCCGCCGCCCGCCGAAGCGCTTAACAAGCCCTGCAAGCCGCGCGCCCACGACGACGATCCCTTCACTGTGTACGAGCGGTACTCTGCCTGCGATTAGCGGGAGCTAATCCTGCGGCGCGTTCTGCAACAGCAGCTGTGCGCGCTCTTTGTAGTTCAGGTCGCCATCCGGCATGAGCGCGGCCGAGAGCTGGAAGAAGTTGACGATCATCTCGGCCAGATGATCCGCCGCCGGCGAGTGGTTCCGGCTGCGGCGCAGGATGAACTCGAAATCAGGCAAGGGGGGCAGCGCTTCGGCGCTCCCCAATGTCTTGAGCGACGGTGGCAAGTTGAACGCAGGGAGAACGGTAATCGCAAGCCCTGCGTCCAGAGCGGCGAGAATACCGGCGGTTCCGGCGCTCTGAATCGCAAGCTCCCATGTGCGCCCGGCCCGGTCGAGTTCCTCCAGCGTCAGCTGCCGCCACCGGCAGAACGGCGGATAGAGCGCCAGGGGGGCCGGCTGGTCAGGTTTAAGTTTCATGCCCCGGCCCGCCGCCCAGACACGGCGTTCCCGGCACAGGGGCGTTCCGTCGCCCTCGCCAATCTCGTGGCTGACGATCACGAGATCGAGTTCGCCTTCATCGAGAAGCGCCGAGATATCGGGACCGATGCCGAGTTCGATATGGAGCCTGATTTCGGGATAGTGGGCCGAGAATTGCCGGAGCAACGAAGACAACGTGTGGAGATCGAAATACTCCGGCACGCCTACTCTGACCGCGCCGCCCCTGTCGCGGCCGAGGCGCTGTTCGGCCTCCCTGTACAAAGCGAGAATGCGCCGCGCGTAGGATTGAAGGATCTCGCCCTGCTCCGTCAATCTCATGCCACGCGTCTGGCGCACGATCAGGCGCGCGCCGACCTGATCCTCAAGCCTTTTGACGTGGTGACTGATGGCCGATTGGGTGAGATTCACCTCACGCGCAGCTTTTGTAAAGCTGCCGCAATCGCAGATGGCGACGAAGGTTCTTAACAGGACTGTGTCGTAGAGCATGCCGCCAGCCATCGGTTATCAGAAGCGCTTTTTTCAAGCGCTCCGATTATAGCCGATCGCACCGCGGTTGCCTGCGGCGTTGTAGAAGGGAAATGTATCCCTTACGGCTTGCCGTGCATCTCTTGGCTGGCTTCGATAACATCCTCGAAGGTCCGCAAGCCCGTGACCGGCGCGCTCACAAGCACCGACATATTGCCGGGGCGATGCTCGTTGTTCCACATGCGCATATGGGCCTTGGGGATCTGCTCCCAGGGGAACACCTCCGACATGCACGGATCGACGTGACGCTCGATGACGAGCTTGTTGGCCATGCTAGCTTGCTGGAGATGCGCGAAGTGGGAGCCCTGGATACGCTTCTGGTGCATCCACACATAGCGCGCGTCCATGGTGAGGTTGTAGCCGGTCGTGCCGGCGCAGAACACGACCATGCCGCCCCGCTTCACGATGAAGCAGGAGACCGGAAAGGTCGCCTCGCCCGGATGCTCGAACACGCTATCGACGTTCACGCCCTTGCCGGTGATCTCCCAGATCGCCTTGCCGAACTTGCGGACCTCTTTGTTCCAGGCGTCGTACTCCGGCGTACCGACCTTGGGCATTTGGCCCCAACAGTCGAAGTTCTTGCGGTTGATAACGCCCTTGGCGCCGAGCGACATCACGTAGTCTTTTTTGTCGTCTTCGGAAACGACGCCGATGGCATTGGCGCCTGCCGTGGCGCAGAGCTGGATGGCCATGGAGCCGAGGCCGCCTGAAGCGCCCCACACCAGGACGTTATGGCCGGGCTTCAGCGTGTGCGGACGATGGCCGAACAGCATGCGGTAGGAGGTGGCGAGCGTCAGCGTGTAGCAGGCGGCCTCCTCCCAGGTGAGATGCTGCGGCCGCGGCAGAAGCTGGCGGTCCTGAACGCGCGCAAACTGCGCGAACGAGCCGTCCGGCGTCTCGTAGCCCCAAATGCGCTGGGACGGCGAGAACATCGGGTCGCCGCCGTTACATTCCTCGTCGTCGCCGTCGTCCTGGTTGCAGTGGATGACGACCTCGTCGCCGACCTTCCAGCGCTTCACCTTGGAGCCGACGGCCCAGACGATACCTGACGCGTCCGAACCGGCGATGTGATAGGGATTTTTGTGCACGTCGAACATCGAGATCGGCTTGCCGAGCGACGCCCAGACGCCGTTGTAGTTGACGCCCGCAGCCATCACGAGAACGAGCACGTCATGGGAATCGAGCTCCCAGGTCGGGACGACTTCGACCTGCATGGCCTCGTCCGGCGGCCCCTGGCGCTCGCGGCGGATCGCCCAGGCGTACATGTTCTTCGGCACATGACCGAGCGGGGGAATCTCGCCGATCTCGTAGAGATCCTTGATCTCGCCCTTCGGCGCAGACGTTTCTGGAGAAACTTCAGCTAAAGACATCTCATTCATCCGGTTGTCCCCCCAGTCCTAGTTTTTCGGGCGCTTTTTGCACTGCGGCAATTGTCTTCGATCCATCTCGCGACTGCAACATGTTTGCGGGCAGCAGACTTAATCGCAAGCCACCCAAAAGCGCCGCGTGCTCTCCTGGAAATGCTCAATTTTGGCAGTAGGGCCACAATCGGGGAGGAGGGTTAGCAAAAAGAATCGGCTCTGCCCAGGGGTGATTCGCACCCCTGGCGCGGCACGCCGCCGCTGGCCCATGCCGCATTCTCGCCGCGCCACCGCCGCGAGACCGACAGACTTCATGGTGAGCCGCGGCTCGATTTGCGGGATTCGATCACGGATCGGTGTGCCCCGGAACCACGCACCCTCCCAGTCTGTTTACGCCCCAGTCCGGACGTTCGCAAATTCACCCAAGGAGACGATGGTATGAAAACCTACAAGACAGCCCTGCTTGCCACCGCGGCGACGTTCGCCCTTGGCATGGGTGTGGCGATGGCCGAGGACGTGCCGGGCGCCACGAATGACATTGTGATCGCAGCCGAGGAGGCCAATCCCGGCAGCGCGGTCGAGCCCAACACTGAAATCGAGAACAAGGGCGCCCTGTCAGCTCCCGAAAAGAAAGAGTCCCAGCCCATGGAGGGCGCGGGTAGCACCACAGGCGGCATGACCGACGAGTCGTCAGCGAACGTGCCGGGCGCCAGCGCCGAAGGCAATCCGGCCAATGAGAATCAAGGTGCGCTTTCCGCGCCTGAGAAGGACACCGTGGGCACCGACAAGCCGACCGGCGGCATGACCGACAGGTCCGCCGGTAACGTGCCGGGTGCGGACGCCGAGGGTGATCCCGACAGCCAGAATCAGGGTGCGTTGTCGGCCCCTGAGAAGGACACCGACAAGATGTAAGCCAGTACGAGGCTTGGGAACCTCTCCCCAAGTTCAGTACTGAAAAGGCGGCGCCGGTTGCGCCGCCTTTTTCTTTGCCGGAGGCACCGTCGCCATGGGATAGGACGGGGCCTCGGTTGCCACGAGACGGCAGCTCGTGCTTCGATAAGGCCAAACTGAGCGCCCAGCGCCCTCCGGAGATCACGAATGGCAGACGGCAAGATAGAGCGCGATAAGCCTTGGATGTTCCGCACCTATGCGGGCCATTCGACAGCCAAGGCCTCGAACGAGCTTTACCGGAAGAACCTGTCGAAGGGGCAGACCGGCCTCTCGATCGCTTTCGATCTGCCGACCCAGACCGGCTACGATTCCGACGAGGCGCTGGCCCGCGGCGAGGTCGGCAAGGTGGGCGTTCCCGTCTCGCATCTCGGCGACATGCGGCACCTGCTGGAAGGCATTCCCCTCGACGCGATGAACACGTCGATGACCATCAACGCCACTGCCGCATGGCTGCTCGCGCTCTATGTCTCGCTCGCCGACGAGCAGAACGTCGACCGCGCCAAGCTCACTGGCACGGTGCAGAACGACATCCTCAAAGAATATCTGTCGCGCGGCACCTATGTGTTTCCGCCGGCGCCGTCGCTGCGGCTGATCAAAGACGTCATCGTCTTTACCAACCGTGAGATGCCGAAATGGAATCCGACCAACGTCTGCTCCTATCATTTGCAGGAAGCGGGCGCGACCCCGGCCCAAGAGCTCGCCTTCGCTTTGGCCACGGCGGTGGCCGTGCTCGACGAGGTGAAAAACTCCGGCGAGGTGTCCGATGAGGATTTTCCGAGCGTGGTTGGAGCGATCAGCTTCTTCGTCAATGCCGGCGTGCGTTTCATCACCGAAGTCTCCAAGATGCGCGCCTTCGTCGATCTGTGGGACGAAATCGCGCGCGACCGCTATGGCGTCGAAAATCCGAAGCTTCGGCGCTTCCGCTACGGCGTGCAGGTGAACTCGCTGGGCTTGACCGAGCAGCAACCCGAGAACAATGTCTATCGCATCCTGCTGTCGATGCTGGCGGTCACGCTGTCGAAGAAGGCCCGCGCCAGGGCCGTGCAGTTGCCGGCCTGGAACGAGGCGCTCGGCCTGCCGCGGCCCTGGGACCAGCAATGGTCGCTGCGGCTCCAGCAGATTGTGGCCTACGAGACCGATCTTCTGGACTATGGCGACATCTTCGACGGGTCCGAGGTGATCGACAAGAAAGTCGAGGAGCTGAAGGAACAGGCCCGCGCGGAACTCGCCAAGCTCGATGCCATGGGCGGCGCGGTGGCCGCCATCGACTATATGAAGGAGGCCTTGATCGCCTCGAATGCCGCACGCATTGCCGACATCGAGCGCGGCGATCAGGTGCTGGTCGGCGTCAACCGCTATACCGAGACCGAACCCTCACCGCTCGATTCCAGCGGCGAAGGCATCCTCACCGTATCCGAGGCCGTCGAGATGGAGCAGATCGCGGCGCTGCAGGCCTGGCGTCAGCAGCGCGACGACGCGGCCGTGCGCCAAGCGCTCGTGGATCTGAAAGAGGCGGCATCCGAAGGCCGCAACATCATGCCGCCGTCGATCGCCGCCGCCAAAGCCGGCGTCACCACGGGAGAATGGGGCGCGGTGCTGCGCGAAGTGTTCGGCGAATACCGCGCGCCGACCGGCATCGGCGCCGAGCACTCTGTCGATACGGAGCGGTTGAAGCAGGTGCGTGAGCTTGTCGAGCAAGTCTCGGGCAAGCTCGGCCGCACCCTCACCTTCGTGGTCGGCAAGCCGGGCCTCGACGGTCACTCGAACGGCGCCGAGCAGATTGCCGTGCGCGCCGACGATGTGGGCATGAACGTGATTTATGACGGCATCCGACTGACGCCTGCGGAAATCGTGAAGCAGGCGAAAGAGGCCAAGGCGCATGTCGTTGGATTGTCGATCCTGTCCGGCTCTCACGTATCGCTTGTGCGTGAGGTGGCGCAGAAGCTCCGCGAAGAGGGCATGGGCGACGTGCCCGTGGTGGTGGGCGGCATCATTCCGCCGGAGGACGTCAACATCCTCAAGCAGTGCGGTGCATCCGCCGTCTACACCCCGAAAGACTTTCAGCTCAACGACATCATGACCGGGATCGTGAATCTCGTGGATCAGAAAGTGGCAGTGCTGGCGGAAGCTGGCGTTCCCGTACCGCCGATCGAGGCCAAGGAAAAGGTGCCGCTCAAGACGTCATCCCTTTAGTCTCGGCGATGGTAGCGGGTGGGCTTTGCCGCTAGACTCCCGCCAACGCCGATTCTCTTCGGCAGCCAAGGGGGAGCCTCATGAACTTCAATCTGAGCACGCCGCGCCGCGAGACCTTCATCGTTTCGATCGTCATCGCCGTTTTGGTGGTCATCGGCATGATCGTGCCGTTGCCGATCTTCACCGGCTACGGGCTTGGCCTGCTGTTGATCGCCTATCTGATCCTGCTGGCCGGTGTTTTGCTGGATAACGTATAGCCCGCCTGGCGAGGCTCAGCTCGCCTTGGCGACCACAGCCTCGTCTTGCGCCGGAAGGAAGGGGACGAGCGCGGCATAGAGCCCCCGGCCCTGGATCGGCTTCGCCACGCGCGCGTTCACGCCTGCTTCGACGAGGGCCTGCCCGTTATCCTTCTCCGAGACCGCGGTAAGCGCCACGACGGCCACTTCGGACGAGCGGGCCTGAAGCGCGCGGATGCGCTGCGCCATTTGCAGGCCGTCATAGTCCGGCAGCGCCGTATCCATGAGCACGAGATCGTAGGTGCGCGCCGAAAGGCACATCAGCGCCGCAGTGCCGGTTTCGGCGACCTCATGGGTCAAACCGAACTCTTCGAGATAAGCACCGATCAGCAAGCGGTTGACCACGTTGCTCTCGACCACGAGAACGTGCCCGGACAGCGCGCCGCTTTTGTGCTTTGGCTCCGGCGTGGGCTTGAGGCCGGCCGGTACATCATCATTTGCTGCCTCGAGGATCCCGACCTGCGCCTCATGTCCGGCCATCTCAGCTTGAGGCATGTCGTCGGCGACGACCGTTTGGAACGTGAACCAATAAAGCGATCCCTGGCCGGCCGCGCTTTCGCAGCCGAGACCGCCGCCCATCGCCTCGGCGAGACGGCGGGCGATCGGCAGGCCAAGCCCGCCGCCCACACGCGATGTGTCGGCGGACGGTTGGAACAGCGCCGCCTGCTCGGCCGGGCTGAAACCTTCACCCGTGTCGGTGACATCGAAACGCACCGTGATCGGATAGCTGGCCTCGTTGATGCTGGCATAGAGCCGGATCGAGCCCGTGTTCGTGGAGTGCAGCGCCATCTCGATCAAGCCCATGAGGACCTGACGGACGCGAACCGCATCGCCCACGATAAAGCGCGGACAATTGTCGGCCATGTCCACGCCGCTCATCAAGCCTTTCGCGCCGGCCCGCTCTTGAAGCACGGACGCGGCCTCCTTGACCATGACATGCAGATCGAAACGCTCGACCGCCAGGTCGGCCTCGCCGCGTTCCAAATTGCTGAAATCTTGAACTTCGCTGAGTGCCCCGAGAAAGCGCTGCGTGGACTGCGCCAAGGCCTCGGCCTCGCGCCGTTGCGCCGCGTTCAGCGGACCAGAGAGAATACGGTCGGTCATCGTGGCAAGCGAGGCCATGGGCGGCAGAAGCTCCTTGCCGACGATCGTCAGCAGGCTGGAGCATGCCGCACCGGTCATCTCCGCCGCCGCGCGCGCCTTGCGCTCCGTTTCGAGTTGATCGACGAGACTCTGGATCTGTCCGAATAGATCCCCCGGATGAAAATCATTCACTTGCATGATCGCCCCCACCAAAAAACGCCTTGTTTCTTTGTTCTTCGCGGAGCATCGCAGACATGATTTAAAACCCAGCTAAATTGCTTGGTTTATGAGGTCCTAAGCGAGCGGGCTTCTCACTCGAGCCCCTGGACCCTTGGTGGACTGCCATAAGTCTGTTCACGGATGCTTCCTCTGTCGCGCCACGGCTATTGCCTGGGCGCGCATTCTACTTTAGAATCATCCTAATCTGATGCGGAGAGCCCAGCCGGGCCCCGTCTGACGCAGCCAAAGCCGTTTTCGTCGGACGTGAAGACAAGTCCGCCGCGCTGTCCTAGAGAGAGGCATGATTGTCTGTTCCTGCTCCATGATCTCTGCCCAGGACATTCACGATGCGGTCTCGGCCTTACGCACAAAGGATCCTTTCGTGGTGCTGACCCCGGGCCTGATCTACAAAACGCTGGGCAAGCGTCCGTCCTGCGGCAGCTGCCTGCCGCTCATCACCAAGCTCATGGTTGGCTATGACGAGGAGGGACCGAGTTCAGCGGCCTCTCTTCCGCATCGATCGCCGTTCGATAACACCCCCCGGGCGCGCTAGCTGGGCCAACGCTACCCAACGATCAAAACTTAGGTTGAGAGGAGAATCGAGAAATGAAGGGCAATCCCACTGTCATTGAATATCTCAACAAGGCGCTCACCAGCGAGCTGACCGCGGTCAACCAGTACTGGCTGCATTATCGGCTGCTGGACGACTGGGGCTACACGAAGCTCGCGGCCAAGGAGCGCGCGGAATCCATCGAGGAGATGCACCACGCCGACAAGCTCGTGACCCGCATCATCTTCCTCGAGGGCTTCCCCAACATGCAGAAGCTCGACCCGTTGATGATCGGCCAGAACGTCAAGGAGATCCTCGAATGTGATCTCAAGGCGGAGTACGGCGCCCGCGCTCTTTATATGGAAGCCCGCGCCGCCTGCCGGAAGGAAGAGGACTATGTCAGCATGGACCTGTTCGAGGAGCTTTTGGCGGACGAGGAAGGTCACATCGACTTCATCGAGACCCAGCTTGGCCTGCTGAATGACATCGGCCCGCAGATGTATGGCCAGCTTAACGCCGACTCCGCAAAGCACGCTGGCGACGACTAGGTCAAAGCTGTACGTTTCGTCTAAATGGCCTTACCGCAACTCGACGGACCACGATTGGCGCCGGCCGCCGGCGGCACACCGCGTCAGCTCGTGGTGTTCCTTCATGGCTATGGCGCGGACGGCAACGACCTCATCGGGTTGGGGCGTGAATGGGCGCGCGCCCTGCCCCATGCCGCGTTCGTATCGCCGAACGCGCCCGAGCCCTGCGGCATGGCGCCCATGGGCCGGCAATGGTTTGACCTTTCGCTGGGCGACATGTCGATTATTGCCGAGGGGGTGGCCCGCGCCGCGCCGCCGCTCGCGGCCTTCCTCGACGCGGAACTCGCCCGGCACAATTTGCCGCCTGAGGCGCTCGCTCTCGTGGGATTCAGCCAGGGCACCATGATGGCGCTGGCCGTGGGTCTCGCGCGGACCCCATCGCCCGCGGCGATCGTCGGCTATTCCGGAGCCTTGGCCACGGTCGAGACCCTGCCGGCCCCCGGCACGGGACCGGCCATTCTACTGGTGCATGGCGACATGGACGAAGTCATCCCCGTCGATGCGATGTACATGGCTCGCGAGATGCTCGGCCAAGCGGGATTGCCCGTCGAATGGCACGTCTCTCAGGGCATCGGCCACGGCATCGACGGACAAGGCCTGCAACTCGGCGGCGCCTTTCTGAAGCAGGCTTTCGGCGCTTAGGCCGATCCCGGCCGCTCGGGAAATTCGATCTTCACCCGGCAGCCGCGGTCGGTATTGGTCCGGTTCATGACGCCGTCCAATTGGCCGACCAAAAGATCGACGACCCGCGATCCGACACCGCGTCCTCCCGTTTCCGGACAGCCCTTTCCATCGTCCTCGACGATAAGCGCGCACAGTTCCGCCCGGCGCAGCGTCACCGTCACGACACCCTCATTGGTTTCGGAGAACGCGTGCTTATAGGCGTTAGTCACCAACTCGTTGACGATGAGCCCGACCGGCATGGCACGAGCCGCCGGCAACTCGAACTCATCACAGGACAAGTTCAGAGACTTTACCGAACCGCCCTGCATAGACTCGTCCAGCGACCGGCATAGGCCCTCCAGATAGGTGCGCATCTGGACCAGCTCTCCCTCGACGGGCTGAAACTGATCGTGGAGCTTGCTGAGGACATGCAGCCTCCTGATCGCCGTATCCAATGCCTCTTTCACGGCTGGATTGGTCTGGGAGCGGGACTGGACGCCGAGCAACGACGACACGAGCATGAAGTCGTTCTTGGTTCGATGAGCGAGTTCGCGGTAGAGCAAATCCTTGGCCTGCTCTGCCGCGACGGCCCGCTCCCACCCCTTGCGCAAGATCTCGCTGAGCGCCGCCAAGCCCAAGCCAACGGCGAAGAACAGAATGAGAGGCACCCAAAAGGCATCGGGCGGCAGGAAGGCGTCTTCCTTACGCAAAAGCACAACGAGCAAGATGGTGCTCAACCCTGTGGCGACGAAGCCGGAACCCCTGTCGAACAGCAGCGCGCTCAGAAAAATCGCCGGGTACATCAAGAAAAAGGCGCTGACACCGGTCTGTTCTTGCACAAAGTAAACCGCGGCGGCGCACAGCAAGGTGAGGACGACCGCGGCCGCGTAACGGATCAGGATGGGTTGGGGCCGCTGCGGCAGCCAGTTCAGTATTTTCTCCATCCCTCCCCATATCAGGTCAGTTGAAGGGCCGCGATTCGTCTCTCTGTCTCATCGGCCTTAGGGGGCACCAAAGAAGTGGACCACATCATGTGGGGCCCTTCACATTCATGACACGTCCTTATAGTATCTCGCGCGACAGCGAGAATGGGCCCGAGTGCGACGGGCGAGTCAAAGGACCTTTTGGCCTTGAACGTCGCAACCGCATCGGCCGCCCCAGGCACCTTTCCGGCGCTCGTGCTGAATGCCGATTACCGGCCGCTTTCCTATTATCCGCTGTCGCTTTGGGGCTGGCAGGATGCGGTGAAGGCCGTGTTTCTCGACCGCGTCAACATCGTCTCCGAATACGAGCACGCGGTTCACTCGCCCTCCTTCGAGATGAAGCTGCCAAGCGTGGTGTCGCTCAAGAGCTATGTGCGCCCCGCCCTCTATCCCGCCTTCACCCGGTTTAACGTGTTTCTGCGCGACCGCTTCCTCTGCCAGTATTGCGGCGACGGCCAGGACCTGACCTTCGACCATCTCGTCCCCCGCTCGCGCGGCGGGCTGACACGGTGGGACAATGTGGTCACGGCCTGCGCGCCGTGCAATCTTGCAAAAGGCGGCAAGATGCCGGCACAGGCCAAGATGTGGCCGGCGCAGAAGCCCTACCGTCCCACGGTGTTCGAGCTGCACCGGAACGGCCGGCTGTTCCCACCGAACTATCTGCATGAGAGCTGGCTCGACTATCTCTACTGGGATACCGAGCTGGAGCCGTAGTCGGCTCTCAGTATCGCGTGGTCAGGTCCGTCAGCCATTGCGGCGAGGCCTCGACCAAAAAAGCCTCGACTTTCTTGTCGGCGCCGGTGGCCACGAGCAGGCCGACCGCGACCAGCAGCACGCCGAGCAACATCTTGCCGCCTTTGCCCGCTTCCATCAGACGGCCGCGCCAGCGCATCATGGCCTCGCGCGACACGAAGCCGAGCACCATCAAGGGCAGCGCCGCACCGACGCCGAAGGCCAGCATGGTGAGCGCGACCTGACCGAGATCCTCGCCCTTGGCGGCGAGGATCGAGGCCGCGCCGAGCGTCGGCCCGACGCAAGGCACCCACACCGCCCCGAGCAGAACCCCGAGCCCGAACTGACCCCAGAGGCTCGTCGCCGAGAACCCGCCCACGCGGTCGTCGACCCAAGCGCCCACCGGGCCCGCTGCTACGGCCACTTGCTGTTGCAGCCGCGGCACGAGCAAGACAACGCCAACGGTGATGAGCAGCAGCGCCGAGATGGCGCGGAACACATCGGTGTCGAGGCCGATAGCGAATCCGATCGTCGCCACGAACAGACCGATGACCGTGAACGAGACCGCAAGCCCCGAGGCCAAGGCGGCTGGCCCGAGCCGGTGCTCGCTCTGGGCCGTGCCGAGCACGATGGGAAGCAGCGGCAGGACGCAGGGCGAGAGGACCGACAGCACGCCGGCGAGAAACGCAAGCCCGATGGTCGCGATCATGGGATGGCCTCGGGCCGGCGTTTAGAGCGTCTTGTCGAGCAGGCCCTCGATCGAAAGCTGGCTGGTATCGCCCACCGACCGGTCGAGCTCCTTGCCGTCCTTGAAGACGATGAGCGTGCTTTGAGAGCGCACGTTCAGTGGCTTGAGCTGCTCTTTCTGGGTATCAAAGTCGGCCTTCAGCACCACGAGATCCTTGTATTTCGGCTCGCGGGTGAGCTGCGTCAGGATCGGGTTCTGTGCCCGGCATACCGAGCACCAGGGGGCAAACACGTCGACCAGGATCGGCTTGCCCTCGCTTTGCGCCTGGGCCAGCGCCTCCGGCGTGAATTCCTTCCACTCCGCGGCGGTCGCAGGGACGGCGCCGATCAGAAGCACGGCGACGAGGCCGGCAATAAAAGCGCGAAACTGGGTCATCTTGGACCTCCAGGTGAGAGCTATCTCAGCCTGGATAGCAGCGCGCCCTTGGACCGCGCCAATCACCACGCTTGAACCTTTCGTGAGCGGAGGTCTCGGTTCAGGCGCGCCGGGCCGCCCCATAAGCGGCGATCAGGGCGAGCCCCGCCGAGACCACGGCGTTCCAACCGGCGAAGGAAAGGCCCAGGAAATGCCACGGTGCCTCGTCGCAGCGGATCACCGGCGTCTCGACGATGCCCTCCTCGCCCCAGTTCAGATCGAACCCGCCGGCGCAGGTCTCCGGACCGGGCCAGAACTTCCACTCCGCGCCTGCGTGATAGACGCCGAGCGCGGCGTTGAGGAGAAAGCCGAGGGCGACGAGGACGAGCACCAGCCGCGTGAAGCCGAACCTTTCGCCACGCGCCGCGAAAAACGCGACAAGCGCGGCGGGCACGGCGAAGTAATAGGCGTAGCGCTCCTGGAGGCAGAGCGGGCATGGCGCGTAGCCGCCGAACTGCTCGAAGGCATGCGCCGTCAGGATGGTCAGGAGTGCGAGCCCGAACACGACGGCGCTGACGGCCATCAACTGCCCCGCGAGCCTGTCCCTGTCCATCGCCATGATCACATCACGTATTTGATGAGCACAAAGCCGCCGATCAACAGCACCACGAACACGATCGACAAGATGCCGAAATATTTGTCGATGAAGGTCCTGATCGGGGGCCCGAACCAATAGAGCAGCGCCGCCACCAAAAAAAAGCGCAAGCCCCGCGCGGCGACGCTCGCCAGCATGAACACGAAGAAGTTGAGCTGGGTCACGCCGCTGGCGATGGTGATGACCTTGTAGGGAAAAGGCGTGACGCCGGCGATGAACACGATCCAGGCGCCCCACTCATTGTAGCGCTTGGCGAAGTCCTCGAACGCATGGCCATAGCCGTAGAAACTGAGGATCGGCTGGCCGACCGTCTCGAACAGGAAATAGCCGATAAGGTAGCCGAAGATGCCGCCAAGGACCGAGGCGACCGTGGCGATGCCGGCGAATAGCCAAGCCTTTCGCCGCTCCGCCAGCACCATGGGAATCAGCATCACATCGGGAGGAATCGGAAACACCGAGCTCTCGATGAATGACACGCCCGCTAAGGCCCACGGAGCGTTGCGATGAGCGGCGAGCTCCATGGTCTTGTCATAAGCGCGCCTCAACATGGCGCTCCATTTACCGGGGGTCCGCCCGCTTGTCCATCGGCACCCGCGGCCTTAAGTGGAGGAGATGCCGCTGAACCGACGCGAAGTCCTGGGATCGCTAGCGGGCGCGAGCGCCGCCGCGCTGCTTCCCGAACTCGTCCTGGCGCAAGCCACGCCTCTGACCAAGCCCATCCCCTCTTCCGGCGAGGCGATACCCCTTGTGGGACTCGGCAGCTGGATCACCTTCAATGTCGGTGACGATCCCGTCGCGCGTGACGACCGCACGGAGGTGATGCGGGCATTCTTCGAAGCCGGCGGACGGCTGATCGATTCCTCGCCGATGTACGGCTCGGCGCAACCGGTGATCGGCTATGGACTCGAAAAGCTCGGCCACCCGAAGCCCCTATTCTCCGCCGACAAGGTCTGGACATCGGAAAGTGACGAAGGTCCGGAGCAAATCGAAGCCTCACGCAGCCTTTGGGGCATCGACCGCTTCGACCTGTTGCAGGTTCACAACCTGCTCGCTTGGGAAGCGCATCTCGACACACTGTTCGCCATGAAGGAAGCGGGCAAGCTTCGCTATGTCGGCATCACCACCTCCCACGGCCGCCGCCATGACGAGGTCGAGAAGATCATGACCGCGCACGATCTGGACTTCGTGCAGCTCACCTACAACATGGCCGACCGCGAAGCCGAAGACCGCCTGCTCCCGCTGGCAACGGAGAAAGGTATCGCGGTCATCGCCAATCGGCCGTTCCGCCAGAAGGAGCTCGTCTACCGATTCGACGGCGAGCCTTTGCCCGATTTCGCTAGCGAGATCGGCGCCAAGAGCTGGGCGCAGTTCCTGCTCAAGTTCGTCGTCTCGCATCCCGCCATTACCTGCGCCATTCCCGCCACCACGCGCGTGGACCATGTGCGGGAGAACATGGGTGTCGCCAGCGCGCCGCTGCCTGACGCAGCGATGCGCCGCCGCATGGTCGCCTACATCAAAAGCGTCTGATGTCGGAGTGGTGGACCTACCAGCCGCGCGACCTGCTGATGTTCTCGCAGGACACGTACTATCGGCTGTTCGAGCTCTACAACACCGAGATGTGGCCCGTGCAGCTTCTCGCGCTCGCCGCAGGGCTCGCGATCCTCGTCCTGCTCTATCGGCCGTCGCCATGGTCCGGGCGGATCATCGCCGCGCTGCTTGCCGCCTGCTGGGCCTTCGTCGCCTGGGCTTATTTCCATGAGCGCTACGCCACCATCAACCTGGCGGCGCCCACCTACGCTTTGGCCTTCGCGGCGCAGGCCGTGCTGCTCCTCCTTGTCGGCGTCGTCCTCAACCGGTTGAGCTTCGCCGAGCGCGGCACCCCGCTAAGCCAGGCAGGCCGCGCCTTGTTCCTCGCCGGGCTGATCATCTACCCGCTCATGCCTGCGGTTTTCGGCAGGCCGTGGCTCCAGTCGGAGCTGTTCGGCATCGCGCCCGACCCGACCGTCTTCGGCACGCTCGGCGTCCTTGTGGCCGCGGATCGCATGCGCTGGGAGCTGATGGTTATTCCGGTGCTGTGGTCGGCGGTCACCGGCGTCACCCTGTGGACCATGGGCTCGTCCGACGCGGCGATCGCCTGGATCGCCGCACTCTATGCCCTCTGCGTCGCCGTTCTCCGTGCGATCGACCGTAAAGAGCCTGGGCGCCCCGTGGGCAGTTGACCGGATAGACGGCTTCCCCCATGTTCCCGGCCCGAAAGCCCCAGTGGCGGAATGGTAGACGCGACAGACTCAAAATCTGTTGTCCGCAAGGGCGTGCTGGTTCGAGTCCGGCCTGGGGCACCACTTCACGTTTTCGATCGAAGGGCGGAGACCGCTCTCAGGCGCGTCGCCGCCCATCGAGCTGGCTCTGCACGATGGCCGCCACCCCGGCGGCATCGGGCACGTCCCAGAAGCCAAACTTGCCGGTGTAATCGGTGTAGCGCCGGCGGCGAGGCAAGCCCGAGACGAACAAGACCGTACCGCTCCCACCCTCGCCTTCGAGCAATTCCACCGCATCGCCGGCCGCGCTCATATCCACGCTGGTGAGCGAGCGATGACCGATCGACCTGCTGAGGATGAGAGCCCGCCGGTTGGTCAGCCCATAGACCGTGCCGCGTGCCATCAGAGCGGCCACAGCGGGACCCAGCAGCAGGGCCAAACCCGCCAGCAAAGCGAATTGGGCGGCGATGGAGTAGAGCGCGAACCAGCCGGCGATCGCCACGACCAGCCCACCGGCCCCGAGGAGCCAGCGCAGCTTGCGAAACACCGCGCGCGCGTCCGGCTGGCCCGTCCACACCAGCCGTTCGCCCGGGCCCAGTTCGGTCTCAATCTCGGCCTGAAGCGATGCCCGGCGCGAAGACTTACCCATGCGCTCGTCCCCCACCCGACCCTAGCAGCCGCCCGCGTTAGCCTGTTCGGAGAAAAATTGTTGCCCGGGAACGGCCCTGCTGCTTCAAGACCCCTTGCGGAATCTATAGCAGCTGGACCGCGCGGGACCGGACTTCGATGCAAGTGAAATCCTATCGCTTGGCGGTCGTTCTCTTCGCCGTCATTGCCGCGCTCGTTCCTTTGCCGTCACTGGCGCAAGACGCACCGCCGCGCCCGGTGATGGAAGCGATCGAATCGTCTTCCTCGCCGAAACCCGAACAAGTCATCGTCGGCGCTTATATCAACGACATCCAGCAACTCGACTTCAAGACCAACAACTACGTCATCGATCTCTATGTGTGGTTTCGCTGGACCAACCCCGCCATCGATCCCTCCAAATCCATGGAGTTCATGAACCGCTATGCCTCGGACGACAATCGCCGGGACGAATTGATCGACACGCCCGAGAAGATGCCCGACGGCAGCTTCTATTCCATCATCCGCTATCAGGGCCTGTTCGCCACGAAGTTTCCGCTCGAGGCTTATCCCTTCGACAAGCAGATCTTGAAGGTCGCCATGGAGGACACGCTCGCCGGCGTGTCCGAACAGGTCTACGTGCCCGACGGAAAGCGTGCAGTGATCGTCGATCCGGTCATTACTCTGCCCGGCTTCAAGGTGGGCAAGCCCACCCTCACGATCACCACCAACACCTATCCGACGAATTTCGGCGATCTGACCGTCGAAAAGGCAGATCCCTATTCGCGCATCGTCATCTCGGTGCCGGTGACGCGTCCGGCCGTCGCCATGTCGCTGAAGACCTTCGTGCCGATCCTGCTGATCGTGGTCTGCGCCTCGCTCGTCTTTTTCGTCCGGCCACGCTACGTCGAGGGCCGCATCGGTCTCGGCATCACCGCGCTGCTGACGCTGGTCGCGCTGCAACTCACGGCAACCGCATCTCTCCCGGATGTGGACTATCTGACGATGCTCGATAAGGTCTTCCTGCTCGCCTATCTGTTCATCATCGTCGCCCTTGCCCGCGTGGTCGCCACGTCGTGGCGTGGAGCGGATACGGAGTCCGAAGCCGAGATCAAGCAGGCCGACCGCCGTTGGGCCGCAGGCGTGCTCGCGCTCTATCTGGTGGCAAACATCGTGGTGGTGTGGACCACGCTCGCTTAAGCTTCGGGAACGCCTCCATTGCCACCACGCCGCCGCTCTCCTAAGCTGGCCTTCCACCTAGACGGAAGCGTCACGCATCGGCCACTTCGTCGTCATTTCCGCGCAAATTCAGTGAGAAAGTGCCAATGCCGAGAGCCTTCTTCCTCGCAGCCGCACTGTTGGCCGCTGCCTTGAGCTGTCAGGCCAAAGCGGCCGCGGCCCAAGACGGCGACATGCAGTGGCAGTTCTTCGAGAGCAACGACCCGGACAACAAGGGCGCGATGACCGCGCGGCTTATCTATGGCGTGCCGGAGACGGACAATGTCCAGGTGATGGGCGTATGCGATGCGCGCCTCAGCACGAGCGCTCAATTTGCCAACCTGACCTTCGGCGCCGATATCGGCGGCCTCACCAACGGCGCGGACGCGGCCTTGCGCTTCTCGGGCGGCGGTTTCGAACAGACGCTCGAGGGCCATATTCAGCGCGCGGAGGGTGAAGGCCTGAGCGGCGTCAATCTCGACATCAAGAACGACGATCAGCTCTGGGCCGCGTTTGTCGAGAAGGAGACGCTCGACTATTCCGTGCCCGGCTATCGCGCCGCCACGCTCAATCTCGCGGAGGGCCGCGACAGCCTCAAGAAATTCGTGGACGCCTGCCGCACATACGAGCAAGCCGTGCTCGGCGATGGTGCGGGCGCAGAGGCCGAGACCGCGGAGGCGAGCGCGAGCCCGGAGAAAGAGGCCTTTGACAGCGCCAAGGAGCTCGGCACGGCCGCGGGCTTCGAGGCGTTTCTGGCAAACTATCCCAGCGGCTTCTATGCCGATCTCGCCCGCGCCTATATCGACAAGCTCGAGGCAGCCGAAGCGCCGCCAACACCCGCGCAGACTCCCCCTCCGCCGTCGCCGCAGCCGGTGGCCGCGCCCAGTCCCGGCCCCGATCCGTCGTGCAAGGATCTGTTCAACGTGAAATCCAAAGGCAGCGACGCGCCGGCTAAGATCACCTTTATCAACAAATCCGGCATGTACCGCAGCATCCTTTGGCTCGACTTCAGCGGGCAGCCGAAGGACTACGCCGGCCTCAACAACGGCGAGGAAGTGACGCTCGACACGTTTCTCACGCATCCCTGGATGGTCGCCGACGGCCCAGGCGACTGCATCGAGATTTTCATGCCGCATGCAGGCACGCGCGTCGTGACGTTGAAGGCCCCCGACGGCTCCGAGAAAGCCGCAGCGCCGCCGCCACCGCCTGCCAAGAAGGCGTCTCCGCCGGCGCCGGCGCCGAAGAAGGCCGCAGCACCCAAATGCCGTTCACGCTCGGTCCTGGTCGACGGCAAGTGCATTCTGAAGCGCAACGCCGCCACCTATTGCGGCCCCGGCTATCGGCTCGAAGGCAACAAATGCGTGCAGGGCTACGTGAAGCCGAAGCCTCAGCGACAACTGCCGACGTGGCAGCTGGAAGCGATCAAGAAAGGCTGCAAACCCGGCCAGGGCTGGAACGCGCAGGAAGGCTGTCACGAGGACGACTGAGATTACGCGGCCTGCCGGACGCGCTCGGCGTTCAGCCGCACCGGCAGCGCGGTGACGCCGCGCAGGCCGAAGCGCTTGATCCATTGAATGTCGCCGGGCGCAGCAAGCGCGAGATTGGGATAGCGCGCGTAGAGACGCGCGAGTGCCGCTTGCACCTCCACGCGGGCAAGCTGCATGCCGAGGCAAAAGTGAATGCCCGAGCTGAACACGAGATGCGGGTTCGGCAGGCGGTCGAGCTTCAGCCGGTCGGGCTCACTGAAAACGGCCGGATCATAATTCGCGGCCGCAAGCTGACCCATGACGATGTCGCCGCGTTTCAGAGCCTGCCCGAAGAACATGCAATCCCGCGATGCATAGCGGGGCTTCGTGCTTTGGACAGGCGTGTTGTAGCGGGCCAGCTCCTCGACCGCGCGTTCCATGCGGGCGTCTGGATCGGCGAACAGATAAGCCTTCTGCGCCGGGTTCTGCTCGAGCGCGATGATGCTGTCGCTGATGAGATGCGTGGTGGTTTCGAAGCCGGCAAAGAGCAGGAGGAAGACCATGGAGATGAGCTCGTCCTCGCTGAGCTTGTCGCCGTCCTCTTCGGCGCGTACCAACTCGCTAATCACGCCTTCGCGCGGATGCCGCCGGCACTCCTCGATCTGGCCGCGCACATAGTCGATCACCCCTCGCATCGACAGGAAAGCGCGGAAGATGCCGAAGCTGCTCCGCATCGAGGTCGCGGCCTTGGCCCAAGCCGAGAAGGCCTCCCGATTGTCATCCGGCAGACCGAGAAGTGCGCAGATCACCTCGAGCGGCAGGCGGCGCGAGAACGCGGTGGCCAGGTCCACCTCCTCGCGGCCTTCGAAGCCGTCGAGAAGTTTGTCCGCCATGCCCTCGATCTCGCCGCGCATATCCCGCACCCGGCGACGCTGGAAGGCCTGATCGACAAGCTTCCGCAGACGCCGATGGTCCGGCTCGTCCTTGAGCAGCATGTTGTTGGTGATGAGCTTCAGCGAAGCCGGCATCCACCACGCCAGACCGGCCACGCCCGTCTTACCGGCATGGCGCGCCTCCTGCACGAACAAGACGTTGTCCTTCACCATCGCCGACGTGGCTTCGTGGGTCGTGGTGATCCAGGCTTTGCCCACGAACGGAAGTTTCACGGGAATGACCGGCCCGGCTTCTCGCAGGCTCGCGAAAAACGCGAACGGATCCGCCTTGCTTGCCGTGCCGTCGAAGTCGAAACGAAGCGGCGCGCGCAAGGAATAGGACCGTTCTGGTTCGCGAGTCATGGGCCGAGCTTGCTCCCTCTACCCCGGCATTTCCAGAAAAACAGGGCCCCGGAAACGACGAGAAACGGCCCGGAAGTGCTCCCCCGGGCCGTTTCTCACAGTGTGTCTCCAGCGACTTTACTTGCCGAGCTCGCGCCAGCTCTTCTCGCGCACGTCGACTCCGTAATGCTGAGCCGCCTTCTTGATGTTGGCGAAGGCGAGGTCACGATCCGAATCGGACACGTTCTCCACCTGATCGAAGCGCGCCAGCGCGTTGCGCACATGATCGGCGTCCGTCAAAGGCTCTTTGCGCTGCTCGGGGAACGCGAACACGCTATCCGGCAGATTGCTGCGCGTGGTGAGGTCACCGTGCTCTGTATGCGGTTGCCAAGTCGTCTGCATGGCGTCTTCCTCCTCGCGGATCTTGGGGATGAGATCAACGCACAAGCTTCCTGCAAGGTTCGGGCGTCAGCGCTTGCGCGTCTTGGGTGCGCCAGCCTTGCCGAGATCGGGAACGTCCTCGCCGAGAGCCGTGGCCAGATCGATGAGATGGTCTTGCTCCTGAACGAGGATTTCCCGGATCTGCTCCGCCATGGCGAATTCCTCCAGCTCCTCGCATTGACGGACTCGCTCACGGTAGGCGCGAATGGTTTCGGCCTCATTATTCAGGTCGAATCTCAGCATATCCCGGGCTTTTTCCGAAACTTTGACCGGCTTTGGCGTAACGGTCGGCATGGCGCCGAGATAATCGATTTGTCGC
>Ga0075343_1000011_pt1 | contig 48618 bp, 48 predicted proteins | sample RushOxbow_ThreeS_2_FD_120072 | JGI IMG/M metagenome (GOLD analysis project Ga0075343, IMG submission 120072) | Natural and restored wetland microbial communities from the San Francisco Bay, California, USA, that impact long-term carbon... | ecosystem: Environmental > Terrestrial > Soil >...
ATTTACCCCGACCTCTTCACTGCGCGGCCGCCCGGCCACACGAAATCCGGCCGTCCAAAAGGGCGAACCTGAGGCGTACCGTATACTCCGATTACGGCCATTTATAGAGGTTCCGCGCGGCCCGGCGAGCCCAAATTGCGCAAACGGCGCGCCGTCCAAGCCAGGTTGCCGGAAAAGCCTCGCGCAACCGCCTTAAGGAGCCGCTAACCGCGCCGGCCGAGCCTAGCCTTCGGCCTCGGCGAAGCCCTTCTTCTCCATGCACTCCACATAATCGGACTCGGAGATCTTGCCCCGCAGCAGAAGGAGCCGCGTCACCGAGGAGATGCCCTTGCGGCGCGCCTCCTCCAGACATTCCACCTTGGCGCCCTCGAAAGCGGCCTTGGTGTCGGTGGCCTCCACCGCGCGGGTGGGGATGAAGCCGACATCGGGGGCGGGGTTGCCGCGGCTGCAGGCGGCAAGGGGCATGGCCAAGAGGCCCGCCGCAAGCAGCGCCGTGTGCAGCCTGGTCACGATGATGATCCCCCGACTTACGATCCGACCCAAGCAACCTCAAAAGCGCTCCGCGCCCGCCGACGCTAGCCTCTTTCCCCCTGGTCTTGTACCGGCAGGCCGGTCGAAGGTTAAGGCCGAAAGGCGGTGCGATGCTCCGCGGCCGGGCTCTTTCCAAGAAAATGTCACCGGAAACAAAGGCGGCATCAAGGACGCGAGCGGGGTGCGTCGTCCTGCCTCGACCTTGCGGCTCGCGGAACAACCGCAGCGCAAATTGCGCCGGCGCATATTCTGGCAGCGGCGCACTCTGTGCTAAGACTGTCGGCGAACGAGGGCCACATAACACGAAGCCCCCCGGGAGGAGGTTGCTGGAGATGCCGAAGCTCGTCTCAATCCGCCTGCTTGCTTTGATCGCCGCGTCGCTCGCGCTCGCCGCACCGCTTGTCCCTGCGTCCGCCCAAGACGAATTCGATCTGTCGGTGCCGCACGCAGGCGAGGAGGCCGCGCCGCCGCCCGATCTCGAATGCGCCGCGGAGTCCCTGTCGGGCAGCGGACCGGGCTTCGTGAGCTCGCGCGACGAGTCCGAGGAGGCCGCGCTCACCGCCTGGCTCGAGAAGGCGAAGAAGGTCTATCCGGAAGCGACCTGGGACCTGGCGAAGGACGCCAACATCTCTTGCGCCGTGCAGGGGCTCTACTCGAAATGTTTTGCCGACGGCATTCCGTGCAAGCCGAAGGGCGACGGCGACGCCGCCAGCAGCGAATGACGCGAGGCTCGCCCATGACCGCATCCGGCAAGGGCAAATACACGAAAGCGCCCGACGGCAAGCGCCCGGCGACGAGCGCGCCGGATTCGCCTTACGTGAAGCCCGATCTCGGCAAGGGCAAAGGGCCGGCGCAGCCGAAGAAGACCGACCGGCCGCGCAAGGACGCGACGGCGGATGCGGTGCGGCGCAAGTCAAAAAAGAAATGATCCGACCGGCGTCCCGCTTCCGCGGCACCGGGCGTGGGTTCGTTTGCGATGAGAGAATGTGTGCGTGGGTTCCTCTCGCGGGGAACGCCGTCGCAGGCGACGGCCATACTCAACCGGGGGTCGCCCACGCACTAAAAGCATTTTGCGCCCAATTCCTACAAGATGCGAGTCTTTAACGCCGCTATGGTTTCGGCGACATCGGCGTTTGCGATGAGGAGAGGTGCATGACGGCGAGGAGTGCAACGACGCGTGCGCGCGTGACGCCGCTTGCGACTTTGCTGTTTGTACTCATTCTCGTCGTCACCGTCACAAGTGTCGGCGTCATGGATGCACACGCGGCGGACGAGGGCGCGCCCGCATGCAAGACCGCGGAAGTCAATCCGGTGACGGGCCACGTGTTCTGCATCGATCCTTTGGGTGCGGAGGTCGCGCCGCCGCCCGACAGCATGAAGCCGAAATGCGAGGAGGAGTCGCGCGGCCAGTGGAGCTGGGGCCCGAATTGCGAGCCTGTGGTCGACGGGATGTGAGGCTTTCGGCGCTCGCCTGCATTCGCTAAGCCCGGCAATGACGGCGGAGGGATCCGCGCAAACGATTTGTTTGCTTTCCCGGGCGCACACTCTTGACCATGACGCACATGACCAAACCCCATTTCGGCACGCGACAGCACAAGCCGAGACCGCTCCCCTCGAGCGAGCCCGATAAGGGGTGGCAGGTGGATTGGATCGTGGTGGCGGTCGTCACGGTGGTGTTCGTCGCGGGCTTCGTCTGGCTGTTCTAAGGTTAAGCGCCGCCGAGCTTACGGGCGCCGCACTCGAAAATCGCATGGACGCAAACCCTTTGTTTGCCCTGCCGCGCCACACTCGCGCCCATGGCGCGAATCCTCAAACCGCTGTTTTGCAGCCGCCATCACCGTAAGCCGCCGCGATGGAACCTCGGCAGGCCACCGCGCGGCGCGAGAAAGCCGCGGCCTGCCGAGCCGGACGTGAAGCCTGTCTGGAATCTCGGCGAGCCTCCGCGCGACTGGTGGGAGCGGATCGACTGGGCCCTGATCTTGCTCGCCGTGCTGGTATTCACCGCAAGCTTCGTCTGGCTGTTCCCGGCGCTGCACGAGCGCGGCGGCTCGCTGAAGGATTTGTTCGACGATGTGGTGGACGTCTCCGTGCCATGGCCGGGAAGCATCCAGGTGGTGGACGGCGACACGGTGAGAAGCGGCGGGCGGACCTACCGGCTCGTCGGCTTCAACACCCCGGAAGCGGGGCGCTTGGCGCATTGCCGGGAAGAGCGCGCGCTGGCCTCGAAGGCCAAGGACCGTTTGCGCGAGCTGGTGGGCACGGGGGAGGTGGCCCTGTCGCGGGTGTCATGCGCGTGTGCGCCGGGGACGGAAGGCACGGACGCGTGTAATTTTGGCAGGCTGTGCGGGAGGCTGAAGGCGGATGGCCGCGACGTCGGTCAGATCCTCATCGCCGAGGGGCTTGCCGAGCGCTACGCCTGCTGGGGCGCATCCTGCCCGCGCCGCAAGGATTGGTGCGCGGGGTAGGAATAAATCCCTTGACAGCGTGACGCTGTTGGGCTAGGGTTCAGGTATAACGCGACAGGTGGGCGAGGCCCTCTAACCGGGGCCTTTAGTTTTGCGTACCTCTGACCGCGTTTTTAGAACGCCGCTTCCAGAAATGGGGCGGCGTTGTTGGTTTCAGGGGCAGGCTTCCAGCGCGGCGCGCTTTTCTCTCCCCCTTTTGGGGAGAGGGAGTCATTGTGGGTTAGCGGGGGCATGGTCAGCATCAGGCGCACGCTGGTGAAGATGCGAGGCCCGCCGCCTTGAGCTCGCCTGGAGGTGGGACCCGCAGCCGCCGCCATGGTATCCTCGCGCAGGTTTCACCGAAGGGGGGTTCATCATGGCATTGCGACTCACACCACCGACCAAGAACATTTTCTATCTCTCGACGCTCTGCGCGATCATCGCGTTCGCGCTCTATTTGCTCGGCGTGCTCGGCATTATCGGCGCGGAGATCCCAACTTTGGCGGTCGCCTTCTGGGTCGCCATGCTGAGCTGGGGGCTCATGACCGCAGGCGTGGCGTTGAAGGGCGTCTAACGCCGTTAGAATTCACTCGCTCCACTCATCTTGGTTCAAGTAGCAGACGGCCTTGAAAGAGGCGGGAGTCGAATTCATCCCGCCGGACGACACCAAGGGGCCGGGCCTCCGACTAAAGCAGAAGTCAAGACGGTCGGCGGACGAGGCGCTGAGGCGCCCACCGCGATTTTTGAGGCGACCTTTAGGCTCGTGGGCGAGCCTCACAGGAGACGCTGGCATTTGCGTCGGAGCCCGTTGGTCCAGTCGCCACGCAGCGGGCGTCTCACAGCAACTCTATGGGCGCTGCCAACGGAAGGCCAATTTGCGAAACGAACCCAATTTGTGCAGCGCCCAAGCGATCCAGGGCAGTCTGTGGTCGATTCCGGACGCAGAGCTTAGCGAGAGCGTTTACCGCGCATTAAGCAAGGTCTCAGAAAGTCTCTGAGGGCCTCTTTCGACAGGGCGTGAAGCGCGGTTCCGATCTTAAAAAGAGTGACCGACCAGCTCTTTGCATCCGGACGTTCGATACCTACATAATCGTTAACGACTGTTAGGAGATTTGACATGACCGCCGCAAGTTGGGCTCTCCAACGCAGCATCTACCAGACGCTCGCCGGCTCGCCCGAGCTGAGCGCGCTTCTCGGCGGCGAGCACATCTACTCAAATCCACCTCCGGCCGCGGAGTTTCCCTACATCACGCTCGGCCAGACCGTGAACCTCGATTGGAGCACGGGCACCGAGGACGGCAACGAGCACAGCCTGACGCTCCATGTGTGGTCGCGCGCCGACAGCGGCGCCCAGGTGCATGAGATCATCCAGGCGTTGCGCGTGCTGCTGCACAACAAGCCGCTGGAGCTCGAGGATCATTTTCTCGTCAATCTGCGCCACGAGTTTACCGAGGCGCGCATCGATCCCGACGGCGAGACCATGCACGGGATCGTGCGCTATCGCGCCGTGACCGAGCCGGCGCACGCCGCCGCGGCCTAAGAATTTTCCAGTTCAGAGCATCACTGAGCGTGGCCGGGCTTGTCCCGGCCATCGTCGTTTTGTAGGACCTCGTTGCTCGGATAAGACCTTGAACGCCGAGAGGGAGGCCCGATGTCGCTGTGGAATAAGCTCAAAGATCTTGTCGAAGGTGTCGATCGGGATTCGTCGCGCGCCAAAAATCTGCGCGAGGAGGAACTGCGGCAAGCGGCTGGGGCGCTCTTGATCACCGCGGGCGGGATCGACGGGCGCTTCGATAGGGACGAGGAGCGCAAGGTCAAGGCGCTGCTGCAGACCCGCTTCGATCTCGAGCCGAACGAGGTGCGCCAGCTCTTCGAGGACTCCGCGGAGCGCGAACGCGACGCGGTCGATCTCTACCGCTTCACATCCGTGCTGTGCCGCGAGCTCGATCAAGACGGCCGCAAGCGCGTCGTCGAGATGCTGTGGGAGGTGGTGCTGGCCGACGGCCAGGTGGACGAGTTCGAGTCGAACTTGGTCTGGCGCGTGGCCGAGCTGATCGGCGTCTCGACGCGCGACCGCGTCACCTTGCGCAAGCAGGTCGAGGCGCGGCTGGCATAGTTGCCCGACATCTCGGGCAAGCCGGGACATTACACAGTCTTTGAGGGCGGCTTCGGCCGCTCTTTTTGAGCGACTACGGCCGCAAGGCCGCATCATCGAATATGACGGCGACACCGATCTCGGGACGAGCGCTGCAGGGTCGATCTCAACCTGCGCTAAAATTCGCCAACACGCGGAACTTCCGCGGCTTCCCCCACGTGCCCGGCAACGATTTCATGTTGAGGGTGGCGAGCCGCCGGGACAAGAACGACGGCAAGAAGTTGCGATAGGGCGCGAGCCTAGTCCGGAATGTCTTCTTCCCTGATTTCCTCGCCGCGCTCCTTCAAGAGCTCGGTCGTGCTCGGCCAGATGCGGTCGAGATAGGCCGATCCTCCCCAGAGCGCGGGGAAGAACCCGATAAACAGGATCAAGTAAAGCAGCGTGTGGGGCTTCATGGCGGAAAGCTATGCCTGCCCGTTCCGCGCTTCAATCGGCACAATCGTCGCGGGCTAACTCGGCTTGGAGAAGGCGCGAATGTCCTCGGCAGCTTCCGGATACTCCGCGGCGAGTTTCTCCGGATCGCCGAGTTCGACATCGCGCGCCGGATCCACGCCGGGCCACTCGGTCGAGCCGCCCAGGAACCAGCGGCGCTCTCCCGCGATGCGCGCGGTATGAAACGTGCCGCCGGGGATGAAGAACTGCACGCGTTGGCCGCTCAAGATCTCCGGACCGACGACCATGCGCTCGGTCGCGCCATTTTCATACATCAAGCGGAGCTCGATCGGGTCGCCCAGATAATAGTGGTAGAGCTGGTCGTTCATGATGCGGTGAAGCTTCACCGGCGCTTCCGGCGTCAGCATGAAGAAGAGCGCCGTGCCGAGGGGCCTGCCTTGCGCGAACGGCACGGGCAGACCGCCCGGCGCGATGTCGAGCGCACTTTTGTAGGTGCTCCGCACGAAGCCGCAGGTCTGGTTCGGCTCGAGTTTCAGGGCTTCGCGGATCTGCTCCGCGGAAACATCTTGGGGCATTTCACACTCCAGAGGCCGCTCCCTAGCACACCTCGCTTCGCGTTCCTTCGGTCATCGTAACATCGAACAATCGGTGCTACCGAGCTTCCCATCATCCTGGGCGGGTTGGGTCTTGCGGCGCTCGGCGCCAAGGTGGACGATGCCGCCGCCAAACCCACCCTGGACAAGTCCGGCCCCCCGAAATAGGGACCGTTCATGCGCCGTTCATTGCCGTTCTCATATGGTTACTCCCTAGAAGGGATAATGGGACTGAGACTGAGATGATCTGTCGGGCGATAAGGCGATTGGCCGTAGCAGGGCTGGCGGCGGTTGCGATGACCGCGGCCGTTCCGCCTGCGCACGCGGACTGCGTGCCGTGGAAGTCCGCCGGCGCAATCATTTCCCAGAACTCGCTGGTGCCGGGCAACGTCATCTACAAGAAGGTCCAGTCCAAGACCGGCGGCAAGGTGATCTCCGCGACGCTCTGCGAAAACGGCAACAAGTTCGTCTATAAGATCGTGGTGCTGGGCAAGAAGGGTGACGTCAAGAACCTGACCGTCGATGCGCGCACGGGCAATTTCTAGGGCGCGCCGGGAACACTAGGAAGGATAGTCGTTTGAGGCTTCTCGTTGTCGAAGACGATCCGGATCTCAACCGCCAGCTCGTGACCGCGCTCGGCGATGCGGGATACGCCGTCGATACGGCGTTCGACGGCGAGGAAGGGCATTTCCTCGGTGATACCGAGCCCTACGATGCCGTGGTGCTCGATCTCGGCCTGCCGAAGAAGGACGGACTCTCCGTGCTGGAGCAGTGGCGGCGCGACGAACGCAGCATGCCCGTTCTGATCCTCACCGCGCGCGAGCGCTGGAGCGACAAAGTGGCGGGCATGGACGCCGGCGCCGACGACTATGTCGCCAAGCCATTCCATATGGAGGAGGTGCTGGCCCGGCTCCGTGCGCTCCTGCGGCGTTCAGCGGGCCATGCGCGCAACGAAATCGAATGCGGCCCGCTCGCCCTCGACACCAAGGCGGCGCGCGTCACCGTCGACGGGCAGGCGATCAAGCTTACGTCGCACGAATATCGCGTGCTCCATTACCTGATGATGCATCGCGAACGCGTCGTCTCGCGTACCGAGCTTGTCGAGCATCTTTACGAGCAGGATTTCGACCGGGATTCCAATACGGTCGAGGTGTTCATCGGGCGCCTGCGCAAGAAACTTCCCGTCGACCTCATCAAGACCGTCCGGGGGCTCGGCTACCGCCTCACGGACAGCGAAGATGGGGCCTAAATCCCTCGCCTTCAGGCTGTTTGCCTCGGCCGCGGCATGGACCCTCGTGGTCATCCCGATCGCCGCCATTCTTCTCATCTCCCTCTACCGCCAGGCCGTCGAACGCAATTTCGACGCGCGCCTCAACGTCTATATGACGAGCCTCGTGGCCGCGAGCACACCGGAGAGCGGAGATTCCCCCCAAGAGCCCGCCAACCTGGGCGATCCCATCTTCGCCATCCCGTTTTCCGGCTGGTACTGGCAGATCAAGCCGCTCAAAGGCGCGAAGCGTCCGCTCTACATTTCCGATTCGCTGCTCGATCAGCAGCTCGAGCTACCGAGTCAGGATGGCATTTCTCCCGACGAGACCCTCACCCGGCGAAGCTATGCGCCCGGTCCCGACGACCAGAACTTGCGCATCGTCGAGCGTGAGATCAGGCCCGGCGGCGACGATTCAGACGCGTATTCCTACGCGGTCGCGGGCGACGCCGCCGAGATCGACGCCGATCTCGCCGAGTTCACCACCATGCTCATCCTGGCGCTGGCGGTGCTGGGCCTCGGTCTCGTCGCGGCCACGTTCTTCCAGGTTCGGTTCGGGCTGCTTCCCTTGCGCGCCATTCGTCATGACTTAGCGGCGATCCGCTCGGGCGACGCGGAAAGCCTGAAAGGTGAACTGCCCGACGAGATCAGGCCGCTACAGACCGAGCTGAACGCGCTGATCCAGTCGAATCGCGACGTGGTCGAGCGCGCGCGGACTCATGTGGGCAATCTCGCGCACGCCCTGAAAACGCCGCTCAGCGTGATCAGCAACGAAGCGCGGACCCATGAAGGCCCGCTCTCGGACAAAGTTGTGGAGCAGGCGGAGATCATGCGCACGCAGATTACCCATCACCTCGACCGCGCCCGTGTGGCGGCTCGATCAGGCGTCATCGGCGACGTGACCGAGGTCACGCCCGTGATCGAGGCGCTGAAGCGGACGCTCGAACGGATCTACGGCGAGAGGGGCGTCGCGATCGAGGTTTCGACCGGCTCGGCGCTCAAGTTCCAAGGCGAGAAGCAGGACTTCGAGGAAATGGCCGGGAATCTCATGGACAATGCCTGCAAATGGGCAAAAGCCGGCGTCGCCGTGAGGGCGGAGCGGGTCCGCGGTGGCGAGACTTTCACCGTCATCGTCGATGACGACGGGCCCGGTCTGACCAAAGCCGAGCGCGAGCGGGCCGTGAAGCGGGGCCAGCGCCTCGACGAAAGCAAGCCCGGATCGGGGCTGGGCCTGTCAATCGTCGCCGATCTCGCTCACCTCTATAAAGGGCACTTCGAGCTCGAACCCTCGCCCAATGGAGGCTTGAGGGCCCGGCTCACCCTTCCCGCCGCTTGAATTTGCCCGCGCCTCGCGATGCAACCTAATTTGGCCAGATTTGTTATTCTTAAGGATTATCAGAGACGCTACACTCCTGGAATTGAAACTCTCGCCGGGGACCAGCTGATTAACCTGGGCTGAGGGGGGAAACCGATGAGATTAACGCCATTTTTTGCGATCGCCCTCGTGCCGCTATTCCTGGCGGCCTGCGGGCCTGGAAACAAGCAGGGCACGGGGACCATTCTCGGCGCCGTGGCCGGCGGTGCGGCGGGTGCCGCGATCGGCGGCAAGGACAACCGCATTCCCGGACTCGCGATCGGAGCCGTGGCCGGCGGCCTTCTCGGCAACGTGATTGGCGCCGATATGGATGAGCGCGACCGCCAGCTGGCGGCGGCTGCGGAATACCGGGCGCTGGAATATGGCCAGGCCGGGCAGGCCACGCCGTGGAACAATCCTTCGAACCAGCATCGGGGTCAGATCGTGCCGGGCAAGCCATACCGTCAGGGCAGCTCCTTCTGCCGACCCTACACCCACACGATCTATATCGGCGGCCAGCCGCAGACCGCTCGTGGCACGGCTTGCCGGGGGCCGGACGGCACCTGGAACCCGGTCGGCTAACCCGCCGCCAAGTTTCATTATTGCGGCAAATTAATCTTCGCGCCCTTCGCGAAACTTGCCCCCGTGGGCGCCATTCCCTATGCCTAGCCTTCGTTTAACTTCTGAAGGTTAGGGCCCTCGTGCTGCTTTGGGTCATTCTCGCGAGCCTCACGGCGATCGTCCTGTTCGTTTTGCTCCGCCCGCTTGTGGGCGGCGGCGGCAGTGAGCCTGGCCGTGATGCTTTCAACGCCACGGTCTATCGCGACCAACTCGAAGAGATCGAGGCGGACCGCGCGCGGGGGATTATCGGCGAGGCCGAGGCGGAAGCTGCGCGTCTCGAGGTGGCCCGCAGGCTTCTCGCCGCCGACGAGAAGGCGCGTGACAAGTCCGGCGAAGTCAAGAGCGGAGCCCCGGCGCGCATCGCGCTTATCGGCGTGGCGCTTGCCCTGCCGCTCGCCGTGCTTAGCCTCTATCTCCTTTACGGCTCTCCCCGTCTCCCCGATCAACCCTTGACCGCCCGGCTCACCGATCCGGCAGAAGAGAAGAATGTCGGCGCGCTTGTCGCCCGGGTCGAGGCGCGGTTGCGCGCGCATCCCGAGGAAGGGGAAGGCTGGGACGCGATCGCGCCGGTCTATATGGCCGGCCGGCGCTATGCCGACGCCGCGAACGCCTATGGGCAAGCCATCCGGCTGCTCGGGCCTTCGGCGGAGCGGCTGTCGGGCTATGGCCAAGCGCTCGTTCTGGAGAAGGGCGGGCTGGTGAGCGAAGAGGCGCGGCGCGCCTTAGAGCAAGCGCTTGCAAGCGACGAGACGCTGGTCGAGCCGCGCATCCTTCTCGCCATCGCCAAAGAGCAGGACGGCGACTATGAGGCGGCAATCGAAGATTGGCGCGGGCTCATGAACAGAGAGGGCGCCGATGAGCGCTGGCGCACCATGGTCCAGACGCGGATTGCCGATGCGGAAACGCATCTTTCGGGCGCGCCGCCGCCCGCAGCCGACGCAACGCCGCCGGTGGTAAGCGGTCCGAGCGCGGCGGACGTGGCCGCGGCGCAGACTATGTCGCCGGCCGAGCGTCAAACCATGGTCGAGGGCATGGTGCAAAGACTTGCGGCGCGGCTCGATGCGCAAGGCGACGATCTGGCCGGTTGGCTTCGCCTGGTCAGAGCCTATACGGTACTGGGCCGTGACGATGAGGCGCGTGAAGCGCTTGCCCGCGCCAAGGGTCAGTTCGCCGGAAATACGCAAGCCATCGAGCAGCTCGATGCGCTCGCTGCGGAGCTCGGATTGAAGTCATGACCAGGAAGCAACGCAGAGGGGTTCTGATCGGCACATGCCTGGCGGTGCTGGGCGTGGCGGTCGGGCTCGTGCTCTACGCCATGCGCGACTCCATCGTGTTCTTCTATGGCCCGAGCGACGTCGCGGGGATGGAGATGGCGCCCGGCCAGCGGTTCCGGCTCGGCGGTCTCGTGGAGGAAGGCAGCGTGGAGCGCGGAACAGGCACCACGGTCCGCTTCGTCGTCACCGATGGGGCGAAGACCCTGCCGGTCACCTATACCGGCGTGCTGCCCGATCTGTTTCGGGAAGGGCAGGGCGTAATCACAGAAGGGATCCTCGAGCCTGACGGCGTGTTCCATGCCGACAACGTGCTCGCCAAGCACGACGAGAATTACATGCCGCCCGAAGTCGCGGCAAAGCTCAAAGAGCAGGGGATGTGGCGCGAAGAGAAGGACGCCGATGGCCCGGAATCGAAGGTGAACTGAGGATGATCGCCGAGACAGGGCATTATGCGTTGATCCTGGCGTTGGCCGTCGCCATCGTGCAGATGGTGCTGCCGGTCATCGGCACGCGTTTGCGCGATCCGCAGCTGACCGCGGTTGCCGTTCCGGCTGCGCAAGCCGAGTTCATTCTTATCGGCATCGCCTTCATCGCGCTCACCACCGCCTACGTCACGTCCGACTTCTCGGTGCTGAATGTCTGGCAGAACTCCCACTCCGCGAAGCCGCTGCTCTACAAGATCTCCGGCGTGTGGGGGAACCACGAGGGCTCCATGGTCTTGTGGGTGCTGATCCTCGCGCTGTTCGGCGCGGCGGTGGCGACCTTCGGCACCAACCTGCCGCGCCAGCTTCAGGCCAATGTACTCGCCGTGCAGGGGTCGATCGCGGTGGCGTTTCTCCTGTTCATCATTTTAACGTCGAACCCCTTCACCCGCCTCGATCCGGCGCCGTTCGACGGGCAGGGGCTCAATCCCGTGCTGCAGGATCCGGCGCTCGCCTTCCACCCGCCGTTTCTCTATGCGGGGTATGTGGGGTTCTCCATGGCGTTCTCGTTCGCCGTCGCCGCGTTGATCGACGGGCGCATCGACGCCGCTTGGGCGCGCTGGGTGCGGCCTTGGACTCTCGCCGCCTGGATGTGCCTGACGCTCGGCATCGCCATGGGCTCGTGGTGGGCCTATTACGAGCTCGGCTGGGGTGGCTTCTGGTTCTGGGATCCGGTCGAAAACGCCTCCTTCATGCCGTGGCTCGCAGGCACGGCGCTGCTGCACTCGGCGCTGGTCATGGAGAAGCGGGACGCGCTGAAGGTGTGGACCATCCTGCTCGCGATCATCACGTTCTCCTTGAGCCTGATGGGTACTTTCCTGGTGCGCTCCGGCGTGCTGACTTCGGTCCATGCCTTCGCCGTCGATCCGGAACGCGGCGTATTCATCCTGGGCATCATGGCCGTGTTCATCGGCGGGGCCTTCGCGCTCTTCGCCTGGCGCGCGCCGCTTCTGTCGCAAGGCGGGCTGTTCGCGCCGATCAGCCGCGAGGGCAGTCTCGTCCTCAACAATCTTCTGCTCACGGTGGCCTGCGCGGCGGTCCTTGTCGGCACGCTCTACCCGCTGGCGCTCGAAGCCGTCACCGGCGAGAAGATCTCGGTCGGCGCCCCGTTCTTCAATCTCACTTTCGTGCCGCTGATCGTGCCGCTCCTGATTGCCGTGCCGTTCGGGCCGCTGCTTGCCTGGAAACGCGGCGATCTGTATGCGGCCGCCCAGCGGCTCATGGTGGCGGCTATCGTCAGCCTCGGCGTGATGATCGTCACGCTCGCCATCTATCAAAAGGGTCCGTGGCTCGCGCCGCTCGGCATCGGACTGGGCGTCTGGCTGTTGATGGGTGCGGCGACCGAAATCGCGACCCGGGTGAAGCTGTTCGACGCCTCAAGCACGGAAAGCTGGCGCCGGGCGCGCAATCTGCCACGCGCCGCTTACGGCAGTGCGCTTGCCCATGCGGGCGTCGGGCTTATGGTCATCGGGCTGGTGGGCACCACCGCCTGGCGCACCGAGCGTATCGAGGCCCTCTCGCCCGGCGGCACGGTCGACATCGCCGGCTACCAGCTAAAGTTCGAAGGCGTGGCGCCGCGGCAAGGACCGAACTATCAGGAGCGGGTCGCCGTGTTCGAGGTGACGCGCAACGGCCATCCCGTGACCGAGCTTAAGCCGTCGAAGCGTGCCTTCGCCGTGGAGAAGAGTGCGACCACGGAGGCCGGCATTCACAATAGTTGGCGCGGCGATCTCTACGTTGTGCTCGGCGACGAGTTGAAGGACGGTGCCTACAGCATCCGGATCTATTTCAATCCAATGGTCCGCCTCATCTGGCTCGGCGCCTTGGTGATGTTCTTCGGCGGCGGCGTATCCTTGTCCGACCGACGCTTGCGGGTGGGCGCTCCAAAACGCGCAAAGCCGAAATCGAAGACGGCCACGGCAGCGGCGGAATGACGATGACTTTCCGCCGGTTGATCCTCGCTCTTCTCCTCGCTTTGGTCACTGGGACCAGTTTTGTGGGCAGCGCGCTGGCGGTTCAGCCGGACGAAGTGCTGGACGACCCTGCGCTCGAGGCCCGGGCGCGCGATTTGTCTGCGGGCCTGCGCTGTCTCGTCTGCCAGAACCAATCGATTGACGATTCCGATGCCCCGCTCGCCAAGGATTTGCGCGTGCTCGTGCGCGAGCGTCTCAAGGCCGGCGATTCGGACAAGGAAATCATCGAGTTTGTGGTGGCGCGGTACGGCGAGTTCGTGCTGCTGAAGCCGCGCTTCACGCCGCACACCTGGCTGCTATGGCTCGCCACGCCGCTGGTCTTGCTGGCCGCGCTCGCGGCCATCGTTCTCGCCTACCGGCGCCGAAAGGTGGCTGCGGAAGGCCCTAAACCCTTGAGTACGAACGAAAAGCGGCGTCTCCAGCGGCTTGTCGGCGAAGGCTAGACCCCGGGAGGCTCGGGGCTGGCACTGCCTTCAAAACCAGGCGGTTCCGGCACTCAACCTTACTGAAATTTAATGCCGCCGAAACCGCGGCGTAATTGGTGAACCCCTATATTTCGATCGTGCACGTTTGCCCCGTGTTTCGGCGGAGCAACACAGGATCAACGGGATTTTTTTTCTTTCTCAGGAGAGAGGTAACCAATGACAACTGACCAGAGCCCCGCTGCGAAAGAGAGCCCGCGGTTGCGGAAGCTGACCCGCAAGCCCGCGCTCCTCGCCGCCGCCCTGATCGCCACCGGCGCATTGGGGGTAACGCTCGGCTCGGGCATGCCCTTTGCAGTCGCCGAGACCGCCCAGACACCGCAGACCATCGAGACGCCCTTTGGGCGTGCACCGCTGACCTTCGCCGATCTGGTGTCCAAGGTGAGCCCCGCCGTGGTCAGCATCAACGTCAAGGGCGACGTCAAGATGGCCGAGAACGACGGCATGCCGATTCCCGGCATGCCCGACCTGCCGGAAGACAACCCGCTCTACGATTTCTTCAAGCAGTTCCGTAAGGGCATGCCGCAGGGACCCTCCGCGCCGACGCCAAGCCTGGCGCAAGGCTCCGGCTTCTTTGTGTCCGAAGACGGCTACTTGGTGACGAACAATCACGTGGTTGAGGATGCCAGCGACATCTCGGTGACCATGGAGGATGGTGAAAAGTTCGAGGCCAAGCTGATCGGAACCGATCCGCGCACCGACCTCGCGCTCCTAAAGGTGACCGAGAAGACCAGCAAGAAGTTTCCCTTCGTGGAGTTCTCGGACAAGGATCCGCGCGTCGGCGACTGGGTGCTTGCGGTGGGTAATCCGTTCGGCCTCGGCGGTACGGTGACGGCCGGCATCATCTCGGCGCACAACCGTGACATCGGCTCCGGTCCTTACGACTATCTGCAGATCGACGCCGCGGTGAACCGCGGTAATTCGGGCGGTCCGACCTTCAATCTCGACGGCGAGGTGATCGGCGTGAACACCGCCATTTTCTCTCCGTCCGGCGGCAATGTCGGTATTGCGTTTGCCGTCCCGGCCGCGCTCGTGAAGCAGGTCGTGACCGAGCTCCAGAGCGATGGCAGTGTCGATCGTGGCTGGCTTGGTGTCGTCATTCAGAACGTCAATGACGACATCGCCGACTCCATCGGTCTGAAGGAGCCCAAGGGCGCCATGATCACCAAGGTGACCGAGGATGGCCCGGCGTCCAAGGAGGACATCAAGGCCGGCGACGTCATCGTCGAGGTGAATGGCGAAGAAGTCGAAGATTCCCGTGATCTTGCTCGCAAGATCGCCGAACTCGACCCTGACACCGAGGTTAAGCTGTCTATCGTCCGTTACGGCGACAAGCGCGAAGTCGGCATGATGCTCGGCTCCTTCCCCAGCGCCAAGAAATTGGCCGCGCTCGAGAAGGACGAGCCCGCCGACCAGGGCGAGCAAATGGAAGATCTCGGCCTGTCGCTTGCGCCCGCGGGGAGAATCCCAGGCGCCGGCGAGGAGGGTGTCGTCATCACCGAGGTCGATCCTTCGAGCGATGCCGCAGACAAGGGCCTCAAGCCAGGCGACATCATCCTGCAAGTGGCGGGTGTCGATGTCTCCGCACCGGGCGACGTCTCCACGGGCATCAAGAAGGCCATGGCCGGCGCCAAAGACGGCAAGGACACGATCAAGGTCCTGATGCAAGTCAAGACCGGCGATCAAACGCGCTTCGTGGCGCTTTCACTGAAGAAGGCTTAATACAGCCTTCTTTAGCCGGAGGGCGGCGCGGTTTCCCCCCGATCGCGCCGCCCACCTCTTTCCCGCAAATCAGCAGCGTGCCAGGGAGGCCCGTGACATGCGCGTTCTGGTGATCGAGGACGATCAGGAGACCGCGGCGTTCCTCAAGCGGGCCCTCAAGGAGTCGGGTCATGTCGCCGAGTACGCCGCCGACGGTCAAGCGGGGCTCCATCTGGCCAGGATTAACGCCTACGACGTTCTGATCGTCGACCGCATGCTCCCCAAATGCGACGGGCTCGGCGTGATCAAGGCCCTACGCTCCGAGGAAATTCGCACCCCGGCGCTGATCCTCTCCGCGCTCGGCGAAGTCGATGACCGGGTCAAGGGCTTGCGCGCCGGCGGCGACGACTATCTCACCAAGCCCTATGCATTCAGCGAGCTCCTCGCGCGCATCGAGGTGCTTGCCCGCCGCACCTCGCCCGAGGAAGGCTCGACCCGGCTGGTGGTGGGCGATCTGGTGCTCGACCGGCTGTCTCACAAGGTGACGCGCGCCGGCGAGGCGATTATGTTGCAGCCGCGCGAGTTTCGCCTGCTCGAATATCTGATGAAGCACGCAGGGCAGGTGGTGACGCGCACGATGCTGCTGGAAAATGTGTGGGACTACCACTTCGATCCGCAGACCAATGTCATCGATGTCCACATCTCGCGTCTCCGCTCCAAGATCGACAAGAGCTTTGGAGACCCGCTCCTGCACACGGTCCGCGGCGCCGGTTACACCATCCGTGACAGCGCTCACTAAGCTCTTCCGAACTACCACCTTCCGCTTGTCGCTGACTTATCTCGCGCTGTTCAGCGTCGCTGCGATTGTTGCCATCGCATACATCTATTGGAACACGACGGTCCTGCTGTCGCGGCAACTCAATCAGACCATCGATGCAGAGCTAAAGGGGCTTGCCGAGCAATATCGCGCCGGCGGGCTCGATCAGCTCGTGCGCATCGTCGCCGAGCGCAGCCGTACGCCGGGCAACAGCCTTTATCTCGTCGCCGACAAGGACGGGAAACAGCTTGCCGGAAATTTGAGCGCGGTGTCGCCGCAGCTCTGGGACAGTCTCGGCCCAGTGGAGTTTTTCTATAGCCGGCCGGCGCCCGGTGGTGTGGAGCGCAGGTTGGCGTTCGCCAACGTATTTCGATTGCCGGGCGGTTACAGGCTGATCGTCGGACGCGACATCGAAGACAGGCGGGAGCTCTCGCGCTTGATCCGCAGCACGATGTTGTGGGGGCTTGGCGTAATGGCCCTCGTGGGGATCGGCGGCGGCTATTGGGTGAGCCGCCGGCTCCTCGCGCGCATCGACAATCTTTCGGCGACGACACGCACGATCATGGCGGGCGATCTCAGCGGGCGGCTGCCGGTAAGCGGGTCCGGCGACGAGCTCGATCGCCTGTCGCAGAGCCTCAACTTGATGCTGAGCCGCATCGAGCAGCTCATGGCGGGCTTGCGCGAGGTATCGGACAATATCGCGCACGACTTGAAGACGCCCCTCAATCGGCTGCGCAACCGGGTGGAAGAGGCCCTGCGCGAGCCCTACGACGAAAGTGTCTACCGCGAGACGTTGGAGCGGACCATCGAGGAGGCTGACGGTCTGATCAAGACGTTCAACGCGCTTCTCTCTATCGCGCGGCTCGAGGCGGGCGCCGCCGGCGACAATCGCGACAGGCTGGACCTCTCCGCACTGGTGAGCGACGTGGCCGAGCTCTACGAGCCGGTGGCCGAGGAGCGGGGAATCACGCTCAAGGCTCAAGCCGAAGGGCCGATCGCCGTGCGGGGCGACCGGCAGCTTCTGGGCCAGGCCATCACAAATTTGATCGACAACGCGCTCAAATACGGCGCGCCACAGGCCCAAGGCGGCAATGGCTGGGCGCCGGAAGTTGATATTCGTGCGGAAGTCCATGACGGAACTGCCGAAATCATCGTCGCGGACCGAGGACCCGGCGTGCCGGAATCGGAGCGCGAGCGCGTCCTCGGGCGCTTCGTGCGTCTCGAAGAGAGCCGCTCGGAGCCCGGCAGCGGGCTCGGCTTGAGCCTTGTCGCGGCGGTGGCGAGGCTGCATGGTGGCGCGCTGAGGCTCGAGGACAACGAACCGGGCCTCCGTGTCGTCCTCTCTCTTCCCTTGGAGGGTGATGCGCTCGTCAACGGGACGGCGCCCGAGCTGTCCACGGGAGCAGAGCTAAGACCGACGTGACGGCGCTCGCCGACCGCATCACCGAATGCCCCGAAGTCTATGACGCGGCTCGCGGAGCCGATGTCTACCAGGCGGTCTGCAAGGCGTTTGCGGAAAATCCGGCGCTGGCGAAAGCGGCGAAGGCCGCCGCGGCGCCTGATGCCGCGACGTTGCTTCAGGCTGTCTTTTCAGGCTCGGGCTATCTCGCCGCGCTTGCCCAGCGGTCTCCGGACCTGCTCGCCGACTGTCTGACGCGCGACCCCGACACCCATCTCGATGAGGCGCGAGAGGCCTTGGCCGGAGAGGTCGCGCAGGCCACCGGCACCAAGGAAGCGATGGTCCTGCTGCGCCGGTTCAAGCAGCGCAGCGCGCTTCTCATAGGGCTCGCCGATCTGGGGGGCGTATGGCCGACGGAGAGGGTGCTCACCGGTTTGAGCGAGGCGGCGGATGCGACTCTCCAGGCGGCCGTGAGGTTCTTGTTCCGCAAGGCGCGCGAGGCAGGGCAGGTGACATCTGTCCAGGAGGCACCCGGGGCCGAGGAGACACCCGGCTATTTCGTCATCGCCATGGGTAAGCTCGGCGCCATGGAGCTCAACTATTCGAGCGATATCGATTTCATGGTGTTCTACGACGCCGAGCAGGCGAAGCTCGCCGAAGGCGTCGAGCCGTCGTCGTTCTTCGTGAAACTCACGCGCGAGCTTGTGCGGCTGGTCCAAGAACAGACCGGCGACGGCTATGCTTATCGTACCGACCTTCGGCTCAGGCCCGATCCCGGGGCGACTCAGATCGCGCTCTCAACGGACGCGGGCCTCACCTATTACGAAAGCTTCGGCCAGAACTGGGAGCGGGCGGCGCTGATCAAGGCGCGCATCGCGGCCGGAGACGCGGCGTTGGGCGCCGCGTTTCTGGATCAGCTTGCGCCCTTCATCTGGCGGAAATATCTCGACTTCGCCGCGGTCGCCGACATCCACGCCATGAAGCGCCGAGTTCATGCCTTCAAGGGGCACGGCGCCATCGCCGTCGGCGGGCACGACATCAAGCTCGGCCGCGGTGGCATTCGCGACATCGAGTTCTTCGCCCAGACCCAGCAATTGATCGCCGGCGGACGTCATCCGGAGCTTCGCACGCGCGGCACGCTCGAGACCTTGGCGCGACTGGCCGAAGGCGGCTGGATCGAAAGTCAAGCGGCGGAAGACCTTGGGCAAGCCTATCTCTTCCTGCGCCGGGTGGAGAACCGCCTCCAGATGGTGGGCGACCAGCAGACCCATATCATTCCCGACGACAAGAACGAGCTCGACCGCGTCGCGCGGCTTTGCGGCTTTTCGGACACCGATGCGTTCGAGGACGCGCTCCTCGCCCGGTTCAAGCTGGTGGAGGCACATTACGGGGCGCTGTTCGAGAAGATCCCGAAGCAGCAGACCTTGGCGCCGGGAATTGTCGTAGCGGATGATACCGACCCGGCGGCTCTCGCCAGTCTCGAAGCGCTTGGTTTTAACAACCCCGCCGCGGCCATCGCCGCCATCCGCGCCTGGCAATCGGGCCGCTACGCCGCGACGCGCAGCGCCAAGGCGCGCGAACGGCTGACCGAATTCCTGCCGCATCTGCTCGAAGCCTTCGGCCGCACGTCGGAGCCGGATCTTGCGCTCGCCACGTTCGACAAGGTGATCGCCAGCATGCCGGCGGGGCTTCAGCTCTTCTCGCTGCTCGCAGCCAATCCAAGCCTGCTGCGCCTCGTGGCCGACATCATGGGCACGGCGCCGCGGCTTGCCAAGATCATCGGCCGGCGTCCGAAATTGCTCGACGCGGTGCTCGATCCGGGATTTTTCGGCGTGGTGCCGTCGCCGGCTAGGCTCAAAGAGATTGTCGCAAGCGCGCTCTCCCTCGCCACGGACTACCAGGACGCCCTCGACCGGGCGCGCATCGTTGGGCGCGAGCAGGGCTTCCTCATCGGCGTGCGGGTGATCTCCGGCACGATCTCGGCGCGGCAGGCCGGAGCGGCGTACGCGGCGCTGGCGGAGACGCTGATCGAGGCTCTGTGCGGCTCAGTCAGCGAGGAGCTCGTGGACCAATATGGGCGTATGCCAGGCGGCGCCGTGGCCGTGATCGCCATGGGTAAACTCGGCAGCTACGAGATGACGGCGGCATCGGATCTCGATCTCATCACCGTCTACGATTTCAGCGGGGAGGATACCCAGTCCGACGGCGAGAGAAGCTTGCCGGGCACGCAATACTACACGCGCTTCACCCAGCGCCTGATCGCGGCGCTCTCGGCGCAAACCGCGGAAGGCGCGCTGTACGAGGTCGATATGCGGTTGCGGCCCTCGGGCAGCCAAGGACCGGTGGCGACAAGGCTTTCGGGCTTCATCGACTATCAAGAACGCTCGGCCTGGACGTGGGAGCATCTGGCGCTGACCCGCGCGCGCGTGGTCGCCGGACCCGTCGAGCTGCGCCGGACGATCAACGACACGATCAAGGCTGTCCTGGTCCGGCCGCGCGACAGGGCGGCGGTGGCTCAGGAGGTCCAGACCATGCGCGCCAAGATCGCCGCCGAAAAGGGGACCTCCGATATCTGGGATCTCAAGCAGGTTCGCGGCGGGCTGGTCGATTTGGAGTTCCTCGCACAATTTCTGCAGATCGTGAGCGCCGCCGAGCATCCCACTGTTCTCGATCAAAACACGGAACTGGCGCTGACCAAGCTATCCGCCGCGGGCATGCTCTCGCCCGCCGACGCCGAGATCCTGATCCCCGCGGCGCGGCTCTACCACACGCTGACGCAAGTTCTCCGGCTCTGCCTCGACAAGCCGTTCGACGCTGCGGAGGCGCCCCTGGCGCTCAGGGAACTGTTGGCGCGCGCATCCGACATGCCGGACTTCGCGACCCTGGAGGCGATGTTGAGGGACACGCTGACAAACGTGCACGAGGCGTTCGACCGGATCATCGCATGAGATTGCAAAGCGGGATGTCGGGCCATCGCCGGCTGCAATCGGCAAGTTCTTCAATGGAGAATGATTTTCCCGACGGAAGCGACATTTGCGAAGCCGACCAGCCGTCCCGTGCAAACCGCTCCACACTCATTGGCTCGGCGAAAAGAACACCCTGGACGAGATCGACTCCCATCTCCCGCAAGGTCAGGAAATCCGCCCATGTCTCGACGCCCTCGGCGACGGTGCGTGCACCATTCCTCTGGCCAAGGTCGATGATGCGGCGACACATTGACTGCTTTAGCTGGTCCCCGGCGCAACCGAGAACGAATTTCCGATCGATTTTGATCTCCACAAAGGGGAACTCGTTTAGGCTGGTAAGCGAGGGCCATTCCGCGCCGACGTCGTCCACCGAAATAGCGATCTTATGGAGACGAAGCTCTCTCGCGACATCCTTCGCATGAGTCAGGTTGCGTGCGATATCCGTGCCGTTGCTTTCCACGAGCAATCCCTCGAAAGCGGCATGGTGAGGCAGTTTCTTCCGCAAACTATTGATCGAAGTGGGATTCTGAAAAAAGGTGATGGGAAGATTGATCGCGAGTTCGGTGTGTCCACGTTCGAGAAAGAAGTAATGCCAATCATCGATCACGCGAGAAATCACGGTTTCCGAGATCGAAGGAAAGCGGGGGTCTCCGTCTTCCGCTATGAAGTAAGCGGGCGGGATAATTCCCCATATGGGATGACGAACGCGGAGCAGCGCCTCGGCGCCACGCATGACGAGTGATCGCGCGTCGATCTTCGGTTGATACCACAACTCGAGCCAGCCTCCGCGCACGGCCTCGGAGAGGTCGACGAGAGGCTTCGACGATGTTTCGGGCAACAGTCCGGCGACGCTGTCGCGCAAGCGTTCGTGCGTAAACGGCATGAGCAGCGGCGGCAGGATGGTCATGCCGAGTCTTTCGGCCAGGCTTTGGATCTCACTTACGGCCGTCGAGTCACGCTGGGCGACCGGCAAGATCATGCCGGTGAAATTTCGATCCGCCAGCGTTCTCAGAGCATTGCCTGCAGCGAGAGATCCGGACATCAGCCCGAGAAGAACCAGGTCTGGCGTTCGTGCATCGAGGGCCGCGTTCAAGTCGTGCGCTTCTGCACACTCGTACGCGGTGAAGCCGAGCTCCTTCAGGGCTTCCCGGAGGAACTTTCGAATATGATCCTTTCCATCGGTAACGCAGACGTGCGGCACCGTCCTCTGCTGATCTTCCATGGTTCCCCCTCCGTCGCTAACACGCGCATGTTGCAGATGCGAAGGGCTCCGAAATATGGAGGGCTCATGACCAGAAAGCGACGCGTCCGTTCACCGTTAACATCAAGACATGTCGGAAAATTTGAATGGCCTTTGAATTGAGTTTCGATCAGTGGGCTTGCGCACGACCAAGGCCCGCAACGGGCTTAGTCTCCGACAATCAGCCGGCTTTCTGCTCAACAGGAAAGGGAAAGCGGAAATGGCGCGCCTAGGATCTAGGCGCTCTCGGCGAGCGGCTCTTCCTCGACCGGCTGGACAGCCTCGACGGGCAGGATGCAGGTGACAGTGGTCCCCTGACCCTCGCGGCTCTTGATCTGGAGCGTGCCGCCGTGAAGCTCGATGAGCGCGCGGGAAATCGCCAGTCCGAGCCCGCTGCCTTGATGGCTCTTGGAGAACTGATTTTCCACCTGCTCAAAAGGTCTGCCGAGCTTGGTGATGTCCGTCTCGGCGATGCCGATCCCGGTGTCCTTGATGGCGATCTTCACCTGACCGTTTCTCCGCGACAGATGCACATCCACACGGCCACTGTCGCGGGTGAACTTGACCGCGTTCGACAGGAGATTGAGGAAGACCTGCTTCAACGAACGGCGGTCTGCTTCGATGGCGAGCTGGGCGGGACCGTGGCGCTCCAAGGTGATGTCGCGCTCAGCGGCGGCCTGGTTCACCACTTTCATGCTGTCTTCAATGATGTCCGCTACATCCACAGTGCTGACATCGAGGGTCATTCGCCCGGCCTCGATCTTCGACATATCGAGGATGTCGTTGATGACTTCGAGCAGGTAAGCGCCGCTTGAGTAGATGTCGCGTGCGTATTCCTGATATTTCGGATGGCCGAGCGGGCCGAATAATGCCTGCTGCATCACCTCGGAGAAGCCGATTACGGCGTTCAGCGGCGTGCGAAGCTCGTGGCTGATATTGGCGAGGAACTCGGACTTGGCGCGGTTGGCGGCTTCCGCGCGGTTCTTCTCAAGCGCGTATTTCTCGGCGAGATCGACCAGTTGCTGCTTTTGGTGCTCCAGCTCGCGGCGCGAAAGCCGCAACTCGGCAACGCTGGCGCGGAGCTGGTGCTCGCTCTCAGCATTGCGGGTTTGGCTCTCCTTAAGGTCGCTGACATCCGTGCCGACGCTGACATAGCCGCCGTCGCGGGTACGACGCTCATTGATATGGAGCCAGCGGCCATCTTCCAATTGCGCTTCGTAGGTCCGTGAGTCTCCGGCATCCTTGCCGGCCACGGCGATACGTTTGGAGACGATCGGCTCGGCGGCGGCGGCGATGACCTCGTCATAAGAGCTTCCAGGTCTTACCAAATCGTCGGCGAGCCCGTGGAACTGCTGGTATTTGCTGTTGCACATCACCAGCCGGTTCTGGTTGTCCCACAACACGAAGGCCTCGGAGATGGTCTCCACCGCGTCGCGCAGGCGGGCGTTGGCGTCGGCTGCTCCGGGGATCGCGTCCTGGTCGGCAAGGACCGCCATGCCTGTGAGGTAGGGCTCAGTGCCTGAAAGGTTCCGGGTGATATGTCCACGCAGGCGGATCGTGACCCAATGGCCTTCCGCGTGGCGCAAACGGAAGCACTGGTCGAACAGCGAGATACCTTCGCGCAAGTGACGGTCGACTTCGGCGCGAAGGTCGTCGTCGCGATGCAGGGCCTGAGCCAGCACGCCGTAGGGCATGGCCTCGGTCATAGGTTCGGCCCCGAGCAGCCGGTACATGGGTGCGGACCAGTGCACGTGACCGCGGGCCAGGTTCCAGCGCCAGACACCGCAACCGGGCAGCGCCTCGGTCAGCTCTTCGGTTAGAGCGTCTCTCTGGGCGGCCGCCGCAGGCGGTGCGAGATACCACAGTCCACCGGCAACGAGCGCGAGCACGAGGCCGGCGCAGATCAGAAGCGTGATCTCGATAATGGCATCGCTCCGCCAGCCGGAGAGGGCGTGGCCCACCGGCTGAAGGAAGGCCAGTTGCGCGTCGGTTTTCGGGATGTTGCGCACGGTGACGAGGGCATCGGTGCCGTCGAACAGGGTGATGCGCAGCACGCCCGCGTCGGCGCCCATGATCGTCAAAGGCTGCTGGGGCCCGAGAATCGTGAGAAGGTTCCCTTGGTAGGGGCTGTCGATGGGCGCGCTCGCCTGGACGTTGCCTTCGGCATCGGCGAGCAGCGCTGTGCGTCCATTGTGGATTGCGCCTTTCGGGAGGCTGTCGGCGAGGGTCGCTTGCCAATCCGTGCTGGAGTTGAGGGTTTCGGCTTTGAGCTGCAGGGCGGCGACCTCGGCCGTCAGCGCGAGCTGCCGCTGCGCGGAATCTAGGGCCGCGTCCTTGCCGTTGCCGATCTGATAGTAGAAGCCCAGGCAGGTCGTGGCCGCGAAGCCGATTAGAAGAATTGGGATAAGACGCCGCAGAACTTCGGTAGAGGGGAGATGGCGATCAAAGAGAGCACGCAGGTCCTGCCATTGTGGCCCCGCGATAGAAAAGACTCCCTCGCCTCGCGCAGAACGTGCCCGCGCCATTCGGTCCCCCTTCTTCTCTCGTCGCAGTCACGGAGAAGTTGCCGCATCTCCGAATCGCTTCCGTCCATGGAATCGATGACGGACGCATCTGTCCAGTGGAAACCTGTGGAAATTGGGTTAACAACCCGTTGACAGCAGGGGAACGATTCTAGGCGCCGCCAAGCGTCTTGGTGACGATCTCGTAGCTGTCGGTGGAAAGCTCTTGGCCAGCAAGGCTTTCCAGGGCCGCTTTTGCGTGGGCTTGGCGCCTTGGCTCCAACGTGTACCAACTCTCAAATGCGCCTAAAAGCCGGGCCGCGACATGGGGATTGAACTGGTCGATCGCCAAGGCCTGCTCGGCCACAAGGCGATAGCCCGCGCCATCGCCGCGGTTGAAGCCGGACGGGTTGGCCTGCGCGAAGGAGCCGATCAGGGCGCGGACCCGGTTCGGGTTCTTCAGGGAGAATTTCGGGTGGGCGAGGAGGCCGCGCACCGTCTCCACGGAATCGGGGCGAACGGCGCGCGCCTGCACGGCGAACCATTTGTCGAGAACGAGCGGTTCGTCCTGCCAACGCTCGTAGAAGTCCGCAAGGGCCTTGTCGCGAACCGGCGATTGGACGTGCGACAAAATCGAGAGCGCCATGATGGCGTCCGTCATGTTGGACGCGTCTTGGTAGTGGCGCAGCGTCCGCTCGATCGCATCTTGGGTCTCCGTCGCCGTCAGAAGATCCAGGGCGGCGTTACGCAGCGCCCGAAGGCCTGCGCTTTCCGGATCCGGCGAGAATTCTCCTCGCGGCGCCGCGGCGCCATAGATCTCGGTCAGCGTCTCGCCAATGGTCTCGCCGATCTTGGCACGCAAGGCGTTGCGTGCGTGCAGCACGGCCTCGGTATCGACATTGCGCCCGAGCTCGCGGGCGATGTCGGATTCGCTCGGCAGCTTTAGCGCCTCGGCGCGATAGGCGCTCCCCAGCGTCTCATCGCGCACCGTGGCAGCGAGGGCTTGCGCAAGGCGAACCGCTTCCTTGCTGGTGACGGAGCCCTCATCGAAACCGTTGCGCGCCGCGGCGGTCATCAGGTTCGTGGCGTAGGTCTGCGCTGCCTGCCAGCGATTGAAAGGGTCGCTGTCATGCATCATCAGGAACTCGATCTGATCGGAATCGAGGCTTGTAGTAAGGCGCACGGGGGCGGAGAAATCGCGCAGCAGCGACGGCGTGGGTGGTGCCGGTACGTCATGAAACTCGAAGACCTGCTCGCGCTCGGTCACCTCAAGCAGTCCGTCCGGCAGCGCCTCACCGTCTATATTAAGCGGGAGCTCGTCGCCATTAGCGCCGATCAGGCCGACTTTCAGCGGGATGTGCATCGGCTCCTTGCTGGTTTGCCCCGGCGTCGGGGGCACCACCTGGCTCACCTTCAGGCGGGCGATCTTCTTATGCGGATCGTAGTCGAGTGAACAGGCGAGTTCCGGCGTGCCGCTTTGGGTGTACCAGAGCATGAACTGAGTGAGGTCGCGGCCCGACGCGTCCGCCATGGCGGCGACAAAGTCCTCGACCGTCGCGGCCTCGCCGTCATGGCGCTCAAAATAGAGGTCGATGCCTTTGCGGAAGGCATCGCGGCCAAGCAGGGTCTGCAACATGCGGCAGACCTCGGCGCCCTTTTCGTAGACCGTGGACGTATAGAAATTATTGATCTCGATATACGACGCGGGCCGGACCGGATGGGCGAGGGGGCCTGCGTCTTCCGGAAACTGATGCGTCTTCAACAATCGTGCGGTGATGATGCGCTCGACCGGCCCCATGCGAACGTCGCCGGTGAATTCCTGGTCGCGGAACACCGTCAGGCCTTCCTTCAGGCAAAGCTGGAACCAGTCGCGGCAGGTGACGCGATCGCCGGTCCAGTTATGGAAGTACTCGTGCGCGATGACGCTTTCGATCGAGGCGTAGTCGCCGTCGCTCGCGGAGTCCGGACGGGCCAGCACGAGCTTGTCGTTGAAGATGTTGAGGCCCTTGTTTTCCATCGCGCCCATATTGAAGTCGCTGACGGCGACGATGTTGAACACGTCGAGATCGTATTCGAGACCGAAGCGCTCCTCATCCCAGCGCATGGCGCGCTTCAGAGACTCCATGGCCCAGCCGCAGCGATCTTCCTTGCCGGGCTCGACATAGATGCCGAGCGCAACTCTGCGACCCGACGCGGTGGTGAAGGTGTCGTGGATCGAGGCCAGATCGCCACCGACCAGCGCGAACAGGTAGGAGGGTTTGGGGAAGGGATCGTGCCAGATCGCAAAATGGCGGCCGGTACCGGTTATCTCGCCGGATTCGACGAGGTTGCCGTTGGAGAGCAGCACCGGCGTGGTGTCGCGGTCCCCCTCGATGCGTACCGTGTAGACGGCGAGAATGTCGGGCCGGTCCAAAAAATAGGTGATCCGGCGGAAGCCTTCGGGCTCGCATTGGGTGCAGTACGTGCCCCGTGAGCGGTAGAGGCCGGAGAGCTCGGTATTGGCCTCAGGGTCGCACCGCGTGACGATTTCGAGCGTGAAGGGCTCGGCCGGGAGCATGTGGATGGTGAGCTTGCCGGGCGAGAGCGTGTAGTCACCCGGCTCGAGCGCTCTGCCGTTGAGCGCGATGCGGTCGAGTGTCAGCGCTTCGCCGTCGAGGACGAGGGGTTCTCCGCCCGCCGCCACGGGATTGGGCCGCAGGGTCAAAGTGGACGCGACGCGGGCGCCCTTGGGCGCCAGGGCGACATCGAGCGCCACCGCATCAATGAGATAAGCGGCCGGCGTGTAGGCCTCGAGAAACTTCGGCTGGCGGCTGGACTCGTTCATGGGGACTTAGGCCTTTCCTCTCCGTCGCTCTTAGAGGGCCCGGCCGCCCCTGCCAAGCCCGAAGCTCGGCTGCTCGCGGCCGGTCAATGAAACCTAGGGGCACGGTCGGGTGTTATCTCCGGATAGCCTCAAAAGGGAGATATTCATGAGTGCAACCAGCACGACGAACGAGGCGACCACATCTAGCGAGCGCGTGCCGCCAGATGCCTATCCCGCTGAAAAAGCCCGCGGCGGCGAGATTATTCTGAAGACCAAATGGGCCCGGGCGATCTTCCTCGCCGGTTTATTCGGCGGTATCGTCGTGGTGGCTGCCATCGCCATTTATCTCGGGATTTTCGGCTAGGAGAGCCCCAGCTAGGAGAGCCCCATGAGCCCGACCGACAAGAAATCTTCGGCCCTCCGGCCCAGCCATCAGGTTTCCGGCAAGGATTACCCCGGCGAATGGGCCCGGCAGATCGAACTCGGGCTCGACAAAGAAGGCCGCCGCGCGTGGTTCTACGGCGGGCTCTTCGGGGCCTTCGTCCTGGCGGTGGTGATCGCCGCGCTGATCGGGGTGGTCGTCGACGCACCGCCGAAGATATAAACGCCGCCTAGCCGAGATCGACGCGGCGCAAGCGCAGCGCATTGCCTACCACCGACACCGACGACAGGCTCATGGCGGCCGCGGCAACGATGGGTGACAGCAAGATTCCAGCGAGAGGGTAGAGCACGCCCGCTGCCACCGGCACGCCGATGGCATTATAGAAAAACGCGAAGAACAGATTCTGCTTGATGTTGCGCATGGTGGCGCGGGCGAGCTTCACGCCGCGCACCACGCCGCGCAAGTCCCCCTTGAGCAGCGTAAGGCCGGCGCTTTCCATGGCTACATCCGCGCCCGTGCCCATGGCGATCCCGACATCCGCCTTCGCCAACGCCGGCGCGTCGTTGATACCGTCCCCGGCCATGGCGACGACGGCGCCGCCGTGCTGAAGATTTTCGATCAGTGTCAACTTTTCTTCCGGCTTGAGGCCGGCATGCACCTCGTCGATGCCGAGCTTGGCGGCGACGGCCTTGGCGGTCGTTGCGTTGTCGCCGGTGGCCATGACGATCCGCAAGCCCAGCGCATGCAGCGCGGCAATCGCTTCCGCCGCGCTCTCCTTGATGGGGTCGGCCACGGCTAAGATGCCGGCAAGCTCGCCGCCGGCGCCCAAGAACATCACGGTCTCACCGCCTTGGCGGAGTTCGTCTGCTTTTGTTTCGAGCGGGGAGACGTCGATGCTTGCCGCCGCCATCAAGCGCGCATTGCCAAAGAGGACGTCGCGATCGCCGACAAGGCCTTTGACGCCTTGACCGGGGACGGCCTCGAAGTCTCGGGTCTTCTCGGGTCTCAGGCCCTTCTTCTCCGCGCCCCTCAGGATGGCTTCGGCCAGGGGATGCTCGCTGCCTGTCTCAAGCGCCGCGGCCAGGCGCAGCACCTCCTCCGGCTCGAAACCTTGCGCCGCCTCGACCCCAGTGAGACTCGGCTTGCCTTCGGTGACGGTGCCGGTCTTGTCGACCACGAGCGTATTCACCGCAGCGAGACGTTCGAGTGCGGCGGCGTTCCGCACCAGCACACCGGCCTGAGCACCGCGCCCCGTGGCGACCATGATGGAGATCGGCGTGGCGAGGCCGAGCGCACAGGGGCAGGCGATGATGAGCACACTGACGGCTGCGACAAGCGCGTGGGCAAGCTGTGGCGCCGGCCCGAAGACCGCCCAGACGATGAAGGCGATCACGGCGACGCCGATGACCGCCGGCACGAAATAGCCGGAGACGACGTCCGCGAGCCGCTGGATGGGTGCGCGCGAGCGCTGCGCGTCGGCCACCATATTGACCACTTGGGAGAGGGTGGTTTCAGCGCCGGTGCGGTCGACCCGCATATCGAAGGCACCGGAGCCGTTCAGCGTGCCGCCCGTCACCGAGTCGCCTTGCGTTTTCTCCACCGGCACAGGTTCGCCGGTGAGCATGGATTCGTCGACCGTGCTGCGGCCTTCGATCACGGTGCCGTCGATGGGGATCTTGTCGCCCGGACGCACACGCAACACATCGCCCACCTTGACTTCGGCGAGGAGGACGGCTTCGACCTTGCCGTCCTTCAGCACGCGTAGGGCCGTCTTGGGCGCGAGATCGAGAAGTGCGCGGATGGCGCCTCCAGTCTTTTCCCGGGCGCGCAGCTCCAGCACTTGGCCCACAAGCACCAGCGCGACGATCACGGCGGCCGCCTCGAAATAGACCGGGACAAGGCCGTGGGCGTCCCGCATGGAAGCCGGAAACAGGCCCGGGGCGATCGTGGCGACGAGGCTATAGAGATAGGCCGCGCCGGTGCCGAGCCCAATCAGCGTGAACATGTTGAGCCAGCCCGAGCGCAGGGACTCGAAGCCCCGCACGAAGAACGGCCAGCCGCACCACAGAACCGCGGGCGTGGCGAGCGCCAGCAGCAGCCATTGCTCGGCGTGTGGTGAGAGGAAGGGCAGGAGATCGATGCCGAAGACATGGGCGCCCATGTCGAGCGCGACGATGATGAGCGATAGCGGCACGGCGACCCGAAGGCGCCGGGTGAAATCGATCAGCTCTTCGTTTGGAGCGTCCGGCGCCAGCGCGCCGCCCATGGGCTCGAGCGCCATACCGCAGATGGGGCAGGGGCCGGGGCCCTCCTGCACGATCTCCGGATGCATGGGGCAGGTGTAGAGTGTGCCGGGGGGTGCGGGCTTCGGTTCGTCGCGCTCCGTCAGATAGCGCTCAGGGTCTGCGGCAAATTTCGCCTGACATCCGTCCGAGCAGAAATGATAGGTGTGACCCTGGTAGACGCGGCTGGGTTTGCCCACATTGGGATCGACCTTCATGCCACAGACCGGGTCGGTGGCGAGATGAGGCTCGTCGGTTGCGGCTTCTGTCATGCTTTCAAGGCCCTGGGGACTCTAGGCTCATATGGGGAATCTAGGTTCATATGGCGATTGACGCTGCCTTGCACACGGGCGCCTAGCATAACGTAAAGTGCAAGCTTGTTCGGGGGACCATTCTGTTGCGAACGGTTGTTTTCGAGATCTGCATCGCATTGGCGGCGCTTACAGGCTTCGGTGTCGGCTATCTGCTGTGGGACCGGACGGACGCCTACTACGCAGTCGATTTGGCGGCGCTTGGGCCCGGACCGGAGAACGATGTTATCCGCTACGGTCACGCGCTGATCGTGGACACGCCGCGCTATATCGGCCGCAGCGCGGAAAATCCGGCCCTGGCCTATGGCGGCAACGATCTCGCCTGCCAAAGCTGTCATCTGAAGGCGGGGCTCCAGCCCTTCGCCGCGCCGTTCGTCTCCACCGCCGCGACCTTTCCCATGATGGTCAACAACAAGGTGGTCACGCTGCCCGACCGCATCAATTCCTGCATGGCGCTCGGCTTGAACGGCCGGCCGCTGCCGGAGGACAGCCAGGAGATGGCGGCGCTGATCGCTTACATCGAATTCGTCGGCAAGGGGACGCCGGAGGGCGTGCGTCTCCCAGGCATGGGATTGCTGCCGATTGCCCTGCCGGAGGCCTTGCCGGATTCCAGGCGGGGCCTCGCGGTCTACGCTCAGTACTGCGCGAGCTGCCACGGGCAGAACGGGCAGGGCGAGCGGAAACAGCCGCCGGAGATCGGCTATTACGTGCCGCCGCTCTGGGGCGAAGAAAGCTTCAACGGCGGCGCGGGCATGGGGCAGCTCTTTTATGCGGCGTCCTTCATCCGCGCCAACATGCCGACCGGCGTCGACTACCGAACGCCGACCCTCACGGTTCAGGAGGCCTGGGACGTCGCGGCCTACATGATCGCCAATCCGCACCCGATCGCGCCGCCCGAGCCCGAACCTGAGCCAGCGGCCGAGGAAGGCGCGGGCGGGGAAGAGGCGCCGGCGGCACCTTAGACGGCTCAGTGCGTGCTCCGTCTCTGGTCAAGAGAGCGGCGGTTCGAAAACCAAAGCCCGATCGCGACCGGAATACCGAGAGCGAGCCAGGACAGATAATCCCACAGACCGTCTCCGATGAGCGCGAACAACAGACCCGCGCTACTGATCATGGCGATGATGAGCGGCATGAGATAGGTGCGGCCGAGAAGACCGCGTCGAAGCGCGCTGGCAGCCATTTATTCCGCCGGCGCTCCGGCGTAGCGCGGGGCGATCTCGGCGTCGTCGGCGAACCGATTGTCGGCGTTCGGCCTCCGGCGCCGGAACCAGAGATAGAGCCCCGTCACCAGCACGACGATGGTGATCACGTCGAGGATGGCCCACAGAATTTTGAGCGGCATGCCGCCGTAGTCACCGAAATGAAGCGGCTGCGAGATGAGCAGCGTGGTGACGTACCACGGCATCTCGCGTGAGTCGGTGAAGTCGCCCGTGGCGGCGTCGATCACGACCGGTTGGAGCAGCTTCGAGGTCAGCGGCGTATCGCCGTGCATGAAGACCGTGTAGTGGCCGGTGCTCGAGTAGAGCGTCCCCGGCAAGGCGACAAAGCTCGGGATCATGCCCGGCACTTTGTCGCGCGCGGTTTGGATCGCGGTGTCCAGAGAAGCGGGCGTCTCGGGCCGCGGGTTGTCCTTGTGTGCGCCGAGCATCTCGGCGAGCTGGTCGTTGCGCCAATACTGAAAAACGAGATCCGCCCACGTATTGATGACGCCGGTGCCGCCGACCACGATCATCCAGGCCGCAAGCACGATACCAAGCAGGTTGTGCAGGTCGAGCCAGCGCACGGCCCGCGGGCGATGGTGACGCACGCTGCCAAATTCGAGCTTTCGCATCGATGGGCTGTAGACGACGATGCCCGAGACGATCGAGGCCACGAACAACAGCCCCATGAAACCGAGGAAGAGCTTGCCGGCGAGGCCTGCGAAAATGTCCACATGCAGCCGGTAGACGTAGTACATGACCGTGCCCTGGAACGGGATCTCGCCCAGGGCCTCGCCCGTGCGGGCGTCAAGCGCAAGAAAGCGGTTGCCGTCCTCCGAGTCGAGTTCGTCGCCCAGGCCCGCATAGACGAGCGCCGGCTCTTCCTCGTCCCAGCTTAGATATTGAAGCTGCTTGCCTGGGAAATGAGCTTTGCTGTTGGTGACGATCGTGTCGAGGGAGGCGCTGGCGCCGGGGTTTTCGATCTCCGGTGCTTCGACCTCGTTACCAAGGACGTGCTCGATCTCGTGGTAGAACACGAGCGGCAGACCCGTGACGCAGAGCAGCAATAGGAAAAGAGTGCAGACGAGGCTCGTCCATTTGTGCACCCAAGACCATAGCCGCAGTGCCTTGTTGGTCATTCGCCCACCTTATCCTCGTTCGCAAACGCGGTTCCCGCCGCATCGTTCGGCTTATAGCGTCGGTCCCTCGCGCTGCGGAATGAAAATGGCCGAAAAAGGAATGTGCATGACATTCATGTATTCGGAAGGCTCTCAGCATCGGTGGGAGTGGCGCGAACACCCCCATCGATGCCTAAGTGCTTGTAGTCCTACCAGCGGCGCGTGATCGTGCCGATAACCGTGCGCGGCTCGCCGAAGTAGCAGGTGTCCCAACAGGAGGCGACGTAGGTCTTGTCGGCTATGTTGTGGACGTTAAGTGCGAACCGCCAGTGGTCGGACTCATAGTCGATCGCCGCGTCGAACAGGGTAATCGAGGGCACGACCATGCGCGCGCTGTTGATGCTGTCGCCGAACGTCTCGCCGATATAGCGGACGCCGCCGCCGAAGCCGAAGCCCTCGAAGCGGCCTCGCTGGACGGTATAGTGCGCCCAGAGCGAGCCCCAATGCTCGGCCACGGCGGGCTCGCGCTTGCCGAGTTCGGTGAGGTCGGCGCTCTCCGTAATCGTGAACTCCGGCAGCCAGGAATAGGCGGCAATGAGATCGAGGCCGGCCGTCAGCTGCGCAACCGTCTCGAATTCGAGACCTCGCGACAGGATCTCGCCGGTCTGACGCGGATTGAAGAGATTGTCGTAGGTCAGATAGTTCTGCTTGCGGATATCGAACGCGGAAACCGTGATCAGGCTCTCGCGGCCTGGCGGCTGGAACTTGATGCCGCCTTCGTATTGCTGGCCGGTCTCCGGATCGAACGGATTGCCGGTGAACGGATCGAAGCCCGAGACGGGGAGGAAGGACGTCGAGTAGCTGACATAGGGCGCAAAGCCGCTCGGCGTGACGTAGACGGCGCCCGTCCGCCACGAGAAGGCTTCGTCCTTTTGCTCCGAGTTGGTGCCAAACAGGTGGTCGTCGATCTTGACTTCGGCCCAATCGTAGCGGCCGCCGGCGACGAGCACCAAGCGATCCCAGAGTTTTGCCTGCTCCTGAACGTAAAGGCCCGTCTGCGTGAGGTCCGTGTCGGAATAGTTGAACAAAGGCGGGCGCCGGAATAGTCCCCCATAGCTCGGCGAGAACATGTCGATAGGCGTCGAAGGGCCGTCGCCTGACGTCTGATCGAAGTGGTTCCACTGATAGTCGACGCCGAACAGCATCGTGTGCTCGATCGGGCCCGTGAAGAAATTGGCCTCGGCCTGGTTGTCGATGACGAATTGGTCGACATTCTCGTCGGAGAAGAAGGCACGGCGGCCCATCAGCCTCTGGGTCGGATCGAACGGATCGAGGCCGGTGCCATAGAGGCTGTCGTACTCGAGATCGATTGCGCCGTAGCGGGCGTTCTGGCGCAGTTGCCAAGTCTCGTTGACCTGATGCTCGAGGAAGTAGCTGACGGCCTTCTGTGTCGGCTCGAAGCTGTCGTAGTTGGGATCGCCGGATGAAAGCTCGGCGAGATCCTTCCATGCTTGTTCGGCAGGATCATTCCCTCCGGCGGCAGGAAGTTCGACGTCACGCCGGTCTCCCGCTCCAGATAATGCGCCAGGATGGTCAGCGTCGTATCGTTTGTCGGCTTCAGGGTGAGGGCGGGCGCGAAGTAGAGCGTGTCCACGGAGACGGTCTCGACTTGGGTATCGGTCTTCAGGCCGAGCCCGGTGACGCGATAAAGAACCTTGTTGCTTTCCGTCGCCGGGCCACCGAAGTCGAAGAACGGCTGCACGCGGCCGAAATTGCCGATCTGCACGCCCGCTTCATAGAAGGTCTCTTCTGTCGGCCGCTTGGTGATGACGTTGACCGTGCCGCCAGGATTCATCTGGCCATAGAGAACCGACGACGGCCCCTTGAGCACTTCGATGCGCTCCGCGCCATAGGGCTCCACCTTCCAGGCCGCCCAGGTGTTGTTGTTGCGCGCGAACAGGCCGTCGAAATAGATGCCCGGATAGTAGGCGTCGAAGCCGCGGATGCTGAGCCAGTCGTAGCGGGAGTCGCTGCCGTAGGTGCTGGGGCGGACGCCGGCCGTATAGCCCAAGGCCTCCGGCAGCGTGTTGGCGCCGAGCTGCTCGATGCGGTCAGCGGTGATCACCGAGACGGACTGAGGAACTTCGATGATCGGCGTATCCGTCTTCATGCCGGAGGCGGTTCGCGTGGCGACGAAGCCGTCGACCGGACCCCAAGCGGACTCGCCGGTGCCGTTTCCGGTATCTTGCCCGTCGCTCTCGCCCAGACCGGCAAGGCCCTCGGTTCCGCCGGAGCCGGAGTAGGACGTCGAACGCGATGGGGCAGGGCGGACGGCCGCGATTTGCGGCGCGCTTACCTCAGCGGTTTCGCTCTGAGCTGGCTCTTTCACGGCCGGCTGCGTGACTTCGATGGGCGGCAGCTTGTCCGGATTGTCCCCCGAGGTGGCTGCGGCGTCTTCCTCGGAGGCGTCTTGCGTCTCCGTCATCGGCTCGGCGACGCCGGGTTCGCCGGTTCGCGTCGCCTCCTCAGGAGCTCGCGCATCTTGGGCCTCGGCGCTATCGACGGCAACCAAAGCGAGTATTCCTGCAACCAAAAATGTACGTAGTCTCAGATAGATAGAACCAGAGTTTACAACCAGTATGACAACACCCCCCGATGAGGGGAATGTTATAGGGCCCATCTATTCATGCGTTGAATGCAAAATATACAAAGAAATTAGTGCACATGGCGCATGTTTTGACGACTCATGCGTCGACCACCACGTCGCCTGCGATCTCGGCTTGGCAGGCGAGGATGTAGCCATCGGTTTTGTCCTGCTCGGTCAGCGCGTCTTCGACGGGCATGTGCACCCCACCAGCGGCGAGCTTGATGCGGCAGGCGCCACATGTCCCGTTGCGGCAGGCGTTGTCGACGAAGACGCCCGCTTCGTCGGCGGCGTCGAGAATGGTCGCGCCGGAGCGCAACGCCACGCGTGCATTCGACGTCTGAAATACAACTTGCCCGGCAATCATGGCGGGTCCGGTGGACGTTCTCGTGGGGTCGCGTTTCTCCGTGCCGAAGGCTTCCCAGCGAATCTGCTCGTCGGCCATGCCGAGCGCGCGCAAGGCACCTTTGACCGCCTCCATCATCGGCGTCGGACCACAGACGTAGGCAAGCGTGGATGCGAGGTCCGGCACCGCGTCGGCAAGGAGCTGCGCGTCTATTCGCCCGGTTCGCCCGCGCCAAGACGTATCGCCCCGACTCATGGTCACCGTAACGCGTAGGTTTGGGTTGCGGGCTTGGAGCGCGGCAATCTCCTGCTCGAAGATGAAATCAGCGGGTGTTCTGAAACCGAGGACCAAATGAACCTCGCCGGCCCAGGCCGATTCAGTGAGATAGCGGGCAATACTCATCATGGGGGTGATGCCGACACCGCCCGCGATCAGCACGACGCTCTTGATCTGGCCTCCGGTGAAATGGAAGACCCCATTTGGGCACTCGATGTCGACCTCGTCGCCGGGCATGAGCGTGTCATGGAGCCAGCACGAGACCAGGCCATGCTCCTCCCGCTTCACCGTGATCTCAACCCGGTCGCGCCAGGTGGGCGTCGAGGCGATGGTATAGGAGCGCTTGGTGGGCACTCCGGCGGGCGCGACGTTCAGCGTCAGAAATTGTCCCGGCTTGTAATCGAACGGGATCTGGGTGCCGTCTTTCGTCTTGAAGCGGAAGGTCTTGACGTTGTGCGCAGCCGGCGTCTTCTCCGCGAGAACAAGGCGCCCTTGCCACCTGATCTTGGCCGTCGCCGGATCATTCCTCAGATAGCGCGCTGGCTCATGTTTCAGCGTTGAGGCTTCAGGCATAAGAGTCGTCGGTCTTCGCCGGTGCGGGCCCGACGGGAAGCATTTACCGAAGGCAAGCAATAGTCGCGGATCGCCTTTAATGCGGATCTTTCGAGTCAGGAGCGCCAGCGGCAGGCTCTTCTCGCCTGCGAGGAATCCGAGCCAGACTTTTGAGTCGGCTGTAACTCGAATATCCGGCTTGCCGATTAGCCCATCCTTCACGTCGATGGTGCGGTTCCTGATCGCCGCCGTGACTTTGCGCATCTCCGCCCCGGTGAAGACGAAGTGAAAGGTCGCATTGAGCCCTTTCGACTGGTTCGGTTGGAAGACGATGGGCATGAAACTCAGCAGGCCGGCGATGCTGCGGGGGCGTATACCGTTCGAGATCGGTTTCACCACTTTGTTCTTGAATTTTCGGCGTGCGACCTCCTCGGCGTCGGAGCCTTCGACGACGTAGACCGGCTCCGGCCGCTCCTGCAGCGGCCGAACGACGTCCTTCATATGCGCCTGCTTATCCTTGAGGTAGGGACCGATGACGTCCTCGCCGGCAGGACACACGGCGAGGCAATAGGCGGCCTTGTAGTTTGGACCGAAGGAGAGGCTTTGCCACATCGACAAAGTCTCGCTGTCGTTCACGCGTTCGCGGTATTCCAGTGCATCGCGCGAATCGGCCGCTTGCTCGATCCAGTCGGAAAAGCCGCCCAGGAACTCGCGGTAGTTGTGCGTCAAACACGACGAGAAATTGAACGAGCCGTCAGCTCCGATCGCACCCACGGGACAGGCCGCCACGCAGAGCTTGCATTCGAGGCAGGGGTTATAATCGATGGGCCGGTCATACTCTTCGACAGCGTGGTCGACGAGAACCGTCCCAAGGAGCACGAAGTTCCCGAATTTGGGATGGATGAGGTTGCGGTGAATGCCCATGTGACCGAGCCCCGCTTCGACCGCGATCGGCTTGTGCGATACGATCCAGGGCACGGTGAGACCCATCTCCATGGGAAACCCCATGGATGGGTTGACGGCGCGGATGCCGCGGGTCTCGAGCTTTCTCACGATCGCCGCGCCGATGTCGTCGATCTCATGGCCTGCGCGATGAAACTCGAGATTGGCGACGGAGCGTGGCGGTCCTTGAAGTGGGCCGCGAGCCATGCGGGCGACGAAACTGACAAGCGTCTTGGTCCAAGGGTAATTGCGCAGCAACTCCTCGCGCTGCGGGTCCAGGCCGGGACGGAAGATCTCGACCAGCCCGGCATCGGCGGCCCCGCAGTCGAGCGCCAATTGGCGAAGCTCGGCGGCGCCAAGCTGCGCCGTTGTGAACCTGCCGTCTGCCTCGAGCGCAGACGCGAGTCCTTTCGCGGTAGGGTGCTGCTCCGGGCTCATCGCCAAGCGCTCCGCAGCTTTGGCGCAACGTCCTTCGCCACATCGATCACGATTCGGGCGATGTCCTCAGGGCGCTCGAAGGCCGAGAAGTGACCGGTTCTCGGAAGCGTGATCAGTCGGCTGCCCGGGACGAGAGCCGCGACCTCGGCGCGCTCTTTGGGCCTTGACCAGTCGCGGTCGCCATAAACGAGCGTGACGGGCGTCTCGACTCGCGGGTAGAGGCTGCGTGCGGCGATATAGCTCGGCAGAGCGCGGAGATATTTTGTCTCCGCGGTCGCGTAGCCGGGCCGTTTGCCGCTGCGGATCTGCTCGCGCACAAAGTGCTTAGGCAGCCTGTTTGGATCGTAGAAGCCGCCGGCCATGACGCCGCCGAGGATCATGGGATTGTTGAGCTTGGAAAAAATCAGGCCGACAACCGGAACCCGCAAGGCCTTGACGATGAACGAGGCCAGCAGGTTCGCCCGTTCGACGCCTTGCGGATAGTCGTAGGCGTTGAGCGCCACGATTTGCGTAACGCGCTCGCCGAGTTCCGTCGAGACCGTCAGCGAGAGCGTGGCACCCAGGGACTCACCGACCAAGGTCACGTCGGTCAGGTTCAGCGTCTCGATGAACTCGAAGATCGCCTTGCGCAGTGCGGGCTCCTGATAGCTCGCGCCGGGCTTGATGTCGGACCAGCCGAGCGCCGGATAGTCCAGGGCATAGATCGTGAACCGGTCCTTCAGAAGAGGGATCAGGCGCTGGAAATAGTCGCGCTGAGTCCGCACGGTGTGGAGAAGGACCAACGTAGGGCCTTGGCCGGTCTTGAGGTATCTGAGGCGGGTCCCATCCGAGAGCGCAAGGAAAGCGATCTCGCCGTCCGGACTCCAGGTCCGCGTGTAACTTCCCGAATAGTTGACTGACATTTCGACGGTCCTCCTGTCGCTCCCCGCGGGGGATAGCCATGCCCGCTACCTATTATTCCTGTAGTGACTTGTCAATAGATAGTGACTTGACAAAAGAAAGCCGAATGGCTAAGTCGATGGCATGGCGAACGGATACGGTCAGAAGAATTGTCCGGTGGCGCGGGCGTTGGATGTCATCGGCGAGAAATGGTCGCTGCTCATTCTGCGCGACCTGTTTCGCAAGGGGCCCTTGCGCTTTCAGTCATTTGAAGAGGGGCTGCCCGGCATCGCACCGAATACGCTGTCGGCGCGGCTGAAGGCGCTCGAGGCTCAAGGGGTTATCGCCACGAGACTCTATGAGACCCATCCGCCGCGCTACGAGTATCTCTTGACTCCCAAGGGGAAGGCCCTTGGCCCGGTGCTGAAGGCCCTCTATGCCTGGGGCGAGACCCACGGGTAAGCCGCTTGTGCCGGCTCGCCTCTGACGCCATGTTTCATGACGCCATGTGTCATAGAGAGAGTTCTGTCGAGAGCCTGAGTCCTTGAAACCAGATTCACACCCCTTTTGCGTCGCGCCGATGATGGAGTGGACCGACCGCCACTGCCGCTATTTCCTGCGGCTGCTCTCGGGCCGCGCGTTCCTCTATACCGAGATGGTCACGGCGGAGGCTGTGCTCTACGGCGAACGGGAGCGCGTACTCGGGTTCGACGCGGCCGAGCATCCGGTCGGACTTCAGCTCGGCGGCAGCGATCCCGCGAAGCTCGCCGAAGCGGCGCGGATCTGCGAGGGTTTCGGCTACGACGAGATCAACCTCAATATCGGCTGCCCCTCGGACCGGGTCCAGTCGGGCCGCTTCGGGGCCTGTCTCATGGCGGAGCCCGCCTTGGTGGCGGACTGCGTGGAGGCGATGGCCGATGCGATCTCTGTGCCGGTGACCGTCAAATGCCGCATCGGCATCGACGACCAAGATGCCGAGAAGAGTCTCGATCGGTTCATCGACACGGTGGCGGACGCGGGCTGCAACACTTTCATTGTCCATGCGCGCAAGGCGTGGCTCGATGGCTTGAGCCCGAAAGAAAATCGCGACGTGCCACCGCTCGATCACGACCGCGTGCATCGCTTGAAGGCCCGCCGGGGCGACCTCACCATCATTATCAATGGCGGCATCGCCTCGCTGGCTGAGGCCGAGCCGCACCTTGCCCATCTCGACGGCGTGATGCTGGGCCGCGCCGCCTATGCGGATCCCTATCTCCTGGCCGAGGTGGATCGTAAGCTCTACGGCGAGGAAGGCCCGCCGCCGTCGCGCGCGGACGTGCTCGGCCGGTTCATGTCCTACGTCGAGCGAGAGCTTGCCCGTGGCGTGCGGCTGAATGCCATGACGCGCCACATCCTCGGCCTGTTCCATGGTCAGCCTCGGGCACGGGCGTTCCGCCGCCACATCGCCGAGAACGCGCATCTTGATGGCGCGGGCATTGCGGTGCTTGCTCAGGCGCGGGACATTGTCTTGCGTGACAGCTACGCCGCCGTGGCGGCCGAGTAGCGCCGGCGCCTACGGCTCGTAGCCAATCTCGTCATGCCGGGCACCCCGGACCTTGATTTGATCCGAGCTTGTGCCCGGTCATGACGAATTCCGTTCGACCGACGTCGTGTGAGCCGCCGGCTCAGCCCGCTTGGCGGGACGGTTTCTTCCGATCGACAATTGCCAGGATGAGACTTTGGACATCAAGAAAGCGAGCCGTGCGCTCGCAATATTCGCGGTAGCTCGTGCCGTAGTGCTGCTTCAACCAATCCTCCTCGACCAGCGACATCAGCACATAGGCGCCGATCATTACGCACGAGAGCACGATGGTGAAGATCGAGTTGGCGCCGATCGACAGGCCGATCAGACCGACGATCGAGGCGGTGTATTGCGGGTTACGGCTAAAGCGGTAGAGGCCATGGCTAACGAGGCCGTCCGAGCCGCAATAGGTGTTGCCGAGGCCGAGGTTGAAATAGCCGAACACGGTGACGAACAGCCCACCGAGCCCGAGCGGCACGCCGACAATGAAGCGGGTCCAATCGAGCAGCGGAGTGGCATTCCAGTCGAGAACGGCGACAACGAAGGTCAGCACCATGCCGCCGCGAAACAGTCCCCAGAACGTGAGGCTCTGCCAACTGCCCGGCGCAGGCGTAGGCCAAATGCGGAAGGGCGGCGCGAGGAGGGTCCGCAGGAGCAGAGAATCCAGGGTGAGGCCAACGATGAGGCCTGCTGCAAAGACGACGCCTGTGTAATCGAATGCGATCATGACAGGCGTGCAAGGAAGCAGATTCGGATTGCAAATTTGCGACAGAGATCTGACGGTTCTATTGCGCTGATCGCATCAGAACGTGCCTAGATCTTCTGATTGTACTCCCCGACCTCGGGTTGCTTGGAGAGTTCCTTGTCGATCTCGGCGAAGATCGCGCGCATGTTCTCTTCGGACGTCGGACTTTCCACCACGACCACGAGCTCGGGCTTGTTGGAGGAGGCGCGCACCAGCCCCCAGGTGCCGTCGTCGAGCACGATGCGGATTCCGTTCACGGTGATCAGCTCGCGGATACTCTGTCCGGCGAGCTTTTCGCCCTTCGCCGCGACGTCCTCGAAATGCTTCACTACGCGATCGACGACGCCGTACTTGGCCTCGTCGTCGCAATGAGGCGACATGGTCGGCGACTGCCAGGTGCGCGGCAGGGCGTCCTTCAGCTGCGAGAGTGACTTGTCGGGGCTGCGCTCAAGCATGTCGAGCACCGCGATCGCTGAGACGAGGCCGTCGTCATAGCCCCGGCCGATCGGCGGATTGAAGAAGAAGTGGCCGGACTTCTCGAAGCCCACCAACGCGCCGGTCTCGTGGCTGTAGCGCTTGATGTAGGAGTGGCCGGTCTTCCAGTAGGCCGTCTTGGCGCCGTTTGACTTCAGCACCGGATCCGTCCCGAACAAGCCGGTGGACTTCACGTCGACGACGAAATGCGCGTCCTTGTGCAGGGCCGAGATGTCGCGCGCGAGCATGACGCCGACCTTGTCGGCGAAGATCGCCTCGCCTTTCTCGTCCACCACGCCGCAGCGGTCGCCGTCACCGTCGAACACGAGCGCGAGGTCGGCTTTGTGCTCGAGCACCGCGTCACGCGTGGCGTTGAGCATGGCCATGTCTTCCGGGTTCGGATTGTGCGCCGGGAAGCTGTGGTCGAGCTCGCAGTTGAGCGGAATCACTTCGCAGCCGAGTTCCCGCAGGACGTGGGGCGCGAAGGCGCCCGCCGTGCCGTTGCCGCAGGAGACCACGACCTTCAGGCGACGCTTCAGCTTCGCGTGCTTGAGCAGGTCCGCCATGTAGCGCTGGGCCATGTCGGCGACGTAGAAGTAGCGCGCCCCTTCGTGATAGGGCGCGAACTTCGCGTTCATCACGATCTCCTTCAGCGCCGTCATGTCTTCGGGCGAGAAGGTCAGCGGCCGGTCGATGCCCATCTTGATGCCGGTCCAGCCGTTGTCGTTGTGGCTCGCCGTGACCATGGCCACGCCTTCCACCTTGAGATCGAACTGCGCGAAGTAAGCCATGGGCGACAAAGCCAGGCCGATGTCGTGCACTTCGGCGCCGCCGGCCAGAAGGCCCGTGATCAGCGCCGCCTTGATCGCCGAGGAGTAGGAGCGGAAGTCGTGCCCGACCACGATGCGGACCGGAACGCCGCGCTCGCGCATGAGCGTGGTCAGTCCGAGCCCGACGGCTTCCATGCCCAGCAAGTTGACCTCTTTAGGGTAGAGCCAGCGTGCGTCGTACTCACGAAAGCCGGTCACCTTGACCAGAGGCAGTCGTTCGAATTCGGCGGTGTTGGGGACGAGATCTTGGCGGGGCTTCGGAAACATTCTCACTCCTGAATTCCTGGAACTCGGTCTCTTATAACAAGTGCGGCAAGTGCATCGAAGTTCCGCGGTCAAGTGCCGCTATCTCTCTCACCTCGGCCTTCCAATGCAAGTGATTTGCAGTCGAAAAGAGAAGACTTGCACGCCGCGCTTCGGACGCCTAGGCAGCCCGTTCGATAGTTTGGGTCGTGCGGAGCGATATGCGGAAAGTGATCAAGCTTGCGCTTGCGGGCGTCGGGGTCGGGATTCTCGTGCTCGCCCTGAAGGCTGCGGCGTATGTGCTCACTGGAAGCGTCGCGCTCTACTCCGACGCGCTTGAGAGCATCGTCAACGTGGCGACGGCCATTGCGGCCTTCATCGCCGTGCGCGTCAGCGCCAAGCCGCCGGACTCCAATCATCCTTACGGTCACCACAAGGCCGAATATCTCTCCGCCGTGCTGGAAGGCGTTTTGATCGTCGTTGCCGCGATCGCGATTCTGCAGAAGGCCTATTTCGGAGTTCTGGACCCGCGGCCGATCCAGGCGCCGGCGATAGGCCTTCTGATCAACGGACTGGCGACTGCCGTGAACGGGGTGTGGTGCATTGTCCTGTTCCGCTTCGGCCGCCGCCACCGCTCGCCGGCCTTGCTCGCCGATGCGCGCCATCTCCTCACCGACGTCATCACCTCGGTCGGAGTGTTCCTCGGCGTCGCCCTGGCCGCGTTCACAGGCTGGCTCGTTCTCGATCCGTTGTTGGCCGTGCTGGTGGCACTAAACATTCTCTGGTGGGGCTGGGTTCTGGTGCGGCAGTCGATCGGCGGTCTGATGGACGAGGCAGTTCCGGACGACGAGTTGGAAAAGATCCACCAGGCCATCTCGGCGGGAGCCGAGGGCGCGCTCGAGGCGCACGATCTTCGGACACGCCGCGCCGCGCGTGCTACCTTCGTTCAATTCCATCTCGTGGTGCCCGGCGACATGAGCGTCGACGAGTCGCATGTCATCTGCGACCGCATCGAAAACGCGATCAAGTCCGACGTGCCTAATGCGGTCGTCACCATCCACGTGGAGCCCGAGCACAAGGCCAAGCATCCCGGCGGCGTGCCTGTTGTCTGAGAGTTGTGGCTCGGCTAGCGAACGAGGACGAGTTCGCCGCCCTCGATGCTGAAGCTCTTGAGGCGGCCGAGGAAGCTCATGCCGAGCAAGTTGGTCGCGAGCACGCCCTTGCCGGCAACGGCGGCCGGCACGTTGAGGACGGTGATGTCCTCGACGCGCACGCGGTCGAGCGTCACCGGCGCGACGCGGGTCACGCCGTTCGCGGTCTGGACGGGTGCCGAGAAGTCGAGGGACTGGGGAGAGAGGCCGAGCCGCTGGGCGTCCTAGTAGGTGATGACGACATAAGTTGCGCCCGTGTCCGCGACGAAGGTGGCCAGCCGCTCGTTGACGGCCGCCTTGAACACGAAATGGCCGTTCGGATCCGCCCTGAGCTTGACGGTCCGGTCGAAGCCCGAATCGGCCTCGTCCTCAGGGGGAGCGTCGCGCATCGCTTCGGCAAGGGTCGGAAGACGATCAGGGCCACGAAAGACCGAAACCAGGTCGTCGAAGAAATAGACGACGGCGGCGATGCCGAGCGCGAGCGCGCCCCACTGCATCGCTTCCAGCAGCACATGTTTGGTGGCCGAACGCAAGACGACTTGCTCCGAAGGGCGGCTGGATCGGCGGATCTCAGCCGCGAAGGGTCAGGAAATCGCCGGAAAACTCATAGGAGCGGAGGCGGCTTAAGAAACTCATACCGAGAAGGCTCTGGGTGAGGGCGCCCTCCCGGGCCACCAAAGCCTCCACCTTGGTGCGGTCGAGCGGTCCGATGGCAACCTCGTCCAGGCGGATGCGGGCCGCCACGGTGCGGCCGTTGGCGGTCAGGACAGGCACGCGATAGGTGAGCTTTTCGAGGTCGATACCCGCCTTCTTGGCGTCCTCGGGCGTCAGAACGATGGACGAGGCGCCGGTATCGACGATCATGGAGATCTCCTTGCCGTTCACCTCCACGTTGGCGGTGAAATGGCCGTCGAGCCGCTTCCTGATCTTCACCTCGGTCAGGCCGCCGGCGCTGGTCTCCACGGTCATGGCCGTGCCGGGGAGCAACTCCCCGACGACGCGCGCGGCAATGGGGGTAATCTCGTCCTTGTAGGCATAAAGCGTAACCAGACCGAGCCCGAGCGCGAGCCAGGTCACTGCATCGCGGGCCATGGCGCCCGCGCCGCCGCCATAGCGGGTCACGAGCCCGCCGGCGATGTAAACGAGCAGGGCCATGAAGAAGGCCGCATACGCAAAGGTTGCAGTGTCGAGCCCGGCGATCATGCCCGACTCGTTACTCACCAGCATCATGGCGCCAAGCGCGAGAATGAACAGGGCGACCCAGGTGGTCATGGGCCCGAGCCTTCCGCGTCTGCCATGGCTTCCATGCGCTCCAGCCGTTCCGGCAGGGCCTTCATGATGGTGCGCCGCTGCTCCGGCGTCATATCGACCCAACGGGCGATTTCATTGCCGCTGCGGCCGCAACCCACGCAAAGCCCCGACCTCTCGTCGAGCAGACAAATGTTGACGCAAGGCGTTTCCAAGAAGTCCCTACCGGTCGGGATGCCCAAACAATCTATGTAGGGGGTGTTGCGGGGGAGAGCAATCGAACCGCCTGTCGCGCGGTTCAAGCCGCTAACTGGCCCGCTTGTTCCGCTCGGTGCGCCAGGCCGCTTGTGGGGCTTCAGGCCGCTCCTCGCCGGGCTCGGCAAGCCGTGGCAGAGCCTCCATAATGCGGATGCGGGGGAGGGTGACGATGACCTCCGTGCCGTAGCGCAGCTTGCTCTTCAGTTCGAAACTGCCGTCGTGCAACTCGATCAGACCTTTGGTGATGGGCAGGCCGAGCCCGGTCCCGCCTTCGGCGGTTTGGTGGGCGAGCGAGCCCTGGCCGAAGCTCCGCAGCACGCGGGGAATCTCGGCCTCGGGGATGCCGGGCCCCGTGTCCTTGACGCTCAGGAACTGGCCGCCCAGGGCGGTGCGCCCGATCTTGAGGGTGACGGTTCCGCCCGTGGGCGTGAACTTGATGGCGTTGGACAGGAGGTTGAGACAGATCTGCCGGAGGGCACGCTCGTCGGCCCAGACCTGGGTCAGATTCTCTTCGAAGGCCTCGACGATCTTCAGTCCTTTGTTCTCGGCGCGCACGCGCATCAGCCGGTGGCAGTCCTCGACAATATCGGCAAGTGCCACTGGCGCTTCGTTCAGCTCATAGCGCCCCGCCTCGATGCGGCTGATATCGAGGACTTCGTTGATCAGCGTCAGCAGGTGTTGCCCGCTCTCGTGAATGTCGTTGGCGTATTCCTTGTAGGTCGGGTTGGAATGCGGACCTAGGATCTCGCCGCGCATGATCTCGGAGAAGCCGAGGATGGCGTTCAGCGGCGTGCGCAACTCGTGGCTCATGGTGGCGAGGAACCGCGACTTGGCGAGGTTCGCTTCCTCCGCGCGCAGGCGCGCTTCGTCTGAAATCGATTTCGATTGCTCGAGCTCACCGATCAGCGCGTCCTTCTCGGCGCGGTACTCGAGCATGGCCATGACCGTCGTATTGAATCCGGTCATCAGCCAGATGAAGTAGATGTGCACGCCGACGGCCATAGCCGCCATCGCCCAGAAGAAGGGGTTGTCGAGCAGCGCGAAGCGCAACACGATGGCGATCGTCATTGGCAGCGTGCCGGCATAGACGATGGGCATGACCGTGGATGCGAACAGCATGCGCATCGAGATGACGACGATCAGCGAGGCGAAGATGAAAGTGTGCGCGGCCTCGCCCTGGGTTTCCGGACTGATGAAGGCTACGGTTGCCCACGTCACCCCGTAGAGAAACTCCGCGGCAGCGATCTTGGCGCGCCAGGCCGTCGCATCGGCCTCTTCGCGGGGCGTCTTTGCGAACTGCCGGCAAATAGCGATGAGAATGCCCTTGGCCACGAAGACGGCGCCAAGCCAAAGGAGCAGTTCGCGCGGCGGGGCCCAGAACATGGCGCCCATGGCGACGACGAGCGCCAGCAGCGGCGTGGTCACGGCGGCCGACAGCTCGTTCTTCACGAACATCATCAGGAGCTCGTATTCGAACTCCGGCTTGCGGCCTGACTTGTAGGTAAGTTTTTCGCGGGCTTCCTGGACGCTGCGATAGGCGCGGCGTTTTTGATCGTTCGCCGAGCCCGAATGGACCCGCGAGGCCTCGGCTGACGCGCCTCCTGACATCACTTCTTAGACCCGCGACTTTACCATCAACAAAAACCCGATAAGGATCAATGGCATAGCGCGCACGCGCGGCCGCGCCCAGACCCCCGACTTAGGCTTAACAAGAACTATCAGCCGAAAATCCTAACGGGTCGTTTACTCTCGACCCGGCCTGGCACGGCCTTGAAGCCGGAATCGGCGGGTGCCACATGCTTCGTACAGGCTCGCGAAGGGGGAGCCGGGTCGGTAGGAAGGGACCTCCATGCAGCTCACCGTGATCGGCTGCGGCGACGCGTTCGGCGCCGGCAGCCGCCTCCAGACATCTTTTTGTGTCCGATCGGGCCCCTCGACGTTCCTCATCGACTGCGGGGCGACGTCCTTGATCGGCATGCGCCGGCTGGGCATCAACCCGAACGATATCGATACGGTGTTCGTCACCCATCTGCATGGGGACCATTTCGGCGGTCTGCCGTGGCTCCTAATCGACGCCAAGTATGTCAGCAACCGGTCGCGGCCTTTGGTGGTGACGGGTCCCAAGGGTATCGAGGACCGCTTCTCAACGGTGGCGGAAGCGCTCTACCCCAATTCGACGCGCGCCGAGCGCGGCTTCGAGCTTATCTTCGTGGAGTACCAGGAGCGGACGCCGATCGAGGTGGCCGGCGTCACGGTCACCCCGTTCGAGGTGCATCACCCTTCCGGCGCACCTCCTTACGCGCTCAGGTTCGCCGTGGACGACAAGGTCCTGTCCTTCACCGGCGACACGGGCTGGGTCGATGTGCTTAGCGAGGTGGCGCGCGACGCCGATCTCTTCATCAGCGAATGCTTTCAGTACGATGTGACGCTTCCCATCCATCTCGACTACAAGACGATCGACGCCAATTACGAGAGGCTCGGCGCAGCCCGTGTGCTGCTCACCCATATGGGGCAAGAGATGCTCGCCAAAAGCGTGAAGGTCGATCGCGAACGCTATATGATTGCCGAAGACGGCATGACCATCGAGATATGACCACCGTCGTTCTTGGTCGCTGGCATGGCTGAGCTCACTGACGTTCTCGCCTCGATCCGCTCCTGCCGCGTTTGCGTGGAGACGCCGCGCGGGAAGCCGCTGCCTCATGCACCGCGTCCCGTCTTGCGGGCGAGCGCTACGGCGCGTCTGGCGATCTGTGGTCAGGCGCCGGGCACGCGCGTCCATGCGTCCGGCAAACCGTTCACCGACCCCTCGGGCGAGCGCTTGCGCGCATGGCTCGAGGTGACGCCGGAGGAGTTCTACGACGAGAGCCGCGTGGCCATTGTGCCGATGGGTTTCTGCTTTCCCGGCCAAGACGCCAAAGGGGGCGATCTCCCGCCGAGGCGCGAATGTGCGGCACTATGGCATCGTGAGTTGTTCGCCGCTCTGCCGCGGATCGAGCTCGTCCTCGCCGTCGGTGCCTATGCGCATGCCTTTCATCTCGGCGGTGCGCGCGGCAAGACCCTGCAAGAGACGATGCTGCGCTGGCGCGAGCATCTCAAAGAAAAGCGGCGTCCGCGCATTCTTCCGCTCCCGCATCCGTCCTGGCGCAACAATGCGTGGCTGAAGAGAAACCCTTGGTTCGATGCCGAACTGCTGCCGGTCCTGCGGCGGGAGGTCCGCCGGGTCCTGTGAGCCGCCTTGCGGGATATGGAAAAATAATCTACCTATTCGGAGAATTGACCGAGAATAGCGGAACGATGTTCTCGGGATTGCGTCTTTTTCTCAATAATTTTGTTAGGTCATTCAGATGCTTGATCGCATGGACCGGAAGATCCTGGACATCTTGCAGAAGGACTGCACGCTGCCGGTCGCCGAGATCGGCAAGCTGATCGGGCTTTCCACCACGCCGTGCTGGCGGCGCATTCAGAAGCTCGAGGAGCAAGGGGTGATCGAGCGGCGCGTCGCCCTCCTGGATCCCAAGAAGGTCAATGTGGGGGTGACGGTTTTCGTCTCCATCACCACGAACAACCACACCAAGGAATGGCTCGAGCGGTTCCACGCGGCTCTCGAAGACTTTCCCGAGGTGGTGGAATTCTACCGCATGAGCGGGCAGATCGATTATCTGCTGCGTGTCGTGGTGCCGGACATCGAGCGCTATGACACCTTCTACAAGCGGCTGATCTCCAAGATCGAGCTCTACGACGTG
>Ga0075343_1000014_pt1 | contig 45495 bp, 52 predicted proteins | sample RushOxbow_ThreeS_2_FD_120072 | JGI IMG/M metagenome (GOLD analysis project Ga0075343, IMG submission 120072) | Natural and restored wetland microbial communities from the San Francisco Bay, California, USA, that impact long-term carbon... | ecosystem: Environmental > Terrestrial > Soil >...
GCCCGCCGCGGGTCCGCAGACCCCGCGGAACCTGTTAGGACTTTGCGCCACGCGGCGCGCCACCCCCTTCGGGGGTCTGTTTGGAGACTAACTCGCGCTCAAGTAGCGCGAAGCGCGGTAGCGCAAAACAGAAGGAGCAAACCCCGGATGCCCTCGCATCGCGGCAACGATCACGTGTGCCTGAGCGACGCCCCACATTCCATCCCCCTCGATGGGGAGGTAGAAAAAAACGGCGAGGGAGACAGCGTTGCGATCGAGCCGCTCACGTGATTAGTGGGCTGCACTCCCAAGCGGGTGGACACGCATCAGGAGCAAATCATGTCGCCGCATATCAGCCTCGTGACGCTTTGCGTCGCCGACATCGCCAAGGCCACATCCTTCTACGAGCGGCTCGGCCTCGAAAAGTCCAGCGCAAGCCAAGAGAGCGTGACCTTCTTTCGGGCCGGTTCCGTCGTGTTGGCGCTTTGGACACGCGAGGCGCAGGTCGAGGACGCGAAGGCCGCAGATCTCTGGACCGGCAATGGCGGGATCGTCGTCGCCATGAACTGCGCCAGTGAAGACGAAGTGGACGCGATGCTGGACAAAGCGCGCGCCGCCGGCGCAGCGATCTTGAAGCCGGCCGAGAAAGCGTCCTGGGGCGGCTACAACGGCTACTTCGCCGACGCCGACGGCAATGTCTGGGAGGTCGCCTACAATCCGTTTTGGGCCATGCAAGAGAATGGACGGATCGACCTGCCTTGATGAGCGATCCGTCCCACATCTTCGTCTACGGCACGCTCCGCTCCGAGAGCGGTCATCCCATGGCGCGGCGGCTCTTCGCGCGGGCGCGTCTCGTGGGCAAGGGCAGAGTGCCGGGACGCCTCTACGATCTCGGCTGGTATCCCGCGGCAATGTTCGACGAGCGCGAGAAGCGTCACATCCTCGGTGATGTCTTTGCCTTGCCCGACGCCAAGCTGCTGGCCGAGCTCGATGCCTATGAGTCCGGTGACCGCAACTACCGGCGCCTGCCGCTGCGGGTGGCGCTTCTGGGCGGTGGTACGGTGAGCGCCTGGGCCTATGGGGTGGCCAAGCCCCCGAATGCACGGGTCATTCCGAGCGGCGATTTCGTCGCACATCGGAACGCGAAGACACCGCGACCGGTTCGTCCTTAGGTCTTTTTCGCCGCCTTGTTTGTGCGACACCCGCAGGACGGGCTAAAAGGACCGCTGGCTGAGAAAGGATCATGGAATCGATGAACGAAGCCGTGGAGGCAAAAGCGGCGCCCAAATGGGTGTTCACCTTCGGCGATGGACGCGCCGACGGCTCCGCCGGAGATAAGGAGCTTCTCGGCGGCAAGGGTGCCCATCTGGCCGAGATGTCGCGCCTCGGTCTCCCCGTGCCGCCGGGCTTCACCATCTCGACGGAAGTTTGCGCCGCTTACTATGAGCTTGGCCGCAAGCTGCCCGAGGCGTTGAAACCCATGGTGGACGAGGCGCTGGCGAAGGTCGGCAAGATCACCGGCGCGCGGTTCGGCGATGTGGACAATCCGCTGCTGGTTTCGGTGCGCTCGGGCGGGCGCGCTTCCATGCCGGGCATGATGGACACCGTGCTCAATCTCGGCCTCAACGACGAGACGGTCGAGGGCCTGGCGCGGCTCACCGGCGACCGCCGCTTCGCCTACGATACCTATCGGCGCTTCATACAGATGTATGCAGACGTTGTGCTCGGCATCGACCACGGCATGTTCGAGGAAATTCTCGAGAACTACAAGAATCTCAAAGGCTTCGAGCTCGATCCGGAGCTAGCCGCCGAGGACTGGGCGGAGATCGTCGTCCGCTTCAAGGCCCTGGTCGGTAGGGAGCTGGAGCAGCCCTTCCCGCAGGATCTCCATGAGCAGCTTTGGGGCGCCATCGCCGCGGTGTTCGGCTCCTGGCAGAACGCGCGCGCCATCGCCTATCGAAGGCTCCACGATATCCCCGACGATTGGGGGACCGCCGTCACCATTCAGAGCATGGTCTTCGGCAACAGAGGCGACAACAGCGCCACCGGCGTCGTCTTTACCCGCAATCCGTCTACCGGCGCGAACGAACTTTTCGGCGAGTTTCTGCTGAACGCGCAAGGCGAGGACGTAGTGGCGGGCCTGCGCACGCCCCAGCCCCTGACGGAGAACGATCGCGCCGCGTCGGGCAACGGCAAGCAATCGCTGGAGGCCCTCCTGCCGGAAGCCTTCGCGGATCTCAAGGCCGCCTGCGCGGCGCTGGAGAAGCACTTCCGCGATCTCCAGGACATCGAGTTCACCGTGCAGGAAGGCAAGCTGTTCATGCTGCAAACCCGCTCGGGCAAGCGCTCCACCCAAGCCGCGCTGAAGATCGCGATCGACATGGCACGCGAGGGCATCATCACCGAGCAGGAGGCCGTGCTGAGCCTCAATCCGGCGCAGCTCGACCAGCTTCTTCATCCGACGCTCGACCCCAACGCGGAGATGACCGTTCTCGCCAAGGGCTTGCCGGCCTCGCCGGGTGCGGCCGCCGGCGAGCTCGTGTTCGATGCCGACGAGGCGGTGCACATGAAAGCGCAAGGCCACACGGTGATCCTGGCGCGCATCGAGACCTCGCCGGAAGACGTGCAAGGCATGCACGCCGCCGTCGGCATCATCACCACCCGAGGCGGCATGACGAGCCACGCGGCCGTCGTCGCGCGCGGCATGGGACGCCCTTGCGTGGCGGGTGCCGCCGCGGTGCATATCGATCTCGAGCGCGAGACCCTCGAAGCCGGCGGGCACACGGTGCACAAGGGCGATATCGTCACCATCGACGGCTCTTCGGGAAAGCTCATCAAGGGCCGCGTGACCATGCGCCAGCCCGAGCTCTCGGAAGACTTTGCGAGCTTGATGAAATGGGCCGATAGCTTCCGCCGCCTGGAGATCCGGGCCAACGCCGATACGCCCGCCGATGCGCGCCATGCGCGCGACTTCGGCGCCGAGGGCATCGGGCTCTGCCGCACCGAGCACATGTTCTTTCAGGAGAATCGAATCATCGCCATGCGCGAGATGATCCTGGCCGAGAATCCGGAAACCAGACGCAAGGCCCTTGCGGAGTTGCTGCCGGCACAACGTCAGGACTTTATCGAGCTGTTCGAGATCATGGCCGGGCTGCCCGTGACCATCCGTCTGCTCGACCCGCCCCTCCATGAGTTCCTGCCGCACGGTGAGGAGGCCATCGCCGACGTGGCCGAGGCCATGGGCGTCAGCCTCGCGCGGCTCAAGCGGCGCATCAGCGTGTTAAGCGAATTCAACCCCATGCTCGGCCAGCGCGGCGCGCGTCTTCTCGTCAGCTATCCGGAGATCGTCGAGATGCAGGCGCGCGCGATCTTCGAGGCGGCGATCGAGACCGGCAAGACCCTGCATGAACGTGTGACGCCGGAGATCATGGTGCCGCTCGTGGCCGTCAAGGCCGAGCTCGATATCATCAAGGAGCGCATCACGGCGACCGCGCGCGCCGTCGAGAAGGAGCGCGAAACGAACCTCGCCTATCAGGTCGGCACCATGGTGGAGCTGCCGCGCGCTTGTCTCATGGCCGGCGAGATCGGTCAGAGCGCGGAGTTTTTCTCCTTCGGCACCAACGACTTAACGCAGACGACGTTCGGCTTGAGTCGGGATGACGCCGGCCGATTCCTAAGTGAGTACGCCGAGAAAGGGATTATTCACCACGATCCCTTTGTTACCCTCGACGTGGCGGTGGGCGAGCTCATGAAAATCGGCACGGAGCGCGGCCGGGCCGTCCATCCGGACCTCAAGATCGGGGTCTGCGGCGAGCACGGCGGCGACCCGGAAACCATTGGATTCTGCGAGAAAATCGGCCTCACCTACGTGTCCTGCTCACCCTACCGGGTGCCCGTCGCCCGGCTTGCCGCCGCCCAGGCGACTCTGAAAAGGCAAACGCTAACGGATAATTAGCCCTTGGCGGTCGAAATAGGCGGTCGTTGCCGACCAACACAATTTGCCCTAAATTATCGGGCAGCGTTAAGGGTAACGAACGGGGATTCCGGGCTTGATCCGGTGGGGGACTGCCACAAACGAAGTCGGCGACTTCTCACCAATTTGCCTGGTTGTTTTGGGGACGCTCTAGACTCGCGAGCCTTACGAGGACGTGCTGCTAGGGTAAATGACAAGGGGACTTCCGGACCAGACCGGCCGTCTTCCTTACGGGGACCTTGGAGGGATAATGGGCCGGCGCTCGTCTCGTCGGATGTGGCACGCGGTTGCTGCGTTCGTGCCGCTTCCCCTCATTGGTATGGGCTACGTCCTTGCGACGAGCAACAAGCTCGCGACCGAGGTCGAGCTATACCTGACCGCCCCCGAAGCCATCTACACCGCCACACGCACCGCCGACGCATCCGCCGCGCCGCGCGAGATCTCCGGCGAAGCGGCCAAGCTTTTCACCACCGGTGTCAAAGGCCCGCGCGCCGATCACTATGCGGCGGCACAGGCCGTAACCGACGCCGGCAAGCAGCTTATTACCGCGAGCCTCACCGGGGGCGCGGGTCTCGCCAAAGTGGTCGCCGGGGGCGTTAGCCGCGACGCCAAGGCCGATCGCCTGCTGCCCACCACGACCGAGGTCGCCCTCAAGGTTCGGGAGAGGCGGCGTCCCGACAATTCGCTCTTCATGAACGCGAGCTACTCCTCGCCGTTCAACGCTGATTTCCAGGTTGACGCCTTCCGTCCGGACCCGCACGACATCGCCTATCAGCCCAACGAAGAGGCCCTCAACTTCCGCTATCAGGGCGAATCGCAAGCCGAGTTCGAGGATCGCGAGCGCCGGTGTCTCTCCACCGCCATCTATTTCGAGGCGCGCGGCGAACCGGAGCGCGGCCAGGTCGCCGTGGCGCAGGTCATCCTCAATCGCGTTCGCAGCCCGGTCTTCCCGCAGACGATCTGCGGCGTTGTCTATCAAGGACAGATGCGCAAAGGCTGCCAGTTCTCCTTCGCCTGCGACGGCCACTCCGACACCCCCCGCGACAACGAGCAATGGGCGCTGGCGCAGGATCTCTCCAAGCGCATCATGTCCGGCGAGCTATGGCTCCCCGAAGTGGGCTATTCGACCTTCTATCACGCGAACTATGTCAGCCCCCGCTGGGCGCGCCGCATGAACAAGGTCGATCGGATCGGTGCGCATATCTTCTATAAGAAGCGCAACGAAGAGCCTTACATTGTCGAAGCTTCGGCCGCGCCCGAGAACGATGCCGAGGCTGACGATGATGACGGTTACCTGTTGCCGACGCTGTCTCTCGCTTCGGCGGTCAGCGCTGTTTCAGGTTCGGTCAGCGCCGTCGGCGAGTCCGTGACAAATTCGGTCACCGCCGTCGCTGGCACTAGCGCGGCCGCGCCCACTCAAGCGATGAGTCTAGGTTACGGGGCGAGTGAGTAAGAGCCCCGACCGAGATCAGGTCGACGCCCGTCCGGGCGATTTCAGCCACAGTTTCTAGGTTCACGCCGCCCGAAGCCTCGGTCAGCACTTTGCCGCGCGCTAGCCTCACGGCCTTCTCGAGCGTGGCAATATCCATGTTGTCGAGCAGCACGGCGTCGATCGGGAACCGCAAGGCCTCCTCCAGCTGTTCGAGCGTGTCCACCTCGACCTCGATCTTGACCGTGTGGCCGCCCCGCGCTTTCAGCCGTTCGAGCGCCGGCGCGAGGCCGCCGGCCGCGGCAATGTGGTTGTCCTTGACCAGCACTGCGTCATAGAGGCCGAAGCGGTGGTTGACCCCGCCGCCGCACCGCACAGCGTATTTCTCGAAAGCGCGCAACCCCGGCGTTGTCTTACGCGTGCAGGCGATGCGGGCGGACGTCCCGTCGACTTTCGCTACATACTGGGCCGTCAGCGTGGCGATGCCGCACAGCCGGCCGAAAAAGTTGAGCGCCGTCCGCTCCCCTGTCAGCAGCGCCCGTGTGCGGCCCTCGATTCTCGCGACGGTGGCGCCGGCCTCGACATGCGCACCGTCCTCGGCGCTCCGGGTAAAGCCAGCGTTTGGATCGAGTGTCCGGAACGTCGCTTCGGCCACATCAAGTCCGGCGATGACCGCCGGCTCACGCACCACGATGGCGGCTTGGCCATCTGCGTCCGGTGGGATGATGGGGTCCGTGGTGATATCCCCCGCGAGCCCCAGATCTTCTTCCAGCGCCGCGAGCACGGCCCGGTCCACGAGCAGCTTGGGCAGCTCATGCCGGGACGGCGATGTTTTGGTCATCCTTGCGAGACCACCCGCAGTTGTGGCGGACTTGAGACGCCGGCCGCCTCACGGGCAATTTCCTCAGCCTTACGCAGCGTAAGGAAGCTGCGCTTTGCCTGGAACTCGTCCGAGGCCGGGTAGTCGCTGCGAAACTGTGCACCGCGGCTTTCCTTGCGTGCTAGCGCGGCGGCCGTCACGAGCTTGGCGGTGGTGAGCATATTGGCCAGCTGCGGATCACCGTCGTTCTCCCGCTCAAGCGTAACGATGGTGGCGAGCGCCTTGGACAGCGAGCCCGCGTCTCGGATCACGCCGACTTCCGCCGACATAGTCCGGCGTAAGGTCTGCTCAGCCTCCGCGTCGTGACGGACGGAAGCGTCCTCCGTCGCTGCGGCGGAAAAATTCCGCGACGGAAGAGGGGGAATGGCGGCCACGATGTCGGCCGCGACCCGCGCCCCGAATACCACTGCCTCCAGCAGCGAGTTGGAAGCAAGCCGGTTCGCGCCATGCGCCCCGGTCGAGGTGACCTCGCCGCAGGCCCAAAGCCCGTCCACGGTGCTGCGCCCCTGAGCGTCGGTGAGAATGCCGCCCATGTGGTAATGCGCGGCCGGCGCCACCGGGATCGGTTCTCGCGTGGGATCGATACCGGCGGACAGGCAAGTGGCGGCGACCGTGGGAAACTCCTCGATCAGCGCGGGCCCGAGCGGACGGCAATCGAGAAACGCGCCGCGCCCGCCCATCACTTCGCGATAGACCGCGCGGGCCACCACGTCGCGGGGGCCAAGCTCGGCGTCCTCATGCACCGCGCGCATGAAGCGTTCGCCCCTGCTGTTGATCAGAAGCGCGCCTTCGCCGCGGAGAGCCTCGGTGGCCAGCGGCGCCGGGTCACGCCCAATATCGATCGCGGTCGGGTGGAACTGGACGAACTCGGCGTCGGCAATCACGGCGCCGGCCCTCGCGGCGATGGCCACGCCTTCGCCACGTGCCTCCTTGGGATTGGTGGTGATGGCATAGATCTGCCCGGCCCCACCGGTTGCCAGCACGACGGCGCGCGCCGGCAGCAGCAGACCTTGTTTGTCGGGGTCTCGGTCCGCCGGCGCCAAGGCGATGCCCTGAACGCGTCCGTTGCGCACGATCAAGTCCCGTGCGGTGTAGCCTTCCAGCACGCTGATCGATGGCGTCGCCCGCGCCGCCTCGGTAATCGCGCCCATAATGGCGCGGCCCGCTGTATCGCCTTTCACATGCAGAATACGGCTGGTGCGATGTGCCGCCTCGTGACCGAGTGCCAGCCGCCCCTCGAGGTCCTTGTCGAAAGGCACGCCGTAGCGCAGCAAGTCCTCGATGCGCTGGCGCGCCTCCCGTGCCATGAGCAGCGCTACCGCCTCATCGACGATGCCGGCGCCGGCGCGCACCGTATCCGCAGCGTGGTCCTCGGGCGTGTCTCCCTCGGCAAGCGCAGCGGCGATGCCGGCTTGCGCCCAGAGGCTGGATGCACCTTCGCCGAAAGGCGCAGGAGAGATGACGGTCACGGGTAGCGGCGCGAGCTTGAGTGCGGTGAACAGGCCCGCCAAGCCCGCACCGACCACGACGATGCGGTCGTCCGTGCGGTGCGCATCCATGCGCCTGTTGCCAGTCCTCGTCACATCCGCTTCGCGCCGATGGGGCGCGCCCTGTTTAGTGATTAAGATTGATCATCCGCTCGACGGCGGCGCGCGCGCGCTCGGCAACGGCCGGATCGACGGTGACCTCTTCCTTCATAAAGACGAGGCTGTCCAAGATCTTCGGCAGCGTGATTCGCTTCATATGCGGGCAGAGATTGCACGGCCGCACGAACTGGACGTTCGGCGCCTCGACCGCGACGTTGTCGCTCATCGAGCACTCCGTCACCAGCAGCACCTTCGAAGGCTGGTTGTCTTCGACCCACTTGATCATGCCCGAGGTCGAGCCGGTGAAGTCCGCCTCGCCGATCACATCGGGCGGACACTCCGGGTGCGCAATGATCCTCACACCGGGATCGGCCTCGCGATAGGCGCGCAGCTCTTCCGCCGTGAAGCGCTCATGCACCTCGCAATGGCCCTTCCAGGTGATGATCTCGACATCGGTCTGCGTCTGCACCCATTTCGCCAGGAACTCGTCGGGGATCATGATCACGCGCTTGGTGCCGAGCGACTCGACCACGCGCACGGCGTTGGACGACGTGCAGCAAATGTCGGATTCCGCTTTCACGTCGGCCGAGGTGTTGACATAGGTGACCACCGGCACGCCGGGATAAGCTTCGCGCAGCGCGCGCACATCCGCGCCGGTGATCGACGCCGCAAGCGAACAGCCGGCACGGCTGTCGGGGATCAGCACCGTCTTGTCGGGGTTCAGCAGCTTCGAGGTCTCGGCCATGAAATGTACGCCGCATTGCACGATCACCTCGGCGTCCGCCTTGGAGGCCTCGCGCGCAAGCTGAAGCGAGTCGCCGACGACATCGGCGACGCAATGGAAGATCTCCGGCGTCATATAATTATGCGCCAGCACGACCGCGTTTCGCGCCCGCTTGAGATCGTTGATGGCCTTGATATAGGGCGCGAAGCCCGGCCACTCGATCGGCGGGATCACGCGTGACACACGCTCATAAAGATGAGCGGTCTCGCGCGCCACTTCGGGCGTATAGGCGAGATCGGGCAGAAGAGAGGGCGGCAGCACGGCCTGTGCCTTCGCTTCCCATTCGGGGCTCCCGGTCTGAACTGTCGCCATGGATTCACGGCCTCCTTGTGGATATATGCTCATAATGAGTATATATGGGGTCTAAAAAGGTCCGGCGCAAGGCCGGCCCACTTCCTATCCTCACATAGAGTATAGGCGTTTGGTGCGGTGCATCAAGACCCCTGGGCACCAAGCATTGCCAACGGGTAGCGGGCAAATCTGACCCACCACGTTAGAACGCGCCTCGAGACCGGGCAATTCGTGGTGGCCCTGCCTGCGTTCGGGGACTAACCTAATCGCCGAGAGCGGGGTTTATCGGGATGCGTGGACAGTCACTAGTCGCGATCCTTGGGGCGGCAGGTGTTTTGGTCCTTGCCGTGATAATAATCGGCGTCTTGTCCATGGGGGACGAGCAACCGGAAACTGCGGCCCCCGGTATCGAAATCAAGATCGACGACAACCCAGCCGCACTCGCAGCCAGCGAGGCTCAAGAGGCCGAATCGGTCGCGATGCTGCCGGGTGCGGCGGACGAACCCGTCCAAGAAGAGGAAGAAGAGGCGATGGCGGAGCCTGCGGTTCCGCAGGAGCTCCTCATCATCGAGACGATCCGCGAGAAGCTTAGCGATCCTGTCCTGCGGCAAGGCGCGCATCCGGATGACATTGCTGCAGTCGAGGCTTTTTACACCGCCCATAGTGGCCCCGCGCTCTGGCTCACAAGCGCCGGCATCTCGCCGGGAGGCCAAGCCGTTCTCGGCGAGATGGGCAGGGCAGGGGAATGGGGCCTTGATCCGAGCCTCTTCCGGGTGCCCCCGGCGAGCTACCAGCCCACCCTGACGGACGACCAGGCTGCGACTGAGATCGCGATCTCCCTGGCGATCCTGAAATATGCCCGCGCCGCTCGCGGCGGTCTTGTCGAGCCTAGCGCGCTGAGCAAAATCTACGACCAGAGCCCAACGGTTCGCCCGCCGAAGACCGTGCTGACCGAGATTTCCACCGCCTCGGCGCCGGACACCTATCTAGCGGATCTGCATCCCAAGCATGAGCAGTTCACGCGGCTGCGCCAGGCGCTGCTCAAAGCACAGACGGAAGCGGACAAGGGGCGTCTTAAGGTCAATATGGATCGCTGGCGCTGGATGCCCGAGACCCTCGGTGAGACCTATGTGTGGCTCAACATTCCCGAATTCATGCTCCATGTGGTCAAGGACGGAAAAACGGCCGCGTCCGAGAAGGTCGTCGTCGGTAGTTCCAGCAGCCCCACGCCGGTGCTCTCGGCGGATATGACGGAGATTGTGTTCAATCCCGAACGCGTGGTGCCCCTGTCGGTGATCCGCAGGGACGTCCTGCCGAAACTGCGCGAGAGCGGCGGCTTGTTCGGTGGCGGCGCCACCTCGATCCTCGAACAGTACCAACTGACCGTCAACAACCGGGGCAGGGCGATCGATCCGAGCAAGATCGATTGGGACACGGTCGACCTTTCCAAGCTGACCTTCGTACAGGCCCCAGGCCCCACCAACATTTTGGGCAAGGTCCAATTCCTCTACCCGAATGACCGGGACATCTATCTGCACGACACGATCATCCGCTCGCAGTTGACCCGCGCCGTCCGTGCCGAGGGGCAAAGCGAGCCGCGCGTTGCCAATCCTGAGAAGCTTGCGGCCGTGCTCTTGGCCGAGAGCAATGGGTGGAGCACGGCAAAGGCCGGTCAGGCTGCGGCCGGCGGCAAGAAGACGGCGGTCAAGCTCGACAAGCCTATCCCCGTGCACATGACCTATTTCACCGTCCTGGTGGACGACCAGGAAGAGGTGAGAACCTTCGGCGATGTCTACAAGCTCGACGAGATCGAGGAACCCGACGATGCGGCCGCCGTTTCGCCTCCCGTGGCGGGCTCGGCGCCGATCCCGGCCCGCAAGCCGGGGAACGGAAGCCTCGCCGCCTCCGCGCCTTAAGGACAGGTCTTTCGCTTACCGGTCGTGTTCGAGCTTGCTGCCGGCGGGCAGCGTATGCGACCGCATGGCCAGATAGATCACCAAGCAACCGAGCAAGAGTCCTCCGGCAATGGCCGGTGCGCGCCAATCGCCGGTCGAGACCCGCACAGAAATGAGTACGACGCAGACGATCACGCCAAGCGCGGGCACGAACCGAGGAATTTCGAACTTGCCCGGCTCCTCGCTCTTGCGCCCTTTCAGCACGAACAGCGAGCCGTTCACCACCGCGAACACGCTGAGCAGCAGCAAGACGGTGGCGGAGGCGAGTTCGGAGATCGTGCCCGCCAGCGCCAGCGGCACGAGAATGAGGAATAGGACCAGGATGGCGATATGCGGTGTCCGGCGGTCGCTATGGACCCGGCCGAAGAACGCCGGTAGCAGCCCTTGCCGTCCCATGCCGTAGAGCAAACGCGAGGCGGTGACGAAGTTCACAAGGCCGGTATTGGCGACGGCGAACAACGTGATCCCGGTGAACAGGATGGGCGGGATGATGGGCGCGGCGCGCGCCACGACTTCGGTTATTGGCCCTGGAACCGTGCCAAGCTCCTGCCACGGCACAACCGAGACGGCGGTGATCGCCACGGCTATATAAAGGATCGCCGCCGCCACCATGGCGGTGATCAGACCGAGCGGAATCGTGCGCTGCGGGTCGCGCACCTCCTCCGCCACGTTGTACATGTCCTCGAAGCCAATAAAGGCGAAGAAGGCGAGCACCGCGCCTTGCATGACGATCAGGATGACATGGTCGTCGCCCGGTGCCGCGGGCGTTTCGAAATAGTCAACGGAACCCCAGTAAGAAAAGCCGACCGCCACCACGAGAATGAGGCCGGATGCCTCGACAATGGTGCAAAGGACGTTGACCCACATGGATTCGCGGATGCCGCGGAACACGATGCCGGCCATGATCAACAGGAAGCCCAATGCCAGCCATGCCACCGGCAGTCCGTCGAGCCCGACGAGTTCGATAAGGTTGGCGGCGAACACCCGGCTTTGGGTGGCGATCGAGGTGAGACCCGAACAGACCAGCGCCAGCCCGACCATGAAGCTGAGCAGGGGAAAACCGTAAGCGCGCTGGGTCACGTAAGCGGCGCCCGCGGCGCGTGGGTAGCGCGAGCCGAGCGAGGCATAGGAGAGTGCGGTGAGGAGCGCGGCGACCAAGGCTACGACGAAGGCGAGCCACACGGCATTGCCCACCTGACCCGCCGCCTTTCCCATCAGCCCGTAGATGCCGGCGCCAAGCATGCTGCCGAGGCCGTAGAGCGCCATCTGCGTCGGCCCGATCGAGCGATGAAGCGTCGGTTCGTCTCCCGATTGCGCTGCCGCCTCATCCTTTCCCTGATTGGCCATGTGGTCCCCCTCGGTTGCCTTTGGTTCGGCTCTACCACGGCTCGACGTTTCGTGCCTTGCAAAAGCCACGCTTTACGCCTATGTGATCCCCATCGACATTTGGCCGGACCATGTGGCCGCGCGCTGAGGCGCACGATCAGACCCCTCCCAAACATCGACACATCTCGTTCTAGACCGCGCATCCCGCGTGGGCTCGAGCACTACTGTACCGACTTAAACGAAAGGACGAACCCGATGATTGCGGGCACTGTGAAATTCTACAATTCTCAAAGGGGCTTTGGCTTCGTGCAGCCCGACGACGGCAGCAAGGACGTTTTCGTTCACGCCACTGCGCTTGAGCGCGCCGGCATGTCTGACCTGGCCGAAGGCCAGAAGGTGGAGTTCGACACCGAGGTCGACAGCCGCAGCGGCAAGACCGCTGTTGCCACCATCAGGGCTGCGTAGTCCTTAAAGGACAACGCCAGTCTTGACGAAATTAGAGCCGCCCCTTCGGGGGCGGCTTGTTAGTTTGGGGGGAGGATTCGCCCTTAGGCGGCCTTCGTGCGCTTCGCGCGCTTTGCTTTCGGCGCGCTCTTGTGAGGGAAGTCCTCGCGCTCATAGAGGCGCCGGATGCCGCGGCTGTCGAACCGCGCTTCCTCGACCTCAAGATAGGTGCCGAGCAGGCACTCAGGCGGCAAATCCTCAATCGCGTAGCGGACGGCCTCGGCCGCGTCGTCAAACCGCTTGTAACGGATGCCATGCGCCTTGGCTTTCCAGCTTCTGGCCGGAAAAAGCTCAGCGGATGCAGTGAAATCGATTGTCGTCATGGACTGTAACCTTCGTTTAAACCAAAAATATTGGGAAATATTCTATATCGAGGCTTAGACCAGCCTCAGAGCATATATAGAGATTTTCGATGGCAAAAACTAGGTGCGTGGGTGCGTTGAATTGTCTTTCCAGGCTTTTTGAGTTTCCTTGGAACCGCAATATCTAATTGCGGCCGACACGAGTTGCCGTTTGAAGGACCAAACGGCTGTGCGAGGCTAGGCGCGGAACGGCATCATCTGCGGGGAGACCGCAGGCCTAGCTCTTCAGGCGATAGCCTGTCTTGAAGATCCACCAGACCGCGCCGAGGCAGATGGCGAGAAACAGCCCGATCATGACGAGGCTGACCTCGATGCTCACATCGGAAGTGCCGTAGAAACTCCAGCGGAACCCGCTCACCAGATAGACGACGGGGTTGAACAAGGACACGGTCTGCCAAACCGGCGGCAGGACGTTCAGCGAGTAGAACGTGCCCCCGAGAAAGGTGAGCGGCGTGATGATGAGAAGCGGTACGAGCTGAAGCTGCTCGAAGCCGTCGGCCCAAATGCCGATAACGAAGCCGAGCAGGCTAAAGGTGACGGCGGTGAGAACGAGGAATCCTGCCATCCAAACGGGATGATCGATCTGAAGCGGCACGAACAGGGCCGCGGTGGCAAGGATGATCAACCCGAGAATGATCGACTTGGTGGCCGCCGCGCCCACATAGCCGACCACGATCTCCACGGGTGAGATCGGCGCCGAAAGATGCTCGTAAATCGTGCCGGTGAAGCGCGGGAAATAAATGCCGAACGAAGCGTTGGCCACGCTTTGGGTGAGAAGCGTCAGCATGATGAGCCCGGGCACAATGAAGGCGCCGTAGGGCACGCCTTCGATCTCGGTAATGCGCGAGCCGATGGCTGCGCCGAACACGACGAAATAGAGTGAGGTCGCGATGACCGGCGACACCAGGCTTTGCAGGAAGGTGCGGCCCCAGCGCGCCATCTCGAATTTGTAGATCGATATGATCGCCGGCAGGTTCATCGGTCGCGCCTCACCAGGTCGACAAAGATGTCCTCGAGCGAACTTTGAGAGGTATCAAGGTCCTTGAAGCGGATGCCGGCCTGCGAGAGGTCCGTCAGGAGATGAGTGATCCCGGTGCGCGGACCCTGGCTGTCATAGGTGTAGACAAGCTCGCTGCCGCCGTCGCCAAGCTTCAGGTCGTGACTGCCGAGCTCGGCTGGAATCGTGTCGATCGCCTCGTGGAGCTGAAGCGTTAGCTGCTTCTGGCCGAGCTTGTGCATCAGCTCGTGCTTGTCCTCCACCAGGATCAGCTCCCCTTTGTTGATGACGCCGATCCGGTCGGCCATGTCCTCGGCCTCGCGGATATAGTGCGTCGTCAGGATAATGGTCACGCCGGAATCGCGCAGATTCCGTACGACCTGCCACATTTCTTTGCGCAGCTCCACGTCGACGCCCGCCGTAGGCTCGTCGAGGAACAGAATTGAAGGCTCGTGCGACAGGGCTTTGGCGATGAGAACCCGCCGCTTCATGCCGCCCGATAGCGTCATGAGCTTGGAGTCCTTCTTGTCCCACAGCGTGAGGTCTTTGAGAATCTTCTCGATATAGACCGGGTTCGGCCACTTGCCGAAGAGCCCGCGGCTGAAGGACACCGTGGTCCAAACCGTCTCGAACATGTCGGCGGTAAGCTCTTGCGGAACCAGCCCGATCATGGAGCGCGCCGCGCGGTAGCCCGTGACTATGTCGTGGCCGCCGACCGTCACCGAGCCGGAGCTCGGCGTGACGATGCCGCAGATGATGCTGATGAGCGTGGTCTTGCCTGCGCCGTTAGGCCCGAGCAGTGCGAAGATCTCACCTTTGTTGATGTCGAGATTGATGTCTTTGAGCGCGGACAGACCCGTGCCGTAGGTCTTCGACAGGTCTTTGACGGAGATGATGGGCGGCATGGGTGCGGTAGGGCGTAGCGCTATTCGGACTATGGGCGCTACCCGAAAATGCGAGCACGAGCAACCTGTCGCTGTCGGCCGGCATGCACAGGAACGAAAATGTGATGCCGGACGTTTCTACGTCGCCGCGGAGCAGAACCCCCCGGCGCAATTAGAACACAATCTCTCCCAAGGAGGACCACAATGAAGCATCTTCTGACTTGCACTGCGGTGGCGCTCGTTCTGGGTCTCACCCCTGCGATTGCCGCAGACGACTCTGCGGACAAGAACATCACCGGTGCTGACACCTCGACCGGCGCCAAGCAGCAAAGCTCGGCTCCTGAGTCGTCCGATGCGGCTGACAAGGCAGCTGAAAAGGACTCGATGGACGATGTCACCGGTTCCGACGATTCGACGGCTGCCAAGGAGCAAAGCTCGGCGCCTGAGGATTCTTCGGCTGCAACCGGTAAGCCCAACCCGACGGTTGGCGCCGACAGCGGCAGCGACAGCGATACCAAGACCAACTAGGTCTGCTTAAAGCCGGAGCTTTCGTTTTGAGAGCTCCGGCTGTCAGCCTTCCTGGTCAGCTGCCAGCTGGAACTGATCGATCACGCTCGGCTGGATCACTTTCGCATGAAGCGTCAGCAAAACGAGCTTCGCATCTAAACTCACGCCATGGCCAAGAGCCGCCTCGATGCGGTGTTCGACCGCTTCGGTGAGCGGGAGGCCGTTGGCGCCGGCAAAAGCGTCTGCCCCGATCATGCAATAAGCGATGATCTCCGCCGCGGCGCGGCTTTCTTCCGCGCTGGGGTCGTTGCCGTGGGCCCGGTCGATCAGCAGCCGCATAGCGGTCAGCTTCACCGCCTCGGGCACCAGACTGGGATGGAGGTCGAGGGCCCGCAGGTCCGCATCGAACACGCGCAACACGGCGGAGCGGCCGAAAAATCCGAAAAAACCAAGGGAAAGCGCGGGCTTCACGGGCTTTGTGCGGTTATCCGTAGGACTGCCCCGTCGCCAGCGTCGGTGAGCGCGTAGATGGCGCCGTCGGGGCCTTGCTCCACGTCGCGGATACGCGCACCCATGGGAATGCGCTCTTCACCCGTCACGGTCTCTCCGTCGAGTGTAAGGCGAATAATTGCCTGCGACGAGAGCCCGCCGATCAAGAGGTTGTCCTTCCAGGCCGGAATGGTGCTGGCGGTCCACCCGGGAAAGGCCTCGGCGGTGTAGAAAGTAATGCCGGACGGCGAGATCACCGGCGTCCAATGACGCACGGCATCGGCGAACTCCGGATGGGTCGGCGGATTGGGAATATCTTTGCCGTCGTAATGCTTACCCCAACTCACGACGGGCCAACCGTAATTCAGGCCGGGAGCGGGGATATTGAGCTCGTCGCCGCCCTTGGGCCCGAACTCAAGCGTCCAGAGCTTGCCGGTCTTGGGATGAATGGCCGCGCTCTCGACATTGCGATGGCCGTAGGACCAGATCTCCGGTTGTGCATCCTTCTGGCCGATAAACGGATTGTCCGGCGGTACCGAGCCGTCCGGATTGATCCGCACGATCTTGCCGAGATGACTGGTGAGGTCCTGCGCTGGCTCGAACTTGAAGCGTTCGCCAAGTGTGATGAAGAGCTTGCCGTCCGGGGTGAAGGCCAGCCGGCCACCGAAATGGTTGCCGCCGGAGACCTTTGGCGTCTGCCGAAAGATGACCTTCACCTCCTCCACGGCGTTCTCGGTAAGCCGTCCACGCGCCACCGCGGTGCTGGCGCCCCCGTCGCCGGGCTCCGAATAGGAGAGATAGACCAGCTTGTTCTCGGCGAAATTCGGATCGAGCGCCACGTCGAGCAGGCCGCCTTGCCCCTCGGCCACGACCTTTGGCACTCCGGACAGAGGTTCCGTCAACGTTCCGTCCGCGCTCACGATGCGCAGATCTCCGGCGCGTTCGGTCACCAGCAAGCGGCCATCGGGGAGAAACGCCATGCCCCAGGGATGATCGAGGCCCTCGGCGAGGGTCTTCACCTTGATGGTTCCTGTCTCGGTGTCGATGGTTCGTTCCTCGGCATGGCCCGCCGCAGGAAGAAATGCGACAGAGGCCGCAATGAGCGCAAGAGCGACGAGCCGCGCCCAGCACAAACGGTTCGATGGCTGCCAGGTCATGATCATACCTTGTCCAATGTCGGTTGCAGGCTCGGCGAGTTCAAGGCGCTTCCCTCACCCACGGCCCGCCTTGACCCGCAAGCCCGGGGCGGGGCGCTCCAGGATCACCTCGCGGCGGAAACGGTAAAGCCGGGCAGGGCGCCCGCCGGTCTCCGTCGAGACGTTGCCGGTAGGCTCCACCAGCCCGCCTTTCTCGACGAGCCGCCGGAAATTCTGCTTGTGCAACAATGTGCCCGAGATCGCCTCCACGGTCTTTTGCAAATCATAAAGGGTAAACTCGGGCGGCAGCAGCTCGAACACGACCGGCCGGTATTTCAGCTTTCCCCGCAAACGACCCATGGCCGTCGCCAGGATCCGCCGGTGGTCGAGCGCCATGGGCCTGCCAAGCTCCGGCAATTCGTCCCATTGGCTTGCCGCCGAGCGCCCGTCGCGCTTTGCCTCCTCGACGAGCCCGGCCTCGTACAGCAGCTCATACCGCTCCAGCACTTTCTCCTCGTCCCAGCCCCCGCCAATACCGAAGCCGATCTTGAGGCGCTCGGGGCGCCGCAAGGCGCGCGCGGACTCGTTGGGTCTCGGGGGGCGTTCGGCCCACTCTTTCAGGCGCGGCTCGATTGCCTCCGTGAGAATTTCGGGCTTACCGTCCCGCCAATCCTCCCAAGGGAAGTAGGCGTACCAGGGCGACCAATGCGCGCCCATCATCTCCTCGGTCGCGTCACGAGAGAGGGCCAAATAGCCCACCGAGAGCGTATGCGCGCCGCCTGGCTCCGCATGCCGCCCGCGGTCGCCGAACGTGTAGAGCTGCTCCACGTAGCCGAGCTCGATTCCGGTCTGGCGTTTCACCCACTCGCGCAAGCCGATCTCGAGGGTACGGTGCGCGCGCGGCGCGAATGGACCAAAAGGCAGCGCATCCCAGGTGCCCGGTCCCGCGGTTCCGGGCCGCGCCACCAGGATATGCGGCTGCTGATCGCGCACCATGACAATGGCCGCGTTCAGGCCGAGCTCGATCTGGGGGTCGTTGGTGGACGGTTCCGCGGCGGCCGCGTTGTTGCCCGGAGCGCCGATCATGGCTTACGCCGCGGGCCGGGCGGGAAGCGAGAAGACTAGGCCTTGTTCGGCGAGCTGACCACGCCCGATATGCTCCACGGCAGCGCTCATGCGTCCTTTGCGGCTGAGGACATTGTCCGCCAGGGCGACAAGACGGCGATTGGGATAGGCGGTGGGCGAGGCGCGGCGCAGCGCCCGGGCAAGCGTATGTTCGTCGCTATCCGGGTTCAGTGCGCACAGCGCGATGAACGCCCCGGCGGTCGAGCGGCTGATGCCGGCCCAGCAGTGAATGAGAAGCGGCGCCTGTTGATCCCAGTCGAGCGTGAACTGTATCAGTTCCGCGACATGGTCCTCGCACGGCACGACGAGTCCGTCACGCGCCTCGCAAATGTCGTTCATCGACAGCCTGAGATGGCGTTCCTTGACGATACTGGGCGGCGTTTCGATCAGCGTCTCGCCGTTGATCAGGGTCACCAGATGGCTCACCCGGACGTCGGCGACCGTGTCGTGCACAAGACTCAAGGGCGAGACGAAGATCGTGTCCGGCGGCATGGCCCCTGGCGCTGTCATTCCATCTCTCTCGGAAATCAGGGTGTCCATGGGCCTCTCTTGGCTAGCGAATCGCTTGCAACATTTACGCCGTTCATCTGGCAAGCTGATGAAACCGTTTCAAGAACCTCGCCTCGCCTTCTGCCGCAGGAAGGGGGCTTAACTGCGTCAGCGCCTGGACCACAGCGGGGCTGAGCCCCCGGGGTTGGCCGAAAAAGCGCCGCGCTTCGTCCCGGGAAAAGCCTGCAAGACCAATGGCCTCATAGTAGGCGGCGATCTTGTCGGCCCGCTTGATCAGCCTGTTGACGGCCTCGGGGAGGTCCGCCGGAAGCCCAAACCGCAGATGGATGGCGGCGAGCAGTTTTGCCTCGAAAGCGCGGTAGTCGATCGATAACGCCGCCTTGAACGGGCTGATGAGGTCGCCGATGACATATTCCGGGGCGTCGTGCAGGAGAGCGGCAAGCGCGTGCTCTTTGGAGAGCGCGGAGTCGAGATCGTTGGCGATCGCCTCGACGAGCAGGCTGTGATCCGCCACCGAAAACGTGTGGTCGCCGCGCGTCTGACCGTTCCATCGGGCGACGCGCGCGAGCCCGTGCGCGATGTCCTCGATCTCGATGTCGAGCGGCGAAGGATCGAGCAGATCGAGCCGCCGTCCGCTCAGCATGCGCTGCCATGCGCGAGGTGCTGTATTGGCGGCGATGTTGCTCACGGTCTCAAGTCCTCATCTGCAGCGACAAGACACGGATCGAGTCCGCGCGCGCAAGTCAAGTGGTCTCGTTGAGAAAAATCATGGACGATTCACGCTTCGGATGCCATTCATACGCGGTCTCATTTGAGCGAGAGGCAACTCAATCAGAGAGTCGGGAGAACGCACCATGGCGAAACTGCCCAGATTTTCCCTCAGCCACAACGATAAGAATAAAAAGTGGGAACTAAAGCGTGAGGGATCAGGCGAGGTCATCAAACGGTTCAAGACTAAAGCGGCTGCCACCAAGGGCGGCGTGCTTGAAAGAGCCGTCAAGAAGATGGGCTCGGTTCGCATCAGAAAGCGCGACGGCAAGATTCAGGAAGAGCGCACCTATCCGCGCAGCATGGATCCGCGCGGCCGCGGCTGACGCTTAAGGCCGCCCGAGATCGGCGCAAGCCTTGTAGCGGTGGCAAGTCGTCAAATGATCGTTGACCATGCCCGTGGCCTGCATGAAGGCATAGACGATCGTCGGCCCACAAAATTTGAAGCCACGTGACTTGAGCTCCTTGGAGATGGCGCGCGAGAGCGCCGTCTCCGCAGGGACTTGGTCCAGTGCACTGTAACGGTTGAGGATCGGCTCGCCGTTCACGAAGTCCCACAGGAACGCCGAGAAGCCTGGGCCCGTCTCCATCATGTCGAGCCAGACACGCGCCGAGGCGATGGCCCCCTCGATCTTCATGCGGTTTCGCACGATGCCCGCGTCCTGCATCAGGCGTTCCACCTTTTTCGGCGTGTAGCGGGCGATTTTCTCGGGCGCGAAGTCGTCGAAGGCGCGGCGAAAAGCGTCGCGCTTGCGCAAGATGGTGATCCAGGAGAGGCCGGCCTGAAAGCCGTCGAGCACCAGCTTCTCGTAGAGCGCACGGTCATCGCGCTCGGGCACGCCCCATTCCTCGTCGTGATAGGCGACATAGAGCGGGTCGGTGCCCGGCCACGGACAGCGCTTGAGAGCGGCGGCGCCTGTCATGCCGCTGGCATTTCGAACCCGGCAAAGGCCGGAAGGGATAGGGTGATGGTCGCATCGCCCGCTGTGAGCGCGGTTCCTTTCGACGCGGCATCCGCGGCCCGGTCCAAGCGAAGCAGCGCCAGCCCGCGCGTTCCGGTTACCGAACCGATAGTGCCTAGGGGCAGATCTCCGGCCTTCACTTCGGCGCCGCTCAGCAAGGGACCGTCGCCCTCGACAGGCACGACCCGTTTGCGTGTCGTGCCGCGGTGCTCCATCCGCGACACCACCTCTTGTCCGACGAAGCAGCCCTTCTTGAAGTCGACCCCGTTCAGTTGGTCGAACAGGGCCTCGTGGGGAAATGTGTCGCCGAGCGCATAATCGCGCCCGCCCTCGGGGACGCCGAGCAGGATGCGGCGCGCGTGGTAGGCGCTCTCGCTGGCCTCGGCGCAGGCGAGACGGCCGATCGCGGCGCTCTCCGGCAACAAGATCCGCATGCCAAGTGCCCGAAGCCGCGGGTCGGCAAAGGCGATCGCCTCCTCGGGCAGGGTCGGCGTACCGTCCCAAACGGCGGCTACGTCGTATTCCGGTGCCTCGGCAATCTCGACCTGCGCGCGCAAGCGATAGAAGCCAAGCCGTTTCGCCAGCTCCCCGAGCGTGTCTTTGGCTGCTTCGATGAGGATGTCGCCGCCATGCGGTACCACGAAAAAATCGAACAGGATCTTGCCTTGCGGGCTCAAGAGCCCCGCGTGCACGGCCGCGCCTTGTTCTACTTTGTCGAGATTGTTGGTGATCACGCCTTGGAGAAACTTGCGCGCATCCGCCCCGCGCACGCGCAAGACGCCGCGATCGGAAAGCCGTGTGGCTTGGCAATGACTCATGGGGCGCCCTTCTGCTACCAAGGCGGACGAATCTATGGGCGGGGGCGAAAGCCCGCAAGGGAGGCGAGCCGCAATCATGGCCGAGACGTTTGATATCGTCTTCAGGGGCGGAACGGTGGTGAATCAGGCGGGCGAGGGAACCGCCGATATCGGCATCCGCGACGGCCAAATCCGCGCCATTGGCCCTCTCGGGGAAGGGGTGGCGGGCGAGACCATCGATGCGCGGGGCCTCCATATCTTGCCCGGTGTCATCGACACCCAGGTTCATTTCCGCGAGCCCGGCATGGAGCACAAGGAAGATCTGGAGACCGGCAGCCGCTCGGCGGTGCTCGGCGGCGTCACGGCCGTGTTCGAGATGCCCAACACCAAGCCGCCCACCACCAGCGCCGAAGCCTTGGCTGCCAAGGTTGCCGCCGCTACGAACCGCATGCATTGCGACTTCGCGTTCTTTGTCGGCGCCACCCACGACAATATCGACCACCTCGGCGAGCTCGAATGCCTGCCCGGCGCGGCGGGAATCAAAATATTCGCCGGCTCCTCCACCGGCGATCTGCTCGTCGATGACGAGGGGGAGCTGGCGCGCCTGCTCGCCACGATCAGGCGCCGCTGCGCCTTCCATTCCGAGTGCGAGTCGCGGCTCAAGGAGCGCGTCTCTGTGCAGCGCGAGGGCAACCCGTCGAGCCACTCGGAATGGCGCGACGTGACTGCTGCACTGGCCTCGACCGAGAGACTGTTGCGCCTCGCCACCGAGGCGGGAAAGCGCATTCACATTCTTCATGTGTCGACCGGCGCGGAGATGGAACTGCTGTCGCTTCACAAGGATGTGGCGAGCGTCGAGGTCACGCCGCAGCATCTGACACTCGCGACGCCCGACGCCTATGAGCGGCTAGGGACGCGCGCGCAGATGAACCCGCCGCTGCGGGATCGCGCCCATCAGGAGATTCTGTGGTGGGGCCTGCAGCAAGGCGTTGTTGATGTGCTCGGCTCGGACCATGCCCCGCACACACTCGAAGAGAAGGGCGGCAGCTACCCCGCCACGCCGTCGGGCATGCCCGGCGTGCAGACGCTGGTGCCTGTGATGCTCGATCACGTGAACGCGGGCCGCCTGAGCCTTGCCCGTTTCGTCGACCTCACCAGTGCCGGCCCGCAACGTCTGTTCGGCATCGCCGGCAAGGGACGCATCGCCGTCGGCTACGACGCAGACTTGACGATTGTCGATCTCAAGGCCGAGCGGGTCATCGAGGATGCGTGGATTGGCAGCAAATGCGGCTGGACGCCGTTTGCCGGGCACAAGGTCAAGGGCTGGCCGGTTGGTACCATCGTCCGCGGACGTCGTGCAATGTGGGATGGCGAGTTAGGACAGGCGGCCGGCGCGCCGGTGCGCTTCGGCGAAGCACTTCCGCAACGCACCTGAGCAAATCTACTGAATGAAGTAGTGCCACACCCCGCTTGGGGACACGCCAAGACGATAATAATCGTACTTACCTTTTTTCTTCATGGCTGACGCGCGCTTCGGCGGCACGATGCGGTAGAGTTCCACCTCCTGCGCCGGCGTGAGCTTGGCAAGGTCGACTTCCGCGAAATAAGGCCAGACATACATCGCGTCATGGCCTTTTCCGGTCAGCACGAAGCCGGAATCGAGCAAGTTCAGCATGGCGGCGAGCACGTCGCGGCCTGAGCCGTCGACCGACTGTTCTTTCCAATAGGCGATGGGATCGGCCACATGCGCCGCCGCGACCATGGGCTTCAGTTCGTTCGATTCGAGCACGGTCCGCATTGCCTCGATATCGCCGGTTCGTGCGGCGATGATGATGTCTCGCAACATGCGCTGCACGGGTTCGGGCAGGGCGGTGGCATCGTAGAGCACCTTGGGCCCGTCGGCTGCTTGCGCGCTCATATCTTCTGCCTTGCCGGCCGGGTCCGGTAGCCGGTCGCCGTGGTCCACGGGCGCGGTCTTGTCTTCGGCTTGCGCTCGCAGGGTGATGTCGCCGCCCTCGGCGTAGACAAGCACGGCAGCGCCCGCTACCAATGCAGCCAGGGTGATCGTGACCAGGTTTTTCCGCCGATTCATGCATAACTCCATGCGTATGCAGTCAATTTCGCAGAACGGCGACCAACTTCAAGTCCAGGTTGGCCTTGGGCCGGGCATGGTTCTCGGGCAAGACGTCGCTCTGGAGCAAGACATTGCTCTTAGGCACGACTTGGACCGCCAGGATCTGGATCGCGGCGTGTCCCCCCGGCCCATTAACGGGCGAGTAGGCTAGAGGCATTGCAGACAGGCGCGCAAATTGTGCTGTCCGGCATCCAGCTCGTGCTTGCCGGGCTGGGCATCGGCGTGCTCATGGCGGCACCCATCGGCCCCGTCAACGTGCTGGTGATCCAGCGCGCCGTCTCGCGCGGTTTCTGGGGAGGCCTGGCCGCGGGGTTAGGCGCGGTTCTCGGCGACGGCGTGCTTGCCGCGATCGGGGCCTTCAGTATCGCGGCCATTTCCGACGTGCTGGTCGCCTACGGCGACACCATCCAGTTCGTGGGCGGCATGCTCCTAATCGCCTTTGGGCTTGCGCTGTTGTTGTGCCGGCCCGTGCTGGCCACCCCCGTCAACGAGCGGTCCCATCTTCTCCAACACACCGGGATTATCCCGCAGACCTTCATTCTCACCGTGACCAATCCCGGCGCCGTCCTGGGCATGGCCGCGATGATCGGCGGTCTTGGCTCGCTCATCGGCGGCCTGAACACCAATCTCGAGGCGCTGATTCTGGTGGCCGCCATTATGGGAGGCAGCCTGTTGTGGTGGCTCGGCCTATCCGAGCTGATCGCCACCTTCCGGCACAAGCTCACCGAGGGCCGGCTGAACGTGATCAACCGGGTCGCCGGCTTTATCTTGTTCGGCTTCGGCGCGGCGTTGATTGTCGAAGGATTGGTGCGGTACTTCCGCTAGCCAGCTACTGCGCGGTGCGCCGCAAGGTGAACTCACCGTGATGGATGCGCCGCGACAGGCCCGCGGTCATCTTTGCCACGGCGCCCTCGCCATAGACGTCGATGAGGTCCGCCAGGGCAGCGAACAGGGCGGCGTTGGCGAGCATCTCCGGCTCGATGCCGTCGTGGAGCGCTTCCTCCCACGCATCGAGGATATAGCGCAGCGCCTCCTGCTTTTGCGCGTCGCCTGGGTTGGAATGTTGCAATGGCCGCTTTGCCGTCCGCACCGGGTGCCTCCCTCAGCCGCGGAAACCTCGAGTGTCACAATTACACCCCTCGTCTGCTGCCTGTGGGACGGAGTGAACTAACGGTTAAATTTTACTCTTAATTTGAAGTATTTGGCGTCGCCGTCGAGGTCTCGGTCTGCTCGGGCGTCAAAGCGCCCGCTTCCGCCTCCTGCTCCTGAGACTCCTGGACCTGCGCCTGAGGGCCGCTCGCGTAGATCGAACTCTGCGCCAAGGACGCGGCGATTTGCGCGCCCTCGGTGGAGAAACGCCGCGTGGCGAGCGTGGCCGACTGGGTGCAGGTGCGATAGGTGCGCCGGTAGCCGCGATAGCCGTCGTTGAACTTGTTGACCAGCTTGGCGCGGCGCACCGCGGTCGTCCCCTCGTTCCGGAGGATTTCCTGCATCTGGTCGCGCCATATCTGCCCCTCCTCGGCGCCGCAGAGCTCGCGCAAGTAATGCACGGCGCCGAGAATTTCCGCGAGCCGCATCAGCTTGTTGTCGTAAGGGCGGTCGTCCGGCGGGGGCGGCGCGAGGCTCTCGCGCGGGGTGATGGGCGGCAGGTCGTCGCCCGGCGGCCGGGCGCGCCGCACTTGCGGCTTAACCTTCTGTTTCGGCTGGCCAAAAAACCAGCCGAACTGGGCTTCGGCCGGGGGGGCATAGGCGACCGACCCCGTGGCCACCCAAAGGACCCCGAAGGCGAGCAGCGTCAAAGGCTTCGCAAGCCGTGCCATGGGGTCTCACTACGCCCAATTCATGGTGAAATCTAGCCACCCGGCGCGCCCCCGGATGGCGCGAATATCGCTCCCCAGAGAGGTCTTTAGGTGCCGAACAAGGCGTCGATGGCAGCCTGATTGCTGACCTCGCCTTGAGGCTCGGTCTCGCCGCGCTCCGCGGGGATTTCGCCGTTGGCGATGGCGTTGGCCTCGTCGATCAGGATGCGCAGCCGGGCCGCCGATTCGAGGCAAGTCTTCTCCAGGTTGCCGCCGCCGCCGAGCTCGTTACCGACGATGACCACCAGCGACAGCGCCTCGCCATGAAGCCGGGCTACCGCATCGTCGAAGCGCGCCCGGATTCTTTGCGGCGCACGGCGATAGGCGGCAATCGCCAGGTTCTTGTCCCGGAAACCCGAGTGGGTGAAGTGCTCTTCGTAGGTCAGCGGCCGCCAGGCGAGCAGATCCTCAGAGAACGCATCCGGCTCGGACGACAGCGCTTCCAGAAGCATCACCAGCTCATGGAAGTGATTGAGGTAGTCGCTGGCCAGCAGCGTCGATTCGTTGATGTTGGTGCCCGGAATATGCGATCGGAAGTGGCCGACCATGGCCGAGCGGAACGCCGAGACAATATCCTCCCGGCTCACATCTTCCTGGATTTCCGCCGCTCGGGCGTTACGATTCTCATCGGGCAACATAGGCAAACCGTCCTCAGCGAGAAGCTCGCACGATTATGATTGCCAAAGCGTTACCGGAAGGCCCTGTATGTGCTCCCGCTACAATCTGACCTCGCCTCCGGAGGCCGTGCGGGCCTATTTCGGCTACGCCGACACCCCCAACTTCCCGGCGCGCTACAACATTGCCCCGACCCAAGGCATTCCCGTCGTCCTCCTGGACGAAGCGGGCGCGCGCCGGTTCCGGCTGATGCGCTGGGGGTTGCTGCCCAGCTTCGTCAAGGACCCGAAGAAATTTCCGACCCTGATCAACGCCCGCTCGGAAGAGGTGCTGGTGAAGCCATCCTTCCGCCATGCGGCGCGCCGAAGGCGCTGCCTGATTCCAGCCGACGGCTTCTACGAGTGGACGGGGCCGAAGGGGAAGCGGCGGCCCTTCCATTTGGTGCCGCATCCGCCGCGCTTGATCGCCTTTGCCGGACTGTATGAGCGCTGGCAGGATCCGCAAGGCGGCGAGCTCGACACGGTCACGATCCTGACCTGCGCGGCCAACCGTACCGTGGCCGCGTTGCACGATCGTATGCCTGTGGTCCTCGATCCGGAACAATACGAGGATTGGCTCGATGCCAAGCGGGTCAGCGCCGAGGAAGCCCTTGCCATGATCGGCCCCGCCGCCGACGATCTGTTCGAAGCGGTCGAACTCGATCCGAAGATCAACGATTCACGCAAAGACGAGCCCGGCATCCAAGAGCCGTTGCAGCTGCCGCTGCTCTAAAGGCGGCGGGAGCGAAGAGGGGGGACACATGCTGCCAGACAAGATCATCGAGCGTTACCGGGTCACCAACGGAGACAAATTCAAGCTCAAGGATTTCGATCCCGGCGACACCGGCGATGTCGACTTCGACAAGCAGGACGGCAAGGAAATCTTGGAAGTCGGCGTCAAGAAGCTCGCGAGACTTCAGGAGCGCCTCTACGCGGAAGGCAAGTGGGCCATTCTCATGGTGCTGCAAGGCATCGACACGGCCGGCAAGGACGGCGTCATCAAGCATGTTCTGTCAGGCGTCAATCCGCAGGGTTGCTCGGTGCATTCCTTCAAGCAGCCGAGCCATCTCGAGCTCGCGCACGACTTTCTCTGGCGCTGCACCGTCGCGCTACCGATCCGCGGCCGCATTGGGATCTTCAACCGCTCCTACTATGAGGAGACCATCGTGGTGCGCGTACATCCCGAGCTTCTGGAGAAGCAGAACATCCCGGAGAAGCTCGTGACCAAGGACATTTGGAAAGAGCGCTACCAGGACATCAATGACTGGGAACGGCATCTCGTACGAAGCGGGACCGTGCCGCTGAAATTCTTCCTCAACATCTCGAAGGAGGAGCAGCTGGAACGGCTGCTCGCCCGGGTGGACGACCCCGACAAGACTTGGAAGTTCTCGCCCTATGACGTCGAGGAGCGAAAGCTGTGGGACCAGTATCAAGAAGTCTACGAAGACACGATCCGCAACACCGCGACCAAGCATGCACCCTGGTATGTGGTGCCGTGCGATAAGAAGTGGTTCGCCCGGCTCGTCGTCGCCGGCGCGCTCATAGAGCAGTTGGAGAAGCTAGACCTCGAGTTTCCAAAGGTCAGCGACGAAGACATGAAGGCCATCGAAGCGGCGCACGCCGAATTGCTGGCGGAGAAGAAGGATCGCTAACCGCGCGAGAGCCGCACCAGCATCACGAGAACGCGGTCGTACGGCGCTACCGATTATCTATCCCCGACAAAAAGTTATCCAGCAGTAGCTGCCGCGAGGCGTGCGCTTGGCGCATTCAAGCAAAGCCTTGCTTTCCGCCCAGCCACAAGACGCGTGCTGACCCCACCCCCAGGCAGAACTGCTCCGAGCCTCGCAATAGCAAGCAAACGCCTGAGAGGGCATCGCCGAAACCGCACCGACGACGACGGCGGTCGATGCAAGGGCTAAGCAAAGTTTTTTCAAGCCAACCTCCCATGTACTGCGCGCAACTGTGCTGCGCTCAAGTTTCGGACCGCTATCGGCTGAACAAAAATTAATGGCCGACGTCACCATCGAGGGATTGGAGGGTAACGCCCCGTGTGATAGCGATATGAGTTCGAGGAAGGATAACGTAGAGGATCCGCAACATGAACCGCAAACTCTCGTTACCGACGATTTGTTTCGCCGTCACGGCCCTCTTGCTCGCGGCTAATCCTGTCTTCGCCGCGGATGAGGTAGTGAGCGGAGAGGGCGGAGAAGGCGGAGGTCAACAGGCGACTGCAGCGGAAATGCCGGAGATTTGCCAGAAGCAGGCCGCCAATCGCAGCCTGACCGGCGATGACAAAGAAGACTATCTCAAGAAGTGCAACGCTCCGCAAAGCCAAGTGACCCGTAGCGCCACGCGCAAGATGGAAGGCCAGCTTTAGCGCGGAGCTTAGTCCGGCTCCGCAATCACCCGCACGATCGCGAGCCCGTCATGGCCCTTATTGCCCACGGTCTGTATGGCCGTGGCGGTCACGCGCGGGTCGGCGGCAACGCGCGCATAGAAGCCCCGTAAGCCTTTCACATGCTTGTTGTCGCTCTGCGCGGCGAGGATCGCACCTTCGCGCACCACATTGTCGACGACGATGAGCGTGCCCTTGCGCGCGAGCTTCACGGCCCAATCGAAATAGTCCGGCGTGCTCGGCTTATCGGCGTCGATGAAAATGAGATCGAACGGCCCGGCATGCTCGGCGTGCAGCGCAGCGAGCGTGTCGAGCGCCGCGCCCACGCGCACCTCGATACGGTCGGCGACGTCGGCGTTCTCGAAGTTCTTGCGGGCCACTGCTGCATGGCCGGGATCGATCTCGAGCGTGACGACCCGCCCGCCTTCGGCGAGCCCCCGCGCCAGCCAGATGGTGCTATAGCCGCCAAGTGTGCCGATCTCGAGGATGGTCCGCGCCCCTAGCGACGCGGCCAGCAGCATCAAGAGCTTGCCTTGCAGCGGCGCCACCTGGATCTCGGGCAGGCTGGCGGCTTCGCTTGCCGCAAGCGTCGCGTCGAGCGCCGGATCCTCATCGAGGAAGTTCTCGGCGATATAGTCGTCGATCGCGATCCATTTGTCGTCTTGGGTCTTGTACGGAGGTTTTTCACTCATAGCAGCTTGCCCGGATTGAGAATGCCGTTCGGGTCGAAACTCTCCTTGATCTTGCGCATCAATGCGATCGCCACGTCACCCTTCGCGTGGGGCAGAAGGTCCCGCTTCATGCGGCCGATGCCGTGCTCGGCGCTGATCGAGCCGTTGAGATCGAGCACGATCTCGTGCACCGCCGTGTTCAGCGTCTCCCAGTTGGCGATGAACACGTCCTTGTCCATGCCGATGGGCTGACTCACGTTGTAGTGGATATTGCCGTCACCGAGGTGACCGAAGGGTACGGGCCGGGCGCCGGGGATCATCAACTCCACGAGCTGGTTGGCGCGGGCGATGAACTCCGGCACACGCGCCACCGGCACCGACACGTCGTGCTTGATGCTGCCGCCTTCAGGCTTCTGCGCTTCGCTCATCAACTCGCGTAAGCGCCACAAATCTTGCGCTTGCTTGATCGAGGTAGCGACGACGGCGTCGGCGATCTCGCCGCCTTCGATCGCTTCCTGGAGCAGCGTCTCAGCCAGAAGGTGCGGTTCCTCGCCCACGCGCGGGCTCGTCAAGTCGAACAGCAGATACCAGGCGTGTGGGGCGGGGAAGGGCTCGCGCGTATCGTTGCCGTGTTTCACCGCGAATTCGATGCCGATGCGCGGTAAAATTTCGAAGGCCGTCAACATCGGCCCCGCGGCCTCATGCACGCGGGTGAAGAACTCCGGCGCGCGCGCCAGATCGTTCAAGCCCGCCATGCAGGTCACCCGCTCCATGGGACGCGGGAACAGGCGCAGCACCGCCGCGGTGATGACCCCCAGCGTGCCTTCCGAGCCGATGAACAGGTCCTTGAGGTCGTAGCCGGTGTTGTCCTTGCGCAGCGCTTTCAGCCCGTGCCAGACGCGTCCGTCGGCCAGTACGACTTCGAGGCCGAGCGCCAGGTCGCGCGCATTGCCGTAGGCGAGCACGGCAAGGCCGCCGGCATTGGTCGCGAGCACGCCTCCGATCTGGCAGCTTCCTTCCGAGGCGAGGCTCAAGGGAAACAGGCGGTGCGCGCTCTCGGCCACTTGCTGCGCCATGGCGAGCGTCAGGCCGGCCTCCACGGTCATGGTGTTGGACGCGAGGTCCACATCGCGCACGTGGTTGAGACGCGTGAGCGAGAGAACGACTTGGCTGCCGCTCTCATCGGGGATTTGCGCGCCGACCAGGCCCGTATTCCCGCCTTGCGGCACGATGCCGACCCGCGCCGCGTTGGCGCATTTGAGGATCGCGGCGACCTCGTCGGTCGATCCGGGCCTGAGCACGAGCGCCGCCTGGCCGCGATAGCGGTCGCGCCATTCGGTCAGGTAGGGGGCCATGCCGGCTTCGTCGCGCAAGGCATGCTGAGCGCCGACGATACGCACCAGCGTCTCGATGGTGTCGGCGGCCGGCGGGAGGAGCTTCGGGGTCTCGCTCATGGGTGAGGGCTAGCGCGCCTTGGCCGCGCGCCGCAAGCGGTCGTTGATGGCCTCGCCGATCCCCCGGTCCGGAATGGACATGACCGCGATGCGTGAGGCGCCCGATTTGTCGAGCACCCGCAAGCTGGCGAAGAGTTTCGTCGCGGCTTCCGCCAGATCGGCGGCGGCGCTCAGATTGATGGTCGTGAGCGCGCCTTGTGGCGCCGATGGACCGAACGCCAGCAGCGCTTCGTCCGGCTCTACCTCTGTGGCGTCGAGCCGCAACGGCGTATTCGGCGCGTAGTGTCGTTCGAGCTGGCCCGGGGAAGCGATGGGCGCGTCCTCGTCCGCCAGCGCAATTGGATGCCCGAGAACAGCCTCGACCTCGTGGCGGGCCACGGCGCCGAGCCGCAGCAGCACCGGTGTCTCGCCCGTGACACGCACCACCGTCGACTCCAGGCCGCGCGCGCATGGTCCGCCGTCGAGGATCATCGCCGGAAGATCGCCGAGCTCCGCCGCCACATGCTCCGCGGTCGTTGGGCTGATGCGTCCGGACCGGTTGGCGGAGGGCGCGGCGACGGGCAGCTGCGACGCCTTGAGAAGAGCTTGCGCGGTCGCGTGGTTCGGCACGCGGAGCGCAATCGTATCGAGGCCCGCCGTGACCAGATCCGCGATGCCGCTTGCCGGACGCTTCGGCAACACCAGCGACAGCGGGCCGGGCCAGAACGCCTTCGCCAGTTTCCGCGCCGTCTCGTCGAAGGCCGCATAGGTCTCCGCCGCCGCGATATCGGGCACGTGCACGATGAGCGGGTTGAAACGCGGCCGATCCTTGGCCGCGAACACTTTCGTGACGGCGTTGGCATCGCGCGCGTTGGCGCCGAGCCCATAGACGGTCTCGGTGGGAAAGGCCACGATCTCACCGCGGAGGAGCGCTCTCGCGGCTTGGGAAATGGCCTCTTCGCTGGCGGGGAGAACGGGCATGGTCGGTCCCCATTTCGCGTGTTACCCAGGTCCGGTCAAGCTATCGCCTCGGGCCCAGTCGGGTATCATGAACACCGCATGACCACGCTGCTTCTCACCCATCCAGCTTGTTTGGAACACGATACGGGCTTCGGCCATCCCGAGCGTGCCGACCGCCTGCGCGCCATCGAGGATGCGCTTGCCGGGAAGGACTTCGCGGACCTCAAGCGCGAGCGGGCGCCGCGCGCCGGTCTCGACGCCATCGAGCGCCTGCATCCCAAGGCCTATGTGGAGATGGTGCAGGCGGAGATCCCCAAGCAGCATCACAACTGGCTCGACCCGGACACGGTGGTGTCGCCGGGGAGCTGGGAGGCGGTCTTGCGCGCCACGGGCGCCGTGCTCCGCGCCGTGGATCAAGTGGCCACGGGCGACGCCGACAATGCCTTCTGCGCCGTTCGTCCGCCGGGCCATCACGCCGAACCTTCGAAGGCCATGGGCTTTTGCCTGTTCAACTCGGTGGCGGTGGGGGCGCTCCACGCGCGCGCCAAGCACGGCGCGAAGCGCATCGCGGTGATCGATTTCGACGTCCACCACGGCAACGGCACCCAGGCCGCCTTCTGGGAGGACAAGAATCTGTTCTACGGCTCCACACACCAGATGCCGCTGTTTCCGGGAACCGGCGCCAAGGACGAGACGGGCGTCGGCAATATCTGCAATGCGCCGCTCTCGCCCGGCGACGGGAGCGAGGATTTCCGCGCCGCCTTCGAGGAACGCATCCTGCCCGCGCTCGATAAGTTCGCGCCGGACTTCCTCCTGGTCTCCGCCGGCTTCGATGCGCATGTGAAGGACCCGCTGGCTCAGATCAGGCTGTTGGAGCCGGATTTCGCCTGGGTCACCGAGAAATTGATGGCGGCGGCCGCGAAACACGCAGGCGGCAAGCTCGTTTCGACCCTCGAAGGCGGCTACGATCTGGAGGCGCTCGCCGATTCGAGCGCCGTCCACGTCAAGACCCTGATGGGCGCTTGAGGCGTCCAAGCGCATGAGCTAAGCCAAGCCATGGCCACGCCCACCGAAACCGACATCAAGACCATGAGCTTCGAAGCCGCGCTCAAGGAGCTCGAGACCATCGTCGATCGCCTGGAGAAGGGCGATGTGGAGCTCGAAGCCTCGATCCTCATCTATGAGCGGGGCGAGGCCCTGCGCGCCCATTGCGACGGGCTGCTGCGCCAGGCGGAGGCGCGCGTGGAGAAGATCACCCTCAATCAGAACGGCGAGCCGACCGGCGCGGAGCCGCTCGACGTCGAGGACTAGCGGGTTCCCGCCGCCGACAAACGCCTTGGGGCGGGGCGGTCTCTCCGCTAAGGTCCAAACCCTTGCCGCCCGGGCCTCCCAAGGCCACATAGAGGGGCCGAACAAGGTATAACGTCCTGATCCTTCTGGGGCTTTTTCCGGAATTTTGCTGGGGCAACATATGAGCGCCGAGACTGCCACGCCTTTGCTGGACACGATCCAGACGCCCGACGACCTGCGCAAACTTGCCGACGAGGAGCTGAAGCAACTCGCCGACGAGCTGCGGCGGGAGACGGTGAGCGCGGTCTCCGTCACCGGCGGCCATCTCGGCGCAGGGCTCGGCGTGGTCGAGCTCACCGTGGCGCTGCATCACGTGTTCGATACGCCGCGCGACAAGCTCATCTGGGACGTCGGCCACCAGGCCTATCCGCATAAGATCTTGACCGGGCGCCGCGACCGCATCCGGACCCTGCGCCAGCCGGGCGGGCTGTCCGGCTTCTGCAAGCGCGCCGAGAGCGAGTACGACACTTTCGGCGCCGGGCACTCCTCGACCTCGATCTCCGCCGGGCTGGGCATGGCCGTGGCCCGGGATCTCTCCGGCGGTGCGAACAATGTGATCGCGGTGATCGGCGACGGCGCCATGAGCGCGGGCATGGCCTATGAGGCCATGAACAATGCAGGCGCCATGGATTCGCGCCTGATCGTCATCCTCAACGACAACGACATGTCGATCGCACCGCCCGTGGGTGCCATGAGCGCCCATCTGGCGCGGCTCATCTCCGGCGGCACCTATCGCAGCTTCCGCCGCTGGATGAAGCAGGCGGCCCACAAGCTGCTGCCCAAGAGCTGGTTCCGCCGCGCCGCCCGCGCCGAGGAGTTCACGCGGGGCTTCTGGACCGGCGGCACGATGTTCGAGGAGCTCGGCTTCTATTATGTCGGCCCGATCGACGGGCACAATCTCGACCATTTGCTGCCGGTGCTGCGCAATGTGAAGAAGATGCAGAACGGGCCGATCCTGGTCCATGTGGTGACGCAGAAGGGCAAGGGCTACGGCCCGGCCGAGGAGTCCGCCGATAAATATCACGGCGTCGGCCGCTTCAACGTGGTCACCGGCACGCAGGAGAAAGTGCCGGCCGGCGGCCCGCCGAGCTACACCAAAGTGTTCGCCAAGGCGCTGATCGCCGAAGCGCGCGCCGACGACAAGGTCGTCGCCATCACCGCGGCCATGCCGTCGGGCACCGGCCTCGATACGTTCGCCGAGATCCTGCCCGAGCGGTGTTTCGACGTGGGCATCGCCGAGCAGCACGCGGTGACCTTCGCCGCAGGCCTCGCGGCGGAAGGCTATAAGCCCTTCGCCGCCATCTACTCGACCTTCCTCCAGCGCGCCTACGACCAGGTGGTGCACGACGTGGCGGTGCAGAAATTGCCCGTGCGCTTCGCCATCGACCGCGCCGGGCTCGTCGGCGCCGACGGCCCGACCCATGCAGGCACCTTCGACACGGCGTTTCTCTCGTGCCTTCCGGGCATGATCGTCATGGCCGCCGCCGACGAGGCGGAGCTGATGCACATGGTCGCCACCGCCGCCGCGATCGACGACCGGCCGTCGGCCTTTCGCTATCCGCGCGGCGAGGGCGCGGGTGCGGCGTTGCCCGAGCGCGGCACGCCGCTTGAGATCGGCAAAGGTCGCATCGTGCGCCAAGGTTCCGCCGTGGCGCTCCTTTCGTTCGGGGCGCGGCTGACCGAGTGCTTGAGCGCGGCCGACGAGCTGGCGGGCTACGGGCTCCCGGCCACCGTGGCCGATGGGCGCTTCGCCAAGCCCCTCGACATGGACCTCATTCGCGATCTCGCCAAGAACCATGAAGTGCTGATCACCGTGGAGGAGGGGTCCGTCGGCGGCTTCGGCACGCAAGTGCTGCATGCGCTCGTGGGCGAAGGCCTCCTCGACGGCGGGCTGAAGGTCCGCACGCTGGGGCTTCCCGACCGCTTCATCGAGCAGGGCAAACCGCAGGCGATGTACGCGGAGGCCGGCCTCGATGCGCAAGGCATCGTCACCGCGGTGTTTGCCGCGCTTGGCAAGGACGCCAAACCTGGCGCCGTCCGCCTCGCTTAATTGAGCTTGCAGTCCTTGGAGAATTCGCTGACCGCCGCGAGGCGGCCGGGCTCGGCAAGATCGTTGCCGATCGCGCCGGTGGTCATCGACACTTGCCCCGTCTCGCTCAAGATCTTGAGAATAGGCTTCACCGCGATGTCGCCGGCCTCGAAATAGATGACGCCGGTTCCGTCTTCCTGCGCCGACTCGCCCGCCACCGACGTGGATTGGCCGCCGGCGCTCAGCTTGATGGTGATGGCGTCGCCGGGCTCTCTTTGCGGAAAGTCCATATAGATCGAGAGCACGGCGATATTGACGCCGTTCAAGCAGGACAAGAGAAAGAGCGGCTTCTCACGCTCATCGAGCGGTCCGTAGCGGAGCGTCACGAAGCTCCCGCTCGACTTGGCCTGCCAGTGATTGCTGCCTTGGGCATACGCCCCGTGCGCCATGCCGGCGAGCAGGGCGGCGGCGAGAAGGACAGGTAGCAAAAGGCGCTTTGTCATAGGACGCTCGCAAGGGACGATTTCAAGGCGCTCTTGCTTAGTCTACCAGGCTGACCTTGGCAAACGCGGCAAGGCGGAGGAGGGTGGTTAACCGCTCTCTACAAGGCATCGCAACAGCGGGATCCGGCTATGGCGCGGTGGCGTTCAACGGCTGCACGCGCACGGCCGCCGCGATGTCCGGCAAGAAGCCGACAAAGTCCGGATCGAACTCGTGGTAGTTGCAGGTGATTTCCTCGCCGCGGGCGATATCGGCCAAAGCATAGCCCTTGTCGAAGATGCGAAAGTCTGTGTTGGGCGCCAGGCTGTGGTTCATGTACTTGCCGTTGTCCACGTCGATCACCCGGCAACCCGGCATCTCCAAATGAGGATAGCTATAGCGGGCTATGTAGCTCCGCACATGGTCAGGCAGGGACCCAAGCTCGATCTCGTTGACGAAGACGTCGAACTTCGGGTTGAGGCTCCAGATCAAGCTTCCACACGGCACGTATTCGTCAGAGTACACGCCGAGCCCTTCGATGGAACTCGGCGCCACATAGGTGCTGATAAGCAGCATAGTCGCGCTCCTAGGATTGACGCGGTTGGTGGGGGAGGAGGGGGGAAGGCGCTCTGAGGCGCCTGGGACACTCGCCGGGTTTCATCGGGTCCCGTCGGCGGCTTCGCCAGCAGTCAGCACGAGGCCCTGCTTGCGTCCTGAGCGGCGCCGTGGTTGCGCACGTTGCAAGGCGTCGATGCGCCGCTGAAGGTAAGGCGAGAAATGGCCGGCATAACGTTTCCATAAGACCGGATCGCGCCAGTCGTTGCCCGTCACCTTGCCCCGGCAGAGAGCCGAGCCGCACGCGCACTCGAACTCGTCGTACGGAGAGCCATCGCACATGGCATAGTCGATGGTCACCTCCTCGCCGGGCAGGATGCGCCGCAAGGCGACGATGGCGATCTGGCCATCGAGCCCCGCGTTCGGCTCGCAAGCGTGATTGATGAAGTCCGGAGGCTCGTTCTCGCTCGTCGAGGCGAGGAACAGATCCTCCTCGATCTGCACGGTGTGGTGCCTGATCGCCTCGGGCAGCGTTTCGAGTGCGTCCGTGGCCACGATGCGTCCGCTCCACACACCGACAAGCTCACCCGGCTCGATAACGGACCGGGCGAAGACGGCATAGCCGCCGGCTACGTCGCGATTTCGGACTTCGCATTTCTCGGTAAGGTAAGCCGTCGAGTCTGGGCTCACGAGACCTCCGCGAGGGCGCGCTGAGCGGGGCGCTTCGCAGTATGTGTATGATGCGGTGGCGGCCGCTCCCGGCCTCGACCGCGCGCGAGGACTCCCGACGCGAAGCGAAGCATATGAGAACCGAAATTGGCCAGCCACAAAAAAAGACGCATCGACCAAAGATTGGTGGAGGAGGGGCTCGCCCCTTCCCGCGCCCGCGCCGCTGACCTCGTGCGCCGGGGCTGCGTTAGCGTGGCCGGAGTGCCCGCGTCGAAGCCGGGCGCCCTGGTGGCCGACGAGGCGCCGCTCGCGGTGTCGCCGGAGGAGACCCAATACGTCTCCCGGGGCGGGCTCAAGCTCCAGGCGGCGCTCGAGGCTTTCGGGTTTTCGCCGGAGGGCCGGGTGGTGCTCGACGTCGGCGCTTCGACCGGGGGCTTCACCGAAGTCTTGCTCGCGCGTGGCGCGGCCAAGGTCTTCGCCGTGGATGTGGGCCGCGACCAGCTGCATGAGCGCCTTCGGGCCGACCCGCGAGTCGTCTCTTTGGAGGCGACCGATGCCCGGCGGCTCGACGAGACACTGATCGCCGAGCCCGTCGCGGCAATCGTCGCCGATGTGAGTTTCATCAGTCTGACCCAGGCGCTGCCCGCGGCTCTGAACCGCGCCGGCAAGAGCGCTTGGCTGGTGGCGCTGATCAAGCCGCAATTCGAGGCCGGCCGCCAGGCAGTGGGCAAAGGCGGCATCGTGCGCGACGAGAAGGACCGGGCGCGGGCGATTGCCCGGGTCCGTGACTTTCTCGAGGACGAGGGCTGGCGGGTTCTTGGCGTAATCCAATCCCCGATTACGGGCGGCAGCGGCAATGTCGAGTTTCTCATCGGGGCATGCCGTGGCCATTGAGGTTGAGATCGACCGGCTCGGCGCCCAAGGCGATGGCGTCGCCGAGACCCCCGACGGTCCGCTCTTTGTGCCCTTTGCGCTGCCGGGCGAAAGGGTCCGCATCGAGGTGGACGCTGACGGCAAGACTGCAACGCTTGTGGACGTGCTGGCGCGAAGTCCCGACCGGGTCGATCCGGTCTGCCCTCATTTCGGCATCTGCGGCGGCTGCACGCTTCAGCATTTGGAGACGGACGCTTATCTCACCTGGAAGCGCGATCTCGTGGTGCAGGCCCTTAAGTCCCGCGGTCTCGATACGGAGGTTGAGCCGGTGCGCCCCGTGCCTCTAGGGAGCCGCCGCCGGGCGACGCTCGCGCTCGCCCGCGACGCACAAGACCTCCTGCTCGGCTATCGCCGCGCCCGCTCCCACGACCTCCTCGACATCGATGTTTGTCCGATCCTGTCCCCCGCGATCGTCTCGCGTCTTCCCAGGCTGAAGGCGGTCTTGGCCCCGCTTCTTGGCAACAGCCGCGAAGCGCGTGTCGGCGTCACCGAGACCGGGACCGGCCTCGACATTGTGGTGCACGGCGTGCGGACAAAAGAAACCGCGCTCGCCAAGCTCGCGGCGGAGGCTGGAAAGCTCGGCGTCGCGCGCGTCACGGTTAACGGCGACAGCCTCATCTTGGCTGCGCCCAGCGTGCGGCTCGGGCCGGCCCAAGTGAAGCCGCCTCCCGATGCGTTCTTGCAGGCGGTCCCGCAAGCCGAAGCGGTGATGACGGAGCTCGTGCTGGCGGGTATCGGCAAGGCGAAGCGGGTCGCCGACCTGTTCTCCGGGCTTGGCACCTTCACTTTCCCGCTGGCAGAATCGTGTGCCGTCGACTCATACGAGTCCGACGAAGCGGCGCTTGCGGCGCTCGCCGAAGCCGCCCGCCATACGCAGAAGCTGAAGCCGGTCCGCACGATCGCGCGCGATCTATTCCGCATGCCATTAGGGGCACAGGAGCTGAAACCCTACGACGCGGTGGTCTTCGATCCGCCGCGCGCGGGAGCCGCGGCGCAAAGCGAGCAGCTTGCGAAGTCCAAGGTGAAGCTCCTGGTCGCCGTGTCCTGCAATCCGGGAACGCTCGCCCGCGATCTGCGCATTTTGGTCGATGGCGGCTACCGCATCGCCAGGGTTGTGCCCGTCGACCAGTTTCTGTTTTCAGGCCATGTCGAGGCGATCGCGCATCTGACGCGCTGAGTTCGGGCAATGACAGCGTTAGCTCTTGAGCAATTTCTCGACGAAGGCCGGCACCACCTCCGTCGCCAGCCCGTAATGAGCCTCGGCGAACAGGCTCGCCCCTTCGGACGGATCGAGATTGAGCTCGACGGTATGCGCACCGACGTTCTGCGCTTCGGCCACGAAGCCCGCCGCCGGATAGACCGTGCCGCTTGTGCCGATGGCGACGAATAGGTCGCATCGGGAAAGAGCTTCGTAGATGCGCTCCATCTCGCGCGGCATCTCGCCGAACCAGACCACGTCGGGCCGGAGGAAGCCTGCCTTATGGCAGACGGGGCAGGCGGTCGTGAGCGACAGATCCTGATCCCAAGGCAGTCTCGTGCCGCAACGGGCACAGAGTGCGCGGGAGAGTTCCCCGTGCATGTGGATCAGGTGGGTGCAGCCGGCAGCCTCGTGCAGCCCGTCGATATTTTGGGTCACCGTCAGCACGTCGCCGGGATAGTCCTGCTCGAGCCGCGCCAAAGCCGCATGCGCCGCGTTGGCCTTGGCCTGTTTCAACCAGCCCCGCCGCATATTGTAGAAGTCGTGGACCTTGACCGGATTGCGGGCGAAGCCTTCGGGGGTCGCGACCTCTTCGAGGTTGAATTGATCCCACAAGCCATCGGCGCCGCGAAACGTTCCGAGCCCGCTTTCGGCGGACAGCCCCGCGCCGGTCAAGATGACGATGCGCTCGTAGGTCATGTCTCGTCCGTCGTTTCCAGCCATCCTTCGTAGCTCTGAATCAGCACGCCCCACAGACGCATGACAACTTTGAATTGATAGACGCCCCCTTCGGCGCTCTCGCGAACGTCGAGGTCCGGCCACAAGACTCCCGGAAGCGATAGACCGAGCAGACGATAGCCTTCCGGGATCTGCTGCACGCCGGTCCCGTCGGGGACGAGCCGTAGGGTTGCCGTCACCGGGCCGAGGGTCTCCTCGATCGTGGCCGGCGCTTTACCCGGCCGCACGCGGGTGTCGAGCGGAAAATCGCCGAACCGACGGCGCCAGATTTCGCCGTCTTCGTTGGCCGTCATCTCGACCGTCACGGGCACCTGTTCGCCCGCGGGAGGAAGACCGGCGGCGGCGCGGACGACTTTCGCGATCAACGATCGCCCCACCCTAATGGTTGCGGCGCCCCGCAGGGTCCGTCCCGCGCCGATGTCGTGCAGCCGCACGATGGGACGCGGAAGTTCAGCCAAAGCATCACCGTACACACGATGGAACAGAGGCCGGCGTGTCATCCGATCAGTCTTTCGCGAATGGCATCAGTCCGCTCGACCGGACAGGCATCATAGCGGCCGAACAGGCGATACCGATTCTTGGCGATACGGTCATAGAGCCAATCGCGCATCGGGCGCGGCAATCCGAGGATCAATCGCACGGTGGACCATGCGCCGCCCAGCTGGCTCACGATGTGAACGAACGCCTCCATCCGCCCGTACGCTCGTCCGTCCTGGATCAGCAGGTTGGTTTCGTAGTCGACATCGTCCAGACCGTAGTGGCGGTAGAGCGCTCCGCCGAGAGGAGACTGGGCCTCCGCGAAACGAAAACGCTTAGCAACGTCACGTTTGGCCACGAACCGCGCAAATCCGTTGCAGAGCACGCAAACGCCATCGAACACGATCAATGGCGTTTCGTCGGGGAAGTCGGGAACCGAGGGATCGTCGCGGTAGGAGTAAGTTGAGAAGGAATCGAGCTGCCCTCGTGCCATGTCGGCAGGCTTAGCCCTGGCCGGTCTGGCCGCGGTGGCGCAGATAATGGTCGGCGAGTACCAGTGCCATCATCGCCTCGCCGATCGGCACGGCGCGGATGCCGACGCAGGGGTCGTGGCGGCCTTTGGTCGAGACCTCGGTGTCGCTACCGGAAATGTCGATGGTCTTGCGCGTATTGAGGATCGAAGACGTGGGCTTCACCGCGAAGCGTGCAATCACGGGCTGACCCGTCGAGATGCCCCCCAAGATGCCGCCCGCGTTGTTGGAGAGGAACTCCGGCGTGCCGTTCGGGTGCATGCGCATCTCGTCCGCGTTCTCTTCGCCCGAGAAGGCGGCCGAAGCGAAGCCCGCGCCGATCTCCACGCCCTTCACCGCGTTGATGCTCATAAGCCCCGAGCAGATGTCCTGGTCTAGCTTGGCGTAGAGCGGCGCGCCGAGACCGGCCGGCACGCCTTCGGCGACGACCTCGATCACCGCACCGGCCGAGGAGCCGCTCTTGCGGACTTCGTCGAGAAACGCCGCCCACACCTTCGCCGTCTTGGCGCTCGGGCAGAAGAAGGGGTTGTTGTCGATCTCGTCCCAGTTCCAGTCTCCGCGATCGACCTGGTGCGGGCCGATCTGCACCAGCGCGCCGCGCACCCTTAAGCCCGGCACGACCTTCCGCGCCACGGCGCCGGCGGCGACCCGCACCGCCGTCTCGCGCGCGGAAGCGCGCCCCGAGCCGCGCCAATCACGCACGCCGTATTTCAGGAAATAGGTGTAATCCGCGTGGCCGGGGCGGAACTTGTCCTTGATGTCTCCATAGTCCTTGGACCGCGCGTCGACATTCTTGATCTGAAGCGCGATGGGCGTGCCGGTGGTGACCTTCTCGCCGTCTTCGGTCTCGAACACGCCCGACAGGATCTCGACCGTGTCGGGCTCCTTCCGCTGGGTGGTGTATTTCGACTGGCCGGGCTTGCGCTTGTCCAGATAGGCCTGGATCTCCGCTTCGGTGATCGGAATGCCCGGCGGGCAGCCGTCGATCACGCAGCCGATGGCCGGCCCGTGGCTCTCGCCCCAGGTGGTGATGCGAAACAGGTGACCGAAGCTGTTGTGCGACATGGCGTCTCTCTAGCCGCTTCTAGTTGAGGGCAGGTGAAGGGTCAAACGCGCGCGTTTCCGCCGTTTCGCAAGATGACCCGGTTTGGGCGGCTCCGTGGCCCCCAAATGGGCTCATCCTGGCCGCTTCGCCAGCCAGTTTTCGTCTTATTTCTCCGTAGTTTGCGTCGCGCGGGTTCCCGCGGACCGGCCGAGATTTCGCCGGTCATCCACCCCAAAGAGTAATGAGTAAGGAGTAGCCGATGCGTGCTGCGCATGCGTTGTTCATGACGCTGACTGTTCTGATCCTGGCGAGTGCCCTGCCGCTCGCCCCCGCGAAAGCCTTCCCGTCGCCGTTCACGAAGAACGCCTCGCCGGCGGCCGACAAGAACGAGACCACGAGGTCCGGCAGGACCGCCAAAACCACGAAGACCACGGCCGGGCGCTACAGCGTCGGGGCGAAACCGGCGCGCTGGTGCGGCTGGTGGATGCGCACCCAGCTCGGCGGCGGCCCCGAATACAATCTCGCGCGGAACTGGGCCAATCGCGGCCGTCCCCTAAACGGTCCGCGCGTCGGGGCCGTCGTTGTCTGGTCGCACCATGTCGGCATGATCACCGGGCGCACGGACGACGGTCAGTGGATCGTGAAATCCGGCAATGACGACGGCCGCGTGCGCGAGCGTCCGCGTAACGTATCCGGTGCGGTCTTCCGCAAAGTCTAGATTGACCCTTGCGGACGCCGGCGCGTTGCCGGCGTCCGCACCTCTAGGCCGCTGAACGAATGGAATGTGCGCTTCGACCTTGGTGCTAGACTTGGAGCGGTAACAAGGAGGCGTCCCGTGGCAGAGACCAACGACCGCAGTCACCAACGGTTTCCGGTCCTAGATCCCAATCAAATCGAGACCGCGAAACGTTTCGCGAGCGGTCCACCGCAAACCTTCTCCCCTGGCGAGACGGTTTTCGACATCGGCCAGCGCCTTGTGCCGGCCTGGCTCGTGCTCCAAGGCTCCATCGAGGTCATGCGCCGCGACGGCCTCGACCGCGAGTCGACGATTACGATCCACCACGCGGGCCAATTCTCCGGCGAGGTCAGCCAGCTTGCGGGTCGCGAAACGCTCGCCTTAGGGCGGGCCGGTCCGGAGGGCTGCACGGCAATTCCCTTCGACGCGGCGCATGTGCGCGCCCTCATGATCGGCTCGGCGGAAATCGGCGAGATCGTCATGCGCGCCTTCATCCTGCGCCGGGTCGGGCTCCTCGAAGACGGCGGCGTCGGCTGCGTGCTCGTCGGCCGTCCCGGCATGCCGGACATCTCACGGCTGGAAGTCTTTCTGCGCCGCAACGGCTATCCCTACACGGTGCTCGATGCGAACCATGAGGATGGTCGGGCCTTGATTGAGCGGTTTGGCGTGCGCACCGAGGAACTGCCCTTGATGCTCTGCCCGAACGGTAGCCTGCTGAAGCGTCCCACCGACGCCGAGGCCGGTATCTGTCTCGGAATTACCCCCGAACTCGACCCGAGCGTCGTTTACGACGTTGCCGTGGTCGGCGCCGGGCCTGCCGGGTTGGCCACGGCGGTCTATGCGGCCTCGGAAGGCTTGTCGGTTCTCGTATTCGATCAGCGCGCCTTCGGGGGGCAGGCCGGGGCCTCGGCGCGCATCGAGAACTATCTCGGCTTTCCGACCGGCATTTCCGGCTTGGGCCTGGCCGGGCGCGCCTTCAATCAGGCGCTGAAATTCGGCGCGGAGATCGCCATTCCGCTCGAAGTCTCGCGGCTGTGCTGCCGGGATGCCTCGCACGATCCGAATGCGCCGCTTCGGCTCTATCTCACCGACGGCAACTCGGTCCGCTCGCGGACTGTCGTCGTCGCCTCGGGCGTTCGCTATCGTCGTCCCTCGATCCCGAACCTCGAAGCGTTCGAGGGCAACGGCGTCTCTTATTGGGCCTCGCCAATCGAGGCCAAGCTCTGCGAGGGGCAAGAGGTGGCGCTGGTCGGCGGCGGCAACTCTGCCGGCCAGGCCGTCGTCTTCCTCGCGCCCAAGGTCAAGCATCTGCATCTCGTGGTGCGCGGCCCGGGCCTCGAAGCCTCGATGTCGCGCTACCTGATCGACCGCATCGCCGCGTTGCCCAACGTCACCCTGCACACTGGCACCGAAATTGTCGGTCTCGTGGGCAGGGACAGCGGCGGGCTCTCCGCCGCGGTGTTTAAGGACCGCGCAACCGGCGAGACACATACGTGTCCCGTGGCTCAGGTCTTTCTCTTCATCGGCGCCGATCCGAACGCGACCTGGCTCGACGGCTGCGTGGCAGTGGACGAAAAGGGTTTCGTGGTCACCGGGAAATCATGCCCCAAGGCCGCGCGTCCCATCGAGCCGCTGGAGACGAGCCAAAGCGGTGTCTTCGCCATCGGCGATGTGCGGGCAGGCTCGACGAAACGCGTAGCCGCCGCGGTTGGTGAGGGGGCCGCCGTGGTCGCGCAGATCCACGAGGTGCTCTCGGCGCCTTCTGGAACTCGCACAGCTACTCTTTGACCACGGAGATGTCGGGCGCGTCCTCGTTCTTCATGCCGATCACGTGGTAGCCCGCATCGATGTGCAGGACCTCACCGGTGACGCCGTTGGAGAGGTCGGACAGAAGATAGAGCCCGCCGCCGCCTACGTCCTCGATGGTCACGGTGCGCCGTAGGGGCGAATTGTATTCGTTCCATTTGAGAATGTAGCGGAAGTCGGCAATGCCCGAGGCGGCGAGCGTCTTGATCGGGCCGGCGGAGATGGCGTTGACGCGGATATTGTTCTTGCCGAGATCGGCCGCGAGATAGTGCACGCTCGCCTCCAGCGCCGCCTTGGCCACGCCCATCACATTGTAATGGGGCATGACCTTCTCGGCGCCGTAATAGGTCAGCGTCAGCAGCGACCCTCCATTCGGCATCAGCGCCTCGGCCCGCTTGGCGAGCGCGGTGAAGGAATAGCAGGAGATCAGCAGCGTCTTGGTGAAGTTGTCTTCCGTGGTGTCGACATAGCGGCCGTCGAGCTGGTCTTTGTCCGAAAAGGCGACCGCATGGACCAGAAAGTCGATGGTCCCCCACTCCTTCTTGAGCGCCTCGAACACGGCATCGACGGAGGCGCCGTCGGTCACGTCGCAGGGCAATACGAGCTTTGAACCGGCCTCGGCGGCGAGCGGCTCGACGCGCTTCTTGAGGGCCTCGCCCTGATAGGTCAGCGCCACCTCGGCGCCCTGCTGGGTCACGGATTTGGTGATGCCCCAGGCGATGGAACGGTTATTGGCCACGCCGAACACGACGCCGCGCTTGCCTGCCATGAGATTTCCGCCGTCCGCCATAAGCCCTCCTTCGCGCACGAAATTCGGGGCTTTATACACCCGCCGGACGATGCCGGAAGGGCTTTCGCCCCTCCGCCGCCCCAGACGAATGCGCGCGGGAAGCGCTAGTTCTGAAAGCGCCGCAGCGGTATGATTCGCGACAGCGCCAGGGCGCCGCGTGCCGCGCCGGTCCTGGCGATGACGTGGGAGCGCAGCGGCGTGAAGCGCAGGCTGTCGGCCTTGGCCTGATCGTCAGACTGTCCGCCCGGATAGGCGGTTTCGGTCATGGACTGAATATCAGACATGAACGTTCCCTCTAACCTGCGATTGCCCAGCGTCCGTCTTCCTCGCGGCAGGCGGCGCCTTCGATCTCTTTCTCTCGCCCGTCCCATGCCAGTGAATAGACGACGGTACGGCAAATGCGCCCCCGATCGTCCCGAAACACCGACACCGGCTTGACGCGGCCCGTGAGTTGGCTGATCGGCCGCCGCCACACGAGCGTCACACCGTCGCCGAGCTCCGAAAGCGCCATTTGCAGCGCCTGGAGCGCGACCGTGCGGTCTGAACGGTCGAGACTGGTTTTGAGTTCCGTCAGGCCTTGCGGCGCGGCGCTCGGAGCCGCGGCCGAGACGTCATTTGCCCCGATCTCCTCGGCCTTGAGAGGAGAAAGGGCGGGCAGCAATACTGACAACACTAGAGCGCCCGCCCCAATGATAGGGGCGTTCCAATGGAACGTACGCATAACAATTCGTCCCCAACTCTGACGCGGCTACTGTAATCCCCCGCGCCCACTATCAACGAGACCGATCCTGGCCTATCAGAGTGAGGAAA